>JAEEGH010000325.1_pt1 | contig 331251 bp, 291 predicted proteins | sample 9134181 | NCBI WGS metagenome assembly JAEEGH01 (sample SAMN16246544, study PRJNA631951) | gut metagenome | biome: gut microbiome; feature: rumen; material: DP-attached | host: Bos | place: Iran: Karaj | collected 2018-10 | reverse complement strand
TTTTGTTTTTCTTTTATATTAGCATAATCAATAATTTCTGTTTTAGTCTTTTTTCTAAGATTTTCAACAGTTTTATCGATTCTGCTGTAATAATCTTTTTCAATAGGAGAAAGAACTCCAAACTGAACAGGATCAACTTTAACATGATTAGAAATGTTACCATGTTTTTCAGCTAAAGCAAGTTTTGCTTTTTCAACCATATCGTTAACTTTACCAGCACTTGAACAGCTTGTACAACCCTGGCTAGTCTGTTTAAACTCATCAGGTTTTGTTCTGGCAATAGCTCCGAAAAGATCAACCAATGCTTGTTTTTTAAGTTTATCAGCATCCTTTTTAAGATTACCGTTTGTATCGTATCTATAAAGATTTCTGTAAACTTTATTTGAGTTAATTGTTCTCCTTTCATAGTTATCACGTTTTGGATCTTTAAAGTAATCCATGTGATTATGCTCAGCTTCTTCAACCATATCCCAGTATCTTCTGGCCCACTTACTTCTGAGTTTTGCTATATCACAAATATGCTCAGTTCTCTTAAATGCGTGGAACTCACTATAGCAGCCTCCAATACAGTAAGCACAAGCTGCCTCACATTCGCACTCAAGACAATAGTGAGAAGAGATCTTTTCTCGAGTATTCTCTTTTACCTTTCGGAAGTTTTCTTTTTTATTAAAGCCGTTCCAAACGTCACCTACACACATTTCATCAGCCTGTTTATCCTGATCCTCTTGTGTGTGAGGAAGCCAGCGGAAACATGGATAGATTTTTCCACCCATACCCACTGTAGGCATAGCACCAGAGCCACACCAGCCTTTTTTAATAGCTTCTTTATGGTCTGTTAAGTTATCAGAACGACGAATGATACCAGATTTATCATACATAGACCAGTACATTTCATGTCTATGATCGAACAAATACTGAGCACATTCTCGATACATTTCATCCAAAAGAATGTAATCATCTTCTTCACACCCAGTGTCTTCCATGATAAAGTTCTGGTTGATATACGTCATCTTAAGATCTTCATGCATAAACTGAAGAGATTTACGAAGCCAAGGAATACTTGCTTTTGAACAGGTAGACTTAGTATGGTTTACAGCATCAGGCTGTCTTTCCCCAATCCAAGGCCACCATTTCATGATAGTATCCATGGTTCCAACTTCTTTTTCTTCTCCAGTTTCAGGGTCAATCTCTTTATCACGGAAAATTCTGTACGCATCATGGATTTCTTTACAGCCGTCTACTGAAATACCAATAGAAAGGTTATCTCCCCACTTTTCAATAAGACGCTGAACTTCAGGATCTCCAAAAAGAGTTCCGTTTGAAGAAATGGATGCTCTCCAAGACGTTGCATACGGGTGATGCATCATAACTGCTTTATATTGGAAATAAGAGAGAGCTTTATCCATAATATCAGGATACATGAAAGCATCTCCTCCAATAAAGTCAATAATGATACCAGAGTTTGTAATCCAGTTATCAGAAGTACCTTCAGCACAAATTGGATCTGGATCGGTGAGAAGAAGATCGATAAACTTATAAACTGTTTCAATATCAATTACTTTAGGGTTTTTATTAATTTCATAACAATATTTACACGCCAAATTACAATTTTCTGTAGTATTTATCGTACAAGATAGCCCTGTAAATGATGGTGATGGTTCTAACATATATTTTACCTCGTTTTAATTAATTTTAGACTTAGTCAGTTTTTGCGACTATAATTAAGTCAAATCCGTTTTTAATTAGAAAAAAATAAATACCCTAACAATTTAGTGAGAGTGGAAAGAATAATTGAAATAGTAAAACTGAAATAAATCATCATGCAGATTGTCAACTCAGCAGAAGCTATATCGATTTAATGAGAGAGGAAAGAAAATTTTAATTTCGTTGTAAATTCTTGGAGGAATGACAATAAAAGGTATAACTTGTCACTCAACAGAAATTAAAACAAACTTAACGGAGTTTGCTAAAACCAAACTGATCTCGAAGAACTTTGCGTAGCTCTTCATTTGAGATCTGTCGGTTGTTGTATGTATTATTTCTTTGAATCGATTTATCCACGATTGTCTGGATCGTGTTAAAGCAATTCTTCATTGTCTGAAGTTCAGACGAATTAAAGTAATAATTCACATTAACCTCCTCATCTTCTTTCCACTCTCATTATTATAATATGAAACTGAAAACGCACTTTACTTTAAATAAAAAAATAATTCACCCAGGAATATCCTGGGTGAATTTTCTTAATCCAAATCAAAAGGCGTTACACCGACCTCATCATCAGGATGGATAGCATATCCTTTATCATCAAATTTATCAAATGGAGTAACTCCAAGTCCACCGTTCATAGTATATGCCTGGAACATAGCTCCATTTACAAATGCCCAATATGACATCGGGATTGGCATAATGAAATAAAACGGATTTAAAACATTCTGGTTATTATTAGATTTATCTATCAAAATAATTTTTTCAGTATTTTCACCAAAATGACTTTTATTTTCAAGAACATCCACAATATAGTTTTTATATTTTTCTGTATTATCTACAACAAAAACATATTTTCTACATTTAAATCTTTTAAGACATTCATCAATCCATTCATCACATGTTAAAACTTGTTGATTTTCATTACCCCAATCTTCTTTATTTCCATACGGTGAGCATGTAAATAAACAATCATATTCTCCATAACTGTCAAAGATATCTTTGCAGGATACATTTGCTAAGAAATTCTTTCCTTTATTAATCAAGAATCGAATAATATCATTACTTTCATTTACATGAGTTAAATTTACATCTTGACCTATATAAGGAATATTATTCATTATCGCACCGAGCATTCTTCCAGAGAATCCACTAAATGGATCGAATATTTGTTTAGCATCTGAAAGATATTTTGATATAATATCTGAAGCTCTTTGTGGACTAAAAACAGAAACTTTCTTAGCTTTACCTGTAGCAGAAAAACCTTGTATGATACTTCTTGGTGTAAGTTTATCTTTATAATTTGATTGTTCAATACGATTATCGACGATCGATTTAACAAATTTTTTATCAAACCAAGCTTCAAATGGAGAGTAATTACAACCTTTTGTTTTAGCATGATATATTGATTTATGGAAATGACGCAATACATCAAAATATCCATTCAATTGACTTTTTGCTGTTGTTTCATATGGGAACGAATTTTTATCTATTTTCCAAATATAAACGTAATTTGGTCCATATTTTTCATTCACATAATCTATAGCAAATTTAATATCATTTTCAAAAAGGATTTTTATTCCATTCGATAAAGCTATTTGTCTTTTAGCTTCATAACTTTGATCATCTTTATCATAAAGATTAATCATTTCACCAGAATCAGGATCAATAAACTGTTGTCCTTTTATTTCAATAATCTCTCCTTTATAAACGAAATCTGGATAATAATGACGAGTTTTACCGTTACAGATATACTCAAATCCTTCACCAGAATAACGTTCAATAGGTTCATTATGTTCTGTTGCATAAATCCATAAACACAATTCCCAAGAAGAATCAAAAGTTGTTCCATCATAATACTCGTATTTAGGTTTCAAAAATTGACAGCCATATTTATCAAGCATTATTTTACGAATTTTTTCTCGAACTTCAGGAACTCTAAAGATTGAATCATATCCGTATTTTTGAAAATTAGTAAGCTTAGCTTTCTCTTTGAATTCTTTAATTTTCATAGGATTATCTTCACCATATTTATCAATTAAAGAATTTTTAGTTTTTTCAATTTTAACTTTATTATATTCTTCTAAACTACCATAATTTTCTTCAATGGTTTTATAAAATTTTTCACGATTATTGTAATTTTCATCTCCATATGTGTTCAACAAAGTTTCTTTTGATTTTTTACGGTTGTTATAATTTTCATCCCCGTATTTCTCAAGTTTAGTGTTAGCAGCTTTTGCACGAAGTTCTTCACTTTGCATAGCGTTATCTACACCGTATCTTTCCTTGAGCGTTTTGTCAGCCTTAGCTTTCAACTCTTCAGATTCCCATACATAGTTAACACCATGCTTTTCATATAAAGTTTTCACACATTTTGCTCGAACATTTTCATTCTGTAAAGCATAATCTACACCAAACCGTTTTCTTGTGGTCGCCTTTGATTTTTCTCTAATCTTTGGATTTACTAAAGAGCATTCACTTCCATAACGTTCTTTATTTGTTGCAAGAGTTTTAGCTCTTAGAGATGAATTTTTTGAAAGGGTTGCTCCGCCATATCTTTCAAACATAGTTTCCTGAGCTTTCTTTACAACTTCTTCTCTTGCAAAAGGTGAAACACTTCCATATCGTTCAATTCGCATGCAATCATTACAAAGAAGAGTTTTATGATTTTCTAGATTAGATCGTCTAAATTTAATATTTACTTTTTTACCACATCTTTTGCAATTGTATGTAGCTTGTGTTCCGTTTAAAAATACTGGTTTTTCTTTAACAGTTTTTGTTCCGTCAGAATGAGAACGATCAAGAACTTCTACATTATAAGTAGAATCAAACATGTCTGGATCAGTTACGATATAACTACCATTCTCATCTTTAGTAATATCAATTGATTCAAAATTTTCATAATTCCTTTTCATAGAGTTTTCTCCTATAATTTTATTAATCATGTAACAAAAGTTACACCCTAGGTTGGACTACAACTGTAATCTCTATTACAAAGTCTGCTATCATTTAAAAATATATAAATTACCATTTTTTAGAAAAAATAACCGACACCCAAAAAGGTGTCGGTTATAATTCTACCATTCTTGTGAAGGAACGGTTAAAACACAAGGAACAGGAACTCTATAACTTTTCTTTCTCCATGGATATCTTTCTAGTGTTTCTCTTCTCGATTTTAAAAGCTCTTTCCAATCTTTACCATATTCTTTTTGGAGCAGAAAGCAAACGTTTTGATGTGAACACTTAAATTTATCAGCAATTTCACTAGTAGAGTATCCATCGATGTACATATTAGCTATTTCTAAAATTTTAGCGTGAGATTTTTCCTCTCTCTGTTTACGGCGGTTATCTATTTCTTGTTGTCTTTTAGCAGATTTTTCAGCTTTTATACCTTCATATAATTTTGTTCGTAATTGTCTAGAACTTACACCGTTTTCTTTGCAAATTCGTGTGATTATTGAATTGTCTTTAGAATCCAATCCTAATCTTTTCATAATATCTTGATGTGTAACTCCATCTTCAACTAAACGCAAAACTTCTTTCACAAGAGTTATACGGTCGTTTAATTCTTTTAAATTGTAATGCATTTTAGTTCTAGTAAGATTATTATTTAAGTATACCTTTATCAGAGTCTCCATTCATATAAATAGATCTAGCTGAGATATCTTAATATATTTCTTACTTTCTCCAATATAATAATATGAAACTAAAGATGTAGTTTAAATAAAATTATAAAAAATAACTGACACCCAAAAAGGTGTCGGTTATTATCCCACTGCTTTCTTATTCGACTATTTTTGATTTAGCAAGATACAAGACTTCATTGATTGTAAAAATTTCGTCTTGAGCACTTTCAGCAGTATCAATAACGAAATTTATCAACTTTTCTTTATCAAGCTTTCTAGATCCAAAGAAATTGACCAACAATCTTATGGCTGCCGCTGTGATCATTTCATTAAAATCAAGACCAAATTCGTCCAATTCATTGTTGATCATCTTTTTCTCATAGTTGAGATTACAGATGTGGTCTTTTATCTCTTCTTTTTTAAGATCTTTTTCTTCAATTTCTTTTTTAACAATATTTACATCTTTTTTGATCTCTTTTAAGATATTATCAAACTTCACAAAAGATCTTATCAATGAATAATTAACCACATAATATCCGCCAATATAAAATATGATACTTAAAATTCCAACAACAAAAATAATTTTAACAAAAGCTCCTGTCATCATTGTCATATTTTTTCTTTCACAAAACATTCTTTCTTATACCTTTTAAAGTCATCTCTCATACGAGAAATTCTTTTAAGATACGCTGTTAGAAATCATATTCTGCTACTACTCCATTATAATAATATGAAACCATAGGTGCTGTTTAAATAAAAAAGAAGCCCTACTCACACCGCTTTCGCGGTGCTTTCGGATTTTTGCTGAGAGATTAATCGCGTTCTACTGTTACCGTAAAACCGAACCAGCCGTCTTCGTACCTCAATTCCCATGGATTAACGTAAACGTCTTCACCATTGATTTGACCTAAATATTGGTCTTTTTGAACAAGTCCACCATTCATATCAAGGTCAATCAATTTTGCCAACGTTTTAGTACATTTTCCAAAAGACATTGTGAGAGTAGTTACTCTCGTCACGGTTCCATTTTCGTCATCATCCAACGTTTTGTATTCGGCCTTACCCCAGTGAGCGCAGTCGATGCCTGCTCTTGTGAGAACTTTTGACTTTTGCACTTGGGCTTCAATTTCGTCGCTGTAGTAGTCGACATCCTCGTTCTCTTTGATGGCTGGAAGTTCCTTTGTTTCGAAAACCCAATCTGCGAGAGCCATTGACTCAATGATGATATTTTTCATTTCTTTAATCTTGTTAAGCATAGTTTTATTTTCATAAGATATACTCTTATACCTTTTATTCGTGGTCAACACTCATACAAGTATTTCCAGACGAAGATACATTTAGAGCTATTTCTTACTACTCCTCATATATATAATATGAAACTCAGAATAGGGTTTAATTAAAAAAAAAGAAACCACACAAATTGTGTGATCTCTTTTTGCTCTTGACACGCAGGTAGAGCATTTGATCCTACGTGGCGTCTCCAGATGGATTTCAGCTTATACCTAAAGTATTTCTACTTTGATATATTTGAAGCTGAAACCTTCAGGAAGGGTCGTTGAACCTTCTGGTAGTCTGCCACCCTGGAGCTGTGCGATAAACGCAGTATCACCCTTTGACAGGTGTACGTTTACACGGCGCATTTCTACGCCAAGCACAGCAGCGGTATCGGCATGACCTACAGCTGACTCTAACCCTTCAGGAAGTTTGTCAACTTCGCTGAATCGACATTCACAAGGAACGTCTACCATCTGGAGGCTGAAAGCATTTAAAAGATACATATATCTTACCCCCAATTAATCCCTTAAAGCAGGGTTGAAGATGCGAGGGATTCCGCTATTCATTCTCAGTATAATAATATGAAATTATAAAATTGGTTTATTTAAAATTTTTAGAAAAAAGAAAACTGCCCCATTTTCGGGGCAGTTTTCAACAATCTTTACTTCCATTATTTTGACGAAAGTAATTTAGTAGCAATACCTTTTACTTTGATATAGTCATCTTCTGTAAACCATTTGTAATAATAATTTATCATAGATAGTTCTTCTTCATCACTAAAAAGGCATTTACAATGTAAATTATACAGCAGATACACTAAAACGACCATCTCAGTTTTATCTAAAGTAACCCCATACAATTCATAGTCTGTTACTTCGTTTATTATGGTATTATCATAGTCGATAACGTGCATATAATCCATTTTATGCAGTTGCATATATTTTTCGTCTACAAAATATGGAAGTTTAAAAGGAATAGCTATTTCACAGTCGTGCTGATTCAAAATGTATTCACCATCAATATCGTAATATTTATCATGGTATTTGTAAATAAAATGGCCTATTGGCCAAGGTTTACAAATAATTCCGCCAGGATAAGCTTCTTCAAGTATCTTAGCAAAATAATAACAATAACCGTCAGTGAAAAGATGACACACATTTCCTTCTGTATTTTCATCAAATTCACCAGACTTTGTTCTGAAATTCTTGATAAAATCCAAAATATTTAATTTAGTTATCATCGATCTATTTCTCCTTTTAAAATGGACTGTGACTTTTAAGATTTAAATACCAGTTAGATTCTTGTTTCTTTTTCTTCTTGGTAGATTTCTTATTTTGTCCACTTGGTCCTGTTCTAAATGAATGAGAATTTTGCATCTGACTCAATATTGTCGATGTTTCTGTTTCAGTATAACTTACAGGCTTTTCAGAAGAAGGTAAAGCTTTGATATCAATAACTCTCTTAATAGTTTCATCATAAAAACCTTTTTTAAGACAATCAAAAAACTTGTTTTTATCACAAAGAAATTTTTCAATACGATCTTTACAAACTTCTTCGATTGTACCAGTATCAAGACTGAAAATACCAATTTTGTCGCTAATCCAATATGCAATTTCTCTTGGAACAAGTATATAATTGCACATATAATCACCGCCAAAACCAAGAATGCGTTTTCTTATTTCAAGTTCTTTAAGCTTTCCCTCAACAAAACTTAAAAATGACCCATAAACTTTGGCTAAATTTGGAACAGTTTTTGAAAACTGAACTACATTAGCGTCACATCTTGATTTAAGTGATTTCAAAGCCCATTCGTCAAAGCTAATAGGAACATTATCAAATTCGTCGATAACAGTGCCATCCATGAAAAATGGATAGAACTGCGCAACAAAAATGTTTCGAATCTCTTCGATCGGAATTTCATAAGATTTTCCCGATTCTCCCACTCCACTTTCAATAAAACGTTTAACGTCTTTTATGTTGTGTTTTGCTAAAAGCAATTTAATCTTTTCTAAACAAACTTCTCTTTCATTTTCAAAAGTTGTTCGTTCAGAACGAGCAATCAAATCCGACAATACCTTTTTAACGTCCATTTTTTATTCCTCCATTGTAGGTTGTTTCTTTTCGTGCCATTGTTGCTAATTGAAGAATTCCAGATTATCCATCTTGTCTGGTTACTTCTTTAAAATTAACATCATCATCAATGTCGTCATTGTTAGCTCTTACAAAGAAAAGCTTAATTTCATTAAAGCTATAACCAAATTCAGTATGATCGATAACTACATCAAACTCAGGTTTACCTGATCCATCATCATAACGAATACTGTAAACCCAATCTGATGAAAAACCAAACAGAATTATCTTTGCAAAAGTTTTAGGATCAGATCCATTAGATATATTTGTAAAGCGCACCGTAAGACACGGACAATCACGAGCATAATTTTCGCGTCTATTAAACGTTGGTTTTGAAATTTCTATATCAAAGCCAAGTTTATCATACCCACCAAATTTAAGAGAATCGATTTTTCTCATAGGTTGGGAATGACACATGTTATATTTGTAACGTCTATTGTCATTTGTTTCTGCTTCTGGTGCGCATTTACATGACTCGATTATAACATCAGAAAACTGATAAAGAGATTTCATAATCTCTTCAGATATAATTTTAGCAATTCTTTTTCCATTCATTTCATTTCTCCCACAAGTTTAAGTCCTGCAAAAAGCAGGACTTTTGTTTTATTTTAAAACTTCGTCAAGTTTATTCTGAACAGCTTCAATCAAAGCAAGTCCGTTATCTGAAAAACTATAATGTTCTGATCCTCCAAAACTTTGGTAAGTATCTTCGATAGTTTTTCGAACTTCAGAAGCAAACTCTTTCACAGCATCACAACGTTTCTGTGAATCATCTTCGTCTGACGCTGATGCTCGATATTTGACAAAACCAGAATAAACGAAATGATGATTTCGTTCTGTTATTTTGAAATCAAAGTCGATAAACTCTTTGCATTCGTCTGAGCTTATAAATTCGTTTACCTTTTTAAGTAACAAATCAAAGACACCAGTTTCAAACCCAATAAACTTAGGTTTTGAATTTAAAGATTCTTTTCTTATAAGTTCAGACATAGCATGTAGTTTTAATGCTGGAGCTTCAGCAGCAAGTTTATTTACTTTTTGATAAATTTGATTCATCACTTCCCAGTGTTTGTCATAATTATCTTGAAGGATACCTTTCAAAGCAAATCTAAAAGTTTCATATTCTTCCGATGTCAAGAATTGATCTATTGTTACTGGTACACCGATAAGTAAAAAATCTTTTTCAATTTGCTTTGCTGCGTCCATTAAAGTACAGTCGTTTCTATTCATTACTTCACCTCTTCTATTATTTCGACTTTCACATTTTCATGAGAAATTTTAAAAGCTGAATCACTCACCATGTAATAACAATCGCTATTATAGTTCGTGTTTTCGTTTAGCCACAATTCAACGTCAAAAGAATCAAAATCTTTTGCGTCAACTTCTACATTATAAAACCTTACTTCACAGATTCTATAATCCATTACACAGATAAATTTAATCTTTGTGTTTGTCATTTATTTTCTTCTCCTATGAGTTTTATTTCTTTTTGATTTTGGAAGTTTCTTTTTTCCTTTAGTTCCCATTTCTTCAGAACTCATTCCTTTAAGTTTTAATCGATTATAGGATTTAGGATACTTTCCAGAACCTCCAAAATCAGGAAAACCTGGAACTCCGCCACAAAAAGCAGTAAATGCTGCTAACGTTGCGTATAAAGATTTTTTAGATTTCATTTATTTAATTCTCCTCAACGAATTACTTAACACACAATATGGATAACAATCACTATCATATAGCGTGTGTTTTTATTACTCTGTTTCTTTAAGATTTAAAATCTCTTTCTAACTACGGTTAACACACTGTCATTTATATTTAAACCTATCAGATTTAACAAGTCAGAAATTCGAGATTCATATTCTTCAATTGACCATTCCGTTGTAGAACATTTTTGTTGCAGATCGTCCGTGGTTTCAATTTCACAGTACCACTTTCCATCAGACCATTTGTTTACGTAAGAGTAAACAAATTCAACATTAAATGGTTCCGTTGAAAGCTCGATCATTATAGAAAGTTTATTTTTCTCAAACTTTCTATAAAGACCAAAAGTTTCAAATGTCTTACAAAGACTATTAACATCAACTTTTCCAAGTTTTGTTTCAGATTCAACATTAATAGTTTTATCCTTACTTATGAGTGTAACTTCATCTTCTTCAAGAATAGGAAATAAAGAAGACGATTCTTTGTTTTCACAAATAAAATTATAAATATCATTTTTCTCAAATTTTGAAAATTTCTCCTGTCTAATTTTCAAAAACTTTTCAGAATCGTAAAATTTTGAGCAATAATATTTATCACTTTTTATTATAAGTACAGAAAACGCAATGTTTCGGTTTATAAAAATATTGTTGAGTTTTTGTGTTGGATTTAAAATTGGTACCTTTGTATTAATTTCCATAGTTCATTCTCCTTCTTCTAAAGCTTCTGTATCGACAATCAATGATCCAATAAAACCACAATGACCACATTCAAAATCTTTAAGATGTGCTCCATTTGGATAAACTTGGACTGACCGATTCAAACATTTAACACACACTGTTGACGTTGTTTTCCACCCTTTACCATCATTTGTATCAAAATCTGAAAAACTGGTAATGTTTTCAGCTTTACCAATTTTCTTATCTTTGATACTCGCTTTAAGATTAATAAATTTAAATCTTAAAATACGATACATGCGTAAAATAATAAAATTCTTTATCATTGATTTCCTCCAAAACAATAATATATAACAAATACTCCCAATTAATGGGAGTATTTGTTTTTGTTACTTAATATACAAATTAGTATTCACTATTTGAAATCTGAAGCTGTTGGAGATTTAAATTTTTTATCATCAACCAAACCAGGAACAGTAAAATTTGGATTGGTTTCATATAAAATTGTAGCAGCATTTGATTGCCAATTTATCTTAAGATCAACTAGATTATATCCTTGAGTTGAAATTTTTCTAATAAAATCGTTGATTTCATCTTCCATTTTTTGGTATCTTGTATTTCTATACCAATATTGGACTTCATTTTTATTTGTTCGACTACCACATCTTGGTTCATCCAAATGAATAATTTTTACAAGCATTTTATTTAACTCCTTTTAAATGATTTTATGTATGATAAGGCACAGTTACATGCGAATCAATGTACATTAAAAATTCTGGTGGAAGCACTACGTTTTTCATAACTCTAGCTTCATTAAACCATGGAGCAATTTGTTCAACTGAAAAACCAGCAAGACCACACCCGATAGGTGTAACTAAAAAAGTTAGATCAGGTCTTCTTTTTGCCGTATTGATAAACTTCAAAATAGAATGACCTATATCTTCAATAGGACGAGCTCTCAATTTTTCATCTTTTGTTGGAATAGCATAACATCTTCCTGTCATTCCTTCGCCTACACGAAGTTCAGCACCGAATTTACGATATGCAATTTTAGCAGCACCAGCACCATGAATACCGGCAAGATTGCTTCCAAAAACAAAGATTTCATTTTCTTTAAGCTCAGTTATTTGCTTCATCTTTAATTCTCCTCTATCATCTATATCAACTACTACTCTTTTGTTATATCCAATTTCATTTTCAATTTCTTTTATAAATTGATTAAACATTTTTTCCGTTTTAATTCCAGATACAATCGCCGAAACCATTAATATCATTAATAAAACGAGAAAAAAAGAAACTAATAATATAAATATGCAGTCTTGTTGCATATTTCCAACTCCTTAAAAAATAAACACTAGCAAAATATGCTAGTGTTTATTTTTTCCGTTACTTCAAGTTACTGGTGTGATTCAACGTACCAGTTTTTTGGCGATTTTTTAAATCGCTTCCTAGACACTGATGGCTCATAAAGATATTTATCTTCAGTAAATTCATCAGTATCATAGTTATAGCAATATTCGTTTTTGTAACGTGCTACATCATAGTGCGCCGGAGAATCCCATCTGAATCGATCGAATCTCCACTGAAGCCACTGCTTAAGATCAAGGTTTTGCCACAACGATAACGGCTTTTGAAGTATCATCATAGCTTCCTGATCCGTTATGATTTCATTCGGTGTAAGCACATACACCGAATCCCTGAGAAGACAACCAGGAGTTCCGTCTTCTACATTATAAGCAGCAACAACTTTGTATTGCCCGTCCTTAGAGTACACAACGTCTCCATTGTGTACGAATCGATCCATGATCGGTTTTAAAATATAACGCATTTTTTATTTTCGTAAAACACTATTTCTTATACCTTTCAAAGTCATCTCTCATACAAGAAATTCTTCATAAGATACATTAATAAGAACTAGCATTCTACTACTCCCATATATATAATATGAAACTCAAAATCGTTTTATTTAAATTCATTTTTCTCAATATCACTAATATTATTATCTTGAAATTGGAAAAGTCCAGACAACAACATAGCTTGTTCTTCATTAGTCACACCATCGTTAGACTTGCTAGGTTTATTAACAGGTGTCGTAGAACTTTTGATTTCAACTTCACGTTTTGGTGTGTCGTTCATAAAAATCATAAATTATTCCTCCCAATTATTATTAAAAACATCAAATAAAATCTGCTCCAGATCTAAGTCTTTCACGATTTAGTTTTTCAATACGTTGCATTTCAAGTTCCATTTGTCTTTCAAATGCACTCATTTTAACTACACGTTTTGATTGATTTACATTATTCTGAAGTCTTCTTTCCTCAATAATAGATTCTTGGTAGGCTTCACGTTCTTTTCTTTTTTGTTCAGCTTCAAGTCTAGCCATCTCTCTTTCAACAGCAGAAAGCATAGAATCATCTTCACGATTTCCTGTTCTTGAAGAAAGATTGCTTCCACCGGTATACTGAACTTCTTTTCCATCAGCTCCAGTAATCATTAAAGCCATAATAAAACTTCCTTTTTACATTGATAATGTACATCTAACTGTAAGGATTTGTTTTCCATTAGCATGATGTCTAAGATTTCTAGATATTTCTCGTATATGATACCATCGATGTTTTTCGTTTATAATAAAATTATTTTTAGCACAAAGTATTCTAAACTCAGCTAAATCTTTTCTAAACGGATGCCATTCTTCAAGAGTGTATAAAATGATTAACTGAGAATACTGTTCATAATAAATATAAGTTATTTCATAATTTTCATCATAATGATAATCATATTCGATTACAGGTTCACAAACACCTACGGTTTCATCGATAATTTGATATTTACCATTTGAATTATATTCCTTTTCAAATTGTTCACCATTTAAAGTGAATAAAATGAATATAATAAAAAATGGTATCATTCTTTTAACTTTGTTCACCACCATTTTCTAACACCTTGATAGCATCTTTGAGACCTTTACAAAGTTCACTAGAACAGCTATCACGTTTAGTTCCACAAGTGATATTTTCAAGTTTAGAAATAATATAATCAACATCACTTCCGTCAAGCAATGTAGAAATTGCCTTTTGATTTCCCTGGCAACCACCAAGAAATTCTATATTTTTAACTATATACTTTCCAGATTCATTTTTTTCAATCTGAAATTTAATCCAACGACAACATGTACCATCTTCCAAATTATTAACTTTGTAGTTATAATTCATATTTTTAACCTCACTTAAAATAAGAATTTACATTAAAAAGTTCATCTCATCAGAAAAGAAAAAATACTCCTGGGATAATTTCCCAGGAGTATTAACTTTATTTAGTTTCTGTATCTTCAGGATCTACAACAATACGGCTCTTATCCTCATATTCTTGCATCTCTGTAATAACTTTGAAAACAAGAGCATTTATCTTTTTCAATAATGTAGCTGCTGTCCAATATGGAAGATTTGTTTTGCTAACCAATACTTCGAAATTATCTTCAAAAACAACTTTATCGTATATAAAATTGCTTGCGAGCTTAATTTCTTTTTTATCATCGTCAAGTGTACCTTCACGATTATAATGATTATATCGTTCGTGAGTTTCTTTTACATATTTTCCACTTGTAACATTAAGAAACTTAACAGTTAAAATTTCATTTTCATCTACACATACATCAGATGAAACTGTTATTTTAAAGGTTTCACCATCAGCATCACTATATGAACAAAATCGTTCATTTAAATATTGTTTAGTAAGATCTACGATCAAATGTGAGATCTTGTCGTTTTCAATCATCCATTCCGCTGGACGATAAATGTGTGTTTTAAAACTTTCGATTGTAAATTTCACTTTACTAACCCTCGCGTTTTAAAAGATTTATATAAACTGTTAACAACAGTTAAGTTATGGAAAGATTTACATCCATCCTAACCTAATACAGAAAACGATAAAACAAATAGTTAAACCTATTTGAATAATATGTATTAATTGGTCTTGCCAAAGATTTATCTTATGCTTATTAGATTTAAGATCATCAATAAAATAATGGATTACAGTATTTACAATGATAATTCCAATTATAGCTAAAACAAATACCGGCATATCACCAATAAACGGAACTACAATTCTATCAAATACATCATAGAGTGTAAGATATAGAATCGGTAAAAATGTAAAACATGACCAAAAGAACGAATGAATTATACCTGAAATAATATAATCGTGCTTGTATTTCAAATAATTTTTAGTTGGTAAACATTCTTTAATCCACCATTCTTTTTGTTTAAAATTGGCAAGTAATCCTTGAAGATTAAAATCAGCAAAAATATGTAAAGCCAAAGTCAAAATAAATACCAAAGGTATAGCAAATGAAAAATGCAAATCAAATAAAATCATATTTAAATCCATCCTTATTTTACAAATTTTTTATCTAGCAACCAGCAACATCTACGTCTACAGCTTTCTCACATTCCTCATCTTCATATTTAGCAATGTAAGGTTTTGGTTTAGTTTGCTGTTTTAACTTGATTTTAAACAGTGTTGTGGTTTCTTTAGAAAAGAAACGTGAATTACTCATTTTCTCACAAGACGCACACCTTCCACAATTTTCATATTCAAATTCTATATAAAAATTACCATCTTTTTCTTTACAGATATATGGCATATGAAAGTATGATGACTGACAAGATGGAGAAAATAAAGTGTATCCACTTTTTCTTTCAAAATTACGAAGTCGTTCCCAAATAGTTCGTTTTAAAATTTTAATATATGGGAAAGTTAACGGAGGTATCTTACCATGAAGTTCAAAATCTATAACGTTAAACTTCATACAAGATTTATAAACTCTTTTTATATCATCTATAAAAGACACTCCCTGGTCTTCCATAACCAAGCACATTTCAATTCGTTTTAGATTTTTCAAAATATTACAATTAAGTAACGATAAAGAATATGCATTATGCTGCTGTTGTGTAAAACCTGTAGATCCACCTTCGCCAAAGTGATAGCTTATAGAAGTTAAGAAAATTGGAGCAATAAGTTCTCCTTTTCCAATAGATTTCCATATGTGATATAATTGATATGCACATAGATCTCTCTGAAGTTTATCATTCAAGTTATCACTATTAAACAAATTCATAATTGGAAATACAGTTTCTCCTTGTTCCAAAAGCTCTATAAGACGACAAGTAGAATCTTTTCCTCCAGTATATAAAAGACCAACAGCAGGTTTATCACTATCAGGTTCAAAACGCAAATGACCGGTCGACCCTCGTTTAGAAAATATTTCAATAGAATCAGCAAATTTTTGTTTAAGATATTTTTTACGGTCATAAGATCTTATCGTATCAAAATAATTTCTGTCAATTATCATTTCTGAAGAATAATCGATATTGAATTTCAAAGATTTACTTTTTTTATTTTTTGTTGATTTTGCTATTATTTCATTAGCAAACGGTATATCTTCAATATAATAAATATCTCGATCATCACTTTCAATTTGTTCAACAGGACATTTTGTAAGTTCTTTAATTTCTTTCTCATCTACGTTTGACATACATTAACCTCACTATCTTTATGTACTTTTTATATCAAAAATATATGAAAAAGAAAAACCCACTAAGGGTTTTTCTTTTTGTTGCTTATTTTAAGCTCTACGTCTCATCTGACTTAAACAGATCTGAAGTTTTAGCTTCAAATCTCTCTTTTCGTCGTCGCTTATTTTCGACTGATTTATCATCAAACGACACTTACGTAACTTATCAATTTCAGAATTATTATTCATAACTTTTCTCCTATTATTTTAAATTAAGCAGCAATTTCTTTCTGAATTCCAATGTATTCAGAAATACTATTAACACTTAACGATGTGTAAACTACATCTGGTGTAACGTCACACACGTCTTTTGTTTTAATAACTACGTGACGATTGCTAATAACGACAATACCATCGCTTTCATTGCAAAAGTCGCGTAATCTTGAGATCTCCAAAGAGGAGATCTCTGTTCTTGAAATAATTGAAATAATCATAATTTTCTCCTCCTTGTATGATCATTCAGATATAGATATTTCTACCTACACTCATATATATAATATGAATCTCACAATCGTTTTATTTAAAATTTTTAGAAAAAAGAAAGCCTGGCTGAAAATAAGCCAGACTTCATAGTTATTTTCTAAGAAACATCCCGATACCAGCAGTTAATGCTCCAACTGATGCTAGAATGCCTCCAGCAAGAATTCCTGATTTCTCCATATTCAACGGAGAAATTTCAGAAAAGCCTCTCGCAAACCCTGCACTAGGACCAAATCCAGCATTTAATCCTGTAGCAAGACCTTTGTAGATTAATCCGCTAGTCCATATAAGACCTGCAGTAATACCTACAATTTTAAACTGTGTAGATAGATCTTTCACCCTATTTACTTTTAATTTATCTCTCATATTATACCTCCAAATATATAATATGAAACTATTATCCTAATTTAAATAAAAAAATAAACCGGAGCATTAAGCTCCGGTTTAATAATTATGCAGTTAAAACTGGCTCTGCCGCATTTGCTGTTTTCAAAAGCAACGATCCTTCATCAAGATCAAAAGGCGTGATACCAACATTATCGTTAGTAACATAATCTCCTTTGATACCAACCATATCAAATGGAGTAACTCCCATTCCACCGTTCATAGTATATGCCTGGAACATAGCTCCATTTACGAACGCCCAATATGACATTGGGATTGCTTCAATAGGAATATTGTCACCTGTAAGATCAGTATTTTCAAACGAATGATCATCATCGATTGAATCGGGTTCAAAAGTAGAAATACGCGCTGCTGCAATTTCCTTCTGAAAGTTGATATAATCTTCCCAACCTTCAGCGCTGTCATTTTTTGTTCCCAAATCCGAATTGAAATTTTTCACATACCCACAGTATCCAATTAACTGATCTGTTGGAAGATCGGCTGGATCCAATGAACAAGCATGCAAATCTGTTACTTCAACTGGTTGAACTCCAGAATCCATATTTTTACCTCCTGCTGTTTATCGTACACAATTATATGTAATCAAATTCAAATTTCAAGTCTTCATTGTAATACCTCCCATTTTCTTCTATAATAGGATATATTCATGAAAACTATTTAATTGTTTCAAATCTTTTATTTTTATATAGATTCAGAAATCATCTTATCAATTTTAATATCCAAATCTATATCATCTTTAGTTCTATTAACTTCATTAGAAAGAACTTCACTTACTTCAGAAACAACAAAATTTTCCTTAATTTCTCTAACGTCTATAAAAGAAATTACATAATCATATTCGTCGTTAAGAAAAGCAGGCAATTCATTTTTACAATCAACGTACCCTTTCTTAAGACCTTCAAGATCAATACCGTGTCCATTATAAAGATGCATATCTGTTATAGTCAAAGCTGCAATTCCGTGTTCAAGAAGATGTGCTTCATATGGATTAAAACTATATTCTCTATAATTATGATAACCTTTTTTAAATATTGTTTCACCAGAATCTACACCTATGGAACTTAACGATGATATATCTTTAAGTTCTTTTATCTTATCAAATATATGTGGTTTAAAATTCATAGACTTCATTTCACGAGATCTAGCTTTTGAAAATAGTAATACGTCTTGTTCAAAGAATTCTCTTAAATATTTACCTTGAATAACAAAATCTATTCTTCTAGTAAGATAATTATAATTACTAAAAATAATTTTCTCACTTAAAAAAGATTTGGCTTTTGAATAGTCAAATTCTTTAAATAAAAATTCTGAAAATCCAGCAGCAAGATTTTCTTTAAATTTAAAGCGTTCGTGATTTTCATCAATCGATTCTTTTAAAGAATCACGTTCTTTTTTAAAATCTTCAATCTCAGAATTATTAATAGCTTCATCTAAAAGCATATTATTTTCTTCTCCTTAGCTTAATAAAACAATTTATGAATTGTTTGTTCATCTAAAGGACGTTTAATATCATTTATATAAACAAACATTTCTTTGTTATTATCGCCGAATTGTAAAATTAATTCGTTTAATGGACAAAATTGTTCAAAATATTCTTGTATTTCTTGTATTGCTGAACAAGTTATAACTCGAACTTTGAATTTATCTATTGGACAACTTAAAAGTCTTATTTCAACTTTAAATTTTCTCCAATTCATTTTACTATCAAATTCTATCGAGTGACCATTAAGATCTTCACAGATTTCTATTTGTTCAGAATCAGAAGCTTTATCAATATCCTTTTCACTTTTAAAAAGGTTTATAGCTTCTTTAATTCTGTAAGGATAAACTTTAAATATTTTTGCTACCGTTTTTATCGTATAACCTTTACGTAAATATGGTATACTTTGTTCATAAAGTTGCTTATATCTTTCTTTCGTCCATTTATGATAAACTCTACGAGGACCTTTTAAACCTTCTGCATCTAAGATCTTATAAATCTTATAAAAAGATATTTTAAATTTTTCAGAAATAATCTTAATTGAGACTTTTTTCTTTAAAAGAGGTATAATTTGCTGTTTATAATATTCATATTCCTCTTGTGTCCATTCGTTTATTCTAGGCATCTTTTTAAATTTATCCTCCAAAATCTATGATGATAAAACTTCTTGGATCTGTTCATCTGTTACAATTTTACCAAAAACTTCTTTTGCATATTTTTTGGTTATTTGTTCGAAAGTAAGACCATCGTATTCTGAAATACGTTTTCTTCTTTCTTCCATTTCTTTTTTCTCTTCCTCAGTATTTCTGTGTATTTCAGTTTTAGCTTCCCTATACAGAACAACATTTGGAAATTGAAGGCTTGCAGCCATAAGATTCTCAGATTGTTTATCAGATATATTGTCTCCTTTAGAAACTTTAATCCTTAAAGAAGTAACTCCAGAAGACTTATCTTTTATAATCTTAACAAGCTCTTCAAGATTATCACATGGTAAATCTTTGAAATTGATCGTGATAAATTTAGCACAATCAACGTTCTCAATAAATTCATCAACGATAACCTTTTTAGTTTTAGTATCATATTCGTGATATCTAAAACCTTTCGTCATTTCTTCTCCATGTTTCCATCTTTCAAAAGAACCACAATATTCTACATTCTTTTTACTTAACGGATCATGGATATGACCACCAACAATCATTCCAGAAACACAATTTTCAAAATCTTCTGGCGAAAAACAAATCTTATTAAATTTATTTCCAGCTTTTAAAGCATAACTTCCAGCAAAATTAAACATTCCATGAAAGAATACCCAATCAAATTTTTCTTTTGTTTCAAAATATTTATTATATTCTGTTTTGTCTGGAAAATACTCTTCTGGAATAACCAAATAGTGAAAATCATTTTTGTAATAATCATCACAATGATTCATATAAATCTTAAAGTTATCGTCTTCTAAAGCTCTAAACATTTCGAGCTGATTTAAATCATGAGAGCGAGTTCCATTTACAAGAATTATCCTTGAATTAGGACATGAAATTTTTAGTTCCTGCATGAAGTTACTTGCATATTGAGCTTCTTTTGAAGTAAGAGCAAGTTTTGCATGATAATAATCTCCACAAATTGCTATAATATCTGGTTGTTTTTTTATAGCAAATGAAAGAAAATTGTTTTTAAGATTATCATACAAAGTTTGTGTAAGAAGCGAACTTGCTCCGAAATGTAAGTCACCGATTTCAATTATTTTAATTACCATAACATATTTCCGTGAAATTAAGAATTTTAAAAACTATAATTATAATTACGTTCAAACAAAAATATATATTTATTCTATATGGAGGAAAAACATGGAAGATAAAGAAATTCATAAAGAATATGAATCTAAAAAAGATTCAGAAAATAATGAAGAAATTATATTGATTGAAGGCGATTTCATCGACACTCAAAGTCCTGATCCAATAGAAAATATCGTAGATTACGATTAAATATTGTAAAAAGGTAGAGGTAGCTTATGTTTTTAGTTTTGTTAGTGTTATTGCTATTTATAACATTTATTGAGTTATTTTTCTGAATCATAAAAATAAATCTTACGGGGATTATTTCCCCGTAAGATTTAGGCAATCTTTTTTTTTTCGTTAATTACTCAAATCCGTCGGAGCTATGCTCACCATTAGCATCTACTCCAGTATCAATTCCAGAAGTAACTTCATCTCGATATCGTTTATCAAGGAAGTCTTTTCTGTATTGCATGTGGAGAAGTTTTACATCGGCACCATTATTAATAGTAATTTCACGATTATGAGAATCATCGCGAATACTTACTTTTCCTTTATGCCTAATGTTAATAGAACTACCTTGCTCAATATGAATAGTTCTTGAATCGTTGACTTTATGCCTTTGCATAAGTGAGAAAATCTCATCAACCATTCCTTTTTCTATCCTTTGAGCATTGTTAATGTAAGCAGGAACAACTTTTCTATTCTGAATCAATTGCTCATAATAATTGCGATAATCTACGGGATTTGGATCCCTTCCACGGTTTTTAGCATCGATATTTGTAAGCTCAGCAGCATAAGTTCTACAAAGCTTATCAAAATCTTGATAAGAAAGTTTTTTGCCTGTACGCTTTTCAATTCTGTCAGCAGCTTGAGCTATAACAGGATCTGCGTATCTTTTAGTAAGTTCATCAAAATATTCTTTTTCAGAATTTTGTAATTCTCGATCGGCATTAACGTTTTTATTACTTTCTGGATTAATGAGAGAAAATTCTGAAACATTAAGATTTTTAGTATTCGTTTGATAGTCTCGAATTTTAGCATAATTATCATATGCTTTACGAGCAGCAGTTTCATTAGCGTCGATAGCCGGTTTGTTTTGGATACTAGATGTTTCTTTTTCTCCATAATTAACCAGTTCGTCATCGTCATCGCTAATAAAATTCTTTAAAGCATCACTTGCCATAAGAATCTCCTTTAATTACATGAAGACTGACGGATTTACAACTTTAAATGTTGAAACATCAGTTCCGTTACGTTGTACCTCAACAGATATAGGATTAGGTATACCTGAGATTTCTACACCTATGTAAACATCTCCACTAACCCAATCTGTTTTAGATTCATCAACGTATATTCTTGTAGAAATACCGGTATATTCTATAACGTGTTCTTGTACTTGTTGTACAATACTATATACTTCATTTTGTTCAGTGAATGGGATCTCTAAAAGCATATCGCGAGCTCCCATATCTGGAACGAGTTGATTTGATCCTTTATCCATAAAAATAATAGCCATAACTGGAGCAATTTTTGTATTAAACAAAAGAAAATCGTATTCACTAATTTTTTTAAAGTCTCCACTTAAGGCATATTCAGGAGTAAAATCAACAACTTTCAATGCAGATGTACTCGCCATAATTACCAATCTCCTAAATTCATTTTGATGTTTCAAAAATAAAATAATAGTTTTATTTTAATAAAAAAGAAAAACGAGTGGAACGTATCCACTCGTTTTCAAAACAAAGACTTGTTTTAAAATCAGCTTCATTTGTAAGCCCAACCTAGGGAAACTGTTAATCGTGGTATATTATAACAACCTTAACGATTAGCAGTCATACAAATCCAACCAATTCGTAGACCAGAATTTATATGCAAATGTATTACCACCATGTCTTACACAAAGAAATCCATCCCGTTCGTTTTAGAAAAAATTCAGAATCAAAACCAAAAAGAAGAATGAAAAAATGAAACAGTCAAGTTTAGTAACCTGTGAGGTTATTTTGTTTATGGACAAAAGTACGAATCAAAATCATGTCATAAAGCTAAGGAGTACGAATAAATTCTTTAGTCTAGATATCGATCAGGTAAATAACTTGCTGATAAATCCAAACTCAATTAGATGTTTATTGTAAATGTAAAAAATAAAGGAGAGAAGTTGTTATCTTCTAATTTCCTTTATTCATGCATGGACGATAATTATCTGAACATCAATCCTGTTCCTAAAGCAAACATGTCTCGGTCCCAATCAGAGCAGGTATGCTCTTCTACTAGTTGTTGAAGAATTTTCATATCCTCAAGTTTTTCATCCAAAGCGTCGAGACGCTGGAAAATCACGTTTTCTAATTTTGAAAATTTTCCAAGTTGGTCTTCGATTGTTGGGATAAAAAGCTCTACACCATTTTCGATGCAGAGATCCTCGAGAAGTACAAGATCTTCATCAGACTCGATATCAAGTCCGAGTTCCATTGCTTGACGAATAACTTTTTCTTTTCCGTCCATTTTTAATTCCCCCTTTGCAATACGGAAATAATTATTATTTTTGGGATTTTAATTTTCCGTACTACCCACTATAATAATATAAAACTATAAAGTGTGTTTAAATAAAATAAAAAACTAGGACGGGTAAAACCCGTCCTAGTCCAACTTTAGGGAGGTAAGCAATGAATACTAGATGAGGTAGAGACAGAACAAGGCATCTCAAAAACTTCTTTTTAGGGAAAAAAGTTTTATCTAGGTATTCATCTATATGTTTGTGTCATATACTATTTTATAGATTCTAAGAATTCATCTGCTATTGATTTTCCTCGTTCAAAGCAAATCTTTGACAAGAATCCTGTTTTAAACACTGATGTAACCATACGGTTTCCTACACCAATCGTAGATTGAATGAAGTCAATAGTATTGAATTTGCTCTTAGGATTTATACGTCTAGCACAAGTATCTTTATCCATTACGTAGTTAATGACAGTTTTCAAAGAAGAACCAAGTGTACATTTGTCTCCAGGTCCACGAGCACTTTCGTGTTCAATAAAGAATTCAATAAGAACTCCACCCTGTTTTGGAACAATTACACCGTTTACACGATCACGGTTTGGAGTAGATACTTCAATTTCATATCTTCTCTTACTGGTTCTACCACTAGCTTCTTCTTCTACTTTAATCTCACCTTTAATTTTATTGATATACTGTTTAACAAGTTTCTTTGTTGAGTCCCCCATTAAATCAGGATCAATAGTCCAATATATCTTAATATCTTTTATGACTCCACTGTAATTAGCACTAGCACTATGCCTAGCAATAGTATCAAGAACTGAATCGTCAGTATCACCCAAAAGATTGAATAAAGCCATATCGTTTTCAGTATCTTTAGCATCTTCATAAAGCATAAGTGGATCCCCATAAATTACATGATCTCCAATCTTAGCTATACTTACAATATTTGCGTTTGCTCCAAGAACAACCTGTTTTCGTTTGATAATTGCTGTAGCAAGTTTGTTTGAAAGACGCCATGAAATAGCTGAACTATCGTCTTCAGTAACTTCACCTTCATGAATAGCAACTCGTCCAATACAACCCTGAGTATAGAGAAGTTTTCCCATATACATCTTGAAAAAGTCTTTGTTGTATGTAATAATCTGATTTTCTTTTACAAGCTGCCCTTCTTTTACTGCTAATGTCAAATTATTCTGAAGATAGAAATCACTGTTCTTATCATATCGAGCACCAAAATCAACTCGTTCAGTTTTTCCACTCTTATACTGAATAACACAATATCCTGCTTGTTCATCAACTTTAACAATCTTACCATTTTCCTTTGCTTTATACACATACCCATTAGAAACGTTATATGGCATAGCAAATTCAGCACCAGTTGTAACAAGAGGGATATCAAGATTCTTAACAGGAACAACGTGCTTTGTCTGACCTGTCGTAAATCCGATTCGTTTAGGATCGTCAGAAGTAATATACGGAATCATAGCTTCTTCTGTTGTAAGAAGTGTTCCGGCACTCATCTTTTTAGCATCCTCTGGAGTTTCTGGAGGATCAATAAATCCAAGAGTATTTGTAATACAAGGATTCATCGTAAGATATTTTGTAATACCTACTGTCGCATTATCTGGAGATGAAATACCGATTGTTCCAATACAACTAAAAGTTTGACCACGTTTACTCATAGAGAAAGCTCTATCAGTATTAATACCCTGAGGTCCTTTATATGTAATAGAGTTAAACTCTTTAAGCTCGTTTCCTGGAGAAGTTTGATCATAGTTTACTAAGACAAAGTTTTTATTCATCTTGTTTAAGATATCATCTTCAGGAATACTAAATCCAAATCTACTCTTACCTTTTGTCATGTAAGTTCGATAGTTTTCACTAATCGAAGAATACAAGAATGTGTTAAGCATCTCATAGTCACGAAGACGCCAAGAATGCATATCACCCATAAGGTTATACTTATTGTTCTGCAAAAGAGAATTTGCATACAACAAAAGTTCAAGAAGATCTGTTGGTAAGTGTAAAGCTTCAAGAATCTCTACGGTTTTTGGGGTTAAGAAAAGATCACGGAAAGCAACCCAACCGCGAATAAGGTTAGTTGTCTTAAATTCGTTATTAGTATAATCAACAAATGTTGCAAGGTTATCAAGATCTTCATAGTTAAGATTTTGAGGATGCAAAACTTTAAGACCATTCATCAAAAGAGCAATGTCAATAGGATACATATCATAATACAAAACTCCATTATGGAATTTCATAATATTTACGTTATCACTATGAATATACTCAATATCATCAGGACTAAGATCTGTTTCCTTCATTCCTTTTCTGAAGAATACTGTTCTTATATTTCCTCGTTTAATAACTTCGCTATAACCAAACATACCACACATAAAGACAATCAATGGAACTTTCTTAGACTGAACTTCAACCATCGTCATCATCTTTTTGGCATCAGGCTTTACATTAACTAAAGCTTTTTCCATCTTAAATTTAATCTCACCAACTCTATCAAGTTCAGTGTTCTTAATAGTTTCGATTATAGCTTTAGCAATACTATCAGAACTGTTTGCAACGTTTGCTGTTAAAACTTGTCGAGTAAGATAATTTATTCCATATGGAATAAATCCTTCCTGTTCTTTATATTCAATTCCTTTTTCTTTTATCTCATCTCGAATACTTTTCTGTGAGAAAAAGAAAGTAATCTGTTTAACACTTCCAGGTAATATAGTAATCTTATCAAATTCAGAAGCAAATTCATCATATTCGATTGTAGTCTCATAATCTTTATTGATAGAGGTATTATCTCCTCGAGTAATAGAGATGAACTTTTCAAATCCTTCTCCGCCGCCCAAAACCATATCTGTCAAAAAGTCTCTAAGACCAATCGTGTTCTTATTGATATTCTTACCATTTCTAAACATATGAATTTTGTTATAATCAGAACTTACATAAACATCATCTGAAGCAAGTTTTGTTACAGGTTTTAAAATAAGTTGTTTCTTAAGAAGCTTCTTGTTACCATTGATAAACATGAAACCGTCTTCGTCGATCTTTGGCATCTTGAAAGTTATATTGTGTCTCTTACCATATTTATCAGTAAGTTCAAATTTATATCTTTCAAGCTGGTTAAATTGATCTGAAATATCTTTCTTTTCAAAACCTGTGATCATAAGTTGATGAGCCTTATTTGAATCGCTAAAAGCTTTAACTGTTGCTACAATATCATGACTTAAAGTCTTTTTAATGTAACTTCGAGTAAAGTCTTTTGCAACACAAGTCTGCATAGATTTATCTTGAAGATTAAGACCGTTGTTCTTAATATCAATACTAATTGTATTAGCTCGATTTAATACATCTTCAAGAGTTTCATTCTCATCATACTTAATCGACTTATACTTATCTTTAAGAGTCTCAAGATATTTCTGCTGCTTTTCACTTACCTTTCCTTCGATAGTTTCTCTAACAGAATTGATTAAAGCTTGTTTTGAATTTTTAGCAGCTTCATCTTTTTCATTATCAATAAAATCTTGAGTTGTCTCTTCATCACTTTCATCTTCTACATTATCATCAGAAGTATCTTCCACTTCTTGATCTTCTGTCTGATCTTCATCATATTCGTTTTCATCAAGTTCATCAAAGTCAATATCATCAAGATCAATATCGTTAACCATTTTAGAAATTTTATCAACTTTGAGAATATCGTTAAATGGTTTATCAAAGACTTTAGCATCAATCTTCATCGGTTTTGTTGTAACTTTCGTTAAATGACCTAAAGACGTATGACCTAAAGTAAGACGCTGATCCATATTAGCTTTTGCTTTAGCTAAAAGCTCATTGACATTTTCTTTTTTATCACTAAGACTTTCTTCAAGAGTTTCAGTTACTCCTTTAGAAGCTTTTTCATCTCGATTAATCTGACCTACAAGGTTTTTTGTAAATTTAATATTTCCATCTTGCTTTGCTGCAAGCTCAAGAGTATCATCAAAGTCTTTTCCAAGTTTAAGTTTCTCATCAAGAGCAGTCTCAGCTTTAATAGCTTCTTCATCTCCTTCAAAATGATTTTCATCAATTTCAAGAGGATTAAGCATTCCGTTATTTAAACCAATTATAGTTTTAAGACTTGTTCTTAAAAACCTAAATACAGAATTGAATTTTAATCCTTTTTCTTTAAATTCTTGAGGATCAATATAAAAAGCATGTGTATCATTATAAAACATAAAGATCACATGTTCTTTTTGCCAAATCTTTGTGACAAGATCATGTTTCATAGTGTTTTCTATAAATTGATTTCCTTCAAGAAGTCCAATTACAAATTTCAAAATACCAACACAACTTGAAGTTTTAGCATCTCGTTTAATTGGAGTTGGAAGGTTTGTAAAAGAAGGATTAATCCATTGAGTTGCAACTCTTATATCTTTTGTAGTAATTTTAATAGGAATGATGATGTTTTTAAATGTATCTCCTACTGGAGGAAGAGACATTTTAAACATCTTAAACATAGGTAAATTTTCATCCACGGCTGAGAAAACCAGCCGTGAGATGGGTTCGAGAATAAGGTCTTGACTATGTGGTAAGACCTGTGGTCTCCTACACATCTCATCCGTTGGAAGTGTTTGGTTAAAGATCTTTGAGAAATCAAACACAGTGTTATTCATACTGCGAATAATATAACTTGGCATTGTTGTAAGACTTGGAAGTCCACGTTTAACTTCACTCAAGTATTCTTCAGCAATTGAATTAACGATGTATTTTTTACTTCCTGGAATATAAGGGTTTTTAAATTCAAACTTTTTTGGATATACAAAGTTTTTAATCATACGTTTATATAAACTTGTACCAAAAAAGAGTTTTGTTAAATAACAAACTTCTTGTGTACTTGTAGCAAGTGGGACAAAAGCTACATCCACAAATTTCCGCAACATAATTCCAACTGAAGGCAATTCTTTGCTAGATTTTCTGATCGAAAAGATCTTTGCAAACTTAGCTCTTGCTGGAAGAATTTGAGAAAGTGACTCTGTAGTCATTTCTGGCGGATCATAAAACAATTTTTCACAAGATTTTTGAGATTTTATTTTATTTTTCTCAAAATCCGAAATATCTATATCATAATCCATTTTAATTTCTCCAAAATAAAAATGATTTATTGCTTATTTTTATAATGATGTTGAAGTAATGATATATCACAAGATATATCATTACTTCAACACATGTGATGAGTTGTACAACACAATTAACTTATCATAGCGAGATAATGTTTCATGGTTTATCTGATCGTTGAGAATTCATAGAATAATTTAATATTCTTATATTTCTCTTCATCAGTTATAACTCATCTTGATGTATATCTTTTTGTTTAAACTCATCACATTAATTACCTAATCATCTGGATAAGTTTATCTTTAATACGCTATTTAACCAGTATACATTAGCTATCTTATGGTTTAGTATTATTATACTGAATAAATTAGATGTAGAATTTATATACAAGTAAAGCTAATGTCTATGCATTACATTCTCGATAGAGAATAGTATAGTTGATGTATATCATATTACCTACTTTTTATGAACCCTAAAAGTTCATATAAAAAGTAATGGTAAATATGTAGTATTACTATAACTTAATACTGTTAGGTAATTACCTACTATCTGAGAATTAAAACAAACATAAAGTTATAAGTACATAAAGTATATTATTGTATAATTACATAAAGTAATTAATACATTAAGTTACAAGTACATAAAGTATATTATTGTATAATTACATAAAGTAATTAATACATTAAGTTACAAGTACATAAAGTATATTAAGCTTACAAAAATAATTATTACAAGTCATATTCACTATCGTTCATCTAACTTGTAATAATTATTATTAGCAAGTCGAAATTTGCAACATTGCAATGTTCTCTGGCAATATATTTAAATATAAATTACAAAAAATTATATTTAAAAAAATATTTGCCGAGATAACATAATACTAGCAAACCCAAAAATCGCTCTTCGAGAAAATCTCAAGTTTCGAGCTTACTCAAAGCTTTTCGCAAATTTGCGGAATTCGTGTCGCAAGATTAATCTCAAGGCGTTTTTAGATTTGCCTAACGGCTCAACTTCAAGATTCAAGAGCCAAGCTCAGAAAATATTTCCGGCGGCCCGTTTTTGACTGGCTGACTACTCCCGCAGGCTTTTTTGCGAAACATGACTTCGCCGCGGTGAGGATACATAACTTTTGCGATTAGCCCAAGTAAAAACAAAAACCCAAGAAAGTTCTTGTGGCGCCGTTTTTGTTAACGAGTAGACGGCACATTTTTCGGGATCGCTGATAAAATGCTTTAGCACATATTTGCTAAACGCTTTTGAGCTTGGATTTTAGGCAAAACGCTATATTTTTTTGCGTTTTAGTTTTTTGACGACAAGGAACTTGAAAAAATAAAATTCAGGGAATTTGGAGTTAGTTTCCTGGATCGGTTGAGCTTTATCCCCAGTTTCTCCTCAAGTTGTTGTAATTTAAAATTTACAAGACTTGCAGGTTTAAAAGCGTCTAACGCTGATATATAAAAAAGAAACTGGGGGGCATTTTGCTCCCCAGCGACTTCTTTTTAAATTTTTGCAATTTCTTCAATTACATCGTCTGAGCCAGAAATTTCGACACCATCTTCATCTATTTCGATTCTAGCGACAGTTTTGCCACTTTTGAATACTTTGATAAAGATATAACTATCATCATTGTTTGCTGCACTTGTAGAAGTAAACGGCAAACTAATTGCAAAAGTTAGATCTGGGGTTGTTTTCCAAGACGCAGGCATGTCAAGAAACCAAGTTAAGTCGAATAACGATATTCCATATCCTGCTCCGACCTCCATAACCTTATCGTTGAGATCACAGCGATCTCCAAGTTCATCACAACACGTATCGAAATATTCATGGAGTTTTTCAATACATTTTTTTGCGATTTGTACAAAGCATTTCTTTTCCATAGTTTTATTTTCATAAAACACTCTTTCTCAATAAAATAACGTTTAAGAAACAGTATTTTATTACTTCCTCTATTATAATAATATGGAACTATAACAGAGGTTTAAATAAAAAAGAAAACCCTTAATGGGTTTTCTTTAAAGATATTATTTAGCCTTTTCAAATTCGTATTCCAATGGAATTACATCTTCCATTTTAATACCCATGTTCTTTAACCACTCTTTGTTTTTAATAAACCAATCGAGTTGGTTTTTCTTGATCAAATAATATGCAACTAGATTATCTTGATCAAGCTTTACAATATCTTTTTCGGATATACCAAGTTGACGAAGCATCGCTTCTGCTTCTTCGTGTAAAGCTTCAGCGTTTTGACATTCCTTGTCTATTTCTTTCAACTTATTATACATTGGCGTTATACCTTTAAATGTACCAACCAACGTACCCGCTCCAAATACTAATGAGCCTAAACCCAATATACTTGTGAGCATCTTTATAACTACTAGAAAATTCATTATAAACCTCCTATTGATTTCTTTTTGTTATATCCATATATATAATATGAAACTATGAATGTATTTTATTTAAAAATCCTCAAAACATAAATATGGTTTGGTGAAACAAAAACTTGTACATTTTTTGGTGTGTACATAACTTTTGCTATCCTTTTTGAACATTCGATCCTGCGTTTTGACATTTGTCGGGGTCGAGTCAAAATTTGGTGTTAAATCATCTTATTCTGACTTAAATTCTCCTACTTAAAAGTGACTGGGACCTTAAGTGGGTCCCAGTCTTTTTTATTAATTATATTTTGACATTCTAGTGACTCTATTTTTTGAGAGTTTTTATTTTAAAAGGAGAATTAAAAAATGGGAAGTGTGGTAAGTATTGGATTACTAATATTTATTTCTGTTGCAGTAGTAGTATTTCTCATTTCTATCATAATATCTATAAAGTTTGGAAAGAAAACTTCGTTTAATGCTTCACATAAAGATAATTCTTTTGGTTTTTCTATAGAATCAGATGATCAAGATGGTGATAATTGTGAAAAAAATAAAGAAGTCTTGTTGGATGAAAATCAAACACAAGTAATAAGCACACCACAAGCAAATAAAATGCGTACACAAGATCATTTAAGAATGGCACTATTTCAATCAATACGATCACATTTCATATTTACTACAGGTTTTGGCTTGTTGTTATTTAAAGACAATATTGCAGATAAGATATACATAAAGTATTTTAAAAGAATTGCCCCAAATAAAATCGATTTAAATCTAATAGATATCAATGATAAATATATTGAATATTTGTTTAAAATTTATGTTGAAATATTTAGAAAGTTTACAGAAAGAATGATTTCAGTATTAGATCAAGATATTAATGGGGAAAATGTAAACACATACCCTATAAAACTTACTCATTTTAATAGTTGCGTCGAAGATATGATTAAAGATTTGACTGAAGGTAAATATGCTAAAACTTGTTTAACAAATTTTAAAAGTGAACCTCCAGAATTCGTTCTTCGAGACGGATCAAAGCATAAAGTAACTGCAGAAAATATGAATAAAGAATTGTTACAAGAATTTCATGATAAATTGAAACTTGCTGCGATGGATTTGATTCATGATTTGCGTATGTCATTGTCTGGAATAACTTATTCTGATATACCAATAACAAATCTTTATTCTATTCTTTCATGTGTACTTCATATATTAGATTCTATAGAAAGGCATTTGTTTGACATTCAGTTCCAAGGAAAAGTAAGTATTCTTGGTAAAAGTTTGGGTGTATAATAATTACAAAAAGGAGTTTTTATGAGTGAACGTGATTTAAATCTAGCGTTAGATACTATTGATCGGGATTTGTGTGACACAAAGTATTCTAAAGATATTGATGAAGAAGATATTGTAGATGAAACCGACCGAATGTTTGATGAGCTTGATGAAGAATCTGTGGTTGAATATAAAAACGATATTGATCCGGATCTGATTGATGACGAAGATGATGATACTAATTTTGACGACGATAACATTTACGATGAAGAAATTTAAAATATAATTCCTGGAGCATCAATGCTCCAGGAATATTTTGTTATTTTTTGAAAATAGGTAGTCCAGAAAGATCAATACTTTCAGTAACTTTACTACCAAATCTAGCAATAAGATATGATACAGCATTTGATGCTAATGCACTTAAAAAAGTATTTGCGGCAAAATCTGGAATCTCTTGTGATATAATAATTTCTTCTTGTATACTAAATTTGCAAATGAATTCAAAAAATGTTGCTAAGATAGTTATTACAATGAATGAAATTAAATAACCAAAAAGATATTTTAATTTATAAGCTGGAACACCAACATTTTCTCCAGCAGGAGATGTAATTGTTGAACCAATACTTCGCATACCTTCAGCCAATCCAATGATAACAATACAAACGTTTAATGCTTTAGCGAGAAATTCAATGTTGAATGAAATTGAAACATCAAACATAAAAAACGATAAAAACTTAGCAGTTACCATTACAATACTAAATCCAAAAACAATATAGAATAATTTAAAAATATCTTTTTGTTTAAGAAAAAGAACTTTCTTTTCTTCTTTTGTAAGATTATTAGGATCTTTTGGTTTCCATTCTTTTTCAGAAGATGATTCGTCGTCTGTAAGATCAATTGTCTGAGTTACAGCTATTTCTGTATTTTCTTCATTATTTTCTGATGATTTCATTTATTTGTACTCCATTTGTATCAAGTAATTGACATTGTCTGTCAGGATCGTTTATAACAGGTTTTCCATCATTCACCTTTTCCCAAAGTTTAACTTCACCATACAAACCTAAGATAGATATAACTGATGCATAAATATTTTTTATAATAACAGTTTTATCATCTGAAGATAATTCATAAATATTTTTGAAAGAAAATATATTTAAAGCATCACAAAGATAATCTGTGAATGCAGAAATGTTTTTAACAAATACGTCATTGATCTGAAGTTTATTAGTTACTGTGCCTGGAAGATTTGCTACAGAATAAATTCTTGAAGTTGGTGTATTAAAAGGATAACCTGGAACAGCAAACTGAAATGCTGAGTAATTTACTATACTTCTTGGAAAATCAGTTTCATAATTTCCTTTCATGTATATCCAAACAGAAGCGGCAAATTTTCTAAAAGGATTGTTTTTAGGATCAATATAAGCTGAAATGTTTGACAATTCGTTTAGTTTATATAACATTTTTGGAATAGAATCTAAAAGTTCATTTATTGTATTTCTTTTAGAAACTATTTTCTTGATAGATGGAAACTGTATGTACTTTATTTTACTTTCAACAGGATAGTGATCACCACCTTCTTCAAAAGGTCTGTCACATCTTTCACAATATTTGCCAACAACAAGTTTATTTTTTATAGTGAAAGATTCGTATTGAATATCGGAATCTTTAATTTTAGATTTACCATCAGAATATAACATAGACGTTATAGACCGGATAGTTTTCATAATAAATTTACAAAGATCTTCAAGTTTTTCATCGAATTCTAAAGTTTTCTCATTACGTTCATCTTCAGTTATAGTGTTGTGATCTAACTCATATTCATCAACACAATCATTAAAACAATCTAAGAAAAAGTTTTTAGGAAGAACAGATTCATATTCTTTACCGATAGATTTTGGAAGAAATCGTTTTACAACTTCAAAGGTAGTGAGACGAGTATTCAATTCTTGTTCAGTGATTTGAATTTCACCTGTTGAAGGAGTTACATCAACTATTCTTTTATTGTTTTTGATTGTGGTTGCTTTAAGAATATTAGTTAAAAGATTCATAAGCACCTCCACAATTTAACGCTTCATATTCATGTTTTTTTATATAGTATACCACATAATACTAGCAATCTTGAAACGAATTCAAAAAGTTTTGAATTTGTAAAAGTTAGTTATCTTAAAATTTTTAGGAGGCCAATTAATTATGGCAGCAGAACAGACAACTGAATCAGCTAAGACCACAGGTTTTAGACAGGCTTTTGCCCAGACAAATGATTCAAAAGCTTTCCACAACAAGGTTCGTGGAAATAATAAAAATACTAAGGGAGGCAAGTTTAAAAAGAAGTCTCTTGATGCATTCAAAAAGTACTATGATGGTGCTGGTGCAATCAACAGTCTTTCATTTAACGGAAAATATTGCTTCTCTATCAAAGAGCAGTCAGAAGATTTCAAGAAAGCTTTCGAAGAAGTAGTTGAATCTTCAACTCCTATTGGAAAAACAGTTGACTTTAACTGGATTGTTTCTCATTACAATCCTGCTGAAGAAGAGCTTTCAAAAGCAAAAGGTCCTGTTGATTTCTGGCGTCAGACACTTGGAGAAGAACAGCGCTTTGCTTCATATGGTGAAGCATCAATTTCTGTTGATTTCTCAAAGCTGGATCTTTTGAAAGAAGAACACTCTGTTGATAATATCCTTTATCCGTACGGAATTTTCTTCTTCTCAGATGAACCTACTCCACGTAATCATCTTCGTGCAGCAGTAGCATGCTATCCTGATCGTTTCAACCGTATGAAGTTCAATAACAATTTTGAACCGATTACAGATTACACAAATGTAAATCTTAACGTTCAGTTCCGCAATCACGGTCGTTTCGTAATTTTCTTTGTAGGCGCAGAAGAATACAAAGAAGATCTGGACATATACGTTCCTGATATTACAACGATTGTTATTGAAGTAACTGCTGAAAAAGAAGATGGTATTATCAAGAAGATCTCTGTAACAGATTCAGCTGAATACAAAACAACTGCTGATTATGAAAATAACGAAGATTTCGCAATGTTCATTGCAAAGAAAGTTTACTATCGTTACGTAACTCCTTTTGGAGCAAACACACATACGATTGCAGATTATCTTTTCATTGTTGGCGGCGATCCTCGTAACTATGATCTTTCAATTCCTAACACACCTAAGTTTGAAAAAGCTATTCAGGCAATCGAAGAAAAGAAAGCTCAGAAGAAATCAAATTCTGATGAATCTGAAAAACCAACTGGTAAAGGCAAGAAGTCATCTAAGGGTAAGGGAAAAAAGAATTCCAAAAAAGATGAAACAGCTGCCGCAACATCAGAAGAAGCAGTAACTAGTGCTCCTGCTGATGATGAACAGATTTCTGCAGACGATGCACTTGATGCATGTCCTACAGAAGAAGCAATTGAAACTACAGAACAGGTTAACTCGGACGAAGCAGCCGGTTCTGAAGAAAACTAAATAAAAAGGGGTGATTTACTATGGCAACAGCAACTAAGAAAGTCACAACTACAAAAGCACCGGCAAAAAAGACAGCTACTCCTGCTAAAAAAGCACCTGCTAAGAAAGTAGAAGTTAAAAAGGCTACAGCTAAGAAAGCTGCTCCTGCTGCTAAAAAGCCAGTAGCAACTAAGAAAGTAGAAGCTAAGAAAGCTCCTGCTAAGAAAGTTGAAGTTAAAAAGGCTTCGGCTACTAAGAAACCTGCTCCAGCAAAGGCAGCTAAAAAAGCTCCTGTTAAAGCTAAGGCGGTATCTGTAGCAAAAAAGTCTGCGCCGGCCAAAAAGCCGGCAGTAGCTGCAAAAAAGACAGCCACAAAAAAGAGCAAGTAATTCTTGATCCTAAGAAATTTCATGCACGTCCTGAACCAAGCATGGTTAAAAAGCTTATTCCGACTCTTACACCAGATTTAAAACCTGTTGAGACTCGTCTTAAGCAAATAGTCAAAGTTTCTTCTAATTTTGATGATGATCAAAAGACTTGTCAGAATGTGTTTGATAATACAGCCAATATCGTTGAATCAAGTGTGTTCAATCGTCCAAAACCAAAAGAACCATCTTGTAAAGCATATGATATTACTGATATTACGAAATTTCCTTTTTAAGATTTGAAAGCTCAAACTCTACACGGATAAAACCGTGTAGAGTTTTTATTTATAAAGGAGAATAAATTGAATAGCAAACTTAAACATGTTGTTATTTTTGAAGGACCAGATATTTGTGGTAAAACTACGTCTATCGAGTACTTCAAAGATTTTTTGAAACAAAAGAAAATGTATGATGTTTACACACCAAAGTTCCCAAATTACAATGCTTATCGTGGTGCAGAAATATCGGAACATTTAACTAATTTTGATTTTTATGAACGATTTGAAAAAGAACGTCCGTTTTCTATTTTAAATGCTCTTGATGAAAACTCTATTAATTTGATGCAAAACAAAATCGATGTTGTTAGTAGATATTTGATTGAAGAAATCAATAATAGAAATTGTGATGTAGTTTTGATCGATCGTTTTGCTATAAGTCAATATATTTATGACTATTGTTGGATCGAAATGTTTAAAGAAGCATTTAAATTAGAAAATTGTTATACAAAAGAATACATTGAGAAAGTCATGCAAAGAATTGGTGAATTTGATAAAGATATTTATTATAGAGCAGCTATTGTTTGGAGCTACTTTGTACATAAAATTCACAGTAATTTCGGAACTGGTGTGAAAATCTCAACTATTGTATTCCAAAAGAGCAATTATATTACTGAAAGTTTTAATAGAGCAGTTTCTTCTAAAGGTACTCGTAAATATGATTCTTACGATAAAATGCAATCATACCAAAAATTCATATCTGAACAGTTTGAAAAATTAATTGAAGGTACCGATGAAAAACTTACTATGCTTATCGGTAAAGAAATGGAAAACCTTTATACTGTTAATTTTGATGATATTAAAGAAAAAGTTCTTAAAGAAAATAAAAATTCTGATAAATTAACTGAATTAGCGTATTATGTTTCTGAAAAAATGAATTATGTTCTTGCTGATATAATTGGTATAGAAGTTATTGTTTGTGAAGCAACTTGCGATAACGCTTGTAAGGAGTAAAACATGAATCTTATTGATAAATTTAATCAATCTAAATCTGAACAGAACTGGTTTCAGAACAATTATCCTTCTAAACCAGTTTCATTTTTTGCCGCAGATTTGAAGAAAACCCTTTCTTCACCTGTAGATCATGAATCTAATATTCTTGAGATTCTTGATGTTGAATATATTCGTCTTAAGAACATCGAAGATTCTTATATTGAATACATGAAAGAGAAAAAGATGATTGGAGATATTTCTCTTTCAAAAGATCTCAGTGAAATCATTATAAACGCACCGTCTATTTTTGAACAAGCTGATAGTCCATACGCTATTCAGACTAAGTGGGCAGTTTCTAATGGAACTGGATGTGTAGATACAAGTTTCACTTACGCTATACACAGAGGATATAGTGAATATCTTGAATGTGAAGATGAAGAGAAAGCTAAACAGATTAAAGAATCTATTGATTCTATTATTTGGGAAGCAATTAATCTTTTGAACCCTTCAACTGTAGCTATATCACTCAATACAATTTACGAATACCTTTATAATACAAATCGCCTTGTTCTTGACAATGAAAAGGTTAATTCTATTAAAGCAGATGTTCTAAAATACTATGATGCCCTTCTTAATAAGGAGAAATTGAACAACGAAGCTATAAAGATCAATTTTATTAAAGAACAGTCAGTTCTTGAGATTATGGTCTACACAGTTTATCGTGATATCATGGATCTTTTGGAGCAAGCACCAAATCTTGTTAAGAAATTTGAAGAGCAGTATCCGCTTTACAAAGATTCTTATCAAACGATCTTCACAAATCATTTTATCAATGCTGTTCTTCTTTCTGGAATCAGATATACTCAAGAAGATAATCTTGTTCAAAAAACTGCACGTTTCTTACGTGATGAGATTCTTAAATGGGTTAAAACTCCAAAGAAAGAAGATCGTCCAGAGTATATTCCAGTCTTCAAGCTTTTGAATCAGAAGATCTTGGTTGTTAAATATTACCAGTATCTCATGTACAATATTGGAAATCTTGATAAAGTATTAAATAAACAGGATGAAAATATTGAACATGCTGCTAAGGCTCTTGAAGAAACAAAAGCAGATAAGAACAGCTCTACAGATGCTATCAATGTTGCACAAGCTACTTATGACAATCTTGTTAAAGCAAAAGAAAATACTCTTAAAACAAAGAGTCTTGTTGCATTCTATATTCAGGAATGTACTCTTAACGAAAAGATTGCTAATTGGGCTTTTAGCATTGAATCTGTTATCGCTATTCTTAGCTGTGCACCAATCTATGAAAGTGCTGCTCATGATTCATATTCTGAAGTAGCATCTTTGTTTACAAAGCGTGATTTCCAGCCAATGGGATACGAATCTGTTAATCCATGCTATATGCATTTTAACGAAGGTGACGTTTCTTCACCTGAAGTAAAACTTCTTTCTTCAGTTCTTTCAGGAGCAATAAATCCAAGTATGCCTTCTTTGCAAGCTACAGCTAGTGCAAGAACGTTTATGGATTTGTTTGTTGGCATTAATACTCTTAGAACAAATTTTAGTAAGGTTAAAGAACACTATTTGAATCTTATCAAAAACGATATCTCATGTTTGATAAACGCTATAACTTCAAATATTGACAACAATTCTGAAAAGAATCACAATTTTCACGAAGAAATACTTAATCGTATTGATGAAGCTGACGCATTTAGCTTTGTTGAAGATGATCTTTCAGACGATGATCTTGAAACAATTGAAAAGGTTGGAAATTTTGTAAATAAGATCTGTTCTGCTGAAAAAGTATCTGATCTTTTTGACTTTGAAGTAGTGCTATTAGAATATAAAGATAAACGTGAAAACGATTCTGTATTGTCTTGGATTAAATCTTCTGCAGAAATGCTTAGAAACAACCTTGAAGATTGGAAAGATGCTCGTGATAGATACTTTAACATTGTTAAACTTTATGATGACATCCTTGCTAATTATACTTCTGGAAGAGGAAATAAGAAAAGTGACGATGAGCCGTTTAAAGATCTTTGGCCACTTACAACACAGTATAATTGGCCAGCAAAAGATACAGAAAAAACGGTAACAGCTGAAGAAGCACAGGCAACATATATGCTTAATTTGAAGCCTGGTGATATTGGTGCTGGTCGTTATGGTAGTAGAGCTACACATAGTGAAATTTGTGATTAATTAACGATTTTTGGAAGGGTTTAGTCCCTTCCAAAAATTTTAAATAAACCCATTTTATGATTTCATATTATTATAATAGTAAGGAGGATAAACCATGGATATAATATGGCTCGGTGTCTTCATGGTTTTTGACCGTGGAGTTAAGTTTGGTCAAAAAGTCTTTGGACCTAAAACTAAGCTTTGGCAAAAATTTTCACATCAACTCGTTGAAGCTGATGCTGATAAAAGTGAAATTGAATTAGTTCGCCGTAGTGGAGAACTGAAGTTACTTCGAACAAAAGAATTGTTTGATGTACAAAAACGTATTGACTCTCTCAATAAAAAGAGAGCTCAGCATAAATAAAAAGGCAATCCCGGCCTTTAAACAGGGAAGGAGTAAAATTATGGCAGAACAGAATGTTCAGGAAACACAGGTGCAGGACGCACGCAAGAAGATCTCTAAGAAAAAGATCGCTATTTGGTCTGGTGTAGTTGTAGCTGTAGCTGGTCTCGCAACTACCGCGTTCTGTATTATCCGCAAATTCAGGAAAGCGTAAGCTTTAAGCGGATAACTTGCGCAAGTTATCAAAAGAGATAACAAACAGAGGGAGCACAAAGCTCCCTCTGTCTTGCGCTGTTTTTTCTTTTTATCTATCAGGATTAATGATGATAGGTTCAAAGGTTCCACCATCAGAATTTCTTTCTTTAAGAATTTCAAGTAAATTAACAAAATCGTCATATTTTTTATCACGAATTTTAATAAAGTTAAATTTCTTTGAATCTATTACTGCTTGGTCTTTGTATTTTTCTTTTACTTGAGAAGTCTCGATGATAGCTTTGTTTGTTTGATTTGATTCAGATCCATCTTTGATCTCAATAATTGTAGCGATGATGTTTGGACCACCACTGTTTCCAATCATGATAGCAAAATCTGGAATATATGTGTGCTTCTCATTTTTATAAATATAATCAAAGAAATATGGACACTCAATAATGTCTAAAGGATCAAGTTTAAGTTCAAGGTCATAAAACTTCAAGAAATCAAGTTCATAAGAGCCAACGTAATCGATAGTAGTTTTACCATCTCTAAATACATAAGTTCCAGAGATAGTTCGATTTTTAAGCATTTCGATTTGTGTCTTAGGATCATTCATTCGCTCTTTACGAGTTTTACCAGTTTTCTTTTTTAAATTTTTTTCAGCAATTTCACCAGCTTTCTTTCTACAAATTTCAGAACAAAAACGATTATATTTTCTAGTAGTTTCGTTGAATGTAGTAGGTTTACCACAAATAACACATTTTCCACCAGTTTTATTGTTTCGTCTATTAAATAAATATTGGTGAACACTTTGTCCATCAGGAATAACTTCTTTGTGTACAGTTTCAACATGTCGTACAAGAAGATTATATGAGGTGTATTTGTTTGCACAGTCTGGACACTTCCAATATTTAATTTTTTTATGGTTTTTAAGAGATTCTGCCATAATAGAACTCCAAAATTACAAAAATGTCATTTTTATGTCAAACCCATTTGTTGTTAATATATTCTATATTTGAGGTTAAAAATGAATAAAGTAAAACTTTCAGAAGCATCTTTCTATATTTCAGATCTTGCTATACTTGTAAAAGCAGATGAAAGTAGTCTGGAATTTGGAATTGATGATGAAGTTGATTCTGATGGACTTGTTTCAATGAATCTATCGTTGAAAATTAATCCATCAAGTTTAAAATTGAATGGTAAAACTATCAAGTTGAAAGATTTAGATAAGCTTGCTAGTAAACACCATTCTACTAAGAAGCAATATGAAAATCGTATTGTTCTTAAATTTTCGGATTATGTGAATAGATTTGGAAGTTTTGATGATATTCCAGATCAAAAGCATAAAAAATAAATGTCATATGGAGGAAATAAAATGGCAATTGTTGTAAAAACAGAAGACTATGAAGACACTAAGAAAGAAGCTTTCAATAAATTCATGGAAGAAGTAAAATGTGCAGAAGAAAAACATTCTCTGCTGTTTGAAAAACCTGAATTTAAAAAAGCTATGGAAGAAGCAAAAGAATGTGCAGAAAAACTTGCTAAACTTATTATCGAAAGACTTCCAAACGCTTACGTGTTTAACAAAACGTATCTTAATGCGTATAATTGTGTACCACCAAATATTAAAAATCCATGTTCTTATTATTTCGGTTTAACAATTGAAAAATGTGAAGAAACAATTTCATTGTTTGAACGTATTAATCATTGTAACAATACTGGAATGTCTGGAATGATGGAGGATTCTACTTATTGGTGGCTACAGCACGATTTTGGATTACAAGTTGTATTTTCTCCAAAATCTCCAATAAAACTTTCAAAAGATAATGCTCCAGAATACAGCGATTTTTCGGTAAATGGATATTATACTTTTGATGAAGATGAAAAGCGTGAATGGAGAATTAAACATCCTGAATCGATTTTAAAGCAGAGAGAATCTAAGTAAACGCAGAAAACCGAGGGAATAAATCCTCGGTTTTCTTTTTTATTTAAACCACACTTATAGTTTCATATTATTATATTGGAGAAAGTAAGAAAGATATTAAGATATCTCAGCTAGATCTATTTATATGAATGGAGACTCTGATAAAGGTATACTTAAAATAATCTTACTAGAACTAAAATGAGAAAGCTTAAGACAAAGTACAATTTGTTTCGTTTCAAAGACGGGACTATTGTCGATGTGTCTAAGATCGACTTAATTAAAGAACGGGATGCAGAAACTGCTGTGATTTACATTTCTGGAACACAGTTGAGTATTGACAGGGACGATGAGTTTGAAAAGCTCATTGGTACGTGGGATGCTATAAAACGCATGCGTGAGCAGAATGAAGAAATTTTGTTCAAGTATCTTGAATCAATAGATCTGAGGATTAGAAACCTCGATCTTTATTTGAAAACAAAATAAAGAATAAATCTACCTGGGAGTTAATCCAAGGTAGATTTTCTTTTTAATCCATGGTTGATGCAATATATAAAATAAAGTAGATAAATAAACTCATTCGACATCTATCAACAAGATTAGCATTACCTTCATCAACTATTGTTGTAAGGTTTTCGTGAATAAGCTTATTTAGTAAGTCTTTCATACCAAGAATAAATTCGTCTTTAGTGTTACTTACACTATAACTCTTTATCATTGATACTATAAACTTTGAACTTTTTATTTCTTGTACAGTTCCACCAAGTTTAATAATAAAATAACCGATGGCTGTACAGAAAATATCTTTTAATCTAGGTTCACTTTTTGGATTTTCCCTAATCTTCTGAAGAATAATGATAAACCTACTTTTAGAAAATTTAGTTTTATAACAAGCTTTATCAACAAGTTTATCGTTTACAATTGTTTCATTAAAGAAACTTGTAATAACTCGTCTAATAGCAAAGTTAAGATCAGAAGAAATACTTGCTACATCTCCAACGTAGAATTTTCCTTCATCGTTAGTTTTATTAGCACTATCGCTTCCGATTTTATTTCCTTGAGCTTTATTTTCATAAAAAGCGTTGGAGATAATTCTCATAGCGTGGACCATTCGGTTGTACAAGTTACTTACAAAGTAAAGAATATCAACATCAGCTCCTCGCATAAGTCTATCATACATGTTTTCAATATTAGTATCTGTGTGATACTTAATAAATTCAAGCATATTGTTACACTTCTTAAGAAGATATTTTTGAGAAAGGTTTTCGATAGTATAATCCATTACTTCTGGATCAGGATCAAAATAAAAGAATTTGATATAGATCTTTCCGTAGAAAGCAAGACCGAGATAAAGAACTGCCAAATAAATAGGACTCTTATATTTTTCTTCATCAGGAATTTCTTTTCCTTTTGTTTGAACGTCTTTGATCCTAGCAAGCATAGTTTTATCAGCTCTTAAGAAAACACTTGCCATAATACCACACATAGTAAAGAATGGATCTTCTACTAGGTGGTTATGTGTATCAATATCATTTCCTTCTATCTTTTGCGAGGCATCATATAAATCTTGACGTTTTACATTACATGCATTATAGATAATATTTTTATCACTTTCAAGAAACGGTAATTTTGTAGTAGGTCCTCTTAAGCCTACTCTAGCCGAGTTTTTAGCAATATAGTTTTTAACTATTGCTAAAAGTTTATTTTTTGAATTTAAAATTCCTTTTTCATTAGGAAGAATAAATTCGTTATATAGAGTATAAGTTACTTCTTCTTCGTTTACACGAAGTTGTCGTTTTTCAAACAAGTCTTTTCGTTGAACTTGTCTAATGCCTTTATTGTTAACCATGATATCTCACCTTATGATTGGAATACAATGTCTTCATATTCGCTAGGAATATTTTGACTTGGAATAATTTTTTCTTTTTCACGACGTAACATTTCTTCGTCTTTGAAAATTTCGTACATCTTATGCTCAGTAGAATCTCTAGTATCTATAGTAAATTTATTTTTGTTAACGTTTTTAGATCCAACAGCATTAGGGTTAAATTTTCTTCTGACGTTTTCATTATTATATGTGTTTGAAATAGGTGGAGTTTTAAATTTAGGAAGAAGATTTCTAGCAAACGGATTTGTTTCTTGTGTTTTTTCGATATTTTTAGATTCTTCTTCAATTAATTTGAATTTGAGTTTTTTAGTGAAATACTCTTCTGTGTTTGTAAGTATTGGATTTAACATTAAATTTTCTTTTTTATTTATTTCACTAGCAGTTTCATTCCACGCTTTAACCCAATAATAAATTTTTTCAGCATCTTCAGTTTTCTCTAATTGTGGATGTAAACCTCTAAGTTCTATAAAGTTTATAATTGTTCTTAAAGGAACGTATACAGGTTTGATAATTGGACCTGTTGTATTACATTCTGGAATCTTTATTCCATAATCTGGAATAGTTACACCAAAATAAGACTCCAGTGTTACATCACCTATTTTAAAATCAACCGATTCTTCAAAAACAACAGTATTGTTCATAAAATTAAGCCTCAATTATTAAGATGTCAAAAAATTCAAAATGTATTCAATAAAATGAAATGTGCGGAGATTTGTTCTCCGCACATTAAAATTACATAGTTGTAAATAATACCGTAGCATACACAATAGCAAAAAGTGATGATAACACTGTTGTTATCTTTAAGATTAAATAAATTTTATTTTCATTCATATTTTTTAAAGACCACGCTTAACCAATGAAATTTCACTTGAGATATTCTGTAGATCAGATGCAATATTGTCGATTTTACCAGAAATGTCAAGGTTATTTATTCTTTCAACTGAAGGTATAAGTTTAGTTTCAAATCCATTAAGAGAATTGATAATTGATTCTGCTTTAGAAAGGATATCTTGTGTTAATGTAGTGGTCATACCGTTACTAGATGAAGATGTTGATGAATTTGAAGAAATAGATTCAAATTCTGTTTCAACTCCACTATAATTACTTTCAATATAGTTTTGGATTCCAGAAGTAATTTGATCTATTGAGTAGTTTTTGGTATCTGGAATTGAAATCTTAACTTGCATTGTATATTCTTCATTTAGAACGGTAGTCTTGTTGTAATTGATAATACCGTCCCAAACGATATACTCGTTATAAGAACCATCAACGTTAGCAACAGTTTCTCGTAAAAGATAGATATTGTCGTTTCCAATTTCTTTCTCAAGATTATCGTCTTTTAAAGAAATTACTCTTTCGTTGATTGCTAAAGCTTGTATATCATAAGCGTACTTTTCACATTCGTTGAATGTGATAATACCAACAACTTCAACTTTCTTACCAACGATAGTTGAATAATTGGTATATAGACTATATTTTGATCCAATTTTGAGTGTATTGCTCATAATTGCTCCTTAATAAATTCAAATTCATTTTGATGTTTTTGATTTTCTAAAAGAAAGAATACATAGAGATATATGGTTTGTACAGAAATTATTCGAGAATTTTCAGACCCGGATGCAATAAATGTAAATTTTACAAAGCCGGTTTTGACACTATTAACAAATATGAACAAATACACTACAATTCCAGTGTATTTTTTACAAGTATTAATTTCAAAAGTAACGTATTTACCAAAATATATTGTTACTGCTTATGATAATCTTGATTTGATTACAAATACCAGTGCCGCAGTTCCACATCTTGAAGACATTATACATCAAAAGATGCCAAAAACTATAACTCCTTCAGCTATAGTTTATCCAGAAGATATTCAAGCTTCAGAAGTTCTTTATAAGAAAAATGAAGATTATGTGTATTCAACAGTTTTCTTAGTTTCTGGAAAAGAATTTAAAGAAGCTTTGAAGAACGAAACGATTCTTATAAAAAGAATCATTATTAAAAGCGATATGAATCGTAGAGAATTTCAGGTTGATATAGAGTGGACTGATAATGCTTATGATGAAGTTACAAAACTTCCTATAGAACAACCTGAGATGATTTCTCCGATTACAGATGCACTTATTCCATTACATCTTCCATTTAGCAATTATGTAAAATCAGTAAATTCTTATAAAGATATTATTGAACACATTACTACATTGATGGTGTCAAATAATGATGATATTGGTGAAAAAGATCAAGGATATAAATATTCTGAAAGTAATGCTGGAAAAGAACTTATTGAATCGATGGTAACAAATGTAAAAGAAGAAAACATGATTTGTCTTCAGGATGGAAAAACAAACTTGTTTAAAGATTTTATAAAAGTTAAACCAACAACTTTTAGATATTGGGCTTGTAACAGTAAAATTAATGACAATGTTGAAACAAGAAATGTTTGTCTTGATATGTATATTAAAAGCAGTAAATGTAATGTTATGCTTTTCTATAGATATTTTGATAAACTTGTTGATGAAATTGTTGGTAAATATAAAGAAAAAGAATAAGGAAAAAATATGGCAAAGCAATGGATTGATTCGTTTTATATTAGAGGAAAATTACAATATGATCCAAATACCCGTTCGTATATTCCAATAACAAATGATGCTCTATTGTATACTGTAAAAGATACGGAAACTTTGGAAACAACTATTCATATTATGGAAAAACCAATATATGAATTTTATGTAGCAAAGAAACCGCAACCATTCCAACGAGACTCTATGCCTATCGATGAAGTGAGAACTGTTAGAGTTCCATTTACTATGAAGGATCGAGAGATTGCTATGATTTTAGGAAAACTTCCTGAGTATCAGTGGGCAAAGAAAAATGATGGTATTCGTGAATATAATAAAATGATTGCAAAAAATCCAAACATCTATGGTATTGATACAAACATTGAAGATTTTTATAAGACCAAGATGATTATGGAAAATCTTTCACCAGATGGTGAACAAACTGTTGCACCTGTTTACAACATATGCTTTTCTGATACTGAAGTTGATATTTCAAATTATCAAGAGGATTTTCCAGACCCAGATGTTGCTCCGTGTCCAATAAATCTTATAACAAACATTTATGCTGTAACAAAAGAAGTTATTTCTTATATTCTTTATGATGAAAGAGTCTCTAAAGATCAGCAAGATGTTGTTGAGCATCCTCAGAAGTTTATTGAAGAATATCTAGATCCTATGATCTTGAAAGAAGGTTTCAAATTTAAGTTCAAAGTATATGACAATGAACTTTCTATGATTCGTGATTATTTTAAAGATATTCACATCAGAAAACCTGAATTTTGTTTATGGTGGAACATGGCTTTCGATATTCCTACAATAATTAATCGTCTTAAACGTCTTTGTAAAGATGAAAAAGAGATGGTTGATATTATGTGTCATCCTGATGTACCTGAAAAATATAGGATTGTGAGATACATGAAAGATCCTCAACGAACTATGTTTGATACGAATGACGATGATGAGGATGATGAAGACGAAAAAGAGGAAGATGGAAGAAGTAAGGGAGCTAAAACTCGTCCACCACCATCACGACTTGTTGATGTTGTAGATATTTCAGGATATACTCGACACATGTGTCAGATGGCAATGTATTCAAACATGAATAAACGATTTTTGCTTAAGTCTTATCGATTGGATGATATTGCTAAAAAGGTATCTAAGATTGGTAAGTATAACTTAGCTGAGAATGGCTATTCTATTAAAGACGTTAATGTTAAGAATTTTAAAATATTCTTGGCTTATAACATTCGAGACTCTTTCTGTCAATACGTAATTGAACGAGATACTCGTAATATGAATAACTGTATCATCTTTACTTCAAATACTCGAATTTCTAAATATCATCAGCAAAGTCAAGTTGTAAGAAACGAGATCATGTTCAATATGCTTAAACAAAACAAAGTTATTGGAAACGCTGTTGATTATGGATTTACTGAGAAATTTGAAGGAGCTCTTGTAGGAAATCCTGTTCTTTTAGAGCAATTGGGTATCAAAAGTACAACAGGTCAGCAAACTTATGTGTTTGAAGATTTGTATGATAATGATGCTGAAAGTTTGTATCCAAACTGTCTGATTGAAAACAATATAACTAAGGCATCTATCTATGGACGAATAATTGATATCCAAGATTCTAATGGAAATAGTATAAACAATCCAAAACAACTTGGTGAAGAACTTCAAACAATCGATCAATCGATCTTTGATGTTTGTAAAACATACATGGGTCTTCCAACAATTGAAGAAATAATTTATGCTATAGAGAATGCAGCGATACAAGCAGCTAAACAAAAATCAGCATAATTCTGTGAAAAAATAAACCAGAGGAAACTTTTATATAGAATCCTCTGGTAATTTTATTAAAAAAATAAACTAGTGTTTACATAATACTAGTCATTAAAATAGGAGGCCAATATTATGGCAAAGAAAAATCTTTCACCTGAAGCTAAGTCAGCTAAAAACGTAGGACGTGCTCAGGGCGCAGTTGTTGCACTTCTCGCAGCAAGCATTGGTGCTGTTGTTCTTAACAAGGCAGCAAAAAAGAACGTTGTAACAATTGCAACAAACGGACTTGACTCATCAGTCAACTTCGTAAAAGGAAAGATTAAGGGTAAGTCTAAGAAAGCATCTGCTAACTAAGATTATACAAAACTCTTAATCGATTAAGAAGAAGTCTCTGCACCATTTCTGGTGCAGAGATTTTTACTATGGGAAATGATATGCATTATAAAGTGGAATATCTAAAGGAGAATACATTGGATAAAGGAACACAAACTACGCTGCTTGAAATTCAGAAACGTTGTAAGAAACTTACAGATGATCAGCTTGAAGATGTGCTTCAGTTTCTGATTGAACTTGAAGGTAAGAAAGAATTGGCTTCTGGAAAACTTAACGTTGGTCTTGATTTTGACGGAACTCTTTGTTATCAACCAGATAAATGGGAAGGAGACCTTGTAATTAAAGGTAAACCTATTGTAGGAGCTTTACAGTTTTTGGAAAATCTTTGTAAAGACGATGGTATAAAAGTTTATATCCTTTCAAGCAGATGTAAAAATAAGCACTTTAAAGATGTGTTTTTTGAATGGCTTAAACGTAATAATTTTGATGAAGATCTTGCTAAAAAGATTTCTGTAGTTCAAGCAAAACCGCCGCTTCATCTTTATATAGATGATAGAAGTCTTTGTTTCAACGGAAAGAATTATCCAACAGTCAAGGAAATAAAAGAGTTCCTTCCATGGCATAAACAGGAATTTAAACAGGTATCTGTAGATGAGGGAAAGTAAACCTTTTGGAAAAAGAAGAACCTCATCAAAAGAAGAGTTAGTCAAAGTTATCAAAGAACATGCCGAAAGAAATTCTAAGAATGAGTTCGATGATATCTTTGGTCTAACTCGAAATACTGAAGTGATGAGTGCATTCTTTTCAGATAGACAAGATCTGAACGAGTGTGATGAAAATATAAAATAAAAATATATCCTTATTTAAGAAAGCTTTAGGGAGGCTAGATTTTGAGGGAATTTTTGTCAAAATATTCGGACAAACACAACGACATGAATGAAGATATTATTCGTGGAATAAGACTTAAGGACAACATGATCGAAAAAATCGAAGAAGCATGTATTGAAATGGCTAAGTCTTTAAGTGATTGTGTAACCTATGAAGGTGTCCAATTTGATGATAATAAAAATAGTTTTAGGGATTCGAATGTTTCATCAAAGAAAAAGGATTCTAAAACTGGAAAGTTTGAGAATGTAACTTACATCAATGTAAACTACACATATTCTCGAATGGCAGTCTTTAACTTTAAAATAAAGTTTAAAGACCCTAGAACAGGTCAAGTCACTATCCAGAAAGTTAAAATGCCAATTTATATTCCACAGTTTGTTGACGATTATCACTATTATATTCGTGGAAATCGTTACAATTCTTGTTGGCAGCTTTTGGATGGAGCAACTTATCGTGGACGTGACGATAGTGTAGTATTAAAGACACTCACTCGTGCTATTAAACTGTCTCGCCATGCTACATCGATCGTTGATATGCATGGTGCTGAATTTAAAACACACATGTTTAATATCCATGTATCAAGTAAAAAGATTCCATTCTTACTGTATTATTTTGCTTGGTATGGATTCCAGAATACTATTGCGTATTTTGGTTGTGATAAATATGTACACCTTTATCTTGACTGTCCTATTGAACCTGATGATAATATCATCTTCTTCAAATTTGGTAAACAATACCTTGGTGTAAAACGTGATGCGTTTAATATGTACTTTGAGCTTCGTCAGTTTGTTGCTACTATTCTTGCTTTAGGCAGAAAGAATCTTGAAATGGAACATATCAGGGATGTATTTTATTGGCGTATGATTTTGGGAAGTTATATTTCTCAAAGTAACACTTTCGCCAATGGTGCAAACCTTTTAACTACATTTGTAACATCTCTTGATGCCAGAACTATGTATATCTTAAGAAAGATTTCTACTGGTTCTGAAAAGAGAGATGCATTCGCAGTTTTAAGATGGATGTTCTTAACTTATTCAACACTTGTTAATAAGAACATGAACTTAACAAACAAGCGTCTTCGTTATACAGAATATTTAGTAGTTCCTTTGGTTCGAGAAATGCAGGCTAAGTATTATCGTTGGCTTAAAACTCGTCCAAAGTTAAGAGACATCAAACGTCTTATCGATATCTTTAAACCAAGTCCTGCAATTATCACAAATGCTATTATTGGTAAAGCTAAAGATAAACGCCAGATGCTTAATATCACTAAATACTCAAGTCAGGTAAATGATTTGGTATTACTTAACTCTGCTTTGAAGTTCTCTAAGAGTGGACCTAACTCTCCTGTAGAATTCTCTACAGCAAAACGTGTAGGTTCAACTTTCCGCCAGATGGACAGTTCATATCTTGGAAGAATTGACTTGATTACATCAAGTTCTTCAAACGTAGGTTTGAGTGGCGTATTAACTCCATTCTGTGAAGTTAACGAAGAAATTATGACGTTTAAATAATAGGAAGCCGAGGGTTTATTCCCTCGGTTTTCTTTTTTATTTTTTCTTCAAAATGTGTGGATGTAGCTATGTACTTAATAATGAGGTAAATTATGAAGAAATTATTTTTATCTTTATTCTTATTTGTTTCATTAGTAACAACTGCTATATGTGATAATGATATCTTGAAAATAAGTAATCCTAGTTCTGCTGATTTTGCAGATACAGAAAATTACTTAATCATCCATAACACTTATTATATTTCTTACAGTAAGTCTAAGCTTATCCCTAATTGGGTAGGATGGCACGTAAATCTTTCTGATCTCTCCACAGGTAGGCATGAAGGCACATTTATTATAGATAAATCTCTCCCTAAGACGTGGATACGAGTCACTCATAAAGATTACGATAATACAGGTTTTGACCGAGGTCATTTATGTCCTAATGCTGATAGAAATGCTCACGATAATGGTAAAGAGACATTTATAACTACTAATATAGTACCACAAACAGCTGAATGTAATCGTGGTGTTTGGAAAGCTCTTGAAGATTATTGTAGACAACTAATTGAAAAGAACGGAAATGAATTATATGTATTTGCTGGAGTTTATGGTGAATCTGGCACGATATCTAATAAAAATATAATTGTTCCTGAATATTGCTGGAAAGTAGTGTTAATATTACCTGAAGGTGAAGATGATCTAGTTAGAATAAACGAAGACACCGTAACTATAGCGGTTTGGATTCCCAACAGTCATACATGCAATAATGTAGAATTGCAAGGATATGCAGTAACAATAGATTATATAGAAGAAAAGACTAGGTATAATTTCTTTGAGAATACACCTGAAAAAGTTCAACTAGTTATAGAAACTAGAAAATATCAATTTAATAAATAATAATAAACCGAGGGTTTATTCCCTCGGTTTTCTTTTTTATTTTTCGTGTATATATTTTATTTATAGTAGGAAATTTAAATTATGCAAATTAGACCTTTTTATCCAGACTCAGATTCATTAATGTACAATAAGAATTACCAAGCTTATAAATATTCTAAAATTGATGTGCATTTTATACAAGGAGAATACACAACAAGAGCAAAAGTAGTAATTTCAAGAAAGATTTTAACAGATGATGCTTTTTTGAAAATAATTTTTGTTTATGAATGTGTAGATCAATTTATTGAAGAAATAGCAACTGTTGAAGAATTTGAAAAATCAAATTTCAATCTTAAACTTAAATACATCACAACTAGTGGTTTTTCATTAAATAACAATTTTGCTCAAATGATATACCAGATTGATCCACATTCTGGTGAAGTTGTGAGTCATATGGAATATCATAAATTCAATTATGAATATTATCCTGAAATAAGATTTAACAAATCTTCGTTTGTTATCGATAATGATTCTGATGTAGTTTATATTACAAAAGACAAACCTTTAAGATTTGTTATTAAGAAAGCTTGTGATAATGGTATTATAAACTATTCTCCTCAGCTTACAATAAATACGACTCTTAAAGATTGCCTTGAAGGGTTAGGTAAGTTTTCGTTTACTTCATATTCTCGAGATATGTTTGAATCTGATGATACGTTCAGTGAATCAAACCTTTTACAATTATCTTATGATAAATATGTACTTGATGAATCTGAAATAACACAAAGTGACGTGAACTCAATATCTATAATAAAGGAATCGTTAAATGACTTTTTAACAACACTAATTAAACCATATCTTATATCAAACGTTGATAATATAACGTTTATGTATGAACGAGGTAAGATTGGATTAAAAGAATTTACAAATCCATTTGGTAATAAAGTTGTAAAGAAATTTGTTTATGATGTCTTGAGGAACTATAATGATCAAATAAGTAAAAGTGTTATGAATATTGAAGATATGTTTGGGCCAATAAGATTGATTGTAAAAATTACTGATGGTTATTTTAAGTGCCATTGTAGATTTCTTGAGGATGATCCACCATTATTTGTAGGATTACCGATGCTTAAAATTTGCACAATCGTAGACATTAATGAATTGCTATCTAGACATTTCATGATGTTAATTTATGGTTCATCATCTCCAGCAATGTTTAATCTTAAACGTAAAACAGAATTCAATAGAATTAACGATCTTTTACAATATCACTCTTATGACTAAAAAATTTAATTTAATGTAAAAATTGATTAGATATTATTTATTTGTAATAAGAGTCGATATAAAGGAGGGTTATTATGGACTTGATTCTAAGAGCAGAAATTATAAGTTTACTTCAAAGAAGAACATTTGCTTCTTTCGAAGAAAAGAAACTTATAGATAAGAAAGTCTCTGATCTTGCTGCTAAGAGAAGAGAATTTCGTAAAAAAATAAAACAGGCGCAACATATTCTTGACAGAGAAAAGAGTGTGTGAGTGCTGTTGTGGGGTCGTCGCGGTTCGACAGATAGAATCATTTCTATCTTTAAGGTCCGATTCCTTGAGATCCTATTAATCGAACTTGTTTAATTTGTGTTAGTTTAAGTATCATAATCTTTGTAACTTTGAGGGTGTCGACAAACCTCATTGTTCGGATTTATGATAAAGAGTTAAAACAATGAACAACTACGTGTTTGTTATGTGGGCAGGTCGTGTTGATTCGTTATATTGTTATGGTGGAACTGTGCGTAGTCAGATATCTTATCGTTGTGCTTTTAGCACCCACATTTAGATACTATCCACGTTTATTAGTGGATAGCGTGTCTTTTTGTTTGGTAAAACATATCTATCGATAAACATGACTCGGAATGTCTTTAGTATACTAAAGATGGTACTTGCGAGGAACCACACATAAATTAAACTTGTTCTTTTGGCCATGAAATGATTGGATTTGGAATCGCCCAATCCACAAACTATTGCGATTGCGCTCGCTACGAATTAGTGTTCCTGGCGACCTTGGCAATCCCGATCGGTTTGTGTTGCTAAGAAGGTCCGACTCCTTCCGTGAGCCTTATCCTTAGGCCCTTTGTTTATCACCAATTATCCCCTCCCACCCATTGGTGATAATCCGTCTAAGGATATTTTTGAACCAACGGAAAATAGTTTTATACTGTTTTCCGAGTTCATTTCTTCCATTAAGTTCTCCACCAGTTTTCTGGTGGAGTTCTTTTTTGTTTGTATATTATTTTTTGTAAGGAGAATTAATTTATGGTATTAAATCCATGTAAGAAAAATCAAGACAAAGCAATCAAATATGTTTGTGAGAAAATTGGTGGAGAATATTATGGACCATCAGGTAAGTCTATACTTCAAAGAAAAAATAGCAATTTATATTCAGCGTTTTTAGAATATGATAAAAGTAGCGAAGGATTAAAAGAAATAGATTTATCTAGTAGATCGTTATACCAAACATTAGTGCATGTAGAATATTGTAATGACGATAACTTATCAATTAAATATCCAATAAAGATTTTAATAAATGTAAATATCAGCCAACCGACTATGTTTGCTGGAGGTCAATATTCTGCTGGTGGTAGAAATTGTGTTTCTTATGATGGTGAGTTAAAAATCGAATCTATTATGGAAGCAGTACGGATATTTAAAAGTGATATTATCGGTGCTTTATATGATGAAGCTTTAGAAGATTTAGATTTTAAAGATCATCTTTTTGAGAAAGCAAGATCTGCTGGAGAAATACAGTAATAAATAATTCTCCTCCCTTGGATGGGAGGAGAATTATTTTTTATTTTGCTAAACATCCGATGAAATAAAGCGTATCATCAATGTCTTCTTTTTTAATCGTATATTCTCGTACAGTATCTGAAATTATTTTTTCAGTAAGTTTTCCATTAGTAACAGTATAAGTTCCTTCATTATCATACAACGATACTACAATGTTATATTTATCAAACGCATTTTCTTCAATAGCTGATACTGAGAATGTAAAATCTACATTATCAAGGATTAATTGATTAGCAGATATATTAAATCGGTTCACTATTGTGTAAGTATCATTTGTTGATGAACAAACATGAGTTTCAGCAACATCGCCAGTGTAAATCTCAAAAATAACATCAAACGTGTTGCCCTGTTTTCCAGCTTCCACATTGCTCGGTTCAAAAGAAAGATTTAAACCTACTCCACTGATACATTCAGCTTTATACATTTCATTTGATGTTCTCATAGCAGTAATGTTTCTATCAAATCCATAAGATTTGCTTTCAAAACTGTTAAGCCAAGAAATAACATCCCAACCTTCGCTAAGAGATTCTGCACTTTTAAGAGTCCAACCACCATAAAGTTCAACAGAGTTTCCGTTTAAAGCAGAGGCAATTTGACTTGCATGTAAATCTGATACATAATATGGATATTCGCTTGTAAGTTCAATAGATACTTTAAACATTTTGAAAAGATCAGAGATTTCATTATCTGATTTTCCAAAAACGTATTTAAATGTGTTTACAACACTTTCATAAAGGGATCGTCTAATAAGTTCAAGTTTTTCTGAAAGAGAAGCTTCTACAACAGATCCATCTGAAGAAATAACATCAAGATAATTTAAATCATATAAAGTTTTTGAAGTTTCAGAATTATTTACTTCCAAAATGGATCTACCATTTTTATCTTCATAAATACGAGAAGTTTCAATTTCAGTATCAAAATCTTCAATAGCTGGGCTTGCTTTAAAAATGAGATCATCATTCATATTTTAAACCTCTTTATATAAAGAAAAATACATTAAAATGTCAAATTTTCTAAGTTCTAGTTAACAAATGCTGAAATTATATATAGTTTTATAATAGAATATGTATAAGGAGTAAAATATGGCACATAATTATCCAAAAATCACAAGTCCTTTTAAAAGAACTGATGATAAGTCTAAAACTGTAAACACAAGTGTTTGGTTTGATGATTATGCTAAGTTCTTTGGAGAAAGTGGACTTCCATTCTATGCTACAGAAAAAGTAGATGGAACAAATCTTAATATTGTGTATGATGGAAATCATATTAACTACACAGGTCACACAGATAAAAATGTTTGGAATCCAGAAGTTGAAGAATGGATTAAATCTAAATTTCAAACTCCAGAATTTGAACAGATGTGTGAGCAGCGATTTGGGGAAAACGAAATTAAACTCTGTGGAGAATTGATCGGTCCTAAAATTCAGAATAACATCTATAAACTTGAAGATTACAAGTTTATACTCTTCGATATTCACAATGATACATCAAATACTTGGTGGCGACGCCAAATAGTTGAAGAAAATGCAAAAGAACTCAATTTGGATATAGTTCCGCTTATCGGTGGAACAAACTTCATAGATTTACCTAGTGAATGTAAGAACACGCTTAGAGGATGGACAAATCTTTTACAAAATATTGATTTTAATTCTAAAATCAATAGAGATATTGAAATTGAAGGTTTTGTTGTTAAACCTTTGATGGAAATACTTAAAGCTAATGGTGAAAGGGTGATTTATAAGATAAAAATTAAAGATATATTAGGAAGAAAACCTTATCACGGATAATTAATTAAAGATTGTCATTAATTTTCTAAACTCAGTTAACAATATAATGCGACATAATTTTTCGAAAATTTTTTATTAATTTTCTTAAATTATTTTGTATTCATTTAAGAATTCAGAATCGTGCTGAAATAGTAAACTGCTGAGACGAGATAACATCAGTATTCTTGGAACGTGTGCTTAAACGCCCGGTGGAATTAACCTTTAATTGGGGGTGCAACTCCCCTCGATTCAGTATTCTTATGATATAAAATCGTATCTGAAATGTATCCAATATCCTTAATTGAGGATCATTTAAAAGCTTTAACCTATTAGGAGGTATTGCTTTATGTAAGGTTGACGGTGATCCTTACGATTTTTGTGATGGGTGGTTTACTGGTTACCGGAATCAGTATTAGCGAAAGCGAGTTATCTAAAAATATGCAATTAGGATAAATCTGTTTTTAGGTAGCGAATTTCTTTGCGAGTTAGCCAAGCGGTAAGGCACATGGTTTTGATCTATGCTATTCCACAGGTTCGAATCCTGTACTCGCAGATAATTAAAAGCAGATATGAACTAGTCCTATATGCTTATAATTCGCAGCACTTTATTGCAGCGCTAGGGAATAGGGAGAATGAGATGTTTAATCTGCTTTTATATAGGACGCGTCCTCGACGGTTTTTGAGGAACGGTCTTATAAGCCGTTACACAAGGTTCAACTCCTTGGTGTCCTATAAAATGAAAGCTTATATGTTTGGTTTTAGTTATCTCAAGTTTTCCAAAAGTTCATTGAAGGCTCCGTTGGAGGAAGTAAATGAATTTTAAATCTATAAGTGAGTAGTAAATAATTGAACTAAAATAAACTAGAGATATATTTTTTGACAATAAAAGGTCTTTTAAAGACCTTTTTATATATTTATTTTTTTGAGGTTTGTACGATGAAAGTTTCTAAACGAGACGGTAAAATCGTTGATTTTGATATTACCAAAATTCTATTGGCTATTTCTAAAGCAAATGATAGTCTTGTTAAAAAATCTATTAAATTGACAAAGAAACAAATTACCGATATTGTTGAAGAAATTGGTAAAATTTGTGAAGATAAAGAATCTGAAATAAACAAAAAATCTAAATCTGTTTTAAATTCGGAAACTGGAGAAAAAGAAAAAGTTCTTGAAATTGAAAAGATACAAGATTTGGTTGAAGATACTCTTATAAATAATGGATTTACTATTCTTGCTAAAGAATACATAAAATACCGTAATGAACGAAGCCGTATTAGAAATCAGCGTTCAGATTTTATGGCTATTATTCGTGAAAAAGTCAGCGCTTCAAATGTAAAAAATCAAAATGCAAATGTTGATGAACGATCATTTGGTGGAAGAAAAGGTGAAGCTGATTCTGAAATGCTTAGAACTATAGCACTTGATGAACGAATGTCTAAGATGGCTAGAGAAAATCATCTTAATAACGAAATCTATACTCACGACTTGGATAGTTATGAACTTGGGATGCATAACTGCTTATCGATTCCGTTCGATCAGTTGCTTGAAAAAGGATTTACAACAAGACAAGTTGATATTCGTCCAGCAAACTCGATAAATACTGCGTTCCAACTTGTTGCAGTCATTTTCCAGCTCCAATCACTCCAACAATTTGGAGGCTGTTCGGCCACACACCTTGACTGGACTATGGTTCCTTATGTTCGAAAAAGTTTTAATAAGCATTATAAAACTGTAAAAGATATTATTTGGGATCCAAAATCGTTTTTTACTGGTAAAGAAAGTGAAGCAAAAGAAATAAATATTCCAAATACAACTAAGATTGATGATGTGTTGTATAGAGGTAAGCATTTCTGGAATTTTATAAAACGATATATTTGGCTTAAAGCCATGCGTCTTACAAAAAAAGAGCTTAGACAAGCTGTTGAAGGCATGTATCATAATCTTAATAGTCTCCAAAGTAGATCAGGTAATCAATTACCATTTACATCTATCAATTATGGAACGTGTACATCAACTGAAGGTCGTATGGTTATTAAAGCTATTCTTGAAGGATCTATTAAAGGAGTTGGTCACGGAGATACACCAATATTTCCATGCGGAATATTCCAGTACATGAAAGGAGTTAATGCTAGAAAAGGTGATCCAAACTATGATTTAAAGAAACTTGCTATCAAATCTACAACAAGAAGATTGTATCCAAATTATGCCAACGTTGATTGGTCTGGAAATGCTGGATATGATATAAACGATCCTAGAACATATTTTAGTACAATGGGTTGTAGAACAGCTAACGGATTCGATATTAATGGATTCGGTCAATTAAAAGATGGTCGTGGAAACATTTGTCCTGTCACATTGATTCTCCCAACTATAGCTATGCGAGCTAAATTAAATCCAACAAAAGAAAACGATGTTGTTGAATCATTCATTGAACTTCTTGATAAAAAGATTCATGAAGCAAAAGATCAGCTTATTGAACGATTTGATTGGATTTGTTCACAGTCTCCAGATTCAGCAAAATTTATGTGGGAGAATAATGTAATGGCAGGTTATGATCCTAAAGAAGGTATTAGATCTGCCATGAAACATGGTACTTTGGCTATCGGACAAATTGGGCTTGCTGAAACTCTTCAGATTTTGATTGGTAAAGACCATACTGAACCTGAAGGAATGGATCTTGCTAAACGTATTGAAAAATTGTTTGCTGACCGAGCAAAAGAATTTAAAGAAGAATATAAACTGAATTTTGGCGTTTATTACACGCCTGCTGAAAATTTGTGTTATACTTCTTATAAAAAATTTGTTAAAGAATTTGGTTTAATTGAAAATGTCACAGCGTATAAAAATGAAAAAGGTGAGTTGGTTGAACGAGGTTACTTTACAAATTCAATTCATGTTCCGGTCTGGAAACAAATGGATCCGTTTAGAAAGATTGATATTGAATCACAATTGACTGGATATTCTTCAGCTGGTTGTATAACATATGTTGAACTTGATGAATCTGCGATCTTTAACGAAGATGCTGTAGAACAAATTGTTGATTACATGATGGATCATGATATTCCATATGGTGCTATAAATATTCCAGACAATAGATGTTTGGATTGCGGCTATCACGGAGTATTAACAAAGGATGAGCGATGTCCTAAGTGTGGTTCTAAACATGTAAAAATTCTTGGAAGAGTTACTGGTTATCTTACAGGAGATATTCGAAAGTCTTTCAATAATGGTAAACAATTTGAATTTAAGGATAGACGTAAACATTCAGACAATTTGTGTGGATGGAAAAAATGCGAATGCGATATGCAGGATTGATTAAAAATGACATAATCGATGGTATTGATGGTATTTCTGTTAGTTTATGGATGCAAGGATGTCCGCATCACTGTAAAGGGTGTCATAATCCTCAAACTTGGGATTTCAAAGGTGGAATCGAAACAACTTTTGAATCTTTATTCAGATCTATTGTTGAGAATATGAACGCTAATGGTGTTAAACGAAATCTATCAATACTTGGTGGAGAACCTTTGTGTGAAGAAAATCTTAAATACACTGGTGATATTGTTAAAAGAATAAAATCGATGTTTCCTGATAGAAAGATAATTGTTTGGACAGGTTATAAATATAAGACTTTGATAAAAAACAAAAAAACTAAATCTGTTTTAAAACATATCGATTATTTGATTGATGGAACTTTTATTTTAGAAAAACGTGATATCACTTTAAAACTTAGAGGTTCTTCAAATCAAAGAATTTTTAAAAATAAACATGGACGATATTTTGTATCGTTTAAAGATGTAACAGATAATATTTAAGGAAAATGTATGAAAAAGGTTTTAAAATTTGTATTTTTAATATTATTTACACTTATTTTGTGCTCAGTTATTATATCTGAACCAAACACAAAAAAGAACCCTGTGACTACAGAGTATTGTGATATTACTGTATTTATTCCACACAATGGGTCTCAAAATGTTCGATGTTACAAATGTAAGTATTGTACTGAAGTTTCTTGTAAAGGATATAGTTATTGTCTTGGCTGTCACGCTTGGAGACGATATGATATTCCTATTAAAATTGAAGGAGATGCTCATTATATTACTTACAGATGCCAACACGGACATGAACTTTTAGTATCTTTAACAACTGAAGATATTAAATAATTATAAAAATATTTACACCAGGTATATACCTGGTGTAAATTTTATATATTCTAATTTTGAAAAAGACAAATGTTTAGAAAGGTAATTTGTTATGGCTAGAATAATTCGTTTAACAGTAAATGATTCAGATAAAATACGGCTTGTTAAAAATAGCCTATTATCTTTGAGAACTTGTTATCCTGGTTTTAAGAAATGGTTTGATAAAAACGTCGCATTAAATCTTGATAAAGATCGTGAAGTATTTTTGGCTTTACAGGATGGACAGTTTTCAGGTTCTCTTATCTTAAAGAACGATAAGAGTGAGAAAAAGATTTGTACTCTTTTTGTTAGAGACAAAGATCGCTATAATGGTCTTGGTTTGGATTTTATCAGAATAGCTAGTGAAGAACTTGAAACATATAAACTTCCAATTACTGTAAGTGAAGATGTGATAGACATCTTTTCAAACTCAAGATCATTCAATTTTTATCAAAAAGAAGTTAAGCCTAATCTTTATAAAAAAGGATTAGCAGAATATATTGGATACATTATGTATCATAATGTAGATAAAGAGTTGAGAGGAATAAGATGATTAAACTTTGTTACAAAATTAATGGTCATAAATATGAACTTAATTGGATAGCAGTTCATGGATTCTTTTATAGATTTAGAAAGAAATTTAAAACTGGTGGATTTATCCAGAAAAAGATTGATAAAATTATGGATTATATTCATAATGAAAAAATTATTAAAGGAACAATTTATGAAAAATCATTAGACGGACTTGATGAAGTAAAAACTGAGGAGATATAAAATGGAAAACTCTAATAAAGATTTATGGGATCCAGAAGCAAGAAAACAATGCTTACGACAATGGATGAAAGAAGAGGATAAGAAGAATAAAATGAATGAGTTTAAAAGAATTGATTTAAATAATCCTGCTAAAGATAAAATTGTAAATTCTAAAGAAGAAAAATCATACGTTTCATATGCTGAAAAATCTATGAGCGAAGCACATGAAATTGCATTACAAAATATTGAAAGAGATATGGATGGTGAAATTTTAAATGTGTTTAAAAATGAAAAATCTGAAACAGATAACGAAAACAAATTACATTATGATTTACAATCTTTAAAAGATAATCGTATTTCAAAAGATGCGTATTATCTTAATATTGCTAAAGAAGTATCTTCACGTGGAACTTGCTTAAGACGAAATTACGGAGCAGTCATCGTAAAGAACGACGAAATTGTTTCAACAGGATATACTGGTGCTCCTAGAGGAAGAGCAAATTGTAATGCTATCGGTAGATGTATAAGACAAGAAAGAAACGTTCCTTCTGGTGAGCGATATGAGATTTGTAGATCTGTTCATGCTGAAATGAATGCTATAATTTCTGCTTCTAGACAAGATATGATAGGAGCAACTCTTTATCTTTATGGTTGGGATGTTGAAAATAATTGTGAAAAGAAAAATCCTAAACCATGTACTCTTTGCGAAAGAATGATTATTAATTCTGGAATAAAAAAAGTTATTACTCCATATGAAGTAATTTATGTTGAAGATTTTATTGATAATGACGCTTCATATAAAGATTTAGATATCATTAGTGAAGCTGGTGGAGAAAGAATTTATAAAAAGGTGTATAATAATAATTGATGTAACCGCATTTTTATGGAGAATGTAACTTTTATGAATTATGCTACTATAAAAAATAACGATATTGCTGATGGACTTGGTGTAAGAGTTTCACTATTTGTATCCGGTTGTCCAATACATTGTGAAGGCTGTCATAATAAAGAAGCGTGGGATTATAACTATGGTAAACCTTTTACAAAAGAAACTGTAGATGAAATCCTTAAGATGTGTGAAAAAGATAATATTTCTGGACTTTCGATATTGGGTGGAGAACCACTTGCAATCGATAATATCGAAGAAGTTTGTAATCTCATAGTTTCTTTTAGAAAGAAATTTCATTTTACAAAAACAATTTGGCTTTATACTGGATTTAAATTCGAAGATCTTCCAATTAAAGCAGGTGTACAAAATTTTGTAGATTTTTTATGCACTTGGGTTGATGTTATTGTTGATGGTCCTTTTATTCAAGAAGAGAAAAATGTATCATTGAATTATAGAGGAAGTTCAAATCAAAACATACGAGTATTTTCACATACACTTCCAAAATGGTCAAAGCAAGTCGTATACAATATAAACGATAAACTTAAATCTAAACAATTTGCAGAATCCGAAGTTCCAGCTAGGCTTGAACTTGCGATACAATTATTTAAAGATTCTATTTGGGATGAGGAAACGTTTGCTGAATATGAACAATTTTTAGTTGTTCCAAAACAAGAGAAACTTATCAATATTCGTTTACCAAACTGATTTTCTCTTGGTTTAAATAAAAAAGAAAAGCCAAAAACATTCTTAAGAATTGGGTGTATTTTAATACCTGATATTTGGCTTTTCTAGTTTTAATTTACATGCAGATCTACATAATTATAGAGTGCATGTATTCGCGAGCATACATTAACAGATCATCTTCAGTGAGATATGGATAATCTCTATGAAGAGCGTTTACGTAGCTCTCAATGAGTAGCTTATGTGTTTCGGACATATGCTTCTCCTTTTATGGGTGTAAGTTTAGATTTAGAGTTGTTAATATAAAATAAATAAAATATAAACAGTTCTTAAACTCTAGCTTACATCCATATTTATAATATGAAACCATAGCATAACTTTATTTAAAATTTGAACACCCTGGATTTTACCAGGGTGTTTCTTTTTTATTTATTGAAAAACTTTTTAATAAATAGAGGTTTTTAAAATATGAATAATAAAAAAGATAATAAAATTACGATGAAAGTTCTAAAAATACGTTCTTTTTTGCATGGAATATTTATACCATCATTAAAAACTATATTGACTGGTTTATTTTCAGTATTATTTTTATATTTTATCTTTGCAGTTGTATTAGGTCATAATGTTATAAATATTCCATTTATTATTGTATCTCTTTCTATTTCCGCAATATTTTGCTGGATTTTTGGTGAGACTTTTTATTATACTGGGTATCTTTTTGTTACACAGTATTTGAAAAGTGTTTATATGGATTTCAGTAAGGAAGAAACCATTAGAAAATGGTTCTCTCCTTCTTTAAAAGAAATTTCAAATTTATTATCATTTTACGATTCAGTATATAAAGCAAATTCAACATATAGAATTGCTTGCGTATTGATAACTTGGAATATTCTAAAATTAATAAATTATTGGAGTAATTAACTTATGGCAAAAGATGATAAACTTGTTCTTGGAAAGAAATTGATGCAAAAATCTCAAGTAACAAATGATAGAGAAGATTTAACATCAGATGCAGTAACTGATCTTAATTTTTTTAAAGAAGATTTAATTGCACTTGATAAAGAAATAACTTCTAGTGAAGATTTATATAATGAAGTACACCAGTTGTATTCACAATTAACTGGAGGTCCTTATGTACCTACTCGTAATATACGTGATATTGCTGAACTTGCTAAAACTTTAGTGACAGCAAGATCTGGAAAAATTGATGTAATTAATAAACGTGTAGCTTTAAAGAAAACCATTAATGATCTTAACTATCGAAATAATGGTGGTATAGATGAAAGTGGTGAAGAAGCTGTACAGATGCAAGCTCGAAAGATTGTTGAAATTATTCGACAAGAACAACTTGAAGCTCGTAAGAATGGTGGAAATAGTTTTACAAATCCTCAACAAGTTTTTGATAAGAGAACTCAGGCAGGAAAACAAAGAGCTTTAGAAGAAAAAGAACTTGAAAGAACTATAAACGAGAAACTTAATTCTGGTGAAATTAAGATGGGTAAAAATGATCATCTTGTCGGAACCAATGATTATGTAGTTTCTCGTTACGATAGAAGTACAAATTCGTTTGTAGCAGTAGATTCAAGAAACGGTAAAGTTATTGAAGATTTCCCTAAAGAAAGACTTCCTAGTGGTAAAATTACTAGAGTAAATAACAATGAAGCCACCATGCTTGATGGAACTACTGTTAAACTTTTTGATAAAATGGAATTTGATGATAATTTTGAAGATAATGAACCGTAAGGTTTAAGGAGTATAAATACGTATGAAAGGAATTGCTAAAAATAAATGTGCAACTGTTGAATTTTTATATTGGGATGCATCAACCGATATAAATGAAGCAAAAGATTTTTTTAAAAATGATAATGACTGGAAAGTTTGTGAATATTTTATAGAAGAAGATGATTTAGCACATTGGGTAAACCCATACTGTGTAAATCTCATGCATGAAGACGAAACTGTTCCATACAAAACTTATATTGTTAAAACTGATTATGGAATTGTGACTCTGAACAAATTTGCATTCGAGTCATTATTCACAACATATGACACAGTAACTATTGGAGAATAATATAATGATTGGGATAAAACTTTCTGAATCGGTTTTGACAAAATGTATAGAGCGTATATTAATACAAGTATCGTTGTATGATTCTTCTGGAAATATTACAACGTTGAATTCTACACCATATCGGACTGATTTAAATATTACATTGGATATTGCTTCCAAATCTATGACAGAAGAATATGATGATTCTTCTCCTTGGGGATCAGGTGAAAAACAAGAATTTTCTATATTTGGAAACGTTGTTTCAACTGAGAAATCTTCTAAAACTGTTATAATTCATAAAGAAGAATTTTCTAATCTTAGTGAAGTGCTTCTTGATATTCTTACAGAAAAAATGACTACATTAAATTTTTCAGTTAAATGTAGTGGTGCATTTAGCACAGATGTTGTAATATCTAAAGAAGTTATAAATCGTTGTTTTAAACTGTATTCTCAGATAAATTTTGATTTTGCTAAATCTGATGCACTTACAGTTGAATGGCCAGGAAACACACAATATGAATGTGATTCATTTTCTTTAAAAAACGCTATCATTAAAATGAACGGTGATACACAAATTAAAGCGCATTCTCCGTGTGAAGTAAATTCTGTCACATTTAAACAAGGAAATTGTAGTACATATGGATCTAAATTTCTTATAAGCTGTGATCAGGTTAGATTATATAATATAAATGTAACTTTCCCAATGAGTTTAAATTGTGGAACTGGAACAAAAACTTCTGTAGACGAATATAAACTTACTAATTTGATTGCTTCACAAATAAATTTTGATTTAGTAGATTTTTCAAAACCTAGTGAAAAGAATTCTATTTGGGAAAATGCACTTTTTAGAATTGAGAGTTTTGCTAATGTTTCTTTAAATACATTCAATCTTTATGGTGGAGATTGGCTTAAAGGAGTTCGAATTTCTAAATGTGCTAAAGCAAATATTAGTTCTTTTAATAGACTTAGTTCTGCTGAAGGAACAATTAACGCTTACGCATTAGGAATAGGTTCTACAGCTGAAACGTGTATTTCAGGTTTTACTGTTAAAACAGCAACTACACCAACAAATATTAATACAGCATTTGCGCTGTTTTTAGAAACAACATCTCTTGAAAATACATCTAAGATTTCTTTAGTATCATTTGATGTATCAAACGTTCTTCTCTACAATGCTAATGGATTAAAATCTTATCGTGTAGATTTTAAATCTGGAGAATTTGTTGGAAAAGTGTTCTGTGAATCAGGGAATAACGATATAAGTCGTCTTAATTTTAACGATTGTAATATTTTAGTTAGAGATGGTTTTCATATGTATGCTAGAAGTTTATCTTTAACTGATACAGTCGTCAATACTGAAGAAGGACCGGTTGAATTTGAAAGTGATGGTCCTATTAGATTTAAGCAAACAAGAATGTCAGCACAAACAAATGATGTAAGTTTTAAATTGACTGGTGCTGGATCATTTTATTCAGATAGATTTGATTTATTGTGTGGTAATCTTTCATTTATAGGTGAAGATTATGGAGATGAAACTCTTGATGAGAATGTTCAGAAAACTGATAGAGCAGTTACTTTGAAGGATTCTTCTTTGCATATCAAAAAAGATTTTTCTGTAACTGATGTTGTTGGTGGATTATTCTTAGAGAATTCTGGTCTTCATAAAATGAAGAAGGCTACATTTACAAATCTTTATAATTTTAAAGGTGAAAATTCTGTATTCTTTACAGAAGGATCCCCATTTACATTAACTATTGATGACACTCGTATTTCTTCTTCTGAACTAAACATAAGCGATGAAGACGTTAAACCAGCAAGTAAATCTATAGTCATTAATAAATCTGAGATTAAAAATTTGTCTTTGATTTTTACAAATGAAGATCAAGATGATCAATCTATTGATACTGAAATTTCTGAAAGTAACGTAAATATATCTTTTGACACTACTGGTGGAAAATCTTTAATTAGGTTTAAACCTCAAAGTTCATCAGGTTCTATTATTTGGGGATCATCTAACGTTGTATTTACCCCAAAATTACAAGGATTATCTACTGACGATATTTCAGTTATAAAAGAAACTAAAACAAAAAAACAAGATACTTCATTGTTTTATTATGGAGTAGCTTCTTCTTCGTAAAAATAATCTACCTGGGATTAACTCCCAGGTAGATTTTATTATTCATCAATTGAATCTATATCATAATTTGGATCCATTCTTTTTTGAAGAGGCTTAAGAACATGAACATCAAGCCATTTATCTTTTTTAGCTGCATCTTCAAGAGTAAGACGTTTGATCTTAGCTACGAGTTTATAGAAGATTCCTTTTTTAGAATCATCTTCTACAAATTCCTCGTAAAACTTCTTGTATTCTTCAATCTGTTTTTCAAGTTCTTCTCGATGTTTTTGAGGAAGATCTTTATTGTTTTTAAGTTCAAAAATACAAGCTTTATAAGCATTAATCATTCTCTGTTTATTAGTAGGATAACCTTCCATAGCAGCATAATAATCACTTTTAAGTTGATCGATCGAATAGATTAAATCCAAAATTGGAATACGTTCAACGATAGAGTGTCCACCACGTGTTGCCGTTTTAAGTCTGGCAAATTTATTATTTACACTTGCCATTTCAACACCAAGACCATAGATTGAACAGAAGTTATCAGCAATTTCTTCATATTGTCTAAAATTACTAACTTCATCGTTTCTTACGATAGATTTATAAGTTCTTGCTGTTTTACCCCAAGTAAAAATTCCTTTGAAGAATTTTCCAAGACCTTTGAAGAAACCGATTCCTTTTTTCTGAGATAAACGAATTGTCTTTTCATTTACATCAGTATCATAATCGTCCCCAAAATCTTTTACAGCTTTTTGAGTGATGTCACTATCTGTTTGATTTGAAAAAGAAATTCCTGATTTCTTATCAGAAGTATCCAAGAATTCTTTTCCAATATTTTCAATTTCTTTAGTATCATTTCTCATAGCAGCATCTCTAAATCTCATAAGGATTTCTTTGAGATACATTTTATCTTCTTTGGTAAGATCAGGACTACCAGGTAATCCCATCTTATCACTTTTAAGAAGATTCCATGTGCTATGATAAATACCCATAGCAACGCTGCTATTGATACCGTTAATGACGTGCTGCATAGCATGTCCAAATTCATGACAAGCAATAGCTGCAGCTTCTTCAACAGTGAAGATAGATTTTGAATCAGCAAAAATAGGATATCCAATTAAAAGGCAATAATAAATTCCTTTGCCGTTTTTATATCTGAAACCGTTATTTGTTGTAACGATATCGTCTAATCGGATACGCCTATCTAAACTATCTTGATCTTTTCCGTAAAGGTCTGAGTTAGCAACACTTACATACATTGCTGCATTTATATCGTTAACCCAACCAATACTCATCCCTTCAATATTAAACGTTGTTATTGCAAGTTGTCTTAAATCTTCTATACAACCTTCAAGTAAAGGAATAATATTTCTTGGTGTAGTACTTCCGTTATTTTTAGCATCAGCGTCAATTTCTCTCATTTTAGTAAAACAAGAAATTAAACCTGCTTTAAACGGATTGTCTTGACCAAAATAATACTCCTGTGTCTTTTGATTCATAGTTTTATAGACATCAGTGTAATACGATTCAATGTCTTTTAAAAGATCGCTCATATGTTTTCCTTAAGCGTTTTCGCTCATTTCTTCTTTTGTGATTTCATCGATACGAGCATATCTGTTGATTGCTCCAGCCAATGTTCCAACTGTTTTCGTATTTACATTGAGAGGAGAAGCGAACTGATCGTAAAGATCGTTTGTTAAGAAATTGAGATCGTTAGCTATAGCTTCAACAAGAGGAGTAGACCAAACGTTTCCAGCTCTAAAGCTCATGATATGACCAATAATTCCTTTAACATTATTTACAACTATTCTGCATTCATTTTGATAATTTCCACCACCTAAAACGAACACAACAAAATACAATACTGGAAGGAATCTTATAAGTTTAATTCCGTACAGTAAACAATCACGTTCTCTTTCTTGAGAGAAAAGATTCATTTCTTTAAGATTATTTGAGAAAATGAAGTTATATGAATTTGTTGGATTATAAATTCCAAGCTTTTTAATCTGAGGAATCTTTTCCAAAAGATCAATGAACTGTGCGTTCGGTGTATCAATGAAAGTATTGTAGAAATCTATAGGGTTTATAGTTGTTGCACTAAACTCACTTACTCGGTCAAGCATTTCCATAACAATCTGTTCAAGATTACTTTCACGTTTAAACTGTTTAAGGAATTGTGAATATTTTTCATAATTCTTCATTCCTTCATAAGAATCTTTTGACGAAGAGTCAAATCCTTCTTTCTGAAGAAGAGCGTTAACAAGAAGAATATCGCTTGTAACTCTAGCTCTTACTCCATCAGAATAGATTGCTTGGAAAATAGATTTAATAAGATCGTTTGTAAAAGCATCTACAAGTTTTCCACGAATAGTAAGTCTATCAAAATTTGAATCATTCAATTCTCTTGTAGAAGCTGAAAGTACCATCTGAATAAGAGAAGAAAGATACTGCTTCGGAATTGCTACGATCATTGTAAGCTGTGATGGATTGTTAAAAGTGAAAAACTTATTTGACCATGAAGGGATAAGCTCATCACATGAACCGCTGTAAACTTTGCGTGTAAGATATACACTCATTGCGTGACAGTTTGTTGAACTTTCTTTTTCAGTATCACAAATAAAAGCAATTAAAGATTTAATTCCTGTTGCTTTTACAAGTTCATTTGTTAAAGCAATTTCTCCTTGATTGTATTTTTGTCGAGGAGTATTCATGATAAGTTTATCAATTGTTCTAAAATCTGTTGTAACAAAACTATCAATAAGTTTTCCAATACCGTATTTTACGTTTTCATTCACTTCAAGAACTGAACCTGGAAGAATATTGTTAGCAAGCTTATAAATATTCCATGCTCTCTTTCTGTAAATTGTAGAAGATTTGTCAATGATATAACGAGTAAAATTTTCTTTTACACCTGAGTCATTGACAATACGATAGATCGGACTTTGAGGTCCGAATACTAAAGAATTATTTGTTTCTACTAAAGTGGACATATGGTCCTCCTAGCATATTTAAAAATTTATTCTATTAAAATGTCAATTTTAGTAAAAATCAGAGAAATAAATCGTAAAATATGTATACATTTTTAATTTAGATAAGACTTTCTTATGCTTATTTGTATAGAAAGTATACTAAAATTGTTATTTATTAAGGGAGGTATAAGATATGGCCAAATCTTATACATGGAATCATGATAAAATCACCGCTGATCAAATCGAAGATATTTTGATCAGTCAGTATGGTGTAGGACAGCCAATTGTAATTAATATGACTGACCGTGAAAAATTGATTCCGTATAAATCATCTGGGGTCTCGTGCACATGTACGAGATGTGGAACTAGCTTCACTATGACACCTAAAAATATCTGTGATGCTACGTATAACAACGGTTATGTTTGTATTCATTGTGGTCCGTTAAGCGACGAAGACGTTCGTCGTGAAAAACAGAATAAGATGACAACTGAAGCAAACAGGATTGCTGAAGAAGAAACTGGAATGACTCCTGAAGAGCTTATGAATCTTAAAGATAAGGCTAAAACTGATGAGCCTTTAACTTTTGAAGATCTTAAAGCTAAAGCTGAAGAAGCACAGGATGATATTGAAACAGTTTCAGATAACGACATGCGTGACATGTTTACCGAAGCAATGGCAGATATGGAAGAATCTACAGAATCTGTAACTTCAGAAGTTGCTGAAGAACCAAAATCTGAAAATGTCATTGAAGAATCTAAGCAGTCACAGCCACAGCGTAAACCAAGAGATCTTGATGCTGAAATCATTAAGATGGAAGGAACTATTAAAGATGAATTCTCTGAAGCAGATGAAGAACCTGTAAAGAAAGAATCTCCAAAAAAGAATGTTGATGCTGAAAAGGTTACTCCTAAAGCAAAAGACATTGTTGAATCTGAATCTTTTGTAGAAACTACAGAAAAAGAACCGATTCGCGATGAATATCAGGAAAAAGTTGATGAAGGAGAATCTTCTTTACAGGATGAAACTGAAGATGATGATGCTTCTGAAGAACCTCAGGATGATACATTTGATGATGAGGCTGCTAATGCTGACGATTCTATTGATGTAGATTTTGATAACGTTCCTGCTGAAGAAACTCCAACAACTTCTGCCGAATCTGAACCACATGAAGAAATGGTTACTTGCGGCGGAATTGAATACAAGGAATCTGAGCTTAATGATGTGTGGTACGCTTCACTTACAAAAGCTTCAGAAGTATTTGGATACAAACCTTGGAATGAAGAAGTTTGTGATATCGAAACAGATGGAACACTTACAACAGAGTGTCGTATTTGTAAACGTAAAGTAAATCTTTCAGGATTTGCTGATCTTTATAAAGAAACAGCTATTGATAAGAAGTTCTTTGAACAGTATGGAACAAAATTTATTCCGTTTGAAAACAACTTTGATGGATCAACTCCAGTTGTTTCAGAATGTCCACATTGTAAAACGAGCGTAGCTCTTAAAGGATACAATGCTGCTCATAAAAATTCTGTTCTTTCAATCTGTAAGAAATCACATTTGACCTTAATAAATCCTGATAATCACAGATTTATTTATGGTCCTAAAGAATCGTTTACAGTTGAAGCAAATGGTATTCAGAAAGAAATTAAATTCATTGATCTTGTAAAGATCTTTGGAAAAACCGGTCTTGATGCAAGAACTCACGAGTGGTTCAAACCTGTTGAAGAAGAGAAAGTTGAAACTACAGATATCTTTGATGTTGAAAAGTCAACTGAATCAGAATCTGCAACAGAACAACTCAATAATCTTCTTAAGTCAAACTCTATCAAGATCGAGCATACTCTTGATAATAGAAATGCTTCTCATAAACCTCCTAAAGTAGATATTCGACCTCAGGAAGTTTATGGTGAGGATATGGTTAAAGAAGACGTTGATAAAAAGGCTAAAGAAGCTATGAATCAGAAATTGATTCTTGGTGAAGCTCCAACTGTCGAAGATCGTGGACCAGATACACACATTAAATCTGGAACATTTGTGTTTGGTAAGAAGGATTCTCACGAATCACTTAACGAAGAGATCAATGATCGAAAAGTTGAGTTTGAACAGCGCACAATCTTTAAAGAAGGTGCAAAGCTTAAACTTGCTCGTAAGAACGTTGCAACTCTTAACGGAAAAATTAATCCGTTTAAACGAAACGAGTCACTTCTTAAATCATTTGAATCTACAGACTTTTACAGATTCTTCTGTTCTCTTTCACAAGAAGCAGAGGTTGAGTTTAAAGTTGTTGTAAACAATAAAACTATGGAAGTTCCAATCGTTGACTTTGCTTCTGGTTGGAGATTCATTTGTTGTGATTTGAATGATGGTGATATGCTTTTTGCCGAATTCAACATGCTCGCAAAATGTATTCCATTCTCATTTAAAGAACAGGAATATACTGATATTGGAAATGGAGAACTTAGACAGAAAGCAATCAAGTTTAAAACTTTGATTCTGTATAGTGATTCTATTCGATATCGTCAGGACGCTACATTCTACGCTCTTATGAAATACGTTGCTCCTGAAAAGATTGCTTATAAAGGTTCTTCAGTGAAACTTCAGGACAATCTTTTAATTCAGTATAGCACAAACGATTCATATCTGAGAAATTTCAGACAGCGTTATTCTCCATTCCCTGCAGGAAAGCCGAAGACTGGAGAGCTTGGAATTATTGCTACATGGGAAGATTCGATGGATGGAAGGACAGCAATGTCTATTGCAGCTCAAATGCATAAAGATGGAAATCATCAGGATTTGGATTCTTTACAGCATGAGCGTGATCAGTATATGGTTGCTTCTATCGCTTATATCGAAAAACTTCTAAATTTTGAAAACACCGCAAACAAACGAGTGATCTATACAATCACCGATTATCTTGAAATCGGTACTTGTGTTTTGGAAGATGGATTTATTCAGTGTATCAGAGCGTTGCTTAAAGAATATAAAACAAAATTCCCTATGGCAACAGAAGCTCCATTCATCAAGGTTGAACTTGATCCTAACAACTACTTCTCTCCTTCACTTTTGAAGTTGATTAGTAGGGGAATCTTTTTACCTGTTGATGATACTTACAGAATCATCACTTCTGGAAATTCACAGATGTATAGACCTCAGAATGTTGAAAAACATTTGACAAAAACTTATGTGCGTCGTCCTGAATATCGACCGGTTGTACATGGACCAGAAGATGAGCAGCGACATGATACACGTATGTTTAATCTTGGAACTTTACTTGCTGATCCTAATATGCGAGCAGCAATTGAAAAAGCAGGTATGTCAATTTCAATCCGTGATCCGTCACAGAAAGACTTGTTCTTGGCTAATATCGGATATGAGTATTGCCATCAGTTCCAGATAAAAGAATACTACATCAATCAGGCAATCATTACTTCAATCATGAACGATGAAGCTACTGTTAAACTTAATAAAATGGTTGAAGATACGATGTTTACGAATACAAAACTTGTTGCTAATTCACAGTCTGGTAGTGTATTCAATAACATTATTGCAAATCCTCAGCTTGCTATTAGGTATCAGAAGCTTATGCAGAATGGTACTAAAGAAAGTAAAGATTACTTGAGAAGAGCAATGTATCAGCAAATGTATGGAGTCGATTATTCTGATCAGATCCGTCGTCAGCAGATGATGGGAATGAATATGGGTATGATGAACCCGATGATGATGGGTGGCATGATGCCTAATGTTCAGATGATGGGAATGAACGGTTTTGTACAGAAATAAAAACAATAATTAGAGGATATAAAACAAATCCTCTAATTATAAAATAAAGTGTATATTTTATACTAGTCATAGTTAAAATACAGGAGGGCCAATATTATGGCAGAACAGCAGACTCAGCAGAGTCAGGAAGAAATGATGGCACAGCAGCGTCAGGCTGCTCAGATTTACCAGCAGCGCATGCAGTACAAAATGAAAGTGGATTACGTAGAAAATGTTTTCTATCAGACAGATGTGAAAACAGTTCTTACAACAGTTTCACGTTACTGTGCTAATGCATTGCATGTGTCTTACATGGATGCTCAGAACTACAAAGCAATGCTTACGAACATGTTGCTGCGCTTTATTTCAGAAGCATCTGGAATTGAGAAATTTGCCGTAGTACTTAAGAACACATTGGTTTCAGCAATCAAATCTACAATCGATATTGTTACTGGTCAGCAGATGATGGGTGGTATGTACGGTATGCAGATGGGTATGGGTATGAACCCGATGATGATGGGTGGCATGTACGGTATGCAGAGTGGCATGGGCATGTACGGAATGGGTATGAATCCTATGTACAACATGTATGGCCAGCAGACTCAGCAGACTGCGCAGAATGGAGAAAACACTGAAGAAAATCAGCAGAAGGAAGCTCTTGCATTTATCAAGAATAACTTGCAGCAGGCAGACCCAATCATTTTCATTTCGCTGATTTATGCAACAGACAACATTGATTTCTCAGGCGACAAACAGTTTGAAGAAATGCTTCGTAGAGCAATCTACTTTGCTGTACAGAAAATTGCATACACAAACAACCTTGTGTTTAACAGCTTGTACATGATTGCGACAAGTATTTACAACAATAATCAGATGAAAGCATATCAGGAATATTGGAAGAAACAGATGAACGAACAGAAAAAAGATGGAAATAACGCCGCACAGCCTATGATGGGCATGTATGGTATGGGCATGATGCAGCCTCAGATGATGCCTGGTATGATGGGAGGCATGGACCAGATGGGTATGGGTATGAACCCTATGATGGGTGGAATGCAGATGCCTGGAATGGGAATGGATCCTATGATGGGTAACATGGGTCAGATGAATATTGGCATGAATCCTATGATGGGCGGTATGCAGATGCCTGGTATGGGTATGAACCCGATGATGATGGGCGGCATGATGCAGCCTGGCATGAACAACTTCGCAATGAACGGTGGTTCTACACAGTCAAACACAATCGTCTAAGGTAGTTTAAAATAAAGAGACAGAATTGAAATTTGTTCTGTCTCTTTTTAGGACTCTATGTAACTCATTTAGGGAGGCACATAAAATGCAAATCAAAAAGTCCGTAGCTACTAAAGACAGTTTAGGATATGAATTAAGAAACATCAAAGTTCATAAAAAACCTATCGGTTATAGAATGAATTTTGCTGATTGGGAAGCTCGTTATCAACGAGAATTTGATAGAGGTGATATTATCGATGTCAATAACGAAGTTTGTGTGAATAAACAGACAATACAATCAGTTGAAAATTCAATTTATGACAAAAAACTTGGAGATTTAACGGATACTGATAAAGACGTTCGTGAATTTTCTTGTGATTGTGGTAATACATATGGACACTTCTACGAAGGAATGATTTGTCCTGACTGTGGAACTCCAGTTGTTTCAAAGTTCAATATCGACATAAAACGCGTTGGTTGGATTAACCTTGGGAAATTCTTTATAATAAATCCAAATGCCTATGAATTGATTTGTAAGTGTATTGGACGTAAAAACCTGCAGAAAATATTGTCATACGATATCCAAATTGATATTGATGGTAATATGCGAGACGCAACTTTCCAAAACAATACCGAAGTCTCAAAAACAAAAGGTTCAAAACGTTCACAAACAATTCCTTATCAAAACAGTGGTATATTTGAGTTTAGAAAGAATTTTGAACAGATTCTTAGTTACTATTCAGAATTGAAAGGAACACAAGAGTATGCTCAATATCTTATCGATCATAAAGATGAGATATTCTCAACGAAGATTCCAGTTAGCTCGGTATACATAAGACCTACGTTCGCTTCTAGTAAGAAACGTAGTGTTTCATTTGATAAACTCAACGCAACTTATATAAAGATTTTGTCAGATGCAAGTCTGTTAAGAAGGACCTTTAAGAAAGAAGTAGAACTAAAGCGAAGCTTAAATGTTTTGTTTGATATTCAAACTTCTATCCAACAACTTTATGCAGATACAATTAAGACAAAACTTTCAGGAAAAACAAAGATTATTCGAAGTCAAATTTTAGGTAATCGATGTAATTTCTCTGCTCGTATGGTCATTCGTTCAATGGTTGGACCATATATGGGTATGGATAAAGTTGAGATGAGTTATAAAGGTTTTTTGGAATTAAATTATCTTGAAGTAATTAATTGTTTGATGAGAGGATATGGAAATGATGATACACATAATTTCTCAAATCAAACAGTTTATGAGATAATGGAATATGTTCAAAAAGCACAATACTCAAATGAACTTGACCCTGTTATTTGGAGAGTGTGCAATCTGATTCTTAAACACAGACCACACAATGCAGTAGCAGTATTGAGACCGCCAAGTCTCGCTTTGGGCTCACTTCAGTATTTTGAAGTGTGTAGAATTACACCAGATGCACGAAATAAAACGCTCGCTTTACCACTCAGTTCTTTGACTGAATTAAATGGTGACTTTGACGGAGACACGTTGAGTGTGTTCTGGTTAAAAGAAAAACAGGTCATCGACGCTTACAGGGAAGGCATTTCGCCTAAGCGTTTGTTGATAGATCGTGCTGGAGACGTCGCCTTCAACACGGCGTTTAGCTTGATTAAGGATGAAATAACATCTTTAATCACAGCATTAACAATTTAAAAGAAGGAGGCTCTAAAATGAGAGCAACACCAGAAGTTGGTATGAACGTATGTTTAAAATCACAGGAGCGCAGCGCTGATCCTGTAGTTATGCAGATCGACAGCATAAATGGAGACAAAGCATCTGTAATCGGTTTTACAAAGGACAACCATCCTTTCAAGATCGAAATGAACTTGGCTAATATCGAGAAGGTTAACATCAACCGTCTCCGTAATCAGGATGAAAAATAGTTCTGATTTTGCCGCTTTTTAAATAAATGCAAAAACCGAGGGATAATACCCTCGGTTTTCTTTTTTATTTAAACCTCCTTTATAGTTTCATATTATTATAATAGAAGTGTAATAGAGAGAAAACTATTAACGCCTATTTTAGTTAACTTACATAGGTCATAAGATAAGATAAAAGTTAACAAAGGAGTATTTATGGCTACAATAAAATTCAAAAGCCCAGCAGAAACAAATCCAGAACTTAACAAGAAAGTTGTTGAATCGATAAATGATGTATTTAACAATAAACCTGATGCTCGTTTTTCGATCCTTCAGTTCGTTAAATCTCTTCCAAAGTGGTACTCGAAGAAAACTTGGAGTATCATACTTTCACTTTCGGCATTTTTGATCGGTGCGATCATTTTTGCTTTTGTAAAGTTTGGAACAATTCCAGGTATTATAACCTTGGTTGTTGCTTGGGGTATAAGTACATTCTTTTGGAATCGGTGGTGGAAAAAGAACGCCGCTGAGTTTACTTTGAATATCTCAAACATCGTTGAACGATGTATTGTAGATAAGGATGGAAATCCTGTCTATGTAGACTAGTCTAAAATGACTATGAAACCCAATAGCTCAGAAATGAGTGGGGTTTCTTTTTTCTTCTTATTTACCCTGAAAATCAACATTTTTAACATCCTTATGAATATTCAAATTAAAAGGGTAAAGTTCATGAACAAATTAACATCTACTCAAACATTCAAGGATATTATGAAAGCCACTCCTAATTTAATTAGGATGATTTCACCTGATATGTTGAATAAATACGTTATACCTCTTTCTTTTTATGAGGATAAATTTAAAGCACTTTCTACTAAGAAATATGCTTTAGTTCGTCCTACTCTTAAGGCTGCTAAAGCTAATAAAATTCATCTTTTTAACTTCTCAGATCCGTTTAATTCACAAGCAGAAGCTAGCGTTATGCCAGATTATTATACTGCGTTTGGTTACGTTATTAGAGATGGTAAAGGAAGCCAAACTTGGGTTAATGCGGCAAAGAAAACTGGATACATGAGAAATTCTGATAAAGAGCCTGTAGCACTCAGAACAAATGAGATAGCTCTTTATGCGTACTTACAAACAGGCTATACGTCACTTCTTCTTTTGGAACATGATGCGGAAATTACAAACAACATTAAACTCCAGACTTATCTTGCAGAGTTCTATGGAACTCTTATGAGTTATGTGTTTGACCGTATTTATCCTATTTCTGGAGAACTTGATTCGTACACACGACTTACATTCTTGTGTGCTCTTTATTATCTTCAAGTTATGGCGGGATATGATCTTCAAAAAGCTGTAAATATTGCTATCAAACTTAAAAACGTTGATGCAGTAATTGTAGCTGAAAAGTCTCGAGCATTTGCTGAAGCAGCTATTGAAATGAAAAATTTTGACGATCTTATTAAAAGTCTTGAAATTGAATTTCCATTTATCAAAAAAGGAAGCATGACTTTAAGATCAATAGTAGCAGCAACAGCTCGTCAGTTTGGTCCATCTTCTATTTTTGCTGTAGAACATTCTCAGTCATTTATCAATATGATTCAGAGTGTTGGACTTAAAGCAAATTTCTATCGAGACGACGTTATTTCAAAACTTGTTCCGTCTGTACATGTAGATGAAGTTAATCGAATATTATTATTGATTTCTGGCGAATAATTGGAGGAATCAGAATGTCATCAGTAGTAACAACCAATGTTGCTAACTCGATACTTGACGGAATAGTAGGAATTCAATCTACTCGAAGAAACTTTGATTCTTCAACTGATGAAAGACGTTGTATAACTCTTTCACCGGAAAGGATAGCTGAACTTAAAGAACAGTTTCCTTATAACAACGGTTTATCATCTGATGGTAAACCACTTTCATTACAAGGACCAACTGTTTATTTAAGAATCCCAGTTAATATCCATATGATTGAACAGACACAAACAAATCCTAATTATAATGGTGGATTTGTGTATTCTGTTAAGCAAAGAGCTGAAGCAGGAAAATCGTCACTACAAGTTTTTGTTGATGGATATAAAATTCCTGATGAAGAAATCTTGTTTTATCCAACAAGAACAAACGTTGACGTATTTATTCCTAACACATATATCAATTCTGTTTCAGGTTCAGAAATCGTTGTTGAAAAGAAACGATATGACTTTTATCCGTACATTCACACATGTGAAAAAGATACAAGTCTCCAAGTATTTACGATGACTGTTCCTGAAGAAAATCAAAAATTTATTAATGAAAAATCAGTTCTTATTTTTATTAATAAGAAACTTTATACATATACTAGAAATCTAACTTTCAATAACGACGTTTTGTCTATTAAAATTGAATCCGAAGTTCCTAGAGATAGTACTGTTGAAATTGTTGTCGATCCGTATATTTCATACATGTTCCCACAATCAGTATATCCTCAAAATAGTACAAGCGTTGTATTTGAAATTCCAGAATCATATATCGATTCTATTCACGGTCCAATCTCAAGATTCTCTTGTAGTTTTTATGTAAATGGACTTAGAATTCCAAACACAAGTATTATCCAAAAAGGTCGCCTTCATTTCCAATATGATCTTCCTAGTAGAGATTTGAACGGTGGAATTATTAGTTTTTATCTTTCTGATAGAAATTATATTACAGATGAAGCCGTTGATATTTTTGGAAGTGATTATTACCTTTATAATTTTATCGGTTGTTCGGCAATTTCTAATGCTCTTAAAACTACATTCAACAAACTCTCAAGATATCTTGATGCTGGAGCTGACAGAAGCTTTACTATGAATGTGGATTATTCTCGTGGAGCATATAGTGCTTCTGGAGTATTTCCTGACTATGTGCTTTTAAATATGAATGATCCTAAACAATCGATATCTGTTTTTGTCATTACTCGTGATGTAAATGGGATTGAAATTCTTACTAAAACAGAAGTTCCAAGTTCAGATTATTCTATAACAAAAAATTCTGAAAATAAATATGATATAATCTTCTCAAATCCAGAATTGTATTTTAGTTATGCTAAGACAAATGAGATTTTAGTTGAGATTAAATCATGGTATACTTGGGATGAAGTTTTAAACCATTCTGGAACACTTTTTGATCGTCAACTTGTAAAACAGATGATATCTGAATTTGATTACGGATACGATCAAGATTCTAGAGCAATTACGTTCTTACATACTCACAAGAACCATCCTCACATAATGCGAAATTTCCTTGAAAATTACGGATATGATATTGAATATTATTCTGTAGAATATAATGGAAATGATGCTTATGTTTATATAGGTCTTGATGAACACATTGATACTTCTACTGGAAAAAGTTATGATATTTCAGTAAATAACAATCACATTCCTAATGAAGAATTGATTGTTATAAACAAAGATGTCACTGATGTTTTCCAGATTCCAGGAAAGTATTTCAAAAAAGGAAACAACAACGTTGATATTCAGATAATTGACGTAGTCGATGTTGAATATAAAGCGTGTTCACTTTCTAGCATTGCTTCTGTTGACGGATTCCAAATGTTAACTATTATTAATGCTAGTAAGTATTTCCCAAATCTTGGAGATTGGAATGAGAATATTCTCATTCTTGAAAAGATAAGTGATGGAGATAGTGAAGATATCGCAAATTTCCCAACTTCATCTGGAAAAGGATATAAGCTTTTTAGTAGCGATTATTATACCCTTAGATATGAAAATGATACGCTTTACGTATTATTTACAATTACTCCAAGTAATGACTTTATCGTTTATAATAAGAATTTTTCAACAACGTATAAATATACTAAACCTACTACGGAAACTGTTGCTGATGTAAAGATTCCAATTTATCTTGGTTCAACAACAGATCCTATTCCATATATTCCTCGTGGTAAGGTTTATGTTTATAATGGTGGTGAAAAACTTATTGAGAACGTAGATTATTTTGTAAAGCATCCTGAAAATGATGAGACTGTTGCAGGATCATTCATTATCATGAAGAAAACTGTTCTTCCTGGAGCTAGTGTAGATATTTACTTCACTAATTTTAAAACAACTACCGTTTTCTCTCAATCAGGATATTTCCAAAATAATAGATATGGATTATTCTATCTTGGAAATCTTCGTTATCCATTCTCGTTAAAGTACATGAATTTGTATATTAACGGAAAGAAACTTAATGAAGATGATGTTGATATTTTATCAGATAAACTTATCAGAATCCATTCTATGGAAGCTCCACTTTACGATTTAGCAGTTGAGAGTGCTTTTACTCTTGATGACACTGAATTAGAACCTTTTATCCAAGAGTATGAACCAGATAATTTTGAAAAATATTTAGCTTGGCTTTTCCGTGCGGTGGATTATACTCGAGAATATAGTGAAGACTCTGATGAATCTGACACATATGATCCAAATGAAATTTATGAAGAGTTTATAGATACAGTTGATTCGGTATTTAAAGAACCAAACCCGATAGCTCGTGATGGTGTATGGATTCCATCATACAATGGAGAATTAGAAGATCCAGCTATAGGTCCATATAACGATGGATCTGCTACAGATGGAAATGATATTAAAACGAGTTTGATCGTTGGAAATCAATACGTTGTTGCTGGTGTAAATGGAAAAGTTGCATCATGTTATGTAGATAATGTTGAATGCGCTTGGACTCCTTGTACTGGAGAAAATGCTTTTGATGGAGCTATCTTCTCTGATGGAGAAATCTTTAATAACGAAACAATTAATAGTATTGTGCTTTATCACGGATACGTTTTGTTTGGAACAGAAGAAGGAAGAATTGTAGCATACGATACGGCTTCTAAAGTTTGGTATGGTAAAGGTGAAATTACTTTAACACAAACAAAGTGGCCGGAAGGTAAATCTATAAACGGAATGACTATAGTTTCCGATCCAAAAGATATGCTTGTAATTTATGGTGAAGACGGATACGTCGATTCATTTGTTTGGGACGAGATGTCTTGGAATGGAACTAGTTACAACGATATTCAGTATAATAAAATAGGTATTGCTATAACTGATGCTTTAAAGAACGATCGCGACATATATGCGATGTTTGAAACAGTACAGAATGGCAACAAAATTTACGTTTTTGTTGGTGAAGATGGATGTGCATGTAGTTGTAATCCTGATTATAACTCGTGGATGTATCCTGATGGAAGAACGTTTAGTTCTGTCGGTGGTGGTGCTCCACATATTTGTAATGATGGTGCAGACAGAAACAACAAAGACATTCTTTCTATAACAAAATATTTTGATTATTATATTCTTGGTGGTGAAGATGGTGTTGTTACATACTACGATACTGAACTTAACACTTGGATAACAGAAAGTAACCTTAATATTTGTAACAATGGACAGCATTTAGCTTACCAAAATATACATAGCATGCAAGGTTATAATGATAAATACATCTTTACAGCAGGTGGTCAAGGACGAATAAGTGAATACTTCGGTTCTTCACAATCTTGGTTTGATAGTGATAGTGGAAATGGTATTACTTCTGATGGTAAATACATCGAAGGAAGAATCATTTATACTTCAGTAATAACAAGTGGTGATACGTCTTATATCATTTTTGCTGGTGAAAATGGAAAAGTTTGTTCTTATAACATTGATGAACATGAAGTTCCGTTTAGGTACGACACATTTAAATCTGTATTCTTGAAGTGGTACACTACTGAAGGAAATGCTAGAATTCAATCTAAGTGGGACATTCCTAAACGAATTGAACGTATGTTTGATATGTATAAAGAAAGTAATACTGGAACTGGAGATATTTGTATTAGGGGCGGCGATGACGACCTTATGATGGATATCTTTATGAATGACTTTGAAAAGTATCCTTGGACACTTGAAGCTAGAAGACGATTCATAGCTCAATTCATTCACGATCTTCCAGAAGGTAGATACACGTTAGATGAAGTTCTAGCATTATACCGTGAAAGCAGAGCAAGTAATATGCTTTACGAAGAAGATCTTACTATTTTAAAAAGTGGAGATTCACATGACTTGGATGGAACATTACTTGTTACTGAAGAACCATAAGAGGGATTTGTATGATCGAAAATAAAGGTAGATTTATACCTAACATACACGATCTTTCATATTACGGTAAAGCCGACACACGTTCTCCTTTTGAAGGAGAACTTTGTGTCGATGCTAATACTAAAGACGTGTACTACTGGTATAAAGATGAAAATAACATTTGGCACTCCGTTTCAAGAACAAAAGAAATTCAAAATGTTTTGGACGGATATGTAAAGCAAGCGGTATTTGATGGAGCAAAATCGATTTATCAAGATGGTCAGATTTGTAGATTATTTTATGATCTTTCAAATCGTAAAGTATGGCTTAATGATGGGTTTGATAATAGTAAGTTTTCTTATTACACCGTTAAGGCTCCGTATTATATTCTTGGTGAAAAAAGATATGTTACTGGAAAAATAGATGAGCTTGAGAAGGTTCTTACTCCTATAGGACAAATAGCTGAATCAGTTCATGAGATTTATTCTGGTTTATGGTACATTGTTGAGTTTTATGATGAAAACAAAAACTTAAAACTCACAAAGCCATATTTATCAACTCCAATAAAACAAATTTCGTTTGATAATGTACTTTCTGATACATCTTTAATTTCAGTATCGTTAAGTTTTAATCAAACCGATTCTGATGGAAATCCAGTTTTATATAAAGGACAGGATATTTCTGTTTTAAAACCTAAATTGGTTTTGAAATATTTGAATGGTGTAAAAACTGAAATTGAAGAACTGCATAGATATGAAAGTATAAATTTAAGGAGTTTTAACCCAAGTAAAACCCTTTTACAAAATCTTGAAGAAAACGATAGCACATATCAGTATATTGAAGAATCTAATGGAAATATACCTTGGGTAATTTCTGAATATTTAAATTTAGATTATACGCCAATTTCATCAACACAACAAGCTGAAGTTGGTACATACATTAGACATCTTATTCCAAAAGATATTTATGATGGTAGATTTTATATTGAAAACATGAATAAAATTGATTCGTCAGTTGTTGGAAACTCTTTCAATTGTACGGCCAATTATGTTTATATAAAACCTAAAACTGAAAATCTTTTACATAGAACAGAAAACTTTAATATTCAGTTTTATGGACAAAATTCAGTTTCGTTTACTGTTGGAAAAGAAAGTACACGTGTTAAAACAATTAAATCTATTAAAGTAAGATTGATTGGGAAAACGGAAAGCGTTGTTGTTCCACTAGATTCTGAGTCAGTAAATACAGTTGTAAACGATGATAATTCTGTTACAATAACTATACCGACTTCATATTATGAAACTGGTAGGAACTTAATTTCTATTAGCTATGACGAAACTAATGAAAATCCTGCTGTAGTAATTCCTCCATTTGTAGTATCTGTTCCGTTTACTGTAAAAATTGTTGACGAACCATATCACGATGTGATTAGAACAGTATTAGCGACAAAACTTTCTAGTGAATCTTCAAATTACGCTCTTGAGTTTTTCGTTTATGCTATTCTTGATAATTTTGAAATCAGGAATGTTACAAATGAAGTTGAATGGGTTGTTCCGTATGATAACTCACTGCATGGTACTGACCAAAATGTAACATATAGAATTTATGTAGATTCATTAAAGAAAATTTATAAAACATACACAACAAAAGTTTCTATTGTAGATCCTAGAATTTCTGGAAACTCTAGTAATCCAAAAACAAAGATTTCTGGACGTTTCCCGTATACAATGGTCTACACAAACAATGCTAATGTCAATGGATCTACCGTTGGTGTTTTCAAAGTTGTTCCAGCTACAACAGGTTCTGATGGAACATCTGTAACAACGATTTCATTTAACGATTTACTAAATTTACCTGAATTTACATTAAATGGAATTAAAGCAGAAGCAATCGATGTTTATGATTTAAAAACAATTGGATATGGTAATGCTTATATTTCTACTGCAGAATCTTTAAACGATTTGTGCTTTAGAAAAGAAATAGAAGCGGTATTTCAAGTTAGTCCTTCAGATAGTATGAAATGGTATGAAGTATTTGATCTTGTCGAACACTATAATATCCAAGATTATACTAGAGAAGACTATGGCAAAACTAGTGGAGAAAGTACAACATTAGTTAAAAGCTATGAGACCGTTATTGAAGTTGACGCTTACGGAAATGAAACTAAACATAAAGTTGAGAAATGGTCTACAGTTCAACTTGGAGACGATATACCTCAATCACAGATTGGAAAAATTGTAACGTTTAAAGAATTCTATAAACGAGATGTTACTTCAGCAATATTAACTGTTAATAAACCGTTGATTGTTGTTGGAAAAGCATATGATGAAACAAATAAACGTTATATTTGTACTGGAGCTGCATTCTTTTATGCATATCCTTCGGCAAGTAATATAAATTAAATTAGGAGAACAAAATGGGAAAGTTAGCGTTGGGTTTAAACCCGCTTTCTAAATATTATGGTGAGAACGCTGTTACTCCAACTGAAAATGAAATGTGCTATGACGAAGAAACTGGTGACATTTACGTATGGAAACGCATTGATGGTAAATGGCAAAAATTTTCACGTACAGCACAGATTCAAGAATTCTTGGATAAAATGGAATCTTCTGGCGTATTTCAGAGTTCTGCAGCATTTATTCAGAATAGAAAAATTCATCGTTTTTATTTTGATACAGAAAATGGTGTAGTTCGAATTGATCCAGATCTTGTATTTGATCCGGTATATCGCTACTATGCTATTCGTGAAATCGACATTAATGAAGAAACAGGAACGTATGAATACATTACTGGTGTTTCTGGATCTACTACCTCTAACGGAAATGTGACTGCATCTCTTGTTGATATGATTGTAAAAGATAGTGAAAGCGCTGATGGAACACAAGTTTCCGTTCCTGGTGTTGGTGGTCTTGTTAAAGATTGTGTTGATGGAAATTCATATATTGTTGAGTTTTATGATACTAACAGACAACTTTTGAATTTTGATACATACTCTGCTGTTAAAGTTCGTACAGCAGAAACTGATCTTTGTCCTGACACTGCTGTTACTGATATGGCAGTTTCGGCAAACCAGTATGATGGAGAAAACTTCTTCTTGTATCAGGGTCAGGATGTTGATGCTCTTGAACTTGAAACTCGTCTTAAATATGGCGACAATCTTTGGAAAGATGTGTCTCACGAAGAAGTAAATGGTGGACGTCTTGTAATTCAAGGTCTTGATGAAATTGATACGTCAACAATTACACCAGCTGGTAGTGAAGGTCAAGAAATTGATATTGTTTATCAGATGGTTCGTTCAAATTCTTCATTCAAGAGTGAATCTGCTTATACAACAGATAACGGTGCTGTAATCAGCCCAGCAAGTCTTACTATTAAGATGACGAAGAAAGTTATCATTAAGCAGAATCCTAACATCAATCTTGAAACAGTTATTCCTGTACCTTATATTAATCCTGAAGTTAATGCTAACAGTGGTGTTACAGAGAATATTGTTAGAATTAAGTACTTTGCTTATTATAGCAATGGAACAGTTCAGGATATTACTTCTCTTGTAACTTACAGTGCATCTGGAGACAATGGCGTTGGATCTACTGACACTTCTATTTCAGGAGCAACAAAAACTGTTGTTATTAGCTATCCGAAAGGATCAGCAGGTCAAACAGGAACTCTTTCATTCTCATACGTGGTTGATGCTTCTAACGGAACAATAAAGATTAACAATAAAACAAATCTTGCTTTCGTTAAATATGATCCTACCCAAACATCAGGTAATCAATATTCTGGTAAGTTTACAGCAATTGCTCAAGGTGCTTCTTATGATAGCTGTTCTAACGTTGGTTTGGATACAGCTATTGCTTTTGATGGAGCAAACCTTGGTAACAGTTCAAACATCAGAGCAGTACGTTATCGTGATGTAAAAGATTCTTCATACTACTACACAGACACATACACTTCTCCTGCAGCTCCAGCTTACTATAAGCTTACAGGAGATCACGTTATCTATCGCGGTAAACCTATTCTTGTTGAATATCTTGAAACAACAACTGATAACAATAGCAATATTATTGCTTCTAAGGTGGTTGGTGCTGTTGTACACTATGCACTTCCTGAAGGATCTAACTAATAGGGAGGATTTCGATGCCAAAGTCAGTTACAGACGTGCTTTCTAAGGTTAAAACCTCTTGTGATAACGACACGCTTCTGTTCTATTTTGAAGATAAAGAAGGAGTTGCTTACGATAGAGAAACTCTTTATAAGACTTGGGAAGCGATTGTTCCTCCACGTTCTTATTATGAAAGACTTTATGGAGCAACTCTTTCATCAATTCCAGCTGGAATTTATTTCTATGACGCCTCTGAACGACATTCGACTGACGAAAATGGAAATAATTATGGATACGTTGTTTATAAAACCGAAATTGAAACAACGTATACACAAGATCCAGACGATCCAACAAAACAGATCGAAGTTAAAACTCCGAAGTTTGTTGATACAGGTTTTAAAACACAGTTCAAAACTTATACATATGATTCTGGAGTATCTGAATCATTTCAGGTTTATGTAAACAGTGATAACTGTTATTATAATAAAAAAATCATGAAACGTTTTCCGTATGAGCATCTTTTAGGTATTTATTATAAAAATACTAATGGTGTCTGGATTAATTATAATCTTATTAAGAATGATGTTCCAGATATGACATCTTTAAAACTTGCTGCTGTACAATACGAAGATCGTTTCAAGATTCCAGATCTAAAAATACTTCCATCATGTACATTCATCGATAGTGATAAGCACGTTCATCATATTGATGCTTGGGATGGAAATACTTTTGGTGAAAGCGTTGTTTATGATGAACTTGATACAAACAATTATGAAACTGTTAAATATGAACCGTTTGAAATTGATAATCCTACATTAACGTTCCAGAAACGAGCTTTAATGCATGATTTGAAAATCACGGTTCCTAGTAATAAACGAAGAAAAAACTTTCTGGTTTGGTTGAATGGTGCATTTGTACCAACAACTGGCGATGATACGTCTCAGAATGTTATGTATCTTCGAAATGCTCTCACGATGATTGGAAGTAAATGTGTTGATCAGATTCAGGGCTCTGGTCATACCACAACTTCTAATGCTACAGTAGTTGAAGATGAATCTAATAATGTGTACAGGTATGATGTGAATTTACGAATGTTTTCTTGGAGAGGAGTATCTGTTTCAGATTTCCTTATGCCAGTTTCTATCGATCAGGCTGCAATTACTTATAATTATAGTCAGATTTTTATTACGAAGAACTTGTATTTCCAAGAGAATGTAAACAAAAATGCTCACATGATTATCTGTAACGGACGAGTCTTACAAAAAGATGAGTATTATATAGATCCAGATAATCCTAAAAAAGTGGTATTGACTAAGGTTGTTGATAGAGCTAACGAGCTTTTAGCTGATCTTGTAAAAGACATCGAAGAGTATCCAGACTATTACACTAACGTTAAACCACTTCGTCTTCTTTACAGAACTCTTTCACAGAAAACGTATTCTCTTGTAAACTTTGCTTCAGAAGATTCTTCTAAAGAATTGTATTTGAGACAAAGTAATTCTTGTGCTGTCAACTTTCCTTACAAGAATGAGATTACGTTCTCAAAACTTAACATAGGTGATATGGTTCTTGTTAAGGGACTTTATGTTCCATATCTTATCGAACACGCAAACACTATTAAACTTCCTCGAACAAAATATGGTTTTGATGAAACTAAGAGTAATTCTTGGGAAGAAGCAGACTATATTAGAGAAAGTGATGTGGTGCGTTACTTCTTTGAAGTTGTAGATAAGGAATAAATAAAATTAGACTAGCAGGGAGAAATCCCTGCTAGTCTTTTTAATTTCAAATAAAACTACGTATGAGTTTCATATTATACACTTGAGAGGTTGGATTATACAAGTGAAGTTGTACATCTTTACTTGTTACAGGGAATAATCTAAATCTAAAACCTCTCCTTTTAAGGAGATTCGTCATGACCAATATTGATAATCTCAGTATAAAAGACTTGCTCATACGTAGCTACATTCGCAGCTTGTTGAACGCAGGATACGATCATAGAACAATCGTAATCCGTGCACTCGAGTACGCGAAAGCTATTAATATGTAATAGTCTTTGTTAAAAGTAATTGATAATAAAAGCCAAAGATGTCCTAGATATCTGATGTGCATGACTTGGACTATAAACTTTGGCTTTTCTTTTTTCTTATAATAAAAACAAATCTATGACTTTCATTTCTTGTATATATTTTATCTTTAAGAATGACTAAATAATATACAGGAGTTTAAAATGAAACAATCTTATCCAACAAAAGGTATTGACCCAACTTCTTACAACGGTCAACCTATTAACATCTCTTTAGCATATTTCAAGCAGCTTTCAGATATGAATGCAGTTCAAACTGAAATCACTCTTAAACCTGAAGGAATTCGAGTCACATTGATTAAAAAATATCCAGATAAAACTGTTAAAAAGCGAAAGATCGAATGTGATAATAAAGAACTTCAGATGTTTCAAATGAGATTCCAAGAAGCATTGAGAGATGTAATGACTCCTCCGAGTACGCAACAACCAATGAACCCAATGATGATGGGTGGTATGGGAGGATGGTAAATTGATATAAAAAGGTAGGTTTGGAGAAAATGCCTTCACCAATAAAAGTTTTTAAAAAATGTATTGAAAAGAATCCAGCAATTGATTATGCGATTTCTACAATTGTTTCGGAATATGATATTAAAGCCGCTCATCCGACAGCGCTTTATTTTGTGAAAGGTCCAGAAGTTTATGAAAAACTTATGGCTATGCCAAAGATTGAACGAAGTCGTGAATGCGGATTGATGATTGGTCGAGAACCTGGTCTTCATGAAAAACTTAGTAAACTTATTTTGAAATGGTTTAATGAGTTTTGTGATGTAAACAATATTAAAGAATCAAACTTTGTTTCATCGACTCGAGATTCGATAGTTCTCGTAAATAAAAAACCTATTAAAACTACTTTTGAAAATGGACTTGTTGAATTTAGAAGTAAAGATAGCGATTACACGTCGTATATCAGAATTCAACCAGCATACGAGATTTTGTATGACGGAATGAGTAATACTCTTCGAATTAAAGGTATTACAAAAGAATTAGTTGAAGCAAATCCACCATTTATAAAACTATTTAAACAACTTCTAGCATTACTTGAAATATCTAAAAATATTCCAACACCAGAACTTTTACGAAAAGCAAGTTATCTTCGTGATAAATACATTAAAGCAAAAGATCTTGGTATGTATGCTTCGTTGTTTAAAGGAAATCAATTTGAATATTTTATTAATGGTGAAAAAATAGATAGTGGGGAATTAATTCCAGGTCAAAATGATTCTTTGATACGATCTGATAATTACACTAGATTCTTCTTACCTATCTTAAAATTGTGCTTTAAACCGCATTAATTAAAAAGGAGTTTAAAATGTACGGTAAAATCAAAGTTATCCAGTATGACACTGGGTGTTGTAAAGATTTTGATATAGCAAGGATTAAAAGTGCTGTGAATAAACTTATTGAAACAGAAAACGAATTTGTTGAAACAGATTTTGATCCTAGTACAAATAGAATCGTTAAACGAGCGTTGATGATTATTGAGAACGAAGCTTGTGATGAACATGGTGTAGTTAAATCAAAAGACGTTCGATATTGGATTAGTATTTCACTGATAGATCACGGATACTATCAATCGGCTAAAAAATATATTGAAGAGCCGTTTATAAAGCAAATTAAAGATTTAAAAAGAGAAAACGCTGAACTCCAGAAAAAACTGGATGAATTACAACTTTGAGTTATATATTATGACTTGTAAATGATTTGATTGTCATGATTATTATATTTATACTCCATAGTTTTTAAATGTGCGTTTTTATAATTTGATTTTCTGATCGCGCAAAAAAATTGAAAAGACGTTGAAACATTTATTTCCATGCGCCTGTTGTCATTCTGGTACCTCAAGAATAGTGTTTCGATAGTGTTTAGAAAATCGTTTGCTTTTAAAGCATGGAGAGCGATTTTCTTTTTTGTTTGAGGAAGAAATAAAATGTCAAAAAAGAAAAAATTCAAAGAAACGCAAGAAGAAGTTGGTAATCTTCTTGTTCCAGATAAAAATGGTGTTATAACTCTTGATGAAATTCCTGATCCTGAATTTGACATGAAATACTATGATTATGATGAGAAAGCTGTAAAACGAACAGAAGTTTTAATAAGATCATCTTTTGAATATCGAGAACTTATAGCTTTTATGAAAAATAATCTTGATGTAAATCATTGTTCATTTTATCCAGAATATGGAGCTATAAACGGGCTTACAATAGAACTTCACCATTCACCATTTACACTTTATGATATTACTGAAGCAGTTATTAGAAAAATGATGAAAGAATGTGGATATTGGGAAACGTTTAGAGTTGTTGAAGAAGTAAATAGATTACATTACGAGTTTAAAATAGGTTTAACTCCATTAAATCCTACAGCACATAAACTTGTACATAGTGGAAGTTTAGTTGTTCATCCGAAAATTATTGTAGGTTTTTGGAAAGAGTTTTATGGAGAATACAACAATTATCTTGGTGAAGACGCTTTTAATAAATACAACGCAGCTATTGATCTTGAAAAAGGAATTAAAGATGTTAAAGTACCAAGTATTCTTGAATATAAACCAACTAAACTTGATAGTCCTATTAAACTTATAGATATAAATCTTGTTGATAAACTTTGTATAAGTGATAAACTTAAGAAACTGGAGAGTATGTAAATGCTATTTTTTAAGAAAAAGAAAAAAGAATATATTCCACCTGCACCTAAAAATCTTGAGGTTTTATCTGTTGGAATGGAAATTTTTAACCATTGGTATAAAAAAGAATTTCTTTTGGAATTTGTAAAACTGATTAAAACGCTTAACGTAAAAAACGTTAATCGAGGTACTGTTTCTTCAGCGTTTATGAAAGAAATTTATAATCCAGAATATATCCAAGATAAAATTTCAAAAATTAATGCACAGATTATAATTAGAATGAGTGATAATATTTATGGTCTATTTTGTGCTAATTATAATTCTGATTATATCATGGAATATCTTGCAAGACAGGCTTTATTTTTTATAAAAAAGATTATTACAGATATTACTACCATAGCAACACAGAGAAAAGACGTCAAATATGATGATATTATCGATGAGTATTTTATAATTCTTGAAAATACGAATTACATACTTAATGATATACAAACTCTCGAGGGTGTTCCGTCTTATCAAAACGAATCTCCTTCTGGGTCTGAAAAAACAAAAACAAGAAAGAGGTAGTAAAATGCTTAACGCACCCGTTATGAGTAAACTTATTAGTATGATGGGAGGTGGTCCAAAAGCTGTTTCAGATAATCTTTTTAAGATTTTCCCAGCTATCCCAACAAAGTTTACAGCATATAACATTTATTCAGGAAACTTGAGAACGTCAATTCATGGTTATCCTGTATTAAATGGTGGCGCATTCCCGCGTTTGTGTAATATTATTGGACAGTCAGCAACAGGTAAATCCGCTGTAGCAGTAGGTCTTTTGACAAGTGCAGTAGATTACGTTTGGCACAGATATGGTGAAGGATATGCAAATCTCGATTTTTTCGATGTAGAAGATCACACAGACGATAATCGATTTTGTAATGTTGCTGGTTGGACTAAATTTGACTGGTCTACAAAATGTCGACATTATCCTGGAGATCTTTCTCTAGTTAATCTTTTTAATCACATTTTGACAATAGCTGACTACAAGATGAAATATAAGAAGGACTTTTTGATTCCTTCAGGTCTTCGTGATGTTGATGGTAGTGAAGTTTTATTTATGGCACCAACATTTATCCTTGTCGATTCTGTAGCTCAGATTAACACTTCTGGTATTGAAGAAATTTTACAGCATGATAAATCAGGGGACGTAAAGCTTTTAAATCAGCTTGCATCAAACATGAATGGTGCTACTGATGCAAAAGAATGGACTATTTTCGTTAAAATGATTAAACCTTGGCTTGATAAAGGAAACATTGGTCTTTATTTCATTAACCATAAAACAAAAGAGATTCAGACAAATATGTTCCAGGTTCCAACTCGTCGTCTTCCTTTCTTGCTTCCTGGTGAGAAACTTAAAGGTGGTGAAGAGTTAATTTATCAGTCATATAATATCTTTGATCTTGCAAGTGGTGAAAAGTTTAATGAAAAGAACCCTGTATATGGTCCTCACGTAAACGGCTTTGCCGCAAGAGCTTCATTTGTTAAGAATAAGAATAACATCGAAGGTGCTCAGTTTCCTATGGTATTTGACCAGTTTAAGGGATATCTTGCTGAGATTTCTGATTTTGAGTATCTTTATCAGAAGAAATATGGTATTGATGGATCTGTTAAGATTAAACTTGATGTTCTTCCTGAACTTGAGTTTACTCGTCGACAGCTTTGGGAAACCATCCAAGAATATCCTCAGCTTGGTCGAGCAATCCAGTTTACAACGAAATTCCATGCATCTTCTGTAATGCTCAATAATCAGCCTATAGTTCCATCTTTAAAAGATTTTGGAACTAATCTTCCTCTTGCTCAGAGACTTTCAGTTATTTATAACTTCACAAATCCTCAGAGAAAAGAAGATCCTACAGATGAGTTTGAAGGATTCTTTAGACTTGCCAATGAAAATAGACATTATTGGGATTTTGGTAATTGTGATCTTAAAGCAAACAACATTATCCTTGATGGATCTAATATTGAAGCTACTAGTCACGGTTACAATATTATTCCTAATGCAGGAGTTACCCCATTTGACGTTGAACTCGGTACCGCTGAAATGATTAACGGAAAATACATTAAACCAAAAGACGTGATTTCAAATAAACAGTAGTAATAGTTTTATATTATTATTGTGATGGAGGGGTAAATATGGAAAAAAAGAAATTTATCGTGAGAAAGCGAAAAGCTGTATCAACCGATAAATCTACAATGTCGGATCAACCAAAAAAGAAGAGGTATAAGGTTATCATTAAACGAAAACCTAAGCCTACTCCTGAAGTGGTTGAAGTAGAAATTAAAAAAGAACCAGAGATTAAACCTGTTCAGGTTGAAATTACGGTTCCTAAAAAGACTAGAACTAGGAAAGCTCGTGAAGCTAAGGTTGAAGTCAAAACTGATGATAAAGTTAAACCAAAACAAACTCGTCGTAAAAAGACTGAAGAAGCTACTACTTCTGAAGAAAAACCGAAAACTAAGCGAGCAAGAAAAACTAGTTCAAATGTTGAAGAAAACAAAGAAATAGCTCCGGCTCCGGTATATGATCCAGATCCGTTTCTTGAAACGGAAGTGTCTGCATTAAACATTGCTAGATGCTTGCGTAAATTAAAGGATATCATTAAAGGAAAAATAATAGACTTTTGATGATAATAATTTGGGTGGTTTTTATGGGGGAATTATGATTGAAATAATAGAGGAATACTCACTACTATTCGCGATCGCAATCTTTGTGGTTGGCGTTATTGTCTGGAACATTGTAGATTGGATTTACTTCAAGTATTTTGATTCAGATAAAAAACGTATAGCACGGATTAATAAAGATCGTAAATAAAAGATAAAATCAATCAAGAACCTACCCTTAAATGGGTAGGTTCTTATTTTTTTATTTTTCCAATGACTTAAAATTGAAATGTATTATACATTTTAATCTTGGAGGAAATTAAGTCAATGACTACAGAACAAGAACTTATTGATGCGCTTAGTAAATATCCAAACGAAAAAGCGTACAAGTGTTTAGCAGGAGCAAATCTTACATTGCCTCAGTTTATGAGTGCAAACCGACTTAACATGTACACAGCGCATCTTGAACAATTTGTTCCGGTATTAAATCCGGAAAGTCCAAACATGCCAACAAGTTTTGAAAAACCTTATGGCAAGTACACGGACAGTTATTCTACAGCTGAAGCTGATTTTAGAATAATTGCAGTTATACCTAAGTTTGTTAGGGCAGCTAGGTTTAACTATTTGTACGTTGTTCAAAACATAGTAACAAAGGTATTTGATGTAATTGAAATCAAACATTATGAGGCTTTGAGTGAAGAACGTGGATATCTTCGTCCATATACAAAAGCTGATGCACATCAACCAGGTGACATAATTCGTAAAGGGGAAACTCTTTTCAGAAGTAACAGTCACGACGAATATGGTAACTATCGTTATGGATTAAATCCGAAAGTTGCATATATCTCTCTTCCAGAAACAGAAGAAGACGCGATTGTTATTCGTGAAGGATATCGAGAAAAATTTTCGTATTATGATATCGAAAAAGTTGCTTGTATTTTGAATAAGAATCACATTTTGCTTGATCTTTATGGAAATGACCAGGTTGGATATAAATGTTTTCCTGATCTTGGATGTGAAGTTAAAAACGGAATGGTGTTTGCAAGAAGAACAATCAACTATGCAAACATAGATTCAAACGTTACAACAAATGCTTTACGTCATATAGTATTCAACGATGAAGTTTGTCATGGTGATGGTCAGGTTATTGATATTGATATTTGGGTAAATGATAGAGAAGAATTTGAAGATGCTGAAAACAAATCTCAAATTCATGCATACTACAAAGAACTTCTTGATTATTATCAAAAGGTCTATGATACCTTGGCACCTATTGTAAATTCTCGTGATGGATTACATATTCAGCACACTTATCGTTTACAGTGGATGTATGAGCATGCAAGAAACTGTCTTGATCCAAATGCTCAAGGAACAGATAATGCAAATACTTTTGAATTTGCAAGAATTGAACTTACTCTTTGTCATAAAAAGTGTGTTCTTGATGGAAATAAAATCACCGATCGTTTTGGTGGTAAAGGTGTTATTTCTCACGTTTGGCCTGATGAATATATGCCTCGGGATAAATATGGTAACGTTGCTGACCTTATATTGTCTCCACCATCAACAATTGCTCGAGCAAATCCTGGTCAAAACTATGAACAAGAATATAACTTCATTGCCGATTGTGTCACAAAGCGTATGCTTAAAATGCCTATCGAGCAGAGAACAAAAGTTCTTATCGATTTCATTTCTACAGTAAATCCGAAAGAAGGTGAACAACTCATTAAGTTTATAAACCGTGCAAATCCTACACAGATTGCAAATATGTGGAAGGATATTGAACAGTATGGACTTTATTTGGTTGAAGAACCGTTTGGAGGAACAATTTCTCTTGACAATATCGAATTCTTGTACAATAAATACAAAGTTGCTCCGTCAACAGTAAAAATTTGTCGAGAATTCTTGAATACAACAACCGCTCTTCCTTTGAAGAATCGTGGAAACGTTATGAAAGTAACAAGAGAATCTGTTGAGTATTTGGTTCCAAAAGAAATCAATAAAAGACAGATTGACGATAACGGCTCTTCTCATGGTGTTACTCCATTTGACTTTGCCAAAGGTGAAAAATATGGAGACAGTATGCGTGGAAAAGCTGTTGTTCCGTTCATAGATAAGAATGGAGAAACAGATTATGAAACTGTAGATCTTATGAATTACCAGAGTCAAACAGGAAATGACGGAAATGGAAATCTTGTTAATGCTTGGGTTAACAAAGATGGTCTTCTTGTACGTCAGTATGAATCTATGAATGAGGTTGTTATTGGAAGAAAATATTATCTTCTTTTGAAACAGATGCCTGATGAGAAATTCTCAGCTCGTTCATTAGGTTCAACTAACCAAATAGGTATTCCTAACAAGTCTGGAAAACAATCGAAACAGTTTTCACCTTATTCTAAATCAGCAATCAAGTACTCTGAAATGGATAGCGATGTAAACTTTACTCGAATAGATTCTGAAATACAGAACCGTTTCCTTGCAACTCACAGTACAAATCCTAAACTTATTGAAGATTTAGGTGCGATGCTTTTGACGGAAGATCCGCTTGAACTTCACGATTTACCTATAAAGAGTGAAGATATTGCAGATAATGCTCCAGCATTAGTTATGCACGCAAATCTTTATGCAGGTGCAGGATTGAAGATTGACCCGATTTACGAAGGTGAAGAAGGAAAGTAAACATGAATGATGATGAAGCCTTTGACGACGATTATAGCGAATATGATCAAGAAGAATATGAAGACTTCGAAGACGGATCATTCAAACAAAATACCTGCTTTACTGATTTCAATAGAGCAGGTATTGATCCTAAAATTGGAAAAGGAATACAGTATGTGACTAGGAACGGCAACGTTAAAAACATTCCGATATTTGTTTCAATCAAAAAAGAAAAATACACCAAGCGATTTGATGATAAACTTATAGACAAATGTTTTAGCGTTGTTATTCCTAAAATTACACCTGGATTTTCTAATCGTGGTGAAGTCCTTCCTAATGAAGACTTGGTTTCTTCTATTTTGGAAAAATGTGTTGAAGATTTGACACCTCCAGAAAAAGTAAATCGTATTCGTAATTGGAATTTTAAACAGCGATTACGTGAACTTGAAGAAGAAAATGTAGCAAACGGTATACCAAGAAATGTACAAGAACTTTATATGAATTACAATCAATACGTCATACAAGAAATACCGAAAAATATGGTTGTAAATGATAGTGAAGTTTATGTTTCTGAAAGTATAAGTGGGGTTAGTGGGTTATTTGTTAGACTTGATTTTGAAAATCCTGGAATAATGAATAAACTTTATACCCAACCTATAGTACCATTTGTGCTACTTAAAGCTTCTTTAAAAGATAAAGATCTAGAAGGTTTTTATCTTTTAGTTGATGCGGTTTTCGAATTCAAAGATCCAAAGACAGGCAATATCTGCTACCCATGGATATATGGATGTGAAAAAATCGTTTACATGTTTAAAAAGTCGAAAGACAAAAATGTTTTAAAGGGGAAAAGTAAAAATGATGAATGTCACTAAAAACACAGAGGCATTACTTAATAGTCGGCTTGACGACTTTAGAGTTTGCTGCGCTAAAGACGTTATGTATAGTGATGATATTGGCGGTACTGTTCAAGATCGCAATTTCACACTCTTAGATTCTAAAGACAATCAGAAAACGATTCATTTACGTAAAGCATGTATTGGAGATATTTTTGATTATATTTATATCTCTGGTTCAGAATATATGGCTCAGACTATCGAAGAAAATATTGGAAATATCCAGAGAATGAAAAAGGTTGGAGCCAGTATGAATGGTCTTCCTCCTATTAAAGACGTTTGGGTGTTTATCTTCACCGTTGATAAAAATGGTGAACTTTATACAGATTCTTTCATGAACCCAGATTCAAGAGACTGTGCCGCAATCATTCGTGGTGACAGAGAAGTAATCTTTGCTGGTTTCATTAACACATATGATCTCGACCCTATACACAAAGCAACGATCAATGATATAAACGGTGTTAAAGATGAAATAAATGAAACGTTCCAGTTTACATTTATATCTCCAATGGATTCAACAAAACTTAACGAGTATAACGAACTTTCATTAGAACAGGAAGCTAAAGAACTTGAAAAAGCTTTCATGATTCATTTTAATACAAAATAAAAGGGTGGGAAAAGAATATGATTTTGGATGTTTTTAACGATTTAATGAAACAAAATTTTGTTATTGGCGGTGTTGTTCGCCATATTACAAAAAAAGGTATCGACAAAATTTTAACTATTGAGGTAAAAGATTTTATAAGATCAAATCCTGAGGCAAAACTTGAAAGTACAAACATTAGGTTTGATAAATCAACAAACCAGTATTTTCTTACTTATAAAATCACTTGCAAAGATGGTAGTAAATCTATGTCATCTATGGCATATATTACACGATACCAAATGTCAGTTTGTTTTGAAAAAGTTGAAGACTAATAATTTATGTTTGTGATTAAAATAGCTAGGATATTCTCCTAGCTATTTTAATTGTATTATTTTTTCATTTACATATTATATTGTGAGGTGAAAATATGCATAGTTTTTATTTAATTATGAAATTGGTTATACTTGGTATTTCAGCCAGTATTAGTAATTATACTACTGAATTTAAAATACGATCTTTGATCAAATACCATAATCGTACAGTAAAGAAAGCGATAAAACGTTACAATAAAAATCTTAAAAAAATGTCAGCAACTCTTAATTCAAGAATTAAGATTCGTGATAGAATCTTAAACAATAAGCTTTTACAAAAACAGTTCTCTGTTGAAACGATGGAAATGTTAGAAAATTCTATTGAAGAACTTGATGAGAGTATTGCTTTATATCATGACGATTTTTTAGATTATTTAAAAGAATTGTTTGATAAATCTAAAGAAGCAATAGATGAATACAACAAAATTGCTGAAAAATCAAAAAGAATTCCATATGTATTTTATAAGTGTACAAAAATTTCTATGAATGAAATTATACATGATGTAAAATATCCAAGCAGAGAAAGATCTTGATAAAAATGTCCCACCTATTTTAAAGGTGGGACATTTTATTGAGGTGTAAACTTATGAAAAATTTTCTTTTATATTTGTGGCAGTTACCACAAACAATAATTGGTTACTGTATCTTATTTTTTTGTAAGATATGGTTCATTAAAAGTGATAAAAAAGTTAAGAAAATTGAAGTTAATGGAATTAAAAATATTTATTCTGTACCAAAATTTTTCAATAGTGCAGTTTCATTAAATATAATCATCGGTCAAGCAAATCGTGTTATACGACCTAAATCATGTAAGCATGAATATGGTCACAGAAAACAATCGCAAAAATTGGGTCCTTTATACTTTTTCGTTATAGGTATACCTTCGTTTATAGGTAATCTTCGATATCGTCGACATAAAAATTTTGATTATTATAAACAACCTTGGGAAGCTTGGGCTGATAGGCTTGGCGGAGTTAAAAGATAAAATAAGTGGGACTTTAAAGTCCCACTTATTTATTTATCTAAAACCAAAAGCGTTGTTTCTAAACCAACCTAAAAGATTTGAAGATTCGCCATGATAATTATGAACTCCACCAGTAGTAGTGTCAAGTTTATTTTGACGAGCCCACTGTTCAGTAGAATCAACTTCATGTCCTTTTATTTCAAAATCTTTTACTCGTTTATTGTACTGGCTTTTTCTTTCATTTTCATTCTCTTCAATACGTTCTTCTTCAGCCATTTCTTCATCGTCCAACGTATAAAGTTTTCCATTACCAGATTTTGCTTTTTCTGGACGATTAGGATTGAATCTGTCTTGTAAGAGATTACCGAAAGCATTAAACATTCCTTGCGATGAAGAATCTTTTATACCTGCTTGTTTATCGTATGTACCATTTTTAATAGCATTGTGCTGTTGTTGTACATTCATAATATAACCAGGTTTTATATCTCCATTTTCGTCAATATTGTTTTCTTCTTTTATTCCAGATCCTACTAACCCAGACCCACCACGAGCAATCTTTCTTGCTTCTCTCTGGATATTCTCAAGTTTTGAATTAGTTATACTTCTCATATCATCATCTCCAATACTTGAATTAAATTCATTATACATGATTCCGATTACCAGTGGATCTATGTATCTTTCAATTTTATTACCATAAATTAAGAACCATCTTGAAAAAAGATAACTGATTAGTAAGTCGTCGTGACCATCTGTTGGGTGATCTATCCTTCCGTTTCTTTTTCTTTCAAGAGAATTTATTTCTGAAATGATAACTTTATCGTAAATACGATCAAAGCTATCGTCAACCGCAATTTTGAGAACCTGGTTGTAAACCATGTCGCGAACTTTTTCATTTGTATTAATACCATAAGCTGTAATTTTCCCATTTTTATCCTGAGGAGCATAAATCCTAGGAAGAAGATCGTTGTTAATCTCAACAACTCTATCAATAATTGTTTGACCGTTTAAGTTACGTTCCAAAACAAGTATTGAATTATAGAAATATTGCGTCATCAAATCAGCGATAAGTTGAGCAAAAAGCATTGTTGAGTACATATTTGTTCTAACAGTTGCTGTAACTTCGTATGTATATGGATTTAAAATAACTAATGCTGAATAGTCACTACCAACATTGTTAGCACAGTCTCCAGCAATAATATAAGGAATAGACCAATCGATTTTTTCTGGATCTCTATAAAGTTTAAGTCTATAAATATCATCGATTACGGCAACTCTAACTGGCTTTCTAATATTCTTATTAAGAATAGCAAGCGTTTCTTGTCCAAGAGGATGATCAACAGAAACGTTTTTCCACATACAAAGAATTTCTCGGTCGATAGCATCTTGATCTCCTTCAAGATCACGACACATTTCTTCAAAGTATGTATCAGATTTACCAAGATCATAATACTGATATTCGATAGATAGAAAGTTTGCTTTAGCTTCTTGACGAATAAGTTCTTTTGTTCTTTCAGGTCCAAGATCATAAAGATTTTCACTAAACTGAAAACCGTTTATAAAGACTCCGTAACTATATTCACCATTTTCATTATTCAAATAACCTGCAGTTGTAGTGATAGAAATAAAGTTTGGAAGGCCGTTAGCTTCAGCTCGTTTACCAACTGTAGCTTGTGCCAAAACTGCAGCTTTAAAGAAAGCTCTGATATGAGGGGTGAATGCATGTTCATCCATTTGAAGAACTGGAACAGAAAGACCTCGTCCTTTACCATCAGCAGTTTCATCACTTGTACCACAAGTGGTTTTCATTATTTTATTTCCAAGAAGTTTAAAGTCTACAAGTTCAGATCCATCTCTATCTTTAGTGTTTTTCAAGATAAGATATTTAGGAAGTGTATCTCGTAGAACTTTAATACGGTTCATATTATCATTACATTTTTTATCATTCTGTGCAGTCAAAAGCATTTCAGTGTTTTTTCCACCAAAATACAAAATCCAACACAAAACAACCATTGCAGCAAACGTTTTACCACACTGACGAGGCATAACTGTATACGAATTTATATTATTTATACATGCCCACGTTAATGCTAAGTTACCAAGATTAAGTTCATATCGAGAAACACCAGATGCTGCGATTGTTACACATTCTCGAATGAAATACCAAATATTTCTTGTACACTCTACAATTATTCGATCTTTTTGATCTTGTGTTAAATCCGGATCAAATGGGTCTACTTCAGCGAGTGTTTCATCATAGAGTTCAAGAAAGAAGGTACTGTTTTTAACTCCTTTCTTTTTAAGCAAATGATGCACTTTAAGAAAGGATATGTTTTTAGTCTGATAATGTATCATTTCCTTAAATTCCTTCATTATTCTGTTTCTTTTTTGTTAAAGCCGCAACATTTTAATAAAGTATAGGTAATATAAGTAGGTTTTTAACTATGAATATGACAAAAAACGACAGTTTAAGCCATGCAACCGATATAGGTTCAACTATGCTTAAATTTTTGAATAAAGAAGGCTCTGGAAGTTTTCCAACAATAGTTGTTTTATTAAACAGAGTCTTTTTATCTCCAGACGATTTTACATGGAAAGAAAATGGAGAATTTTCAGATGATCTTCCTATTATGAAAGAGCACGATGATCTTCATTGGTATAAAATTCTTTCTGGAGATCTTTGGAATGATAATGTAAGACCTAGCGTCAATACTACAATCTTTCCAAATACAAAAATGTTTATCACAAAAAATATAGATGAACAATATTCTGTGATAAAGAAAGTGTACCAATCACAAAATCACGTTTTTGAAGTACATTTTGATGGAAAATTATATTCGTGTGATTCTATTGGTGAAAATCCTGTAGAAGTTGCCAATACTTCAATAACACAAAGTATAATTGACCATACATATGCTTTAGGTTGCGATTTCTTTTTAACATCTAGTACTATTTATAGATCTGTAAATAAAGGAAGTCTAGAACAAGTATACACTTCAAATGGTCAAATTACATTGAATTCTTTTTGTTATTGCAATGACAGAATCGTTGTAGCTTCTTCTTCTGGAGGATTGGTATTTAATAATATTAATACAACTTTCAGTCAAGAAGAATCTATAAAAGAATATCATGTTGAAAGACAAGTGATCGATTATTCATCGTATAACGGTGAAGATGATAGTAGTGCAGGTAGTACTTCTACAGGTGGTGGTTCACATTATAAAACAGTTTATGATACAAATCATTTACCTCAAAGCAATATTTTTACAAATGTGTATGCTATAGATAGCACACATATCTCTATTGGAGATTCTGAACTTGCTGGAAAATTTATTCCAGGAGATCCATCTACATATAAAGAAACTGATGAGGTTGAAGATTTAAATGATAATACTTTGTGTTCGATAAGGTTTAAAAAACCTCCTAGACACATAAATTTGATTCCTTTAATTTATCCTATAGAAGTTGTAACGTCTACAGAACAAGAAGATGAAGAGGAATCTACCGTAACTGAAGCTGAAGTAGTTTGTAAGTACGATGGAATTTCTTATAAAGATTTGACACTTTCTATTGAAATTTCAGGAATTATAAAAACAGACAGTTTAACTATAATTGCTTTAACTGATGGAAAACTTGCTATTTATAAAAATTCTGATAATGGTGAAACTCGATTTTTAACAATTGATTCATCTAACGGTGTTCCATCTAACGTTGTTGGATTTTTTGAAATAGAAGATTCACTTTATATCTCAACAGATGATACTGTGTATAGATCAGTTACAGCAAATGATGATTTGAATCCAATCAATTTTGTTGTGTTTGGTTTTAATTATAAAGAAGATAATAAAAAAGAAAGCATTGATGCAAGACAAACCAAACTATCATTTAATTCAATCCTTAAATTAGGATATGATAGAGAAACATATAATTCGTTACTTGGTAAAGCCAATTCAGCAAACACTACTTTCATAGTTTCATGGTCAAATCTTGATGATAAACTTGTCTGGAATTTGTATGGAAACGATGAGAGAAAAAATGAAGCGGCTGAGTTACGAGATTGCTGCAATGCTTTTGATATAGGGTTACCAGGATGATGGAAGGAGATGTTTCTAAAACTGATTTAAAAAATCTTAATTCTATAATAAAGGACAATGGTAATATTGTTGTTGCTGTAGATAAAATGGAAAGATTCATTCATCTACCGTTTAACAAAAAAGATAAATATTTTAGGAATCCGGATGATTTTATAAGATTTATAAAAGCTTGTGAAAATGCTGTAAGAAAAAGTCCAGAATATGCAAGATATATTGCTTATCTGAAAGTTACAGTTGGGTTACAAACGTGTGCTTTATTTCCAAATATCACACAAGCACAAGCTCCTCTTGAATTTCACCACGGACCTGTATTTACTCTTTACGATATTATTGAAATTCAAATTGCTCATTTGTTTAAAAATGGTGATAGAATTAATAGCTCAAACGTTGCACACAACGTTTTAAAAGATCACTTCGACAATATTATTCAAGGAGTTATGCTTTGTGAGGCTGCTCATAAAGGAGTTCACGCATTTCAAAAAACAAAAGATAAAAAATTCTTTTTACCTATGGATGCTGCTTGGGGTGATTTGGGTAAATTTCTTGAAAAATATCATGATTCTTTTACAATGCAACATGTTCTTAAACTAAAACGATACTTACAAGATTATGAAAAATATTCAGAACATCCTGAAAAACCATCGTTGTTTGCTGAAGACATTACACTTTGGGCTAACAAATTTGAAGAAGAACAAGGAGAAAAATAATGACTATTGAAAATCTCCTTATATCTAAAAATCGAAGTGAATTTGATAAGATAATTTCATTTTTAAAAACTATCGTTGTTAAAAATGAGGTTGAAGGAGATGAAATAGAAACTACAACTACAGCTGTAGCTTACGAAGATTACAAATCAGCCTTACTTGGTCATGATTCTTCTTTATCTTATCAATTTTCCAAAGAAATGCTTGAAGAATTTGGATTTATCGAAGACAAAGCTAAATTATATTATTATAATCCAAGACAATTTCAAACAGATTACATGAGGGGAAATGTTTTGTGTAAGGCATTTTTAAATGCACTTCGAAAAGAAAGATATACTGGTTATTCAGAATCAAATCCATATTATAGACAATTCTGTGGTTTACCATATGATGACGATCAAAATATTTTGGTTTATAATTCAGACAAGTCTTCAAGTTCTGATCCAGATAAAATTTATTTACATGACGTAAACTCTACAGATTATCCTAAAACATATTCTCGTCTATTTTATGATAGAGATTTTGATTTGATTTTAAGCAAATATGATTATTTGTATTTGAGATTCGTTGAAAATCCAATGACACCGTATGAAATTCGTGAAGCTAACCAATTTGATATTGTTTATTGTGATAAAACTATTCTTAGCGACACAGAATTACAATATTGGTTTGATTGTTACAATACTGCTAGAAATGAAATAATGCGAATCGACTATATACAGAATTTTCAAGCAACTTATAAAGCATACGTAAATGTAATGTATCTGTTTATTTTGTCTTACGCTTTTAATCTTTACTGTGCAAAACTTCTTGAAAAATATTCTGTTAGAGATTACACTGATGCTGAAATTTATGATATTCTAGATTCAAACAATCTTTCGAATTTGAAAAGTTTAAATATCTCTCTTTTAAGACGTGTAGTAAAAAGACTTCCAGATCTTAAAGTTTATACCGGAACAAATAAGGTTATTGAAATTCTTTTTGATATTGTAGCTGATCAAAGTCTTTCTGTTAAGCGTTATTATTTAACTAAAAAATACACTATAGATAGCGAAGGAAACACAACTATCTATAAAACAAATCTTTACTCCAAATCTGTAGATCTCGTTTTTAAAGAAAAAACGATAGTACAGGGAGAACTTTCTGGTTTAAATACCGATGAAGAATATGAGTATGGTCCGTTTACGATGAGTGATGATCTTTGGGGTGGAACTACATCCGTTAAAGGTGATGCAAACAAACTCGCTATAAAAGAAGAAATGAAAAACGTTATATTGAAAGGTGAATTTAATTCTATTATAACTAAATATATTGGTCTTACAAAAATCTTAGATGTAGCAACTCAAATACAAAATATAACTAATAAACTTGGTTTACTGTATCAGTTTTGCTATCTTAGAGGAAACGATTTTGCCAATGATTCAATTCAGTTTAACGGAATTGAGTGCTCACCACTTTCAATTTTTTCTGCATGGTGTATAGTTTTTGGAATGATAAATGAACTTGATGATCCAGATCATATTCCTTTTGATAAAACTACGGTTGAAAATGTTATAAAACTTAGAACTAAAGGTCAAGTTTCTATTGATGCTGAAAATATTTCAAGCGTAATTATTGATTTGGGTAACGGTTTTTCAAAGACTATTGGAGATTTTTTAACTCAAAAAGAAATAGAAGAATATCTTGTTGGATTCGATTTTACAGCTGCAACATCTATTGATGAATTATTTTATCAGTATGATGAGAATATTGCTATTATCGAAAAAATTAAGAAAAAACTTGAAACTTCAAGCTATACAGATTATAAAGTTTGGAAAACGATATACGATGCTAATATGACGTATATGACGCTTAAAAATCTGTATGGAGATTTTGAGAATTATTCTGATTATATCAGACAAGATAACGAAAATATTTATGAGCATATTGAAACCCTCATTACTGATTGTAAAACTCCTTCTGATCTATATTCTTTAAATGAAACATTGTATAAAGCTTTTTCTCAGTACATATCGGAAAAGAGTAATAACAACGTTCAATACGTTATTGATGAAAGTGATATTTCTGGTGGTGAAGATTTGAGTGAGGTAAGTGTTCTTTTTGAACAATTCATGTCAGAATTTACCATGCTTTATAAACAAGATTATCATGTAAGCTATGATAATGCTGAAGATAACGTTTTAGCTTTGCTATATACGGACGTTGTTGATATATTTAAAGATGAGTTTACAGATCGACTCGAAATGATACAAAAAATTGTAAAAGATGTAATTAAAGATGTAGATGAATCTCAAATTCTTGAGCTTCTTTATTTCTTTAAGGATTATATTTACGTTGATTATGATTTTAACATAGAACTTATTTATGACTTATATCGTGATATAATTAAAGATGGACCTAAAGTTTATCTTGATTTTCTTTACGATTTACATAAAGATACTGTTCGAACCGAAACAGAAGAAAATTTCGGATTTACATTTGAACACTCTGCATTTAAGGAGATTTAAAAATGCATAGCCCATTTAACAAGAAAAAAGATATTATTCGTGATTCACATGTTGAAGGTGTTGGACTTGATTTTGGTTCAGGTCTTGGAACTGCTACACGTGTAATTGTTAAAGACGAGAATGGAAAGATTCTTTTCTCAGGTCATAATACAACTGTTCTTCCAGGACGAGTTGCTCTTCTTGAAGAAATGTTTGGTATTGAACGAAATGTTCAGCAACACCTTACATTGAATACTATTCTTGGTATTCCTCATTCAGAAACTTCGACAGTTCTCAACGATTCTACAAAGAAACGTCAAACTCTTTGGTTTATGGCAGGGAACGGAGCTGCTTCAAAAGAAGTTCAGGGAAAGTATTACTCTCCTAAAAACTATGAAACCAAACTTTACAACCCAATTCCTCTTCGTATGGTTCCTGAAGGACAGGATCTTTCAGCATCAGAGCGTGAAAACTACCGACTTCGAAAAATCATCGAAGTTAATGGTGTAAACTATATCGCTTACTATGCAAAGAAGTTTGATCCGGGTAATGTAATTCTTGAGTACAACAAGGCAGAATATCTTCCTGTTGAATCTGATACAGTTCCTGTTGACGAAAACGATTCTTCTCATCGCTTGGCTGGCGGTTCAGTTCTTGCATATATCGACTTTGTCCTTACAATTGAAACAGAAGAACTTAAAGAATACTTCACAATTAAAAATGGTTCACTTGATGGAGCTGGTATGAGTGAAGTTGGTATGATTTATGCTTCTGATCTTCCAAATGCTTTGGATGATAACCGTTATGAACTTGCTGCAGCTGAACTTTTTGCTAAAGTTACTACTGAGAATATCTCATTCCAGAGATCTTCCGTTAGTCGAATGAGCAGTTATAAGGTATACAGCAGGTAGCCCATTTTAAGTAATAATAGAAGGTAGAGGGTTTTATCCCTCTACTTTTCTTTTTTCCAACACTTTTGACATTTAAATAGTCTAAAACACGGAGTTTTTATTATGACTTATCAAGAAAAGATGGATTATTTGTTTTCTCTAAAAGGAGAAACGATTAAATCTACTGATATATTTAAGCTTTTTAATAAACGCCAGATTATGAATCCTGACGGATCTATTTCGTTGGAACAACCACTTTTTAATACATATGATGAAATTACTGTTAAAAAAGGTCAGTTGAGGAATGTTAAAGAAGATACACTTACTACTGTAGGTCGTTATATATTTAACCTTGTTGTTATTGAATTTGCTTTTGGTGAAAAATGGCCTTATATAAACGAAACTATTAAAAGTGATCAATACGATAATCTCCAGCAAAATCTCAGTGACGCTCTTTTAATGGGAGTTATTACTGGAGAAGAATTTGGTGAATTCCAAAACAGAGTAGTGTGGTTAAATAACTTTGTTGAAATTTTTGTTGCTGGAATGAGTATAAACCTTTTAGTATTACCACAAGAAATTCGTAATGAACTTCAAAGACTTATTGATGAAAATTCAGAAGCTATTATCAACGATGATATTACAACTTATCTTAATAATGTAGAAAAACCTATTCTTAAATTTGCTAAGAAATGGTATATCGACCATAACGAACCTGGCTGGATGATTTATGCTAAAGGTGGAAAACCAAAATTTGATAACGTTTTTAAGAATATGTTTCTTGAAGTAGGACCTATTCTTGATATCGCTACTGGTCGTTATAAAATCTCTACAGCTTCCTTTGCTGATGGAATTCCTCCAGAAGAACAGTATCTTTATGCAAACCAAAATATTCTTGGAGCATACAACCGTGCTGTAAATACCGCTGTAGGTGGAGCAAAAGGTAAAGAGATGAACTTCGCTATGCAATCTTTAAAGATTACTGATGAAGATTGTGGAAGTCAAGATACTGTAGGACTTGATGTAACTAAAGATAACGCTTATCTTATTAAATGGTGTTGGATTAAAGGAAATGAAGAAGAACCTTGGATTTTAGTAACACCTGGAGATTTAAATAAATACGTTGGAAAACACGTAGAATATCGATCTCCTCTTTTCTGTAAAAGCGACAATTTATGTTTTAGATGCTGTGGAGATCTTTATAAACGTATTGGACTTACACATATAGGTCTTGCCGCAACTAAACTTACTTCTATCTTTATGAATAAATCTCTTAAAGCCATGCACGATACTTCTAAAAAGGTAGCAACTATCGATTGGCAAAATTATATTTATAAAATAAACAAGTAAGAACAATTGTATAGTTTAAACTAAATACATGTATTTGGAGGTACTTCAACATGGCTAAAGCAATTATTGAACATGATTGCAATTTTTGTGCTTTGCACAAACGATACGTCGAAGGAATCAAAGTTGAAGAAGATGATAGGAAAGCATTTGAACGTATTAACGTTATTGTAACAAATGCTGAACAGGCAGCTTCACCGGATTCAATTCAGTCTCTTCCATCAGACACATCTGACGACAATAAAGAAATTTTCGTTCTTTCTGCTATGAAAGAAGAAGATGATGCACAACTTCTTGTCCGTGACTGGTGGATTTTGATGCAGGAGAAATATCCTATTCCTCCTTCAGTAAAATTCGATAACGTTCTTTCTAAATTCTACGAATGTGTAGATAAGAATGATAACGTTTCTTTGGATGGTAACTTTGTTCCAAAAGATGCAGAAGATATTGCTCCTTCAAAAGGAAATACTGTTTCTGTTAATAATGAACACGATTGTGCATTCTGTGCACTTCATAAACGTTTCATTGACATCACTGTTGCTACAGAAGATAAGTTATCATTTGAACGCATCAATGTTATTTACGCAAATGCTGAAAAACGTGTTGCTGCAATTTCAAATCTTTCAAGCACAATCAAGAAAGAAGATCGTATGATCTGGGCTACTGCTGCTCGTGAACGCTTTAAGCAGGCACAGCTTCTTATCCGTGATTGGTGGATTGAAATGAAGGATAAATATCCTATTCCAGATTCGTCAAAATATGACAACGTTGAAAACAAATTCTACGAATGTGTAGATGAAAACGGTGTTGCTTCTATGGATGGAGAATTTGTTCCTAAAAAATAACAGTTAAGACTACGTGGGTTATTCCCACGTAGTTCTTTTTTCTTTTTGTGCTAGTGGTTGTTGATATTTATACTTTTTATAACAAAAATATAGTTCGTTTTATGTATATATTTTGTTTATGGAGAATAATATCATGAATGAAAACAGAATCAAAGAACTTGAAAAGATTATAAAAGAAGCCCAAGACGCATATTATAATGGCGAGAATGCGATTCTAACAGATAAATGTTTTGACGATCTTTGGGACGAACTTACAAGGCTTGATCCAAACAACCCTATACTTCACAAAGTTGGTGAAGATAGTGGAAGTGTGTTTAAGAAAGTTAAACATAAGATGCACATGTTTAGTCAGGAAAAAGCAATCAATCCTGATGAATTTTTAGATTGGGCAAGAAAACAAGACCATAACGAATTTGTTGTTGAATATAAATGTGACGGAAGTAGTATTGAACTGCAATATGAAAACGGAATATTTAAAAGAGCTATAACTCGTGGAAATGGAGAAATCGGTGATGATGTTACTGATAATATCATAAAAGCTTCTGGAGTTGTTAAAACTTTAAAAGATTCTTCATTTACTGGAGGAGTTCGTGGTGAAGTCCTTCTGATGCACGATGTGTTTAATAAATATTTCAAAGATAAAGCTAATTGTCGAAATGCAGCAAACGGAATTATGAAAAGGAAGAACAGTGAAGACGCTGATAAACTTTCTATCGTAGTTTATGATGCTTGTAACGATGATAAAGCTAAAAATTTTGTGTATGAAGAAGAAAAGCTTGATTGGTTAAAATATCAAGGTTTTGATGTTGTATACTATGAATCGCTTACTCTTGATCCAAAATACATTATATCTTTGAGAGATAGACTTAGTACGGATAGATTTAATGAAATTCCGTATGATATCGATGGTCTTGTTATTAAAGATAACGTTGTAGATCTTAAAGATTGTGAAAGAGATAGACCTACAAAGCAGATAGCTTTTAAATTTATTCTGAATGAAGCTCAAACGACAGTTAGAGGTATAGAATTCAGTGTTGCAGGAAAAACAAGAACCCCTGTTGCTATTTGTGATCCAGTCTATCTTTGTGGAACAACGGTTACAAGAGCAAATCTTTGTAATCTTGGTCTTATTAAAGAAAACAATCTTAGAATTGGAAGTAAAGTAATCATGGTTAAACGTGGTGAAATAATTCCAAAAATTGAAAGGGTAATTGAAACTCCACCAGATTGTAAAGAAGTTGAATTTCCAACATTTTGCGAATTTTGTGGAAGTCAATTAAAAGTTACTGACACTACGATTTACTGTCCGAATCTTAAATGCTCAGAAACTCAAAAGCATAGGATTGCAACATGGGCTAAAATAAATAAAATATATGGATTAGGTCCACAAATTGTAAGTCTTTTATATGACAATAAGATTATAACAAAGATCCCTGATCTATATACGTCAAATGCTAATGTTGAATCTTTGAGTACAGTAATCTCTCCAAAGATTGCAACAAAACTTGTTGAACAAATCAGCAAGACTAAAGAATTGAGCTTAGCAAAATATATTGCAGGATTCGATCTTGATGGTATTGGTGAAACTACTGTTATCAATATCTGTCAAGTTATTCCTCAAATATACAATCTAGAAAGTCTTCTTTCTATGAGTGTAGACCATCTAGCTAAAGCTCCAGGATTTGGTTATAAAGCGGCAACAAATATCGTATCTGAACTTCAAACACATAAAGGTGAACTTATTGAATTGAGTAATTATGTGAAAATAAAACCTCGAAAACTTCCTGAAATATCAAAAAATGTTGAAGGTGTTCCTCACATTTTTGATTGTGTAGTTGCTTTCACTGGTCCATTAAACACTATGAGCCGTGAAGACGCTGTACAGATGGTTAGAGATAGAGGTGGAAGAGTTGTTTCAAATGTAACACCATTAGTAAATTATGTAGTTTCAAATGAAACAGAATCTTCTAATAAGAAGTTTGTTACAGCAAAGAAACTTGGAATCAAAATTATAAATGAAGAAGAGTTTAAACGATTGCTGAACGGTACTTTTTAAAAGCTTATAACTAAAAGAACAACTATTTGTGTAACTATTTTTAAAATATGGAGGTCTTCAAAAATGGCGAATACCATTGCTGAAGTCGATATATCGGATAGCGTTAAAGCAAACACTTTACGTTATTCGAAAGAAACTTTTATTCGAGCGTTCGCAGATTGGAGAGATGGACTTAAACCTGTTCATCGAAGAATCTTGTGGACACTTTTTAAGAACAACGTTGTGTCTAACACAAAGGTTGCAACTCTCGTAGGTTCTACACTAGCTTTCCATCCTCACGGGGATTCTGCTGTGTATGGAGCACTTGTTAGATTAGGTCAGGATTGGGTTATGAACTATCCGTATGTGGATGGTTCAGGAAACTTCGGAACACAGGCAGGAGATGTTTCAGCTGCTGGTCGTTATATCGAAGCTCGTCTTTCAGCTTTTGCTAAAAAGATTATTCTTGAAGATTTGGATGAAGTATCAGTTAACTACATTGATAACTACGATTATAAATCTAAACTTCCAGAATACCTTCCAAGTAAAGTACCGTTAGTTTTGGTAAACGGAATTAACGGTATTGGTGTTGCTTTCTCAAGTAATATTCCTCCACATAACTTAAACGAAGTTGTGGATAGATGTATAGCATACATCAAAAATCCAAATATTTCAAATGCTGAGTTGTGCAAAGATTTCTATCCTGATTTTCCAACAGGTGGTGAAATTTTAAACGGTAAAGAAGTTTCTGAGTTTTATACAAAAGGAACTCCTTGTGTTTGCTCCATTCGTGGTAAAGCACAATTCATTCCTGAAAAGAACACAATCATTTTAACAGAATTTCCTTATGGAGTTGCTATCGATGAAATCGAAAAGCAAGTAAAAGATGAAGTTAAAAATGGTAATATGATTCTTTCAGGAATTGAATCTATCATCGATAATAACAATAACGATGATGATGAAATTTCATTTAAGAAGAAGAAAGACGCAACAACATTTGAATACACTTGTAAGAAAGAAGCAAACATGGTTGAGATTTTAAACGAAATCTCAAAACGAACAAAGTTTAAAACGTCTATACCATTGAACTTTATGACTACCAAAGATGGTTTCCCAAGAACTGTAACAGTCAAGGATATCATTGCTGATTGGTATTTCATTAGAAAAGATGTAATCAGACGAAAAAGACAGAACAACATTTCCAAATTACAAGACAAGAAATATTTGTATGAAGCTTTGCTTATTGTCTACGATAAAACAGACGATGTTCTTAAAGTAATTCGAAGCCATAAAGGGGAACAGGAAGAGTTGATATCAAAACTTTGTGCTAAATATGGACTTGTAAAAGTTCAGGCAAAAAGTATTTCAGAATATCCGCTTGGAAAGTTGGCATCTTATGGTAAAAATGAATTGATTGAACGTTTAACAAAAATAAACGAAGAAATCAAAGAAAACCAGAAAATATTGAATGATATTCCTGGTTATATCATTGACGATTTACTTAAAGTAAAAGAAGAGTTTGGTAGACCAAGAAGAACAACAGTTCATCAAGATTTGCAATTGAAAGCAAGTGAAAGACCTGTAATTACAAAAGGTGCTTTCATTTTCTCTCATTGTGAACTTGGATTGTATGATGTTAATGGATGTCGAGACTCAAAGAGTATTTTAACTGGATTGCGTCCTTATAAAGGTTTTGGTAAAGCCGTTAAAGAAATTATCGGTGGAACTCCTTTGAAAGGAACTCCTAAGGGTTTTGTTGTGTGTTATTCGGACGCAACAATAAATCTTATCGATACGTCGGTATTTAAAATACTCAATGTGTGGTATGATACTAAGTGTGATGAAAAAGATGTAGCCCGTTATATCACCGCAGCTTGTCCATACTATGAAGATACTGATGAAGTCATTTGTTTAAGTGATGACTTCAAGATTAAACGTGTTGAGGTTTCCCAACTCAATAAAAGAGTTGTAGCTTCAGGAAACGTAATCACTTCGATAGCTCGACGTGGGGTTGATGACCCTGATACACTTGATTACCTATTAGTTGGAGTTTCTTCGCCAAAAGGTCCTACATATTCTGTAAGTCCTATTGAAGATATTCCTCTTTTAGGTAGAAGTGCTTCTGGTGTAAAAACTGGATATAATCCAGGAGATACACAAAAGTTATTGCTTCTTCCGATATCTTATGGGGATGGATCAGATGATATACGCATCATGATTGGATCTTTTGATCAAAGCGGTCAGTCGTATATACATTCTATTCCTGTAAATGCATTTAAAATTGGAAATCGTATAAATAAACCGAAAGCTTTAGCTCTTCCTAAAGACCAGATTGTTTCTGGAATTGAAGAAATGAGTATTGAAGGAAAAGATGATGTTCTTTGTATGATTAGCAAAAATGGTTCATCTACATTGAATCTTCGTTCTAACTTCAAAAAGCCATTCAGTTTTAAGCGAATTTTCCAACAAGTAATTGCACAAGTTAAACTTTAAAAAGGAGGATAAAAACTATGGGTTTAGATCCAACAAAACCAAATCCTGCAGCACAGCAGGCAAAAGAAGCTGTACTTCAGAATGCAAAAAATCTTGCTAATGGTAGTACAGTAAATCCTGATTTTGCTAACGGTAAGGGTAATGATCCGCATGCTAGAGGAGCTGAATCTAGCTGCGATTTCATTATGAACAATTAGGTGTAAACCTAAAATAAATAGAGGAAGATCATGGTCTTCCTCTAAAATATTCATGAAAAAAGATGGAGGAGAATATCATGGATTTTATCGTTACACATACTGATAATATTATCGGTATCGCTATACTTTTTGTTTTGGCATTTTCTGTAGCAATAAACGTTGCTTGTATCTTAAAACTAAAAACGCTGTGTTGTAAACAGAGGATCTATCTTAAAGAAAGTAAAGATCTTATCAATGCATCAAAACGTATAGAGTCGATGTTTGATAGTGTCAATCAACGAGTAAAGTTTATGAGTTCTATTCTTAAAGCTAAGCGTAAAGCTAGCAAAGAAAATGACAAAAAACGTTCTCAGAATAAAAAACCATATAAAGTAACCATGTCTTCAATGTATGGTTCTTGTGGAAATAACCGTAAACCAAACGGTTATTCAAATAGCAGAAAACCAAGAAGCAGCGATCATCATCGTAGTTACGACAAAGATCGTGAAAACTCTGTGCAGGTGACTATATGAAAAAATTAGTCCTTTTTATATTAGTAGCACTGTATGCAATAATTGGTTGTTCTGTGTTTGCTGAAGAAAAAGAAGGACTTACTCTCTCCATTGGTGGTAAACTTATGGAGAGAGATATGCCACAAGATATCGAAGAAGCTCAAAAGTTAATTCGATATCTTGTGGAAATCGCAAACAACGCAGATAAACAGATTGAAACTAACTATTATAAAAATTTGAATGAAATTGAAAGTTATAAAAGACAAAATGAACTTCTTGAGATGAAACTTGAAAAGCTTGAATCTAAACTTAGAGAAGTATCTGAAACAAGTTCTGATGTCTCGTTTGATATTAATGCTATTTTAAAACAAAACACTAGATGTGCTTTTCTTTTTGGTGTGGGGCCAACTGTAGGCTCCGACCTTTCAATTGGTTTGCATTTGAACGCTTTAGGTATTTATAGGTTACTCTATAACGTACAAATTGGTGCAGAAATATTTTCAAATATTTATCAGAATACTGATAGAAATGGTGAATTTGGTATAGGATTAGTATTTGGTTATAGTATTTACTAATTTTTTAATTAACCGTTCTAAATTGGTATATATTTTAATTATAATAAGGTGTTAAAAAACGCCAAAAACGTACGTTAGGAGGTGTGCAAAATGGCAGAACAGCAGATGGCAACTAAAGTCACAGTTGCTAAAGCTAATCCAACAAGCACAGCAAGCAGCAACACCGTACTCGAGAGCGGTGTTCGTGCAGCTATTATCAGTATCGGTCAGGGAGGATACGGCTTCGGTTCAAGATTGGTTAAAAGACCTTTTGGAGACCCAAGTCGTTTCATCGCACTCAATTACAAAAGTGATTTGAGGGCAGCTGAACTGGTACCTGAAGAAAACAGAATCTCAATAAATGAGAATTCGTTTGGCGCAGGTAAAAACCGTGGCAAGTCAAAGGCTGACATCACTCAGAGGGCAGGAGAAATCCTTCCAATCCTTGCTGAAAAGCTTGGATCTGATTACGATGTAATCTTTGTATGCTACTCTCTCGACGGGGGAACGGGCTCGGCAGCAGGTGTCATTATTCAGGCACTGCTTGGTTCAGATGCGTTCCCGAAAAAGCGCGGGAGAGCGGTACCGATTATTGGTATACCTATTATCCCAAGTCACGACGTTGGTCTTGACGCCAAGATCAATGAAGAGGCAGCGCTTAAAGATATTTCTCCACTTATAATCAATCGTAATATTACTTCTATTGCGGTTGATCTTAACAGTCACTCTGAAATTTCGGATCCGATTCAGCGGTATGCCAAAGTTGATGAGCAGGCTGCAGACCTTATTTACAGATTCTTCTGCTTAAATTACATCGGTTCTTCAAATCTTGATTTTGAAGATCGTTATGTTATTGAGTCAACACCAAGACTTCATTGTCTTGTAACGTTTGACCCAGACAGTGGTAAATGGGAAAGTCCATTCTTGTTACCAAAAGGAATGCTTGTTAACCGTGTTGCTGCAGAAATCCCTGAGGGATCTGATGCAATTCGTGACAAGATCATTTCTGCATTGGGTTGTACCGTATCAGAAAAAGCATTCTGTGGATTCTATCCTCAGAGTAGCGTAGCCGATGGTGCATATCCAATTCTGGACTTTGCTGGATTTAATTTCCCAGAAGCAATCTTGGCAAAAGTTCAGGGAGAAATCTCAGAACTTATGCAGAAAGCAGAAGCTCAGAAAAAGGCTGATGCTGAAAAGGTTGCTCGTTCGTTTGACATGCTCCAGGAAAACCAGGATTATGTTGAAGAGCAGAACAGCGTAAAGAGTGTAGGTGGATTGGAAGACATCCTTAACTGCATGGGATAATTCCTCCTATTCAAGCGGATAGGGTAAGGTTAAATTTACTATGAATCCTTGCCTTGTCTGCTTGGATTTGAGGAAAGAGGTTACGCGTATGTCTAAGAAAAACAAAGAAGATAATGAGACTATCTACAAGGCATATTGCCTTGTTGCTGAAAATAAAAATCAGCACTGGTCTCAAGATCTTTCTATCAAAGAAGCTATGTTCATTATTGAAAACTACGATTTGAAAGTCGAAGTTAATCTTAATGGACAGTTTCTTTCAGCCAAAACGGATAAGCTTCAACCTGAAGAATATGCAGTTCCAATTAGAATTGCCGCTACAAAAGAAGCTTTGAAAAATGATATTTCCGTAGACTGGTGCGTCTGCGGTTCCGAGATTGAAGAACTTGATCTTGGAAATGTTGTTCGATGGTGGCCACGAAAATGGTTATTCGGAAAACAACAGACTATGCCGGAACATATCCGTATAGATTACGGTATTGTTTCTAAGAAACATTTGATTCTCGACCTTGAAGTTGTAACAGATGTTTCTAAAAGCATGGTTGAGAAAAGTTTCGGTGATATTGTTACTGAAGCTGAATTTTCTGAACTCAAAAGAATTGAGCTTAGTAAAATGAACCTTAAGACTGAAAACCGCGTAAATAAAAATGCGGTTGTTGTTGAAAAGGCTGTTACAGCTATACCAGACGACGAAGAAAAGGTTCAAGAGGTAGAAGATATGGGAAAATTATTTGCAAAGAAAAAACAGAAAGAAGAAGTTGAAGTAAATCCTACAATTTCTTCAGAAGCAGACGAAGTTCTCGATACTGTAAACTTTGAAGAAACTATCGATACAACATCAAAAACAGAAAACGAAGTTCATGAGGAGGAAAAAATGAACGAAGAAAACACACAGACACTGCAGCAGGAAACAGCTCCAGCACCAAGAAAACGTCTTACAACAAAACGTGTTGTTGTAGGAACTGGTATTGTTCTTGGATTAGCAACGCTTATCACAACAGGCGTAATTTGCTGGAAGAAATTCCACAAATAAGATTAAGCGGTCCCGAATATTCGGGACCGTTTTTTCTTTTTAATTTTTTGACATTTTAATGTATATTTAAATTGATTAATTATCCCTGGAGGATATATATGGCAGCTAATACATTAACAAGTGTAATCGGATTTTTCTATAAAATCGGTTCAACAGACTATCCATTTAACTCTGATCCAAACGAAAACTTTGGTTTTGATGTTAATGGTTCTGAAGTAAAAACTGTCTTCAAATTCTCTTTAAACGATGTTGAAAAATCGTTTTCTAAAGTTCGTGAATTAAGACAGAAATCATATTGGGGAAACGGAACTTCTACAACTAACCCATTTGATTCAAGTACAAAAATGAACTGTTTACTTGCCGAAAGTGAAGATTTTGGTAATGTAGATTATTCACCAATTGCGTCTGAAGTTGTAAACGACAGTGAATTCTGGGAACAGACATTTAAAGTTATTGAATTCTTGTTTGAGAACCAGCAATCAGCACAGTCTACAGGTTCTGATGTTTGGGGTTCTTCTGGAGCAACTACAAATACATATGGTAACTCTTGTCTTTTTAATGAAAAAACAAAAGATGGAGAAGATAACCCGTTCTATTGTAGTCGTTATGATAAAGATTCTCTTGTTATGGTTCCGCATGTAGGAACTGCTCGTCTTTCATACGTTAAGTTCAATATGATTAATGATGATGGTCGAAAAGTTCAATTTACTATCTATTTTTATGCGGACGATTTTATCGCAAGAGCTAATTCTGATGGATCAGCTGGAACATATTACGTTTATCGTTATAACGATAGTAATGGTGATTCTGTTATTTCTGATGAAGAATTTAAGAACCAGATCATCAGAATTCTTTTTGAAAATACTGGAAATGGAAAATATAAATCTTGGTCTTCATACATTGTAGATAAACGATTATCAGACACCGTGTATACAAGTGAACAGTATTTCGTCTTCTCAACAATAGCTGAAACTATTACAGACGAAATGATGAAGACACAGATTAAGAATTATCTTAGAAAAGAGTATGCAACTCAAGGTTCAGATTATGAGGCTCTTTTAAGATATACTTATCCAACGCTCTTTACCGAAAATACCATTTCGATTTATCCATTGTGGACTAATAAAATGGCAGGTTCTTCTGGAGATAGTAAAGATATTCATCCGGTTAATCTTAACGACATTGTTAAAGAGATTACAGCATATTATGACCAGTCTACAGTCATTGGTGATGCGCGAACTAAGAACTGTCAGATTTTCTATGTTGGACCTGGAGCTGGATGGAATCCAAATGTTGAAATTCCATTCATTAAACCTCTTCTTGCTGTTGAAGAAGACAACTCTTCTGGTATTGAAAATCCGATTTCAGATCGTTTCCCAGACTATCAACCGATTTATGGACAGGATAAAAATGGAGATTCAGCAGAATTCCATTTCATCCTTATTACAATCTTGAATGTTCTTGAAGGAAAAAGTTCGCTTGATAGTTCATTTAAGAATGAGTTTGAAGTTGATGATTCTGGTACATCTGGTCAGAAAAAGATCATCAAATTCGTATTTGCTGGAAATACTTGGCAAGTATTTGGTCCTAGTTCAGCCTCATCTTAATGATTTGATTTAAGGTAGGTAACACAAATGGATAAAAATTCCGTACTTGTAAATGAATATTATCATTTGGTTTTTAAACCTAGCTGGGATTCTTTTACAGGAGATTACAAAATAATTGGATATTCTTCTCCAGATGTTGTCATGGAACTTGATGGTGAAAACACTATAAAAAAGACTTATTTTAAAGATCTTGGTCTTAGTGATAATGATTACAACCAAAACATTTCACAAGATTCTTTAGTGTATATTGCTGTTCAAGTTACATCAAAAGATCCTATAGAAGAAAACCCAGTATCGAAAAGAGTATTTTTACCAGCCCCTTTAATTTTATTTGGCTATTCATATAAATATATTGGAGCTAGAAGATTTGATTTTTCAATTTCTACTAGTGAAAAACTTTTTGATACTCAAATTCTTGAAGATACTTGGCTTAAGAATAAAAATCTTGAAATTAAAGAAGCTATAAATAATCTTGATGACTTTAGTTCAGATTCTGTTTTTGTTACTGGAAAAGGTATTGATATCTTGACAACAAAAACTGCTGTCGATGAACTTACTGAAAAAAGAGAAGCAAATAAATCTAAAAAACTTATAATTATTAAACAAAATCGAGATAATTTAGAAGCTTCTCAACGTAATCTTGAAGTTAAAGCGCAAGCTGCAGAATCACAAGAAGCTATTTATAAACAAAGAACTTCTGAATTGGTTGAAGCTATTGCTAAAGCAAACGATGCTTATGAAACAAACAACAGCCAAAAAGATCGATTGGAAATGACAAAGCTTATCATGATTGAAATGCTAAGAAGAATTATTTCTGGTGAAAAAACCATTGATACTTCTACTAGTGCCGAAGATCAATTTGACGCTATGTATGAAGAAGCTAGTAAATTAGTTGGTTAATAAAATCTACCTGGGAGTTAATCCCAGGTAGATTATTTTAGTTAAAACAGGTTATGAGTTTCATATTATACACTTGAGAGGTCTAGGATAAAGAACGGAATAGTTGTTGTTTCCGTTTGTGGACTTTTTCCTAAATCCAAAACCTCTCCTTTTGAACCAGGAGGTGTATATGTATATGACACGTTCTGAAGCAGAACTTCTCGTAACTAGTTATATCCGTGGTTTGTTACTCTCAGGAGAATGCCAACCGTTTGAAGAATTTCTCTTAAGAGCATACGAATACACGAAATCACTTAACTATTAAGATGTAGTTCCGTGATTCAAAAGTTACAATTTTTATTTGAAAAGCCAAACATCGTCGAATGTGATACACCTAATGATGAGAATGTTTGGCTTTTCTTTTTTATTTATCTTTGAAAATTATTTCACCTTTTGTAAGCCAACTTATACCGAAAAACTGTAAAAGGATAATTTCCATAACCATTGTCACATTAGGTATATCAGTAAATTTATTGATAAGGCTACAAATAACAGCTACAATAGCCATACCGATTGCGCACCCTCGATAAATTATGTTTCTTATTTTTTTCTGTTTTGTTGGATTTTCATTTCCTTTAGTAAATAAGAAAAATGAATTGTATGCTAATAAAGTAAAGAACGTTATAGCACAAAAACAATGTAAAATGTTGCTTATGCTCATAGGGATTTGGAAGAAACCTACTGCGTCAGGATTAACAAATGAATACTTTACTCTACATGGGAATAAAATTATACCTAGACCAAAAACACCACTGAGAGTAGTAACTATACTGTCAAGTTTATCGTAACCATCATATGTCATAAGAACAATACATGCAGCAGTTAAAATTGCTGCTAGTACTGGAGACTGATAATATGTACTAGAAATACTTTGGAAAGACCCATTAGGACGATCTTTTATAAATAATACTGATACAATGCTGATCCAAGGAAGTATCATACCAAGAAAGCCACAAATGTTTCTTATTCGTCTATACATCAAATCTGTATTTTTTCCAACCATTTTAAATTATCTCCTTAAAATAAAATGAATTCTAGCTGGAAATAAATCCAGCTAGAATAATGTTATCGAACGTCTTCAACGTCAACTTTTGTCTGAATAAGACTATCGAGAATAGAATTGTCATCTCCAGTAGTAGTCTTAATCTCGTTAAGCAAAGTATTGAGATTGTTTTCTTCCTTTGCAACGATTTGTGCAGCAAGGCGTTTACGAGCGTTGTCGATATTTGTGAATTCGGTAAAGAGAAGTGTATCGTCATGTTTTACAGCCTGAAGCATAGCTTCAAACTTAATATCACGATACTGAGCTTCAATAGCATCTTTACCATGCATGTGAGAAAGTTCTGCCTTTGTAACTTCACCGGCATTAACCTCAGCAGAGCCACTTTCATTAGAGATAGTAGCACTGTCGATAGCACTCATTGCTTCAGCTGCAGCATCATAAGAGATTTTGTCAGCTAAAACAAGAGCTTCTACGCTCTTTTTGTTAAAAAGACCAGGAATAGCGCCAGAAAGGAAGGCAACAACAGAAGACATCTTTTTCATGTTGAAGATCTCCTTTAAAATTCATGAATCTATATGTATGTTTTTAGACCCTTTAGAACTTTAAATATGATACTTTATAAAAAGGATTTTTTAATATGAGAGTTTTAGGTTTTATTGCTGAAGACAGCGTACTTAATTATATGCGTAGAGCAAATGTTCATAGTAGTTATTTCGATCTTCTTAAAGCTTTTGATAAATACTGTGAAAAAGATAATAGAACTAGTGTAGAATATGACTGGTTTTTAACAAACAATATGCAGGTTCTTGAATGGCAACCTCACGTTGTGTTTGATAAAATTTTCTTAATACAAAGAGATAAAGAAAACAAGTGTCAATCATATACTGAAATTTGGCCGGATGATCATTTGTGGAATCCTACCAATTCTAAAGGTTTGAAAAAAGAAATCAGACCTGCTCATAACTTTAGAAAACTAATTATTCCATTTTTAAATACGTTTGTATATTCTAAAGAAGAGCTAAATAAACGAACTGAAGATTTAGCAAAAGCTTTAAGTTATTCTGGTATCACAGAACATAACGGAAAAGTATACAAAGATGGTAAAGAAACCACATGGGAAAAAGAAAGAGGTAATGAATGAAACTTGAGGATATGTGGAAAAGTAAGATGAAAGAAAGTCTTACTATGATTTATGGTAATGGGATTGACCAATATAAACTTGATAAATATCTTAGTTCAGTTATTGAAACAAAAAGAAGTAAATTCCCAAAACTATGGATGCGAAATCTTTATACACAAAGAAACTTCGCTATAGAACTTAACGATGTTTTTGATATCGTTAAAAAAGAAGATCTTTGTATTTCAGGAAATGGCCTTCTGACTTTCTCACTTGATAAGTGTCCGACGATTATTCCAAACATTCTTATCAATAAGAAAGCTGAACGAAACCTTCATAAAAAGAATATGCTTCAGGCAAAAGGTCGTCTTGCAGTTCTTGAGGCAAAAGGTCTTCCTACAGCAGGAACTCCAGATGATCTTATTGCTCAGAATGAAAACTCATTCCAGCTTAAGGTTAAAGTTTTTATGAACTCAGTCTATGGTGTACAGGGACAGAAAGGTTCATATCTTTATGCTCCAGATACAGCAGGAGCCGTAACAAGTCAAGGTCGACAGCTTATTTCTGAAATGCTTTGGACTATTGAGCGTCTTCTTTATGGAACAATCTATTTTGATACTGTTAATGAATTTATATGCTATCTTATCACTCTTAAAAACGAATGTCACGAAAATAGTGAATACCTTAAATATATCACATATTATCCGACAGTAGAAGATGTGAAACATAGAATTATTCAGTCAATACATAAAACTGTTGGTTTGAGTAACACTATTAGTAAAATGGATGTTACAATTTACCAATTCATTAACAATCTTACACCACAAGAAAGAGTTTACTTTTACTATAAAAACAATATGTTTGATCTTTATAGTAAGAATAAAAAGGTTTTTGATTTGTTTGATGAAATCATAAATCTTAAGATTCCGTTCTTAGCTCTTTGTAAAAAGCCTAAAGATGAGGAAGAAGAAAAATATTCACATCTTTTGTCACTAGACTTCCATAAGCAAGAAGTTTATGATAGTGTAGTTGGTCCTATAAATTATAAAGATTTGTCTGGAGAACAGAAGTCAATAATCAATTATCTTGGTTATCATTTCATTAATCCGATCCTTGAAGAGATTTGTAAAGTTCTTGATGAATTTGTCATCATGTTTATGCCAACACCTAATAGAACTAAAAAATACAAAAACAATCGAAGACGAGCTATTGTTGTATCTGATACAGATTCAGTTATTTTTAATATGCATCCACATGTAGCAAATCTTTATAAACTTCATTGTCAAGTAAACGGTGAAGAATATAAAGGTGAGCACGTAGGCTTCTTTGATAGTATTTTGGATTACAAACTTTCAAATATGATTATGTACATTTGTACACACGGAACTGTTGTTGCTGGAGATGTTCTTGCTAAATATGCAAATATTCCTGCTAGACTTCGTGAAAAAATCAATATGAAAAGTGAGTTCTTGTTTAAACGACTTGTTGCATATTCTAACGTTAAAAAGAATTATGCAGCAAACACGGTTCTTCAGGAAGGTGAGTTGATTGACGAGATTGCTAAGACTGGTATAAAACTGAACTCTTCAAACATTCACCCTGATGTAGGAGATAAAATTAACAAATGTATCGAAGAGCATATTTTGAGAACTGAACACGTTGACCCAATTATCATTATGAAAGATCTTAAAGATATTGAAAGTTGGATTATAACTGAAATTCAGAAAGGAAACTTGACTCTTGGAAGACGAGCTAGATATTCTGGAGCAAACGGTTATAAAACTGGAGTTTATCAAAATGATGCTGGACGAGCAGCTTATATTTGGAATTTACTTTATCCAGAAGCAAAAATCCAAACAGGAGACTATGGGTATATCTTTAATCTCACTATTGAAAGTGATAACGATTTAAAGAAAGTTGAAGCTAAGGGATTTTATGAAGAAGCAAAACTCTTAAGATCACTAGTTTTCAAAAATCCAAATGAACCTAAGCTCGAAAAGTATGGTCTAAGATGCATTATGATTCCTATTTCTGAAAGTGTTAAACAACTTCCTGATTGGATGATTCCATTTGTAGATTATGCTCGATTAACAAATAAACATCTCCAACCGTTAATTTCACTTTTGCCATCCGTTGGTTTAAAACTATCTGCTCTATCTTCAAGTAAACAAACGTATTCTCCATTAACTACTTTTAGTTAATGTATATATTCTATACTTGAGGAAAGAAAAATATGTTAATTACCCCATGGATGACAAACAGGGACAACACTTTTAAAGACGAAACTTTTGGTATAGAAAAAGCTACTCCAATACGGACTGGACGAAATGAACTTACAATTCAAGAAATTGAAGATTCTGACGGAAGTCCGTTTGTGCTTTATAATGTATCATTAGTTTCAGAACTTATATCTGATAGAGTAGCAATTTATGGAGAAGATGCAAATATCAAAACTGGTGTATTTTTAAAAATTGTACACCAGTTTACAGGAAAAGTTGATAAGAGAATTGCTGAATTAGATCTCACGGATAAACAACAGATCTTTGATAATATGATTCTCTATCCACAAATATCACATGTGTCATCTCTAATTGACGATTCTGGTATAGGTCTTCCTGTCATTGGTGCTTTTGAATCGTCTCCAGAAGAAGAATGGAATCAACTTAAAAACGAAGCAAAATATATTCGTGCAGCAATAAAAAATGTTGGGTATACGTTCTGGAGATATAGTGAAAACGAAAACAATTTTGTTAGAATGACAATTAGACCAAACGCAGATTTACCTAGATCGATTCTGAGCGTTCATTCTCCAGTTTATTCACATGTATCAGCTTTAGCTATGCAAGCATTGGATATTGCTCCAACGTTTAATGATAAAGATGGAATTGAAGAAGCTTCTGCATTAACAGTGTTCTTTGATATACCAGATCCAAGGTATCCATCGATTATACTCTATAATCCAGGTAATATACCAAAAGCTATTCAGTTTAAATCTAAATTTACTGCTTCTGAAATAAAAAGATGCATAAAAGATTTGGAAATTAAGTGGTGTGAAAGAAATTTATCTTTTAATCAAGATGAATATAACGCTAACTTAAGAAGAGCTATGATGTCTTTACCGTATTGTGGAGACAATGGAGAATATTCTGAAACTGAAGAATGGATTGATCTTATTAGTACACGTATGTTAGCAAGAAATATTGCTATAGATTACAATAAAGTTGCCTTACTTAACATGGTAGAAGAATCTACTGTGGTTTGCTTGGTAACTTTTTGTAAAGCATTGGCAACACATCCTTCTAATACAGATATTAGTGTAAATGTAAAGAAACTTGTAAATCCGTTTAAACAACAACATACAATACTCAAACGTCGTTTTGAATTGAGTATACAAACTTTAGAATATACAATTTTAGAGACATTGAAACATAATCAAAGAGTGCTTCGATATTTACAAACAGGTGTAGCACATGTACAATTTAGAATTACAATACACGATTGTGCTTATGAAACAACTGTTAAAATAACGGATCTACAAATAAACAAAAATTCACCATTACATTCAATCACATTCTCAATTTCTAAGGCAGAATCCACAAAAGATTATGTTTTAGAATATTTGAATAAAGCTAACTCTACACCAATGGTGAATGTGTAAAAAGGTAAGGAGGGCATATGGCCTGGAATAATAATGATCGTGGTGGCGGAAATGGTAATAACAATTACAGTAAGCCAAAAACCATGTCTGTATCACTTGATACATTTTGGTCAAGTGATACATTTGCTCAGGGTAATGGAGAATACCAGAGTGTAAAACTTAGCCTTTATGGCTCAAAAGTCGCATTGAACTTCACTAAAGGAAGTAACAATGCTGGAAAAGCTCAGACAGCATATCTTTCAATGGATTTTGAAACAGCTGTTGTAGTATGTAATACACTTCGTTACATTCGAACAATGCGAAGAAAGGCTTTTTCAGAAGGAACACTAGATGCGTTCCCACTTTGGAGCTTTAAAAACTCCATTCAGTTCACAGACAAAGATACAAAACAGCTTCGTACAATTGGTGTCTTTGAGATTTCGACAGAAGTCTCTCCAATAACAAACAAGAATACTGTTTATATCAAATATTCTGCCGGAACTGATGAATGGAAGATTGCACTCGGTTCAACTTACATTAAAGACCAGGTAGATTTTTCTACTCAAATGGATTTTGATCCAAGCGATTCGCGCTTTGATGCATTTGTAATCCAGTTTGAAGGTCTTATTAGAAACTATCCAGTTGTTCTCACTCTTGCTCATATGACAGGAATCATGATGAACAATTTCACACCAATACGCAATAAGCTTGGCGTTCCAGCAAAAAGCTACAATGGTAATGGTGGTGGAAACTATACTGATAATAATTATCATTCAGGTGGTTCTAACGGTGGTGGTGAACTTCCTCCGCCTCCTGATGATATGGGAAGTGATGGAGCAGGATTCTAAACAATTATAATAAAGGTGCCTTATAAGGCACCTTTTGTTTTTATAATAGGAATTGTTTTTATGGAATTAAATGATAACATGTACATCGGTCTTGAATACGAATCTGCTAATGCATGTAAAAATGCTATAGTATCAGTTATTCGAGATATTGATAATGGAAAACTTCCAGAAAGTTATCAATACGCAAAGCTTATGATTTTGATTTATAAGTATCTTTGTGTATCTGGAAATCAATCTTCGATTCTTGATGCTATATCTTTCTTAAAAGATAGTTCTAGTATAGACGATGACAAAATCTATGCAAGAGTTGAAAAAATGATGAATGCTGTTGATTCAGTAAATAAAACTGGAGAAGAAACAGTACAAGAAACCGTTGCTAAAATTGCATCAGAATTTAAGAAAAGTAAGAAGAAAACTAATTATGGACTTATGCAAAGAGGATAAATATGAAAAGTAGATTGACAGAAGAAAATCGCCAAATGTTCGAAAATATATTTGGCGAAGGAAATATAAATGAAGCAAACAACCAAGCTGTTGAAATGATGAAACAAAAGAATAAACGACAAACTTTCGCAATGAATTTTGTTGAAAAGTTTTATGATTTTGTTAGTCTGATTATGGCAAAGGTTGTTCCTATCTGTTGTTTATTTTCAATAATTTCAAATACACAAATTGAAACTGAAAGTTTTATCGAAACTTTGAAAACTGTTTTGAAAGTGAGTTTTCATGAGTGTTTTTGGATTATCGCTTCTGCTGGAATTATATGGATTGGCGTTGAAGTTTTAAGATTTATTAGTCTTTTAATTATCAATGTTGTCTACACGTTTGAGATTAGTTATCGTGTTAAGAAAGTTAGAGCTTTGCAAGAGCAAGTTCGACAAAATCTTAAGAAACAAGATTCTGAATCTAAGAAAAATGAAACTGATCCAGATTCTAACAAAAGCAATCTCAATAGAACTGAATATAGTGATGAAGAAATCATTAAAAAAGCTCATGAGATGGCTAAAAAGTATGAAGAACAGAAAAATTCAAATAAACCACAACAATAGTTTCATATTATAATATTGGACAAGAGTTATTGTCTATATATAAAAGCTTTTATATAGGAGGGAATCATGGGATTCTTTAAGACGTCTTTGGCCGTTACAACCGGTATTATCGGCTCAATAGGCTTGCTGTCTTTTGCAAAGCATCTGAATGAATCAGGTGCTATTGACAAAGTCAAAGCGCGCTTAGGAGAAGCTGTTGAAGCTGTATCAAACAAAAAAGCAGCTGGAAAAGCTACCGATTAAATTAGGTAGCACAAATTAAATAAAGCCTCGAAAGAGGCTTTATTTTTTGAATTTTTTGACATCTTTATGGTATATTAAAATGATTTTGAATGATCCAAACGCAGTTAAACTTGAATACAATATAGACAAAAATCATCTTGATACTGAGCAAGTTAAAGGCCTTGATGGAAATATGCATGAACTTGGAGAATTTAGAAAGGTATTTAGCACATACTTTATGGAAAAGAAAAAGGGTATGCTTCTTTTTTATGATGATATATTTCAATACACATCATTAGGTCTTTTAGATATGCTTTTTGAACTCCATCATATAGATTTTAAATTACCAGTAGAACAATTTTTAACAAGAGGAGTTAAATCAGAAGATTTTGTTAAATCTATCTGTTCTTTATACGATATTGATTATCGTGAAGCTCAGTACATAGAAAGAAAATATTACGCAGAAGTTTTAAGACGTTCTCCTTTTTCTAAAAATGCTATGGCTTTTTTGAAACTTAGAAAATCTCTTAAACTCCAACGTTTTGTATATAAATGGCCTTGTGAAGGAATAACTGATATTTTAAAAGAATATCAGAAAAAATATTCTAAAGGTCAAGACGAATATGCTTCTCTTGAAGCAGATTACCTTATGGGAAGAACAGAAAAAGAATATCTTCACTATATGGTAAAACAGAAAGCTTTATCTTATCTCGATTTGATAGTTATTAAAGATGCTGGAGGTTTTATGGATTTTGTTGAAGAAACCCACATCGATGTACAAATCGGTATGAATGTTTATACAACAGAATTCCACAATGGACTTTCTCCAGAACAAATAGCATCAATATACCTTGGTAAAGGATATGGCAACGGAGATTACACAATTTCCCTTATGAAGGAAGGAAAATCGTTATGAAAATAGATATTGCAAGTCCTGACAAATATGTTGAACAGAATAAACTTCCAGAAGTTGTTAATGGGAACATGTTTAGTAGGCAATCGTCTGCTCCAGATGAACAAGGTATTGTAAGTTATGAGATCTTTGGTAATCCTGGAACAAAACAAAGAAAAATGCAATTTGCTTATATTGATCTTGGAGACATTTTTGTTCATCCTATGGTTATGGATAACCTTACCATGCTTAAAAAGATCATTAAAAGTGTAGTTGAAGGAAAAGAATTATTTTATATTCGAAATGGTCAGGTTTATAAATATCAATCTGGTAAAACTAAAATCGATGAAAAACAGTTTGATATTGGAACTGGTGTTCACTGGCTTAAAAAGCATTATAAAGAAATCGATTTTAATAAAGAAAATACATCAGCAAAAGTAAAAGAGAGAATTGCGTTCATGAAGTCTCTTAGTATGGATGAAATATTTATTTCAAAATGGCTTGTTATGCCGGCATACTATCGAGACGTTAATATGGACACTATGAGAAAGAATGATATTAATATTATGTATCAGTCTCTTATTTCACAGGCAAACGTAGTAAAATCTACAAAGAAAATGTTTACTCATGGAGAAACTACTGATAGCCATAGACTTATTCAAAACAAACTTTGTGAGATGTACAGATATTTTACAAGTTTTATTGGTGGGACAAAGAGTTTTGTTCAGCTTCACGCTATCGGTAAAGCTGTTGACTATTCTGCACGAATGGTTATTTCAACAGCACGAGTAAATGCCATTTCTCCAAAAATGATGGATGTTGATTATAGCCATTCTGCAGTTCCGCTTTCTATGGTTCTTGAATGTTTTGCTCCGTTTATTCATTATGGTATTAAAGAGTTTGTAAAGAGTCAGATTAACGGATCAGATTACATTTACACAAAAGATAAATCTGGAAATCTTGTTAGAATTCCTTTAGCAAGTCATTGGGAACAATGTCTTTTAAGAGAAAATATACAAAAACTCATTAAGACTTATACAGATTCTAAAGAGCATCGTCTTGATTATTTTACTGTAGAAGCAGAAGATGGGAGACAGATTCCTTTGGGATATGTAATTGATGATGGTACAGTTTCGTCATCTGATAAAGAAGCAGTAGTTAAAGGTACTCGTGTAAGACCTATCACATTGTGTGAAATGTTTTATATGATTGCTATGGATTACTGTGGAAATAAAGGTGTAATGATCACTCGTTATCCTCTTGAAGACTATCAGAATATTTATCCATCATTGATGAATATTATGCCATATGAAAAAACAAAAGTGGCTGTCGTTAATGGTAAATCATATCCTCGTTTCCCAGATATTTCAGAAGATGACATTTTACATAAAACTGAAGAAAAAGTACTGTTAAAGTATAATGACACATTACATCTTTTCCCAACATATCTTCCAGCACTTGGAGCGGACTTTGATGGTGATACTGTTACTGTCCAAGGAATTTTTGGTAAATATGATGTTAATAAATACGTTCACTCAAATATGAATATTATTAACATTGCTGGTGGAAGTATGAGAAATATATCTGATGTAAATTCTCAGGTAGTTTATGCTTTAACACGTACATTAAAGGACTTATAATATGGCAAAAATGTTCCAAAGACAGCAAATTAAAAACAATGTACTGACAGAAGATACTAAACGTCTACAAGACATTGCTTATGCTTCAAATTATGGTATTAGTCGTGATTTTATTTTGAAACATGAAGATATTGTAAACAAAAGCTCTAAAGCAATTATGGATGTTTTAGTTGGATATGGTGTATCCGATATATCAAACAACACAAATTCACTGCAATATTTAAATTCTGTTGTAGCTAGATCCATTAGATTTAAGACACAGAATGAATTTGGAGATCTTTTAAATCCTACTGTAACAGATCCTGTTACAGGTATCAAAGAGATTACTCCTCTTGGCAATATTGATTTTACAGAACAACAAGTTATAGATGATTTTTCAAAGCTTTATTCTGGTTTCTTTGCTATAACCAACGAATATAAAGGTGTTGTAGATCTTATTCCTAAAATAGGAAAAGCTATTGAAAATATTTGTCGAGATATTCTTTCTGTTTCAGAATTAACAGGTCGAATATTTAATAAAATCTATGATACCCAAGACGAATTACCTATTTCTAAAGATGAAAAGATTCGAATTTCAAATATTACAGATGTTATCCAAGAACAAATCATTGATAAAAATCATTTTGAAGAGAAAATGAAAGCTTGGGTTCAAGAATCTGTAATTTGTGGTGTTAAGCCTATCGCATTTATTCCATACGAGTATATAATTCGTCAGATGAATGCTTTAAACAACTATGATAAAAGCCTCAACATTAACGTTGATAGATTTTCTCAGAAAGTTTCGTCACATGAATCTGCACCAATTTGTTCAAGTGAATCTCAGAGAAACACATTTTATCAGGATTGTATTGAAGAGCGAATTGAAGATATTGTAAAAGATAGATCAAGTGAATCAGCAATTGATAAATCTACAGAAAGTATTTTTGATGCAATTCTTGATGATGCTCTTGTAGATCAATATGCTCGTGATTGTGAATCTCTTTTTGAAGATGGATATAAAAACGTCCAACCAAGAAAAGCAAGAGTTATTGAAGATAACGAAATTTATGCTTCTCGTCATAATGGAGAATACTCTGTTGAAAATGGAAATGAGCTTAATCTTCTTGAAACAATGGAGAAAAATTATAAAGAGATTCATGAACGATATACTAACTTATCACAAGATGAACGAAGAAAAAATGCTAGAGCAGGACTTAAGAAACTTGCCCGTTATATTGACGAAAGAATTGATGTTGTAAAACCTGGAGCAAGTTCAGCATTTATAGCTCAAAAAGTTATGAACCAGAAAGATCGTTATAGCCAATTTTATAATCTTGGTGAAAACTATCTTATGGCTGAAGGTCTTAAAAGAAAGAAAGAAAATGAGAAACTTCGTTCTGGTGGTAATGGAGTTATTGGTGATCCAGATGCTGATTCTAGTGAACTCGGTAAAGACTGTCTTATAGTCCCATATTCTCCACAGTCAGTAATCCCCATTAACGTCAATGGTGAATATATGGGATTTTATTGTATTGAATATGAGAATGTAATGGGTCCTCAGTGGAGAAAAAGACAGAAAGCAGGTTCATTTACTGACTTCTTAAAGCAGTATGGATTTGGAGATGATGCTTCGTTTGTTCGTGGTTCTTCTCCTTTAGTTGCTTTTGGTGGACAAGATCCTCTTGAAAACAATCTTTATTCTCCGATGAATATGTACAACTTTTCTTTAAATCAGTTTCTTTTTGGCGGATCTGAAGATAATGAACACAGATATGATATCATGAAGACAATTACTCTTCGTGTTCTTTCACATCGTTTACATGATCCAGATCTTGCTGACAATAAGATATTTAAAGACGCTGTTATGACAATGCTTAGAAACGATTATCTTTGTCATAAAAAGGTACAGTTCACATTTATTCCTCCTGAATACATGGTATACATGACTTATCAGGTAGATGAAGATGGAATACCAAAATCTATTCTTGATGGAACTCTTCTTTGGTGTTACCTTTATCTTTCTTCTATCATTTCTTCAGCAATGATTAAACTTATGAAAGCTTCTGATAAAGAAAAATATGAAGTTGAAGTAGGTTTAATTAAGAATGCTGGATATACTATTGATGAGCTTCAGCGTGTATTAAGTACACGAACTCTTTATTCTTCAGGAATGTTTGGTTCTCTTGCTTCTGTTGTTAAAAATTCAGGAAATTATCAGCGATTAATTATTCCTGTAGTAAACGGTGAAAAAGTTTATGATGTTTCTCCTGTAGAACACATGAATGATATTTCTGTCGATGATCAGTATACAAACGATCTTTTAAGCAATATCCTTTCAAAGATTTATATAAATTCTGGTATGATGAGTGAAATGGAAGGAGTAGACTTTGCTTCTCAATTTGCTTGGAAGAACGCTGATTATAGAGACAGTATTGTTACAGCTCAACACAATTATGAACAACATATTACTAAAGCTTTAAGACTTTTGATAAATTATTCTCCTCTTGAAACATTTAATTCAAAAGTTGAAGCTATTAAACACGATAAAAATAACGAAACACGAAAAGAAACTGCTATCGACATTTCAAAAGTTAAAGTTGAACTTAATATTCCAACAATGCTTAATATGCACGGAATCCAAGAGCTTGTAGATGCTTCTAAGCAAACAGCGCAAACTCTTAGTGAAGCTATGGGTATTGACGGAAGTGCTTCAAGTCAACATGAAATGGCTAAAGCAAAACTGTTCCAGAAAAAGATTATTCAAAAATACGCCAATAACGTTGAATGGAGCGATCTTGAAAAACTTATGGCTGAAGCAGAAGCAGAAGCTCCTGCTGAAGTTGCAAGACAGAATAGGTTTGCTAAACTCGACGAACTTGCTATGAACCAACAAGGTGAAGATCCTAATGGTGGAGCAGGTGGCGATATGAGTGGAATGGGTAGTGGTATTGATGATATGGGTGGATCTACCGATGACATGAGCGGAGGTGGAGACATGGGAGGAGACGTAGCTTTCTAAATATTTAAAAAGTGGGAGGAATATTCCTCCCACTTTATTTTTTATAATAAGAGATACATTTTAATAGGTTTTTTAATTATGAATATGTGTAATATAAAAGGAAATTTCTTTGTAAATGGTGAAGCTAGCAATGTAAACGGAGAATACAGTGAAAAAATCCGTGACCAATTTAAATGTGGTCTTGATCTATTCTCCATTGACTCTATCAACAATTATTATGTACAAAATGGTACGTATGTAGAGCCATCAAATTTTCATCCAATGAATGATGGAAACTTGTTTTTACCTACAAGAAGTTTCAATGCTAAAGAAAACAATTTGTATTTTGAAGATCTGGCTATTTTAGCATACATTACGTCTTTTGTTAATAATACAAAAGATATTGACAGTTTAAGTTTTATAAAAACTAAAACAATGGTAGATCAATCAAATACTAAAGCCGTGTATAGAACAATACCGATGAAAATTCTGATTAAAGTACTTGAAGATATTGTTGGAGAAGAACGTATTACGTTTGAATTTGAAAAGATTGAAGGATATGATCATAATGAAAGAAATTCAGTATATCTTTCAACAATGTCGCAAAACACGATTTCAATCCAAGAAATTTATCGTGTTCTTAATTATATTCAAGAAATTCCAGACGCTTGTGAATTCTTGTTTTATTGCTATACACTATTAGACTTGAATCATCAAAATTTTCTTACGGAAATATCTAGAACAGATTCTGGTTCATTTCCGTATATAAAATATAATCCTTTCACAGATGAACTTTATATTCTTAAAGAATACGGATGCTTTATGTTTGACAATGCTGTTGAGATTAATGCTGAAAGGATGAAACAGCGACTTACACGTTATATCGACCCAAAAAACATATTTAGAATTGACATTCGAGAATACTTGGAATATATTAAGAAATTTATTCCAAACGATATTTATAAGTCGTATCTTTTTTCTGACATGATGTTAAAGCTTAATAATACTAAACGCCTAAATGTTAAACTTGATGAAGTTTTTGATTCTTTAAGCTTTAAAGTTATGGCTGAATTTTTAATAAATGTGTTAAACAAACCAACTCCTAAATATCTTATAGATAAATTTGAAGCTGGAGTTGATAAATTTAATAATTTGAAAATTAAACTTTATAAAGTTTAAAATATAAAGGAGTTTATTTCGTATGAATTCTGAAATTACTCAATACATGAAAGAACTTGAAGCTGTAACTCAAGATCCTTCTATACTTACAGTAGAACAAATCGATTCTGAAATTAATGTTGTATATAAAGTTATCGGAATGACTTCTACGGTTGATACATCAAATATGTCAACTAGTGAAAAGAAAGAACTTGAAGACGTTGCTTTAAAAGTTAAAGACATAATGAAAATTTTGTCAGATGCTAAAAAAGCGATCAATCTTACAGCTCGTGAAAAAACAACTTCTAAAAAGAAACAAACACAGTTTAAGACAAGTGATGTTTCTGAAGCAAAAGCAACAAATGTTGTTGATACTAAAGAAGTTACTAAAGAAGAACTTTTAAACGAACAGAAAATTATTCCTGAACCGGTTGTTGAAAAAGAGATTCCTGCTACTATCGTTGAAGAACCAAAAGAAATCCCAGCTCCAGTAAAAGAAGAAGTTGTGATTACACCTGAAGAAGAGGAGTATCAAATTCCAGCTCCTGCCCCGGAAGAAAAGATTCCTGAGCAAGTAGTAGAAAAAGAAATTCCTGCACCTAAGGTTCAGATGTTCCCTGAAAATAGCAAGGTTGAAACACCGGCTAAATCAAATTCATCAAAACCTGTAGCAGTAGAGTCTGTGCCAGAACAAGCACCTTCTATTCCTGCTCAGAAAAAAGAGGATATTTCAATTCTTTCTGACGAAGAAGAATCTGAAATTATCGTCGTTGATGATGAAAAGCTTAAAAAAGAACGTGAAAAAGCACAGGAAGAATATGATAAAGCTTCAAAAGAATACGATGAAATTGTAGAAGAACTTTCTAAACCTTTTGATGGTGATGATGATATTGATATCGTTGATTATCAGGTGAAAGAAAGTGAAGATGAAGCTATTGAAAAGAAAGAAACTCTTCGGATCGAAACTGAAGAAGAACGTAAAGCTCGTGAAGAAGAGATTGATGAAACTTTCCAGAATCTTCCTGAAGAGTTCCATCTGATGAATATTAAGAAAGTTAATCGAACAAAAATCAGTGACACTCTTAAAGAGATTAGTAAACTAAATACAGATACGATCGATATTAAAAATGTAAATTTTGTTGATTACGATGTAAACGATAAACAGATGGTTAAGGAATATGTTCGTTCACATAACGATCAGGTTGCTTCTCCAAAAGTTTCTCGTATTGCTCTTTTGATGAGTGGTCATTATGAGGAAATTACTGCATTTGGTAATATGGACATGTTTGCTATTGCTCGTGCAGTAAATAATAGTGATATTTCATTTGCTCAACGAGAAAACGAAATTCTTCACCAGATTTATGATCATGTAAAATATGTATCATATTCTAAAACGAAACCAGATTTCTCAACTTGGGCTAAAAACATTATGTATCCTGATCTTCAAAGCTTGTATTATGCAGTTTATGATGCAAACTCAACAGGTCAGAACACATACAATTTCCGTTGTCCATATTGTGGTGAAGTTATTTCTGTTACTCGAAAAAATAGTGAACTTAGCGTTGCTGTTCCTAAAGAACTTACAGAAACTGAACTTGAAGGGTTTATTACAACAAAAGAAGTTCGTGATGTAAACTTTACAAAACTTTCTAAATGGGCACACAGCGTTGTTATTAAGAAAAAGCTCCCAATAACAAATAACATCATCAATTATGCAATCCCTACAGTTCAAGATTATCTTACAACTATAAGTGTTGCCGAGCAGATTAATGCTAACAGGGATTTTGATACATCAGCTATCTCAAGAGTTGATGAACTTTCAAATCTTGGCACTTCTGAAGAAGATGTTACTTTAAGAGACAATATTACCCGTATGCTTGCATATCTTTATGTAAAAGAAATGGGAATTTTGACTCGTGTTGAAGGAACTAAGAGTTTTAGATATATTGGTACTCGTTCAAAAGCTGATATTATTAGTTACATTAACGAATATTCTATTGACGATTACAATTCTCTTTTTGAAGGTCAAGATGTTACAGACATTATGTCAAAAACAACTGCTAGATATTATCTTCAGGACGTTGTTTGTAATAATGAAAAATGTGGAAAGAATATCAAATTTGTTGGTATAGATCCAAAAGACATCTTTTTTTTCAAGATTGGCGAAGCGAGAGATTCGATGATATAACTTCTGGAGATGGTATTGAAGTTAAACAGCTTTATGCTGAGTTTGATGAAGATATTCCAATTCCATTAATCGAGAAAATAGACGGAATGGTTCGTTTGTTTGATGGTGACATTAGTCTTACTGAAATCTTACATATGGACCTTCCTATGACTCGAGCATGGGTTGAAGCTCGACTTAAACGACTCCAAGAATCTCAAAAGAATTATGAAAGGAACGGTATAATTGATTCTTATAGCCGACGCTACATGAATTCCATGAGTCCTTTTGGTATGCATGCTAGCTCCTCTTCTTCGCCCTCATATGAATCATCGTCAGAGGATGAAGCTCAACCACCAAGGAAAAGCTTAAATGCCAGACCTGATAATGGGTTTAATCCAGATGATCCGTTTTAAAAACACAACGCACTAACACACTCGTTTTATCTGTTAAGGAAATTAAATATGTATATCACTTTGCCTGAATATGTATGTTTGACAAAGCAAAATATTGACAGGTATGGTGCAGATGGAAATATTGTTTTTAATTCTACTCTAAGCAATGCGATGGTTTTATGTTACAACATTGCTTTAGCGTACGCAAATCATAGAAATTTGAAAAATCTTCCTATGCCTATATCTTGCGTTGTTAAAAGTGATCCTGATTCTGGTGAAACTTTTACACAACTTAGATTTTCTACAGATATCAACATTAACACTCTTGAAAAAGCGTGTTCTTCATACAATAATGAAAATACAACAATACAGGTGAATCCAAACAATTCATCTATTTGTGTAGATATCTACACACAAATAAACAGAGGCTATTAAAAGGAGTTAAAATAGATTATGTTTTCTTCAAAAACAAAACAAATCGTTGCATCAAGAGCAACGGAGAATATTATTCCGCAGAAAAGAGCAAAACAGATTATTCGTGATGTATTCCATGATTTGTCAAAAATGATTTCTTGTACATTGGGACCAGCTGGAGCAAATACCCTTATTACAAAACCACAAGGATCAGTTCCAATCTTCCCATGTAAAGATGGATATACAGTAATGAACAATCACGTTTACTCAACTCCTGCATACGAAAGCATTTATCGATGTATTCGTGATGGCTCTGGTAGAATGAACGAGGTTCTTGGTGACAGTACAACATCTGTCACAGTCATGATGTGTGATTATTATGAACGTATTCAAAAATACATGAGACGTCACCAGTATCTTACACCGTATGGTGTTAAAAAGATTCAGGACAACGTTTTGAAAGTTCTTACAGATCACCTAAAGAAAGATTACGTTCTTGAGATTAAAGATCTTAAAAAAGAAGATGTGTTTAAAATCTATGAAAAAGTTGCAACAATTTCAGCAAACAATATTACTGATATTGGTGAGAAAGTAGCAAGCGCTTATCGTAAAGGTGACTCAATTTACTCATTTGTTGATGTAGTCGAATCTACTACCGCCGATGACATTGTTGAAACACAGCTTGGTTTTGAAGTAACAAGTGGACCTGTTCTTCCTTCTATGGCAAATCAACCAGATGGTCGAACTTGTGAATATGACAATCCGTATATTCTTTTGATCGATGGACCTGTTATTGCTGAAGATCTTCCTGCATTCCAGGCATATGTAGAATTCATTACTGAAAGAATGCAGCATCCACATCCTCTTGTAGTTGTTGCTCAGGAATATGATACAAAGGTTATGGATTATCTTATTAACATTCGTGCAGGTGTTCCTCGAATGTTTAATGGTAAACCGACTCTTGTTAAACTTCCTGTTCTTGCTATTCAGATTAATATGAACTACTCAGGTGGTTTGGCACAGCTTTCTGATCTTGAAGCTTGTCTTGGAGCTAAAGCTCTTCCAACAAAGAATGGTAAGCTTCATGATTGTCCAAATCCACAAGATCCAAATTCTCTTTCTACTCTCCTTGCTTATGTAGGACGTGCTGACAGTGTTAAAAGTCAATATGCTCATACATATTTTAAAGGTGGAGCTGGAAGTGAATCTGAAAAAGCAGGACGTATTGCAGAACTTGAAAAACTTATGGCTGAAGCTCAAGAAAGTGCACAGCACGGAATTATGCAGCGTATCAACTATGATAACTTGAAAAAACGAATGGGTACTCTTCGTGGAGAACTCCATTGTATCAAAGTTGGTGGTGACAGTTTTAAAGAAAAAGAAAACCGTGTTGAGATCTTCCGTGATGCAGTACTTGCTGTAAAAGCTTGTTGTAATAACGGTATCACTCTTGGCGGAAACGTAAGTATCAACGCTTGTATTAAACGTGACAGAGCTAATATTGTAAGAGAGATAGTTGATACTATCATATACAATCCTCGTGAAAACATCGGTATCAATCTTCATGAAAAAGATATTGTTAAAGCTGTTGAAGATCTTCTGGACGTCGTAGCTCTTTCAAGTCAAGCAGCCTTTAGACAGGTATTTAAAAATGCGACAAAGAATACTCGATGGATCAAGTCGGTATTTAAGAATTTTGATAAAAATAATAAAAATGGAATTTTATCAACATACAATCTTGTAACAAATACTGAAGAATATCTTGATACAGATACTAACAATTTCAATATTGAATATGTTCCAGATCTTATTGTTCCTGGTAATACCGATATTGAAACTCTTCGTTCAGTATTTGCTATTGTGGGTCTTTTCATTACAAGTAATCAGCTTCTTTCTGTTCTTTTACAGGATCCAAGCACTACTCGTGTAATGTAACAAAAAGAAAAAGAATAACTCCCAGGGAAAAATCCCTGGGAGTATTTTCATTCATAAAACCAGTAAGTATCAATTATTACGATTCATTCACCCATAATGTTAGTTATCAACAATTAAGATTCATTCGCCCACTCAGGAATATTAAAGACCAAGATTCATTAAATCAATATGTTGTATCTATATTAACGATGCATTCAATATAACTGTGAGTATCAGATTATATGATACATTCATTGATGATGGTGAATTTTTGCAGATGATACATTTATATCAGGTGGTGCGTCTGCTTATATGATGCATTCAGTCTAAATTGATGAAATCATTTGTATTGATGCATTTTTAAATCTTGATGTAATATATAGTTTGATGATACATTCGCGTTGCTTGGTATTTTTGGTAACTTGATACATTCTATGGACGAGTGGTATATTAACTTTTTTGATTCATTTCTCTTTTATGAGTGTGTCACTCAATTATTGATACATTTTGATTTAATGTGTGTTTCCGTTTTATCGATATACATTCAAACATCTTGGTATAATTCCCTACTTAAGATTCGTTCTTTGTCTAAGGTATAATCCTATTATAATATGACACATTTTATATTATCGTGGTGTATCCTTGTTTTCGATTTATTTTGCTTAAAGTTTCTTATATGAAATGTGACAAAATTCGCGTTTCATTTCATATTCATCTGGAAGATTGTGGATGATATATTTCATGATAGATCCAACATAAATTCCAGCTTGCTTTACAGCACGTTCTTCAGAATCAGAAAAACCTAGATTTTTGTATTTCTCATTTAGAAACACCCAAATCTTTCCAATAGGATAACCAAGTTTACACCAGTCATAATTGTCACCTCCGAAAAGTGACTGAACTGAAAACCATTCTTCTTTTTGGACAGACCGGATATTACTTTCAATAAATCCATAAATCAGGTTTTTATCAAGACCTTTTCCATTAAAAATTTTTGGTTGGCGTAAGCCACCTGTTAAATTTTTTATCATTTTATACCTCCTTGGTATTTTTATTTTTCTTGATCTCAAATAAAAAATATATAAAATTTTTTAAATATTGTTTAAAAAAAATAGCACTATAACAACTACTTATTAAAAAGTATACTACCTATAACGTATATATGAAAATAAAAATAACCAATGAATAAGGAGAAAAATATGATCGTAAACAAGAAACGAGTGTATGTTAAAAGAAATTTGAATATTGATATTGATAAGATACCGCTAATGACCAAGATTGAATCTCTTGAAGATTTTAAGAAAGCTGGAGTTTTAAAAGCTCAGCCGTTTAAATATTATTGTAAACGGTGTGGAAAACTTCATGTTATAACGTCGTTTAATGGTGATGAGCACTTAGTTAAAACTAGATATTCACGAATGCTTTGTAGAAACTGTGGTCGTAAAGCTTTCAATCTTGAAAAATATGGCGTTGAAGAATTTGCTGGATTACCAGAAATACAAGAAAAAATAAAAAAGACTTTGATGAAGAATTATGGTGTAGATCATCCAAGTAAATCTAAAGAGATTATGGATAGAATTAAGAAAAAATTTCTTAAGAAATATGGAACTGAGTGGATGGCGGCTTCAAAAATCGTACAAGATAAAATTAAAGCTACAAATCAAAAGAATTTAGGAGTAGATTATCCATTTCAAAAAGATTCTGTTCAGGTAAAAGTTAAAAAATCTTTTATGAAAAATTGGGGATATACAAATCCTGCGTGTTCACCAAAATGGCAAGAAGAAAATCGAAAACGGAATATTGAAAGGTATGGAGGTCCTAGCCCTTTTAGTTCCAAAGAAGTTCAAGAAAAAGGTTTAAAGACAAATTTAAAAAAATATGGTGCTAAAAACGCTATGCTAAATAAAGAATTTGTTAAAAAATTAACAGATGAACGAGAAAAAAGAATTGGGGTTAGAACAACTTTACTTCTTCCAGAAAATATTGAAAAATCAAAGAAAACGTTGCTTAAAAATTATGGTGTAACGTCACCTATGAGAAGTGAAGAAATTAAAGAACGGACTGCTAAAACAAATATAAAAAGATACGGAAGTCCAAGTCCAGCATCTAGTGAAATGGTAAAAGAAAAAATAAAAAAGACAAATTTAAAAAGATATGGTGTTGAAAATTATAAGCAATCGTTAGAAAGTAGAAAACGTAATCACTTATCAGCATATTTTAAAGATGGAGAGCATTTTGATTCATTGTGGGAGTTAGCAGTTTGGATTTATTGTAAAGATCACAATGTCCCAATAGAAAGAGAACCTATTCAGATTGAATATGATTTTGATGATAAACATCATATTTATATTCCAGATTTTAGAATCGATGGTAAATTGATAGAAATTAAAGGTCAAATAGATTTTGGTTTCGATGGTGGTATTGAAAAACTTAAAAAGAAACTTGAGGTTGCTAAAGAAAACAATGTTGAAATTTGGGGATATGATAAAGTAAAACCGTATATTCAATATGTGATTGATGCATATGGTAAACGATATTTTAATTGTTTTAAACCTTTTTCATTGTATTCATATTTGACTTATCCAGCACCAATTCCATATAATCCATACCAATATTACGGTTATTATCAATTGATAAATTTCTATAATTTTAGAAGATTTAGATCTTATTCTATGAATGATGGTGCTGGTGTGACACCTTTTGATATAAAAGATGATGGTAGTAAATATGTGGAACACCCAAACGATTTAGGTGCAACTCCTTTCGATGGATGTTTTTAAATAATAAAAGGTCCCTCTTAAAGAGGGACCTTTTATTTTGTTTTAATCTACAGGAAGAATGTATGAAAGGTTCTCTTTACCCCAAGAAACTTTAAGACCTGCAGCAATCAAGAATACCCTAGAAGTCTCAAGAGATTGTTTATCTTGTTTACGAATAGGAATCGTGTTGATGTCAAAGTCGCCAGTTTCTTCAATTTGGCGAAGCATTTTAGCTTTAGATTCTTCATCATCTGAACGAGGACCAAGCATCTCTTTTACAACTTCTTGTTGGTTTGAGGTTACTAAAGCCATAGTTTGCTGGTTAGTAAACGTTGTAGCTTTTGAATTTGCTGTTACTTGACCTGTAAGAATATTTGTAGAATCTCGATCTGAAGCATATGCAGCTTTTTTACTAAGAAGCTGCTGTAACGGTCGACATAACAATAGTACAACAGGTATCTTAGTAGCACTTATTGGAGGGTTATCCAAATCATATGGGTTTTTAAACGGATAAGCAACATATTCTTCAAGAGGAATATCATATTTTTTAGCAACTTTTCGCATATGTTGAAGATCTGGTGTTTTCTTTTTATCACCAAGATTAATCTGGAACATAAGGTTAAACCATTCTTCGTTTGCTAACCGTTCCATAAATTTTTTAAATTCAGCATCACTTAATGAACCCAAATATGTTTTATAGTTTGTGGCATTAAATCCGTTTTTAGTCCTTTCAAGATCGTCCATAAGTTCATAAATTTGTGATTCAGCTTTTGCTCTTGCCGCGTTAAATTTAGGATCATTACTCATGAGTATCTCCTTTTCCGTCGTCTGGGTGTTGCATATATTCTCCAACATATAATCCAGATTTATATTTTTCAATAGCGTCTTTTATACGAATTGGACCATCCCAAAGTTTCCAATATACGTCAACATGGTTTTTTGGTTGGATATTCCAATATTTTTTACTTCCATGGATGTGACCATGAATATTCATTTTATCACCAGTCACATTACATGGAATATGTGAATAAATAGCAATATCTGTTTCAATGTGTCCACTAAATACTTCTTGGAAACCACAATCGTAATAGAACTGGTCTTTAGCAGTATCGTTATTCCCACGTATCATATAAAACTTTCCATTAAGCTTTTTAATAAGACGCTTTACTACGTCATTATAATATGGAGAGTTTTCATATTCTTCTTCGGTTAAATCACCTAAAAATAAGAATGGATCATCTTTTCCAACTAGAGCGTTATGTTTTTTAATAACTTCTCTATCTTGTTCTTGGTATTTTTGAACATCTTTTCCAAGCATCCATTTACCAAGATGATAGTCTGATGAGCAATAGAAGTTTCCTTCCTCAAGAAGTTTAAATAATTGAGAAGGATTACTTACTCTATTTAAAATACTTTCTTGTGAAGTATTTAATCTATATATCATGTTTTCGCCCCTAAAATATCTAAAATCATATTGATGTTTTTTTAATATTAATATAACACATTATTGTATGGAAAATAAGGTAAAAGAGCTTTTAAGTTCTAAAGAAATGAACCTTCCACATTTAAGAGAAGTAAAATTGAAACTTCCTTTACAAGGTAATTTTAATAAACTTGTAAATAAAATAAAAGAAAAAGGTGAAACCGTCGATTCAATTTTTGTTGATGGATTTTTCGCTATTTCTAAAAAGAATAACGTGGAAAAGGTTACTGTTGACGAATTTTACCGAACATTTCATTTTGATCTAAATAAAGATGAAAGTGAAATTGAAGGATATACATATTTTGGATTTTTAGACAAGGTTTCGTATAAAGCGAAACTTGATAAAAAATACAATTATTCAGTTGAAGCTACTTCTAAAAAGAATGATATAACACACGTTATTATCAAAATTATTTTTAGAAATCAAGCTATGATTGAAAAACTTAAAAAACAAGCACTGTATGAACGTATTAGTGATTCGTTTACACTTTCAAACGTGTACGATCACGTTAAAACTGAGAAAAAAGTAACGAGTCGAGCTGAAGAATACTTTGCTCGTTCATGTGTAGACTGTACAAATCACGGTTGTCAAGGAGATTGTGAGCAGTGGTGCGGAGGAAGTTTGTGTCACAGAACGTGTGGAACTTCTTGTAATAAAAACTGTAGTACAATTTGTTATAGAGATAACTGGGATGGACAAGGGCCATACATGGACTACTCATAATATAGTTGAGGAAATAACTTATGCTTTTAATTTTGTTTCCGATGTTATTATTGTCAACATCGTTGCTATTTGTATCAATAGATTATGCTTTAGATAACAAAATTTCATATACAATATCTGAGTACATTTATAACAAGTTACGTAATAAAAATTCAACAAATATAAATCAAACGTCAGATATTGATAAAGAAAATTGTTATACAAATCCTAATAAAGAATATTACGGTAAAGCTTCTCTTGAATTTGCTAGACTAGTAGAGAAACGTATGAATGTATTTAGTGTATCAATACCAATTAATACGCTTGTAAATATTCTTGATATGGCTGGGTTAGATAAATATCGCTGGATCGTTGATAATACTATTGATTTTGAATTAAATATTTGTAATCAAAAAGTTGATGTTTCAAATTTTTGTAACATTGGTTCTACACGTACTATAGTATTTTTTATAGGTGAAAATAATAAATTTTCATTAGGTGTCAACTTTGATTCAGGAGAAACTATTATAAGAACAAGTTCAAAAGAATTTGAATCAGAATTTGCAACATTAGTATTTGGAGCTAAAAATCTCAAAGATCCTAATCCTAACAATAAAGAATATTACAGTAAAGCTTCTTTTGAACTTGCAAGACAAGCTAGAATTAAACTAGAAGAATCTGAAAATAATAAAATAGGAGACAATGATGTCTAAATTTGTTAAAATCGGTAAAACTCTTGTCAATTCAGATAAGATTATTACTGTTAAAGAAGAAGAAGTTCTTCTTGATGGAAGAAAGCAAGCAAAACTTGCTATTCGTATTATGTTTGAAAATGGAAACGAACTTATTGTTGATCCTTCAGTTTGTTCTCTTGAACACATCGAGTTTGTTCTTAATGAAGAGAAAAAGAATACCGGGAGTTCTAGCACTTCTAAAAATGATATTACTGAAACTCATCGAGTGGAAGACAGTGCGGCAACTTCAGAAGGAACACTTGATGAGAAAGAGAATAACTCTGATAACTCACAATTGACTACACAGTATTCTGCTCCAGATTGGATTAAAAATCTTGGAAAAGAAGGTAAATCTGTAACACAAATTTAGTTTTATGCATTTAAAATCATAGATACCGAATAATACACATCTGGATGCCAAATGAATCAAGGGATTAGACACAGCACATGATTTGAATGAATAATATCTAAAAAAGAGAATAATACCAATTGAAAAGAATGAATTAATTATATTTGGCACACATAAGAATGAAATCTATGAAAAAATAAACCAGAGGAAACTTTTATATAGAATCCTCTGGTCGAGATTAATCAATCACTAATAAACTTTCTTTATAGAATGATTGAAAAAACTCATTGGTGCAATCCTAAAGAATCTAGGATAGATTCCATCAGGATTCCTAAATGTAACTATACCTGAATCGTCACGACTGACAAACGTTGGGTGTTTATCAGCAGGCATTGTTACATATTGAAGAGATGTTTTCATAACATTTCTCCTCATATGAGTGTAAGTTTAGATTTAGAGTATTTCTTTAACTCTAGCTTACACTCATATTTATAATATGAAACTCGATTTGTGATTTTATTAAAATTATTAAAGAAGGAGTTAAACTCCTTCTTTATTTTTTATATCTTAAAAAACTTAAATATTGCTATGACAAAAATCGTAGTTACAACAGGTTATACAAAAGAAAAGTATAAATTGTTTATTGATAAGCTAATAAAGAAGATTTATTTGATAAAAATTAACTATAGGATAAAATACTGTGAAAAATAAACGAATTAGACTTACTCGATTTGAGTTATATAACTATGCTCCACTTTTTGAAAGCATGGGTATAAAAGAGTTTAAGTTTGACAGAACTACTTCTGAGAATCATCTTGTTTTGATTCTTGGTCAAAATGGTTCTGGTAAAACATATGTTCTAACAGAACTTTCTCCAGAACCTCTAGAACACCTTCAAGGTCGAACAAGTAATAGATTTATTGAAGGTCTTGAAGGAAAGAAAGTTGTTGTTTTTAGAATAGCTAACGCTAATAGAGAAGATCAGTTTGAATATACTTGTACTATCACATATAGTGCAGATAGAAGAAAGACTGTTTGTTATTTTCATGAAAAGAATCTTATAACAGGCGAAGAAAAAGAACTTAACGAAAATGGAAACGTAAGTTCTTACATGGAAGCCTGTGAAAAGTATCTTGGTTATACTAAAAACTATAAGAACATCGGATACATTTCTGATGAAGTTAAGAATATAGTAAAGATGAGTTTTTCAGAAAGACAACAGCTCATCTCAAGTTGGCTTCCAAATACTGGAGAATTTTTAACAGCAAGTAAAATTGCTCAGAAAAAGAAAAATCAATATCAAAAAGAAATAGATGGTCTTTTAAAAGATTTAGCAAAAATTTCAAGTGGAGATCTTTTAAAGCAAAAAGAATCTGAAGAAGAAAAACTTATAATAAAAGAATCTAAACTTGAGAAAGTAAAAGATGTATTGTCTAAAGCAAATCTAATACAAGCAACTCTTTCTCGTTATACCCGTGAGCAACTTCTTCTTAAAAAAGGTACATATTTTAATAAAGTTAAAGCACATGAAGAGAGATTTAGTAAAAATAAAGAAGCTTTCACAAAATACTCTCAATATCTTGGTATTAACGGAAGAGATAAAATTGAAAAGCGATTAGCTGAAATTGATGTACAAAAAGAAGGACTTTTAAACAAAGAAAAGATGTACAACCAAGAGATTTTCTCTAAAACTTCTAAAATTGAATCTATGAAGGTTACAGAAAATCCAAGCACTCAAGGACAATCTCTTGTATCTGTTACGGAAGCTATTTCTAAAACTGAACAAGAAATTGAAACTGTTAAAGGTTTTATTGCTGAATCTATAAAAGCTTATATTGAGTTTGGTGAGTTTACTGTTTATAAAAGTGAAATAAAAGAAGCAATAACTTCTGCTATAAGTTGTTTCATGAATATTGCAGCCCTTTCAACCAAAATCGATAATCTTTGTGGACTTCAGATGTTTAAGTCTTGTTTTGATGACACTGGAACTAAAGTTGATGATGTGATAGCAGCTTTACTTGTTAAAAAAGATGAATACAAAAAACAACAAGAAATGCTTACAGAAAAACTTCATCTTCTTGAGTCAAGTAGTATTGACTTTGATTCATTGAAACCTAGTATTCCAGAAGAGTGTTCTGAACACACTTGTTCTTTAATAAAACTTTTGCTTGAAAGAAGTAAAGATGGAAGCACATCTAAAATATCTCAAACAAAAAATGAGCTTGAAAAGGTTAAGATTTCTATTGAGGATACTGATCGAGAAATTGAAAGGAATAGAATTCTTTCACAGAATCTTCAAAACGCTATGCTTGATGTAGATCAAATAATAAATTCTCTAAATGTTTTAAATGGTAAGAGTTTGTATCTTCCATCAACTATAAGAGAAAAGATTGATTCTACTAAAGTATATGAAATTCTTGAAGGTATTGGACGTCTTTTAGAAGAAGCTCGTAAATTTGATGAATATGTGTCTCTTCTTGAAAAGCTTTCTACTCTTTTAAAGAGTTTGGAAAATTTAAAGAACGTAAATACTATTCTCACTATGAGTGCTGAAAATAAGAGAATACTTGAAGAAGCGATATCTGAAAGAAAACGATATATTGATGAGCTTAAAGCTATAACTTCTCAGATAGAACTTTTAACAAAAGAAAAAGAAGATCTTATTAAACTTCATGAAAGTGTTTCATTTTTAACAGAAGAAAAACGTGCTATTATTGAAGAAGCTAATGCTCTTGAAAAAGAAAAACAACTTCTTTTAAAAGAAGCAGAATATGTTTATAAAAATCAAGCAAATAACGTATGTATATCAAGTTTAAAAGAAGTTGAATTTTCTTTAAATAAAGATTGTTCAGAGATTAAACTTGTTATAGAACAATGTAAAACAAAACTTACAAGTCTTGATGTTTTAAACGAAAGAAAAACTTCTCTTGAAGCTAAAAGAGATTTATGTGATCTTTTATACCAAGTTTGGTCAAGTAAAGGATACCCAAGTCTCTTGATAAATGATTTTCTTAGTGGAGTTCTATATTCAGCCAATAAAGATTTGGATTCTTCTTGGGGTGGAATGCTTAGTGTTTTAGATTTCGATTTAAAAGATACAGCATTGGTTATTCCTATTCAAAGAGGAAACACAAAACTTAGTGATGTAAGCGAATGCTCTAAAGCTGAAAAAGCTACAATGAGTTTAGCTTTATCATTTGGTATTATAGATACTTCAACAAAAGATAAAGCATACAATATTGTTAAGCTTGATGAGGTTGATTCAGGTATGGATGTTATGAGAAGACAGACATTTCTTGAAAGTGCAACTTCTAGGCTTGATGAAATTGATGTAGAGAGTGTATTCTGTGTAACACATTCAAACTGCTTTGAAAACGTTAGTGCAGATGTTATTCTCTTGAAAGGTTGGGATAGTATGGTTAGTGAATCATCACTATCAAATAAACACATAATTTATAGATTTGATAAATCTATATAAAATATAAGGAGTAGTAACACTTATGAAAAAGATTGTTATTGTTAAACTTGGAAATGTTTGTAATCCTGAAGTTAATTCTCTCGAGGATGTGCTTGAACTTATGTGTGCTCCACACACAGATGATGCTTGTGAATGCGAGTGTAAATCAAAAAAGAAATCAAATGAAGCAAATCTTTCAAAAGAGGTATTGAATTCGATTCAAGCTATTGCAAAAGATCTTGGTATTGATACTGAACAGTTGAAAAAAGATGTTATTGAAGAAAAATATAAAGCTGATATCAAGAAAGCAACTGAAGCTGCTAAAGTTAAAAATGAATCTGAAAATGCAACAAAATCTATCAAAAATAAACTCGACGCAGCTTATACTGCTGGATCAATTGATGGATATGAAAAAGGCTTTAAAGATTGTATTAAATTTATTATTTCTCGCCTTAACAAATCTATTACAGCAACACTTTCTGATCTTAACGATATGGCTAAGTGGAATTTCAAAGATGGTACTCTTAAAGAAGATGCTGTTTTTAAAAAATAAACGTTAAAAATATATTCCTAGGGAAAAATCCCTAGGAATATTATTTATATATTTTAAAAAATAAGGAAACAGAAATATGTTAGAAAAATACATTAATATTTTTCTAAATTTAAGGGAGGCATTTTAAAATGCAAATTAAAACATCGAGGGCTCCGAAACAGACTGGAAAAGTAGGGTATCTTCCAGATGGTAGACGAGTAGTAATGGCAGTTTATGCTAAAGATTTGATTGAAAAAACTGGTTTGAATTATTATTCACTCAAAGAAGGAACTTTAGCATACTTTTATGATGCTCCAAAAGACAGAATTCATAATTGTATTCTGTTTATTTACGGAAAAAAGGATGAAGAGCGCATAATTTTATCTATTCCACAGTTCATTTGTCATTTGATTTTCTGGAAAGCAAATGTGCTTTTTAACATACCGATTACAGATGATGATATTTATGATCTTACTGATCCTGGAAAGAATTTTGCTTCTGATATCATCGAACACATCACTCAGAAGCTTATTGATTTAAAAGAAGGAGCTACTGCTGAGGTTTGTGAATGTATTGCAAACATCAAAACAGATCTTTCACTTTTCAGCCAGAACTTTTCAACAATCGTTTGTAATACAATTTCTCTCTGGAATATTATCAAATTCAAGAATAGAAATAAAGAAATGAACAATCTTCTTCATACAGTTCTTGATAAATCTCATACTGTAAAAGAGCTTGAAAATGAGATGAAAGAATGTGAAAGAAGAGTTGCAAAAGTAATTTCAGAAGATAAAGATAACTGTCTTCATCCATATGTAAAAGCTGGACGAATTAAAACTTCTCAGCTTACTCAGGTACTTGTTGCTGTAGGTACTCGACCTGATACTGATAAAACTATTCTTCCATGGCCTGTAACACGTGGTTATATTCATGGACTTCAGAATATTGCTGAATACTTTATGGAAACAATCACTGCTCGTGATGCTCTTATGACAAAGAACGATAACCTTCCTCGTTCAGGATACTTGTCTCGAGAAATCAACCGTTTGGCAGCAAGTAAAGTGTTCATTAATTACAACGTTGATGATTGTGGAAATGAACGTTATATAAATTACTTTGTTAAGAATAACGATTATCTTAGTATGGCAAAAGAAAAGTATTACCTTGATGAAAAGACTGGTAAACTTAAAATGCTTTCAACAAAAGATACTCATCTTGTAGGTAAGACTATTAAGCTTAGAACGTTTATTACTTGTAACTGTAAAACTGGTGTATGTTTAAAATGTGTTGGAGGAAAAGCTCGAAGGCTTTATGGAACTCGTTTGGGTTGTCTTCCTTCAATCAAATCTATTAACCCTCTGTCTCAGAAAGCATTGTCAGCAAAGCATATGCTTGGAACAAAATCAATTGCTATTACAAACGAATGGCTTTTGAAATACTTCTATTCTGATGGTATGGACATCTACATTAAACCAGATTTCACAGCAACTAAGAATCTTTATATCGTTCTTCAGGAAAATGATATTGAAGATCTTATCAATTCTTCTATTGATACAGATGACGATTCTGTTGATACAACTTTCACACTTAGTCAAGTTTCTATTCGTGATGGAGAGGAAGAATATTCTCTTGAAAACGATGGTATGCGACTTGCTTTAAGTGATGAAATTTTGAAACAGAAAGATATCTTTAAAGAAGATGAAAATGATGAGAATATCATTCTCATTCCGATTAATAAGATTGATGCAGAACAGCCAATCTTTAACTCTATCATCGATACTGAAGAGATTTCAAAGTATCTTTCTGCATTGATTGGAACTATAAACCGTGTAAGCATCAAACGTTTTGGTTCTATCGATGAACTAATGGATGAGATGAACAGAATTATCTATGACGCCGGATTTGTAAACTCTATTATTCATTTCGAATCTATCATTTATGCTATGGTTCGAGATGTAAACGATAATACTCTCCGACCAAATTGGAAAGATCCTGCTTGTCAATATAAGATTTGTACCGTTTCTAACGCTATTGAGTTAAGTGACATGTTCACAACACTTGCTTATCAGAACTTAAAGAGAATTTTCTCTACTCTCTCAATTCGTAAACGAATGGGAACAAGTCTTTACGATCCTTATTTCAGAATAACTTCTCTTGAGGAAATACCTGAAGAAAAGGAAAAACCCAGTGCATAAGGAGAAAAAAAGATATGCTGAAAGTTAAGGTTCGACGTTCGGCAATATTGATTTATCCATATACAATGGGAATGCTTGATAATCTTGAGAAAGCATTATCTGTGTGGGATAACCTTTTACACAAATATACTACTCATCTATATGACTTTGTTGAAGAAGAAAATAGTAAATCTGGTGTACTAAAAATTCCTAAAGGATTTGGTGTCGATATGCTTTGTGATATGCTAACTATGAAAGGAGTGGCATATGAGCTTATCGATGAATCTGGGTGGTGGCCTGAAGTTAGAAAAGTAGAGATACCTATGATAAAGACTCCACGAAATCAAATCCAGGAAAATGCAACAAGATTTCTAAATGAAACTTTTACAAAGTCATGTGGTCAAGCGTTTCTTCAGCTAGATACAGGTGTTGGAAAAACGTTCACTTGTGTAAATCATGCTTCTAAAAAAGGGTTTACAACACTTGTCGTCTCATATAATCTAACTAACCAGTGGATTGAGAGAATTACAGATTACACTTCATTGGTTAGTGGAAAGGATGTTGCACCTATAATTGGAACACAAACTTTTAAAGATATTATAGACGGTAAGATGAAAAAGCCTGATGCAGCATTTTACATAACTACAACGAATACGCTTGTAATGATGGCTCAGACTTATGGAAAAGAATCGTTACAAAAAATAGCCGATGTTTTGGGTATTGGAATTAAAATCTTTGATGAGGCCCATACACATTACCTGATGTTTAACACAATTGATCTTAACATGCAAACTTGTGAGACAATTTATGTTACAGCAACACCAGGAAGATCTAATAAAATCGAAGATAGACTTTATGGAAAAATCTATAGGTCAGTTCCATCTTATGGAGATTTTACTTCAAAACTTAACAATTATTACATCATAAAGTATATCACATACGATAGCCATTCTATGGCTCGTGATAGACGAGGATTTAAAACTCCAAGAGGTTTAAGTTCAGTGTTGTATACAAAGTTTCTTTGGAATAAATGGGGAGCAGAATTGTGCAGAATGATAATGCATTATGCTCTTCCTATTTTGAAAGAAGATAACGAAGGAAAAATCCTTATAGTGACAGACCAGTTGCAAGATATTGCATTTGGAAAATCACAGATGGAAAAAGAATACCCAGAATATTCTGTTGGAACATATTGTCTTTTAATCAAAGACCCAGCTTTAAAAGAAGCTCAACTTGAAAAACGAATTATATTTGGAACTCTTGGAGCTATGCAAAATGGTAGAGATATAAATAACTTGAGAGCGATATTTCCGTTATCTGCTTTTTCAAGTAAAATTGTAACTCACCAGTTACTTGGACGATTGAGATATATTCCAAATAAATATGTGTATTACTTTGATTTTGCTGATATATCAGTTTATAAGACTATAGAACAGCGAAAAGAAAGAGATATTGTTCTTCGTGATAGGGCACAAAATGATATCCAAACTGAAGTAATAGACTTAGATCGTTTTTAAAAATAACTTAAGGGACAAGGCAAAAATCTATGTTAGATTTTGACTCATTTGATAAAGTTTCAAGTGTGATATGTAAACCTACTCCAACTCTAACAGTTAAACACGTTGTTTCTTTAAAGAGAACAAATCCGGTTAACGATAAACTTCTTCCTTATATGTGGTATTACGACACATCTAAAATTCAAAACGATAACAATCAGAAGTTTAACAATAAACATTCGTCAACTCCTTCAAAGGTGACAACTGGATTGTCTTCAGGTTATACTGATAGTACTATCGTTTTAGAAGCGGTTAAAAATGATGTTTCTGATGGTTCTGTTTACCAAAACAAAATTGCTGTGTTGATTTCACCAAGAGATACACAAAGTGTGTTATACATTCTTGAAAAGGCAAGTGAATGGCTTACAGATTATGGAAACTCACCGTTTATAAAAGACGTTAATGGAAGACCTGCTAAAGTGAAAGATCCATTTCTTAAAGTAAGTATTCCATTACAAAGAAGTAAAACTGGACTAACTCTAAAACCTTGTATTATCCGTGATACATCAAATGTTAGCTATGAAGGAATAGCCATGGGTAATCCTGAGCATGGAGAAATAACAAATTTTACTGCACAAGAGTTTATGTGTTTTAAAATCGCACTTAGCTGCGTGTTAAATAACTTGTATCTTGCCAACATGATGATATCTACACAAGCGATGTCATACGTGGCAGCAGTTAATAGCGCAGAGTTATTGAGAGGTAAAAAGGGATGATTGGTCGCGTTGAGGACATCAATCTCACAACTGATGGTGCTCTTTATACAAAAACTCTTCCTATGGAACTTGGCGGTCACCCGTTAATCGTAGGAAACAGTTATTACTATAACGGAGAAAACTTCAGATATATTGGAGATTTTACCGATGCGAGGTTGGTTCCGAATTGTACTTGTATGTACACTATCGGAGATGCAATTCTTATAAAAAGGTATATACCAAATAATACTATGCCAAAAGAAAAAATAAAAAGAAAGCGGGTCGATGATATGCGACCTATTAATACAGATATCGTTGATGACGATAACTCTTTAATGAGTATGATGAAATCGATACTCAATAAACGTGAAATTACTCGAGGAGATTTCAAGCAGTTATATGATAACGACAGCGATATGAATAACTCTCTTCGAACAATTGAGCAGGGTGGAAACTTAAGTTATCCTAGATTTGAAGATCTCAATAACCGACTCGGTGTTGGATTTAAAATCGTGGCTTATGATAAAAAGTCTCTTGAAGTACTTGAAGAACTTGATACAGGTCCTGGTTTGGATGCTGGAAAGAAAGTTGTTAAAGTCAAGAAACCTGCTAAAAAATAAAATAATAAAACATTTTCATGACGAAACGATCTTTAGAGGTTTTAAAACTTCTTAAAGATCAGTTTTGTTATGAAAATTTATTTTTTTCGGAGATATAAACTATGGCGGGTACACGAAATGTGTCCCGTATACTTCTTGACGCTATTCGCTACAATGGTTTAAAAGAAGAAAAGAATCGTCCTGGGATTAAAGTCCCAGAACTTATTTCTTCTTTTTTATTAAATCAATTTCCAAAGTGTACGGGAAATAAAGAAGATATTAAAATAATTTATACTGTTTCTGGAAGTCTTTTTGGTTATGCTTATGTAAACGATGAAGATAAAACTCACGGAATAGTAACTTTTGTTTGTTATAAAGGTGATAGAGAACTCACAGATAGAACAATTTTTACTCTCGATTGTGTAACAAGCAATATTGAAACTGAAGAAAATGTGAATATAGTTATTCGTTTAATTTTTATTGATAACAATAATTTCTTTAAACAAAAAGAAATTTCAAAAGAGTTTGAAAAAGAATACAAGAATTATACGTGTGATTATGCTTTTTATTCTAAGATACCAATTTCACGATTCCAAGGAATTGTTGCTGGTAAATTAGTGTCGTTTTTCTCTAAACTTGAAATATCACGTATGGTAAGTCAATATAAAATTCAAGATAGATCAGAAATACACGATATAGTTTTATCTTTAAATAGCTGGAAAAGTAGTATTTTAAAGAATTCTTCTATCGTGTTAAAAGAATTATCTGATATCATTTCTGTTGCTGTTCTTCCTTCATTCTTAAAAGATAGAACTCCTAAAGGAAAATTTGCTAACGATTTTATAAAAGAAAGTTTATTTGGATTTGAACGAATTACTTTTTATATTCCGTTTACAGAATCTGAAATAAAAGAAAACAAAGATATTCAAAAATTTATAAAAGAATTGTTTGGAATAGCATTATCTTATGGGTTGACTGATAAAGATTTTACAAAAAGATTTGGTATTTATATTCCAACAATATATGATGAAAATGGAAATGAGAAAGAAGTAGATACTTATTTTGATCAATTTACGTATCGAAATTCGTATGTATTGAAAGATTTTACAGCAAATCTTGTTAAAACATATTTTGAACATCCTAATGATTAATCTTTATTTAAATATAACCAATTTTAAAATAGGATGTACTTGTTATGCAAAGTGTTTCAAATCCTCTTCAAACACTCTCAGGACAAGTTATAGTTATTAGTGTTTGTTTGTTTTTTATCATCTTGATGATTTATATCACTGCTAGATATATCGTAAAGAATGATAAACATTTTTCTTTATTTTTAAACAAAAAAGAAAAAAATAAACCTATAACTCAAAGAACTAAGAATATTCCTGGGGAATTAACAAATGTACCTGATGGAAAATTTAACATTGTAAATCCTCATTATTATGAAAATTTTAGTGAAGATTTCTTTGTCCAACAAATCCAAAATCACAGATTCTTTTCTGCAGTTCAGTATAAATATGTGGATGTAGATTATGGATTTGAATTTGAAATTTATGGTCTTTTGTTAAGTCATAAAATTAAAAACGAAAGTGAAGATCTTGTTGAGTTTAAAAAACTTATAGCAACACGCTTTCTTTCTGACTGTATCTTCAAATTTCTTAGAGACACTATGCAAAAATATGTGAAAGATGTTTTGAATGAATATTATGAAAAACGTAGAAATGGTGAATCATATTCTAATAATTCTGCCGTAATGTGTGGTGTGATTGAAAATGTCATGCATTTTACAAAAACAGTAACACATCTAGCAAGCCAAACTACGTTCAAATATAAAAACAAAACTATTGAAGGAATTCCTCCTGATTTTGTAAAATATTTTTGTAGAGTGATCTCCAAAGATATCAACATTTTATCTTCAACATTCTCAAACATCATCTATGGAACATCAAGTCCGTGGTATATTAAAATCAATGAGATTCTTGATTTTCTAGAACTTGTTATTGTTTATATTAAAGAAAGTGTTGATTCTACTTTGGTTGTTTTAAATGGACAATTACAGAAATTTGTAAATGATATTTTAAAAGAAGATGAAATATAAAACAAAAGGAAAACTTTATGGATGATTTTATCAAAGCATATAAAGCTTCTAACGGAATAGTCGTTGTAGAAAAGAAAGGTGTAACTCCAGATGTAATTCGTCTTGCTAGCACTGATCTTTTTAAAAAGGTTACTGTTGGATCTGGAACATTGAATAACATTGAACTTGCTCCTAAATACAACAAAATTACCGAACAAGGTTTTAATCAGACAAGAGACGCGTTTTTATCTAAAGCACGTTCTATCATTGCTGATGCTGAAGGAGAAATCCAAGCAATTTTAAAATCTTATTCTAATGCTGGAATCATTAAAGTTGATTCTACAATTCCAGCAAGTTGGTATCGTTTAAACGCACTAGGTTCAAAAAACGAATCGATTCCTGCTTATTTTGAACTTTCTCTTTCTCAACCATACATTATAGATATGAATAATATGCTTAATGTAATTGGTTTAAAAGAAGATGAAATTAAAGAGCATCTTGAAGATGTGAAAGCATATTGGTCTATTATCGATTCAGCTCAATCAAACGTAATCATTGATCTTGCAAAAAAGATCAATAGTGTTGAAGACATGTTCTTTAAAAAGGCTTGTGATTTCACAAGTTATATGGCAAATAAGACTCTTACTCGTACTTGGGATACGAGAGCAATCAGTTGTACTGCTAAAGGATGCGAGAAGTTTATGAAATATGTAACCGATCCATTTTTAACTTTTGCTACAGAAATGGCAACGATTGCTGCTCCTAATGGAACACCAAGTTATGCAGTATATGCTGATCTTGTTTCTCTTGAAGATAAAGAATTTTCTGGAGGACAGATATCAAAATATGCTATCTGGCCTTCATTATTCTATAAAGTTGAAAAAAGTATGTTTGGAAGCTTTAAATTTTCAAGACAAGGTCAGAGTTGGTAAAATAAAAACTACCCAGGAATTATCCTGGGTAGTTTAGTTTTATTTATTATTTTTGTGGATATATCTCTTATTTAAGAGGAGTTTTTTGAGGTAAAAGTTGAGGGGACTTTTCATTTTCAAAGTTACCATCAATTTTAGGAGGATGCTGTGACGGAATTGGACTTTCAAGCATTTGAAGTTGTTGTGTCATAATCAAGCCTTCAATTGTTGTAAGTCTTTTTTCAACTTTTTCAATAATAACATCTTCTGTTCTAGATTTTTCAATATACTTTAATTGAGAAAAAAGTAAGAAGATACAAATTATGCTTACCAAAAATAACATCACTTGGCGAAGTATATAACCAACAAATCTGTTATTCATATTAAGCTTCATTTTAAAACCTCCTATTTACCTAATTCAGCATATCTTGCTGCTTCATTTTTTTCAGAAATAATATCCATTACTTTTCTAATAACAAAAGCAAGCATAGGAAATAAGTAGAATTGATTTTGATCTCGATTACTCAATGATGCAAATTCGTCTATTTTGTCATATAAACAATCAAGACGTGTAATAAGTCCATCGATATCTTTTTTATTTATCCACATACCAATAATCTCACAAATCAATTCTACAGTACTAGTATAAACATTTAGTGAAGGATCTTTAAGATCTCTACCTTCAACTCCTTGCCAGAATACGTAATTTAATAAATTTTTAGGCCACATTTGAATACATGCTTGATGTAAGGCTTCAAAAGGTTCAAGAATAACAACACCATAAAGATTAAGATTTGTGGCTATGTTTAAACGTGTTACAGGTGAAGGAAGATGATACTTGTATGTGAATCGTTTGTTTGTTTGATATTCAAGAGCATAATAAATAGATTTACCATAACTTCTTTCATAATCTGATTGAAGTTGAGTTGGTCTGTAAACTTTTTTATTTACTTTAGAGAATAATCCAGTTTTAATTATAAACTCTGTAAGAAGTTTATCATACATTATACTTCCATACCAAGTGTCAGAAGAATTAAGTTGAGGAACTTCAGGAAGATTGTATGATTTTGCATCAGAAGGTAAAACTGTGTATGGTCTAGAAGCAAGTTTTGAATCTATAAGGGCAGCTCCACTTTCATCTTTAATGACAGCGCTATCATATTTTAAAGTATATGTGTTTTTCTCAGTATTAAAGAAAAATTCATTATAAAGCTCACCAAGAATAAGATACATATCGTTTAGCTTTCTTAATGATTCATATTCGTCTTCTCTAAAAAGAACTCTAAAATCTGTACCTACATGAGCATAAATGAATTGCCAATTTTCAGTAACAAGTTTTTCAATCTCGTAAAGTTTTTCTTCACTTTCTTCTTCTACTAAAGAATAAGTAAATTCATAAGATGAATCGGTTTCTATAGAAGTTTTGTTTACTGATGTAACTCTGTAAAGATTTTTCTTATTAAGAGTCATCATAACAAAATGTTCACCAACCATAGGTTGGATTGTGTTTGGGAGAACTTTTGCTGAACCTTCTCCCATAAGACTTACTTTTCCCTCATCTTTATCAAGAGAAGTATTAAGAGCATCTTGACAAATAATTATCATATCTTTGATTTTTTGATAATTATTTTTGTTAACATCTACTGAACCAATGTTCTGAGTGTTTGTAATAAAGTCATTACGATTTGTTGTTTTAATTTTGTAATATGTAACAGAAGTCTTATAGCTTGTTAGACGTCCTAAAGGAGAAGTTTTTACTTCAAGTTTATCTTGAATTACAGTATTTGCTATACGTTGTTCAACTTGTTCTGGTTTTGTAAGTTCAACATCAAGATTACGAAGTTTATCTGTTCCCCTTGAGGTTGTGCCTGAATTTTTAAAATATGCCATAGGTTGAAACTCCAAAAATTCTAAATGTATTTCATAAAGATGTCAAAATTATACTAATTCAAAAACATTTTTATAGAGAAGGACAATTGGTTTATGATTGATAAAAATAAAATACTTGAATCAACAAGAATAGCTGTTTTAGTATATTCTTTTGTATATATTGTATTAACTTTGATTTATTGTCTTCCGCGCATTTTGGTAGAGTATACATCATTTGATATGAGTCATGTTAATGAAAACTTTACTTTTCCACTTGATATTTTTGCTTGGGGTTTAATGGCCATATGTTCTGTTTATTGTGGTGGAGACAGAGCAACTTTTACTGTAAAATCTTCGATGATGGATATCGGAAAGGGAGACGTTGGAAATCCTGAAAGACTTACTACTGTAATAAAGATTCTTGTGGTCATATTTATAGAAAGTGCTTTCTTGAATTTTTATCTTGGACACGACTTTATCGTGTTTGGCTCATCTGGAAAACAAGAGTTTCATGGAATCTCTCTTCCTCTAGATGGAGTTGTTACAGCTTTAGTTTCTTGTTGCATTTTAAGCGTTACAGGAAACGGAGCTATTTCTATTGCAACAAACGTTGGAAATAAAACGCCAACTGATAATGAAACTGAAAAGGAGTAGAAAAATGAAAAAGTTACTTTTGATTTTATCATTTTTGGTTATTGGCTCTTTGAGTTTTGCATTGTCTTTGACTGTAAACGTTAAAGGTGAAGCATATGTAAAATCTTCTGATGGAGATGTTTACATTCTTAAAGAAGGAGATAACTCAGTTGAAAAAGACGATACTGTGATTGTAGGGGAGAGAACTACGATCACAATATACGTTGATGGAAGTAAAATTGTTGTACGTGCTCCAGGAGCATACAATATTTCAGAACTTTTAAAATAATTAAAAAGAACAGAGCCCTGATTTGGGCTCTGTTTTATTTTTTTAAATAAAACGATTTTGAGATTCATATTATTATTATAGTAAGGGTTGGGAGGCCCAAAAATTATGGAGAATAAAAATATTAAGTACTGGTCTGATCTTAGTGATCAGGAAAAGGAATTGGCTATTGCTTTAGGAAAAGAAAACGAGTATAGCCATGAAAAGAAGGTTATTTGCGAAGAAAATCTTTCCTATGAGAAAAGGGAAGACGTTCCAGATCAGGCTCGTGAGATCTGGGACATGATGCATAGCAACTAGAAGAAAAAACCCCGAAAGGGGTTTTTTCTTTTTATATCTTTCAGAATTTATATATATTATAACTGTGGAGGTATAGAATGAAAAAGACAAAAAAAGAAGTTCCAACAGTAAATAAAACTGTTGATACTTCAAAAGAATCTGAGATCATTGGAAAAGATGTTATTCCAAATCTTGTAAAGAAATCTGGGAAAATCTTAAATGATCCTAATTCAAAACTAAATGAAACACTGTTTAATAATGCTGAGGCTAGTCAAAGTAAACCAATCGAATCTATGCGAAAAACGCTTGATGAAATGAAAGCTGCAGCATTAAAAGTTTCGTTTGTTTCTGTGAAAGATATTCCAGAAAATGAAACTCTTCCTATTCGAGTTGGAGATTCTTATATCGCTTTGGACAAGCTTGATATTCAGATGGTTTTCGAATGGGTAGCTTTGAAACTTGTAGATATTGCAAAAGAAAAAGCTAAGAAAGATCATAGCGACCAAGTGCGTATCACAGTCAAAGGTCTTGGAACAATCATCTTTGGAAGAAATGACCTTTCTGGAATAGTAACTCATTCAAACATATATCTTCCAGCATTAGCTAACGATTATAACACTCGTTGTTCTGAAAACGATTGTAATGGTTGTCCTTATAACAAGGTTTGCTCTCTAGGAAGGTAACAAAATTCTCCAGGGATTATACCCTGGAGAATTCTTTTTTTATTTTTTCAAAGCTTGTGAAAGAACAAATGAATTAAGAGCAACGCTTACAACGTTTCCGCTTTCGTTAGAAATCTTAATTCTATTGTCTTTTGTAAGAATAGCTTTTTCAGCTTTACTAAAATCAATACCATAAATATCGGCAATAATTTTAGCATTTTCTGTAGAAGCTACAGCTTTAGAAATTTCTTTTGCTGTATCAGTAAAGATAAAGTTTGATCCATCATCATATGAATCTTTTCCTGTTGGAATTCCACTTTCAGAACTTCGATTCATACTAAGATCTCTAGGATCTGCTTGATACTGTCCATCTTTGATAAGACGGCACTGAGGAATACCACAGCAAGTAACAACGTCCCATGTAATTGGATACATCTTGTATTTCTTAACAAATACCTTTCGTCCATTCATCTCTTTAACTACATAGTTTGGAGTTGAGATGCGGCATGAAACTCCGTAGTTCGTTCCATAAAGATCCATATTCTTTTTTACGATATCAAGACCCAAAGGAGCACAAAGACCAATTCGTCCTCGATAGTGATCTCCCTTATCTGTGAGTCCTAAAATACAAGCAGCGTAACGAGTAGGTTCAACAAACATGAATCGACTCATTTCACTATCTGCAGGAGGATGTTCAAGTTCTCCAAACAGTGATCTGTTACGAAGATTTTCCTGAATCCAAACTGATTCGTTTATAGAACGTTTTACATCTTCTGCAGGATAAAAATTATTATTTCTTGAAATAATATCGAAATACATCATATCAAGATCCCAAATAATTCCATCGTTACTTGTAACTCCTGCTTGTGCAAAAGGAACAACCGATTCATTTGAAATCATAATAGGTTTTGAAAGATCTATGATGCTTTCGAAGCTTTTTTTCATAATATTGGAAAAATTATTATTTGACCAATTTGATGATTTTCGTGTATTAATCATGATAACAACCTCGAAAATTATATTCTATTAAAATGTTTTTTATATATTCTGGTATTGTAATGGAGGAAAAATATGGAAGATTTACACATTGATGTTTTGGAAGGATCTGGTTGTGAAGTTGGAAAATTGTTTGAACGATGGAAAGATGTTCATCCACGAGCTATCATAAAACAACTTCATTATTCAACTTGTTATACTGATTTGGGAGTTGGCGTTGCAAATAGTGTTCTTATTGAATACACTGAAGAGAGCTAACTCATAATATTCTAGCTACATTCGTGTAGCTAGAATTTAAAAACATCTTAATAGATTAATTTTTTCTTATTAAAGGAGACAAGTATGACTATTCATGCGTCAAATCCTTTTGATTCATATAAATTTGCTATTAGAACCGCTTTAGGTGGTAATGGTGAATTTCGTCCTATCTTCAAAGAAAGAGGAATCGACAGTATAACTCTCGCAGGAGAGAGGGAAGACTTTTTCTTTTTATTTGAAAGTTTTAATAACGATTATATTAATTCTCTTCCTACAGAAGATGTTACTGTATTTACAGAAGAGCAGTATGGAAAATTCTTCTATGAATATGGAAGAACTCTTTTAGGAAACCTTTCTATCTGTCTTACAAAAGCTGATTGGAACTCTGTTGATTATAACTTTGACGGAGGAGCAGCAAGTTATGTAGGAGAATATTATCATGCTCTTATTACTCTTAAAGATAAAATTTCTGGAGTAATTGAACAGTTTAGAAAAGAAGCTGTAGATGATACTTATTCTAAGCACAACTTTAATTTTGAACTTATTGCTGATGAGATTATCAAACAAAAAGAAATTGTTGCTAAGAGTAAAGAAAGTGTTGATATGTGCAACTCTGAGATTTTCTTGATTTCTTACATTGGAATAATGTTTGTTCTTTATGGAATGCTTATTCTTGTAAGTCAAAGTCTTAGTGAAAGAAATATCTTCACATTCTTTAAAGCTCCACAGACAACTCAGTCTGATAAAATCTTTACAGAACTTTTTGTTGAATCAAATATTGGTGCAGAAGAAAAACAGCACATTATGACTTTAATGTATGTGTTCTGGAAAACAACAAACTTTTATAAAAGAGTTTCAGGTTTTGATGAACTTGATGGTGTTATTGGAACACTTTATGATTTTGTAAATAGAGTTATTTCAAAACTTGACAGTTCTGATGAAACTGCTGAAAAACTTAAAGATCTTTTGGATAAAGATCTTATCGATGAAAGTTTTGCTAATGGACTTTCTATTCAAACGTTTACTGATAATTATGACATTTTTGAAAATATGCTTTATTTCAAGAGTGCCACTATTATCGAAAACGATTACTGTAATATTTTTGGTTTTGGTAAAGAATACATTTATCATTACGATATTAAAGATAATCGTATCGAAGAAAAAACAATGTCTCCAATTAGATCATATATCAAATCTTCACTAAAATCTCGTTATTCAAACGAAGATATTGAAAAGATCTTTACCGAAGTTAAGAATATTCTTACAGGAGTAGAGGTTGATGATCTTGCAAAAGTTAATCCTGGAATTATTCTTTGGCTTTGTCTTTTGGCTTCTTGCTTTAGAACTATTCAACTTAGAAACACTGAAAGATCTAACACAGCTCACAATGAAATTAATGGTGCTATTGATATTCTTGATATTCTTATTATAAAACTTTATGACACTTGGTTCCATTCAAAAAAATATTACATTCAGTCAAAAAGACCTAACTATACTCAGTCTGATGGAGCTCGTTCAACTCTTGCTATTTTGCGTGGTGAGATTGATGAGATTATCATGGATTATCTTGAGTTTGTAAGATTTGGTCTTTCAGATAATGTTTCTGATGAAGATAAGCATCTTTATATTAATACAAGAGAAAAACTTCTCTATGCTTATTTGTATGGAAATGAATCTTATTGGACAAGTGAAAAAGTTGAAGAAGTATTCCCAATTTCAAACGGAACCGATGGTTTTGTAAGAAATTGTGCTGAGAAAAATGGACGATCTATCGTTCAGACAGTTTTTAAAGAAGGTGCATTCTCAGCAATTGTGATGCTTTATAGAGATTTTGAACTTCCTAAATACATAATCAAATCTCTTTCAATTGAACCTGACCATAACTATACTGGAATTTCAGTAATTGATAGAGTTATCAATGTAGCTCATGGTGAAATTAACAACACTACAGACGATATGCCAAAGATGTATATGCTTTTTGTTTATGCTCTTCTTTGGGTTTCTATTGATGGAATTCTTAAAAAGTATAATGTTGGAAATTACTTTGACTTTGGGGATCCTGACAATTCTCTTCAGAATTATTCTATTGAGAAAACTGTAGCAAGTAAAGTTGCTCACAAAATTCAAGCATCTATCAATCTTAATCGTTTGTAACGAAAGGAGTAAAAGAGGATATGGTAATTCCATTATCTAGAAAAACACTTGAAGCTATCAATTCACTTGATATTTCTCGTGAAGATGGAGATGACGAAGGTGGTCCTCTTTTAGCCGATCAGATGGAAGCCTCCCCAGCGGGAGGCTCGATTGATAGTGATGCTGAAGAAGATTCACCTGAAAGTAAAGAACAAAGTAATGATTTAGGTATGGATACTCCTGATATGGGATCTACTGATATTGGTGGAGACATGTCTGGAGGATCAGATATGAGTGGAATTGACGGAGATACTTCTCAAAATTCAACGGGAGGAAACTCTGGTTCTACAAATAACATATCTAATGAAGATCCTTCTGTAAACCCATTTAAAGGTGCTAACGGTAAGGATCTAATGGAAACTAAACTTGCAGAATTACAAAGTAACATTTCAGGAATTTTGGATCAGGTCCAAACGAATCCTAATACAGATTTTGTTGTTGTGTCTGAATTAGAAGATTTACTAGATTCTGTTAAAAAACTTCGTGAAACTGTTTACGTTGTACCTATCGAACACACTGAGTACAAATACAAACTTGCTGTTACAAGTTATGCTTTACTTAGTAAAGATATCTGTGAGTATTTATTAAAAAGAAAGACTCATTTTGTGGAAGATGATATTTCTAAATAAAGAATTTTTTGGAGGAATGACATCATGCAGATTGTCACTCAACAGAAATACAAAGGAAAGCTCGAACACGAGCCATGGCACGACACCCTTGGTGAAGTCATGAATTCTTTCAAAATGAGCCGCCATGCTGATATTACAGCTGAAAGCGGTTTCGCAAATATTTTGGCAAGCGACGAAGCTTCTCGCCAGTACAATGATGCAATTATTGGATCTCTGATGGGTAACGCTCCTACAGAGACACGTGAAAATGTTGCTGCTGTCATGGCACACTCAATGGCAGATGTTCGTTCAAATCACCAGATGACAGTAGAAGGCGCTGATGCAATGGCAAACAACGCTAACTACAATGCTTTGGCAAAATTGAACGCTTGGGTTATCGCAGGTTATACTGCACGTGCAAAAGCACTGGAACTTTTCCATACTTTCACACACGACGATCCGACAATTTCTTTCCGCTTTGTTTTGGACTATACTGTAAAGGGTAATGACCCGAAAAAGTATTTCCATCCGCAGGCTGATCGTGATGGAGATCTTGCTGATCTTTATGAACTTCCTCAGCTTGAACCGAAAGATGATCCTGCATTCTTGGCTTCATCTGTAAACTCAGATGGACACCTTGAACTTGACACAACTACAGAATCTACTCTCCAGTCTGGTAACCAGGTTTGGATTAAGATTGCTGGTGGTGTTCGCGGTAACGCTTTCGTTGATGCTGGTGGTAAATGGGATGCTACTAAGTATACACTTGGTATGAACCCGACAATCACAGGTATCAAGTTCTCAATCCCGAACCCTGCAGATGCAAATGCACCTTTTGAAGGTTCTATGACTGTTTATAACGAGCGCCATCGTGGTGAAGGTTATCAGTCACAGGTTAAATTCGGTGATCAGATTCAGATCCCTTATGATGATGGTACAAAGTTTGCTACTGGTACTGTTGTTGGTAACCTCGACCTCGATACTGGTGACTACGAATTTGCTGCAATTGGTCCTATCACAGCTATCCAGCTTGATCTTCGTTTGACAAACGTTGCAAACGAAATGGGAACAATCCGATCTGGTTCTCTGGTTTACCAGGAATCATTCAGCGTTGATAACCATCCTTATGGAACAGTTCCAGTTGTTCCTGAAATGAGCGATGACTTCAATGCAGGTGGTGAAGGTGTTTCTGCTGTAGCTTACTACACAGACAAAATCACACAGACTTTCGCAAACAGCCGCGACCAGCTTATGGAACGTAAGCTTGATGAAGCATATCTGCGCCCAGTAGAAAGCTACAAGCTCTTCCCGAAGATTGGTGGTTGGAAAGGTAACCTCACATTCCCACTGACAGCACGTCTTGCCGGTGGTTCTGATCCTTACAGCTGGATGCGTACAGGTCTTAAAACAACAGTTGTTAACCACCTTACTCGTGGTGAAACAGATCTTTACTTCGAAGATGACAAACCACGTCAGTGGTACCTCTTCGGTCATGAGATCGATATGAACCTCTTCCCGGACATCACATTCTCAACATGGAACGGCGAGGCTACTACAACTGCTGCAACTCAGCGTTACGGCTTCAATACAAATGATAACACAGGTTACGTTTCTTCTGACGGACGCCGTGTTCGTATCATTTCTTCTGTTTACAAACGTCACCTTGGAAAGAATGGTAAGCGTATTCCTATTCGTGCAGTTCTTAAGTCTATGGACCTTGAACAGCCGACTACACTCTACCTGCCATACTCATTCCGCGTTTACTCTGGTATCATGCCTGAGTACACAAACCGCACAGGTTTGATCGTTGCCGCTCGTGACTGCATCAAAGTCATGCTCCAGGCACAGTCTCGTATTACTCTCAAGGGTAACACAGACAACCTGTACAACGACATTGTACAGAACAATCAGCCGGTTGGCGTACAGTTCCCTGAAGGAGCTACACGCGTTCAGATCGAAGCTGGTAACTAAACTGTTAGGCTATCTATAAGTAAAATGTAATGAATTCTACGTTGTAGGTTCTTACAGTACTTAGATAGTCTTAGTTTGAAAACTGAGTTTATAACGCAAAATACACGGTACCAGGAGCTTAATGCTCCTGGTACTTTTTTTATTTAAATTTCTATTATAATTTTATATTATTATAATAGAGGAAGTAATAAAAATACTATTTCTCACAATATATTTAATAAAGAATTTCTCGTATGAGAGATGACTTTTAATAGTATGAGAAAAATAGTATTTTATGAAAGAAAGAAAATGATTAATAAAATTAAATACATACTTGCTATGATTAAAAATTTTGGTTTAATTAGCCAGATTTTTAATGAAGCAAAACCTTATGAAGGACCATTAAAGACTATTGATAAAGGTTTTAAGCCTTTTAAATTGTTTAAAAATAGATACGATGATCCTACATCAGAAGCGTTTAAAATTCGTGTTGGGTTTAGGGATATTGTGGTTCTAAAGTTTGATATGAATAAACTTTACGATTTCTACTTAAATAGAGACTTAAATGGAGATACAATTCTTCAGAAGTTTATAGGACAATATTTTTATAACTTTGGGCTTAGTAGCGGTATGTGCTCTACAAGTGGATACAAATTTTTATGGTTAAACGTGAAATTTGTATTTATTGACTCAAAGTTGTATGAAGAACTTAATGAGAAAAATCGTAAGTTTTTTATACTTCATGAGATTGGGCATATTGTACTTGGTCATCATGACGAATATTCAAAACCTGTATTTGATGAATATGGTAATGCTGTTCCTGTTCAACTTGTTGACTTTGAATATGAGTATGGTGCAGATACGTACGCTAGAGGGTATATAAAGCCTCGCGATCCAGACAATGCAATAAAAGCTATATCTAAAAACGAATTTATAAACAGATCTGTTAAAGATTTTATGTCAGAAGAGTATTATACAATTTATAAAAGAGGTTATAATGTATCTCTTGAATATGAGATTGGACACAGATTTGCTGGTAAAAAACTCAATCAAGATGAATACCTATCTTTCGTACAGAAAAAATTAAATAGTCTTTGAGTAAGTTATTTAATAGATTAAAGAAAAGCCTTTCGGGGCTTTTCTTTTTTATAGTAAAACAAACAATTTTATGTAAACTAATTTCATAAAGGAGTTAAATCTTATGACTATTATTGGAATTTTAGGTATTTGTGCTATGGTTCTGACACTTTCAGCTGCATGTTACGTTTTTTCAGATTCATTCTTAAATCTAAAAACAAAATCAAATAATATTAGATATTATGGATCTGGAAACCACAAAAAATATAAGGAGTAAAAAATATGGCTTATCCACTGAAAAAAATGAAATACGCAAATCTAAGTTATACGATAGTAGTAAATGAATCGTCTTCAAACCAGTGTGTTTTTAAAAGAGGTTCTATATCATCAGAAGGTATTGTTATAAATACCCCACAATTACACGTTCCATTGAGTGGTGATGTCTTCGATATGTTTATAGACAAAAACGTATACAAAATCAACGTTCGTGAAACTCTAAAACTTGATCAGTTGTATGAAATCTTAAGATTTGATGCTGAAATTATTAGCATCCCGTTTGTTTGTAAGAAACGTTTTTCTAAAAAGTATTTTACAAAATATTTAGATAAGAAATATTTAAATTTAACATCAGATTTTGTAAATCGTATGAGACTTGTTTCAACACCAGATAACAAAAATGAAACTCTCGAAATAACTATTGATACTTCTAAACTTCCAAAAAAGATAAAAGGTTATAAAGTTATTAAACTTGGAGAAGAAATCATTGTATCAGTAAAAACGATGGCTTGTGATGTTTCTAAATTTGAAACAAAAAATAACTTATCGTTAAATCCAGTAGATACAACATCAAGAATCACAAAACGAAAGTTTGAAGTTCCATATCCAATTAAATTTGCTGCAGGAATTGTTGCATTTTTTGGTATTTTGGAAGTTGGTTCTGCTCTTATTTCAAAAGTCATTAACAAAATCAAATAAAAGGAAACGTAAATGATAACAAAGGATACTTCAGGAGAATACATCAATGAAGTAAAGAAATCTTATGAAAGAATTTCTGAACTTCTTGGAACGAAAATTGATATTGGTAAACATGGATACGTAAAGCTTATCAACGCTTATGGAAGTGATGCTCTTATCGTAGAAAGTGCTCGTCAGTCTTACAAAATGGAAGATGCTGAACTTACAGAAGCAAAGATCAACAACATGATCATTTCTATGACAAAAAATGGACACACTTCTCCATTTGAGCAGTGTACCCTCACATTCAAGATTAAGATGCCTATATTTTGTATGAGACAGTGGATTCGTCATAGGACTGCTCGTCTTAATGAAGCTTCTATGCGATATACCAAAAGTAATGGAGAATGTTGGGAGCCAGATGAGCACACATGGGAGATGAGAAATCTTAGTAAAGATTTTGATGAAAGTAAAGAAGATAGCATTGTAAACAAAATGAAAAAAGCTAACGAAGCATCTGTTGAAGTTTATAATGATCTTATTAACAAAAAAGTTGTTCCAGAACTTGCTCGTACAGTTCTTCCAGTTGCAAGTTATACTGAGTTTGTTTGGAATATCGATCTGAATAATCTTAGAAAAACTCTTGCTCTTCGTCTTGATGGACATGCTCAGAAAGAGATCTTCCAGTTTGCTGTAGCAATCTATATGCTTGCTGAAAAAGTGTTCCCTATAACTATGAAGCATTTTGTCAATGAAATGTATCTCACTTCTAGATTTAACTATGATACCCTGGAAGGTATTCAAAGGGCAATCTATGCTGGTGAGACAGACGCAGTTGCTGAAAAGATTGACAATAAACGGCTTGAAGTTGTAAGAAACCGTGAAGCTCTTTTAAAAGAGATAGATTATTTGTCTAAATAAGTTTATAAAGAAAATGATATGAATGAACTAATATCATTTTCTTTCGTTTAATTTAATGGAGGAAATTGTGGAACATAGTGTTTCAAAAACTATCTTATGTATAAAAAAATTTGTACATGAACAAAAAAATAAGCGTGAAAAAGGTAAACCTTGTTATCTTAAAGAAGATTGTTTAAATCTCTTAGAAAAAATTCTTGAGATAAACAAGTTTGAATTTGCAAAAAAGATTATTGAAACTTATCCAGGATTTCTTTCAGATCCGGCAAGTAAAATGTATCATGGAAACTACCAAGGTGGTCTTTTTGAGCATTCTATTGGTGTATATGCAGCAGCTTTAGAAGTTTCTAGAGTTTCTGGACTTGGCGTTAAAAGTGAAAACGTTGATGCTATTGCTTGCATATTTCATGATCTTTGCAAGGTTGGATTATATAAGAAATGTACTAAAAAAGATGGAAGTGTGTGTTATGATTATGTAAAAGATTTTGAAAGTATTCAGCATGGTCCTGAAAGCTTAAAACGACTTTTAAATATTATCATCGATAACAACCTTCCATATAGAATAAGTGATGCTTGGCAACAAGCAATAGCTTTTCACATGGCAGCATTTGATGTTGGCCAAGATGAAAGGATGAAATATACACAAGCTTGTAGAAATCATCCAGAAGTTCTTTTACTGCATACAGCAGATATGATCGAAAGTACAATTTATAACAAATAAGGAGGCTTATAAATTATGATCAAATTTATTAAAATCGGTGAAAACCGTATCGCAGTTGACTCAATCGCATTGTACTATCCAAAAGACGGTGGTGCTCGAATTGATTTTAAAATCGCTGGTAATCAGTCAAAAAATCCAAAGAGCAAGAATGATACAATCCGCGTTTTCCGTTCAAGCATCTTTATTCGTGGTCTTGATGTTAAAGAGCTCGATAGAGCTATTGAAGAACTTTCAATCCATGAATCTGTAGTTATTCGTGAAATCGAACTTCCTGAATCTGCAGAAATTGAAGATGCTTCTGATTCTGCTTCAGATGAAGCATAAATTAAACAAAAAATAAAACTTAAAAAGTCCTCCCAGGGAATTATCCCTGGGAGGTTTTCTTTTTAGGCTTTGATAATTTTATTATCGATCGTTACTTCATCAATAGTTGTGTTGTACTTTTCCAAAATATCATCAACAAGATTATTAAAATCTTCATCTGATATAGTTAAAGCTTTGATGGCTTCATTAAGCAAACGCTTAACGTAATCAATGTATTTCTCACCACCTTTATCAAGAATTCCATCTTCCATGTAAGCAGATTTCATAATGGCGTATCGAGCAGATTTAGCACTTAGAACTGCATTATACAACCAATATAAAACATAATCTTCTTTTGGATCAAAATACTGCATCAGATAATATGTGAATTTGTTAATTTCTGATTTAGCAGTTGGAAATCTTAACCGGTTGGCTATGAGCTTTTCAGAATGATTAACAGCAGTAGAAGTTAAAACGATGTTGGTATTGTACTGTTTGTTAAATCTACAAACACAATTGTTAATTATCGTAGCAACGATTTGACATTGATGAACATTAACTGCTAATAGATCGCTAAGTTGTTCGGTGTTAAATATGTAATCAACAACATAATTCCCTTTTTCATTAGATATCAATTCAACACGACCGATAGCCTCGTTAAGGTCAACACCCAAAGTAATAATTTTTTTCACATTATACTCCTATTTATGTGAATTAAAAAGAACCAAGCTGACTACCAAAGAACGCATCAGCACCCATTGCTCGTTCAAACCCATTTATTTCCTAAATATGGCTTTAAAGCGGAAACAATCATATCAAACGAATTTGCTTTTCTTAGTGCAGTTTGTATCTCTGGATTTTTGTAAATATCTTTACGTCTGTTGAATTGGTTCAGAAGTTCTTCTATTGATGCCATTAATTCTGGTGAATCTTTTACTTTTGGTTCTTCTTTTTTAATTGAATTTATCAAACCAACAGTTTTTGCTATAATATTTCTTGTTTTTTCATCAGGCAAAAATGGTGCAGCAGGTGTTGTTTTAATAGCAGTAAATTTAACTAGTGCTTCCATCAACATAAAATGCGGATCAATGTCACGTTCATTATCGATAGCAAGTAAATAATCCACAATCTTACAAGCAAGATCATGATTATTGTCATCTGTATTGTTATTTTCTTTTTCATACAAATCAATTACTTGTTCAACAAAATTGAATGTTTCAATTTCATTTTTCGTCAATTTGTTATCCAATTTTTCAACGATTTTGGCAATAAGTTTTGCCTTTTCTTCTTTTGTTTTAGCCATTTTATAACCTCCATTAACTTATAGCTATTCTATATAAAATATATAATCCTCATTTTAATCAAATAAAATTCTCTATAATATTGCATTTTCAAAACATTCTAATAGAATTTCTTAACAATAAGGGGTCTTACTATGGATCCAATTCACGATCGCTTGGTCTCTGAAGTACCAATTGACGCAGTTTCTAATCTTGTAAATAAGAGTATTACTCAATACAAAGATGGTAAAGATGCGGCTTTAATTGGAGGTCAGAAAGACAACGATGATATAAATACTAAAACAAACGATTTCTATGAGCGAATGAAAGAAGTTGTTCAGAGAAATCCTGTTACAGGAAATACAGAAATTGAACGAATTGGCTCATTCTTGTTTGATACTGATAATAATATGCTTAAAGTTTCATCAGAAGCTTTTGGTATTAATATCAGTTCATCAGAACAACTCGTTAAAACTGTCTGTGATTTTATCATTAAAACACAAGCTATTCCTGCTTGTCAAGCTATCCAAAAGTATAACGATAGTTTTTTAATGTGGTTTAAAGAAAGTTATATTTCTCAGATTCCACGTTTTAAAAACATTTCACTTCAAGATAACTTAAACAGTGAGTTTGTAAAGAATATCTTGAATATTAATATTGGAGAAGCTAAAGTATTTACTCGTTTGTCATTTGACTCTAATAGAGATCTTCTTAGAAATACAACAAACCTTTTTTCTTATATTGAAAAAGATAAAGAATTCTTTAATCGATATAAGAGACGTTATTTAATCTATAAAAAATATATTGATTATATTTGTACACACGGTTATTGGTTTATTAGTGAACTTGTAAAGTTATTTGAGTCATCTGATTATGATATTGATGAATCGAAGCTCACAAATCTTCTTAAAGATTTTATGAAAACCAATAAAGAACAGCTTGGTAAACTTTTTGTTGAAAACAGAGCTTTAGCAATAGATGATGAAGATGTATATCCATTTAGATATGCAACTTATGAATTTAATGCAACAAGCTTTATCTTTGAAGATAAATATAAACCTCTTGATGATGTAAGCTATGAGCCTACTTACAAGAACTTTATTTCTGAACGAGCTCGTGTATACGATAACTTTTCATTTACAATGAATGGAACAAACTCGTTTGAAACTATGAAACTTCATGGAAATATTCATGATATCGAAGAGTTCTTTAAAACAAATTCTATCCACGCTCTTGGAGATAATACTCTAAAGAATGAAGCTAGTGAACTTAGTGTTCTTAGTGTTTGTGACGATATGACTTGTAATGAATTTATTCGTTATCTTGAAAACTTCAACGAGAATACCGAGAACTTTACTAAAAACATATTCTCTACTATAAAAGAGTGTGCAAACCAAGTAAGTCAAGCAGCAAATAAAGCAGAGCAGTTCTATAAAAAGAGCATGTCTATTTTACAAAAACTTAAAACTGTAGATAATCCTACAGAACTTAAACTTATTAAGCTTTGTATGAGTGCTTCTACTGCTATCTTTATTGACACTCTTCAAGTTATATCTGGTATGCATTCTGTATATGGAAATGAATTACTTATGAAAGTTTATCTTTTTGAACTTTCTTCAAGATATTATAAATACATTTACGACGGCATTTCAAAAGAAAGCCAAGGAGAAAATTAATAATGCGATTAAACCAATATGAAAAATCAATTTATATGCTGAAGGAGAATGTTCCTAATTTTATCCGTTTGGCATATTCTACATTTGCCGACCTTTTCAACATACTGTTTGAAAATTGTATTTGTGAAGCGGCTAAAGAACTCCCAAGTTCAACAAGAGATATGTGTGACTCTCTTATTTCAGGTAAAATTTCTTTTTCTGATGTGTGCTTTAGATATTTTACAGAACGCTCTAATATCCATAAATTTAATGAAAAACTTTCTCATCTATCAGTTCACGGAAAAGAAGAATTTTCAACAACTAAAGAAGATGTTTTCTTTAATGTGAATGATACAGATATTGAAGCTCCTGTAGAGTCTATTCGCGGAGTATTCTCTTTAGCTAGCGAAATTGTAAACAGATCTTATGCAAAATCTAAAAATAAAACTGAGATTTATGAAAAGATTGTTCCTCTAGCTTTTCAACTAAATTTCAATATGAATAAATATAACAATAGCGACGATATTAAGGATCTTACAGGTACTGACAGTATTCTTACACATGGAACTACTGAACTTTGTGTTGATATTGGTATTCTTTTTGACAATTTCTTTGAAAAAGCCGCAACACTAAATACTAGTAGTAATGAAGTTTCTGTAGAAAGTCAAGTTGTGTCTGAAGAAATTGAAGAAGATCTTGAATCTGTTTTGGATAAGATTTCTTGTATTGGTAAAATTATCCAAAATAAAGCATCAGATATTTGTGAAGAAATATCTAAAACTGTTTTAGCTTCAGCTATGGCAACATACACAGTTTATGCTTCAAAACTTATTGGCTCTAAACAAGATATTTATGATTGGGCTTATAAAGCATTTGTAAAAGATAGTCTTTCATTTATTGATGTTAAAGATTACATCAATAACGCAGATATTACTAGATATTCTGGTCATAGAACTGGTGAAAAAGATGATATTGGTAAACCTTTTGGGATGCCTGCTTCAGAAGCAACAGATACCGATGGAAATATCAATTCAACGCTTAACTCAGGAGCAATGAATTTTAACAACGGTGATCTTCCTATTACTGTTAAAAAAATTATTTACCGTTCAATTAGGCTTCAATATAGTCTTTGGGCTTCAGTAATTAATTCTATTTTCTGTACAGGAAAATCTAGACGTACATTGTATGAAAATGCTAGGCGTTATCCTGATTATGATATAGTAGTAGGCGATGATCCTTCTATAGGAAATCGGTATGATTCTTTGTTAAAACTTTCTCGTACAATCTTCACTTCATTCGCTAAAGCTCGTTATAGAACTTTTAACACAGGATATCAGTTTACAGAAAAAAGAGAAACTGTTTCTTCTTTGTCTAGTGTTGATATCGGAATTTCAAAGATTGTTGATGCAAAAGCAAAAGATATTCTTAAAACGTCAACAAAAAACTTTAAAATCAGTTCACTTTTCTTCAATGAATTTAACTCTTCAGTTATTCTTTCTGAAGCAAATAACAGAGCTGTAAATGAAATTCGTAAATTGTTTATTCAAACAGCATATCTTTTGATGCTTAATAAAATCAATCAAAATTCAGGAAAGATTCTTGAAGATGAAGATCCTATTACTGGAAAAACAAGAAAAGAACTCTTCAACGAAATTTATTATGGAATTTCGATTAATCTTTCTAGATCAATCAATAATATCAGCTACGATATTGATACTCCAGCAAAAGTACTTAAGTTATTTAAAGATACTGGGCTTTCAGCATTTGTATCGTTTATTTCTACATCAGACGATATATTTGGAAAACTCGGTTCACATTTGGATGATAATAATAGATTTGAATGGCTTAAACGTACTGTTTGTGATGTCGTTTGTAGTCCAAAAGAATTACAAGTTATTGAAGATAATATTAACATTAAAGAAACTCTTAAATGGTTTATTTGTGATAGAGTGCTCATCCCATACTATTCAGACTTCTTAGATATCAAATGTTCATCATGGAAATATCAATTTGTTGATAGAATTCCTGATGAATTGCCATTTACAGAATACACAACAGCAAATAGAACAGGATCTCTTTTTCCAAAAAATCGCATTGTAGTTGACCAACTCAATATGGTAAGTAAGATGCAGTCTGAAAAAGAAAAGTATTTTACTATTGAATCTATAAATAGTGCAATGGATGATCTTGAAATTAGCATGTGTGCTTCGGACGCTATGGCTAATAATGGAAGTTACAATGCTCTTGCAAGTATCGGAAGTTCTATTAGTTCTCTTGAAATTGAATGTGATAAACTTGATGATGCTGGCTATAGTCCAGTTGATGAAAGTGATACACGTATCAATGCAAGTGATAATCCTATTGAAGGTACAGTTACAAATACTGATGCTAATGGAATAGAACTTGGACCAAATCCAACAGATGCTGAAGATCAGAGAAAGTTTACTGTTCATGATTCAATGGAAAGTGCTCATTCAGCTCAGATGGAAGAGCTTAACCGGCGTTTTATGGAAAAAACTGTCGAACGTTACAATGAACTTTTCAATAAAATAATATTTAATGTAGAAAAGAAATAAACTGTATATTATTTTACTGGATATAAAATGAAAAATCCTCTGGAGCTATATGCTCCAGAGGTTATTTTTATCTAAAAATACATATCAAAACATGGAAATAGCTTTTCTTAGGAGGACAAAAATGAAAGGCTTTGATAAAAAAGTTGGATTAGTAGCCGTACTTGTTTTAATTATGGTATTGTTTAATGCCAATGCTACTAATAACCGTAACAGTTTTAAAAGTATTAAAAGCTTTGATGAGGTAACATCGATTGATATTAACACCGTAGTCCGTCAATACGTCCCGTCAAAATATGTGAAAGCTTTTAATCGAGCAACTATTTGTGAAGATGGAGATCTTGCTACAGCAAATATGAGACTACAAATTCTTGCTATTGGGTATTATGAAAGCGGATGGACTAAAACTATCTGTGATAAACCTAATAAAGATGGTAGTCTTGATATAGGATATCTTCAATTAAACTCTAAAAATATCAACAATGCGTGGTTCATGGAAAGATTTGGACCAAATTATGAAACTTCTGATGAACTTGAATTGTATCTTGTGACTTGTATTAATTTGTATAAAGCGTTATATTCTCTTTATGGAGAAGACGCGGTTTATGCTTATAATGCTGGTGAAACTAGATATCTTAAATATGTATCTGGTAAATCATCACTTCCAAAATCTACATTCACATATAAAAAACGAGTTTCAAAATACACAAGAGATATTTTTGAAGAAATGCGTCAAGCAAAAGCTGATAGAGAAGAAATAATAATCAATCTCAAAAATACAATTTACAATATCAAGATTAAGAAACAGCATGATGATAAAATTGCAGAAAATAAAAAAGATTTTGTTAATTTATTTGAATGTAAATTTGAGGATAAAAACGAATTAAAGTCATATTCTATCAAGCACAAGCAATTGATGATCGTCACAAATAATGACAAAAAACGAAAACGTGTTGGAACAATATTGTTAGATAGTGGAATATCTACAAAAAGATTGAGTGGAGCATTTAGCCCCACCCATCTATTAGATACTCTGATATCTTCAGTTAGTTGTACCATCATCGTTTAAAACAACATTTACTTCTTTTGAAAGTTTTTCAGCTTTAGCTGTTAAAACCATAAGAGAAACAACGTTATCTTTATAATACCTGTGACCTAATGTTTTTCTAAGATTTTCATCATTTGGAAAAACATATTCATTAAAGATCACAGGTCTTTTAATGGATCCTGCTTGTATATAGTGAGCTATTAAATACTTTAATTTTGATTCTTGGTTATAAGTTGGCTTTCCTGAACTGCTTTCTGAATCACATTCAAGAGCAATACTTAAAAGCTTTGTGTCAATCGGAATAATACAATCCTTTTCTCCAATTTCATATCGCGGACAATTCTCAGGCCACATAATTGAGGCTTCACGAGAATACGAATTAAAATATAACTGTCTTGCGGATTGGTTGGATTTCGTTAACTTATAAACGTTTCCGTTTATAGTTATAAAATAATTTGGATACTTATCCGAAGATTCATATAAAGACTTTACCAAAGATTCATCATCCTTGTATTTATCTCTATTTTCAACATCAACAGATGTAAGTACGAATCCATTTAGCAGATCCTCCGCCACCATGGCGGGGGTTTCTTTTTTATTTAAATCTTCAGAAATATCGATAACATTCACATCAATCGTCATACTTTTTAAACCTCTCTTTGTTTATAAAATAGCCTGTTCAACAGGACTTTCTCGTTGACTTTCACCATTCCTACTTCGTCCGATGATAGAAATAAGATTTCCTCGAGGATCTCCTGATGTAAGGGATGAGAAAAACGAATTGTATTTAGGTAGAAGACGGATGTTAATCATTTTATATTTTGTTTTATCAGTTTTAGGATCATCACGTAGCTTATGACGAAAAGCACGAGCTTGATTTTGAGGGTCACGACAAAGTTCAGAAATAATCATTTCGATAATTTTTTGACCCATAGCACTTAAACCAACTCCATTAAAGTTGTTCACATCAGTCCAATATTTAGCAATTTCTTCATATGGAATGACGTTTGGAAAATATCCAAGCATTACTATATCAAGCATTTTACTTGCTACTGTAGAATCAATAACGATATTTTTGTTTTTAATAAAAGCAGATCCTTTATTAAAAACTAATTTCCATTCTTTTTCACCATCTTTATTACGAGTTTCAATAATATTAGAAGGTTGCATTAAGATCATTGACTTGAACTTAAAGAAGAATTCGCTAAATGGAGCCTTATCAAGGTTATCGTCATCATCGATTTCGGTATCATAGACATTTATTGTAATAAGTCCAAAGATACTAACCGATGATCCAATGAATTCCGCAATATTTTTTTCAAAATATTTATCTGGAACAATAATAGTTGCGTATTTAGTAAACACAACACTTCCGTCATTCAATTCTTTTAAAAAATCTATATCTTTAGGTTCTACCTTAGTTAATTTAGCCATTTTAAACACCTTTTTATAGATAAATTGTATAAATACATTAGGATGTCCCATCTTTAAATGAAAAAAGAAAAAGAGACTAACTTTATTATGAGCTAGCCTCAAGCGCTTATACGTAATCCAACAATTTTGTTGGAATTTTAACAGAGTATCTTTACTGTGGAATTACGAAATGATTCACATATTCTTCGAGGTTGGTACGCTCTTTAGGATTATGTAAATCAATTGTACAAACGTAACTCTTACATGTAAGATACTTAATGATTTGATTAGTTGGAAGATTTCTACAAAGATAATCGTCTAGCTGATCATTATTCATTTTTGTTAAATCAATCATGTCAGATTCCGTATTAACGTATTTGTGAAAGTTTGTATTTTAAAATGTTGAGATTATTGAGTCTCAAACATTCTAAGCTTTCACCAATATAATAATATGAAACTGATAGATTGGTTTATTTAAAAAGAAAAAATAATCTAGCAGGGATTTTTCCCTGCTAGATTATTTATTATTCAATAGTAACTTTTCTTATAGTTTTTGAAACAAGTTCACTATCGATAAGATAAGGTTTATCTTCAAAGAAACTTCTAAGTTCAACAAGTCTATCAAAATTATCAGTCAATATTGGACATGGATAACCTCTAAGGTTTTCAACACTTCCAACATAAAGATCAATTTCAATAAGCACATCAACACCTTTAAGTTTATCTTTGAGATTTGTTGTAGCAAAATCATAGATATCAAATACACCATATCCGTTAAAGAAGCTATTGTCGGTTAATACAACAAGTTTGTTAAACGTTATAACATCAAGACTTCTTATAAATATGATTTTATTTTCTTCACTAAACTTTGCTACAATTGTTTGAGGGATACCGTCGAGGTTAGTTCCAAATTGAGCTTTAAAAGCTTCACGAAGTTTCTTTTTCCAGTTGTATTCATTGTTTACCAATACAAGTAAAGCATTTCCTGAAAAATCTTTCTTGAACTTATATGGAATAGCTATATTAAATAAGTCATTTAAGCTTATAAAGAATGCTGGAGAATCTTCTTTAGTTTTCTCTTCAGGACAATCAACGATAACATCATCAACATCGCTGCTTTTGTCATTTTCGATATCGTTTTCAACTTCTTGGAAACTTGTAGTTTCAACAGTTTCAGCTTCCAAAGTATTTGCTTTTATGTTACTTGATGATCCAATAACTTTAACTTGTTCATTTGGTTTGATAACATCGCTTTCCAAAAGATAGCCATTAGCCATAGCTTTTTCTGCTAAAGCAAGTTTTCGCTCTTCAAGTTCAAGTTTTTTAGCTTCTAAAAGAGCTTGATTTTGCTGCTGTCTCATTCCTACCATACTTGCGGCAAGACCGAGAAGCATTTGATTTTGCTGTTGCTGGAGCATTTGCTGTGCCATCTGCTGTCTTCCACCAACTCCAAAACTTTGAGATGATATTAATGTAACGTCTCCATACACGTTTACATTTCCACATTGGTCTCTATTAACCTGCTGTGGCATCATCATACCCATCATAGGATTATTAGTCATATAATTCCTCCAAGTGAAAAATATATAATTATTTTTATTTACCAGTTAAGAAACATGAGAATGCTTAATTAATTTAAGGTGGTGCATCATGGAAATTGATGAGATAAAAGATCTTACCAATGGAACTGATATCTTAAACGATATTTATGATCTTATCTCAGATCTTGAAGTTGAGATTGGTGAAGGTTCTGTTGGAAATATCAGACAAGATAGTTTTTATCACGGTATAGAAAATATATTTAAACCATTCTTGGGTGAAACGGAACAAAACGTTGATATCGTTGAAGACATTGAAACTAAAATCAACGAAAAAGAAGATAATGAGTTGTATATCATTGTTCTAGAGGATATTAAAGAAAAAATAATCGATATTTATGATCGATACCTCGGAGTTAAACTCAATTACGATAATACAAATGATAAACCTTCTCTTGATAATCTTTATTCAATTTATAAGGTTTTGTATTTAAATGAATGGAATATGCTTGGTAAAATTCTTGCGTATGTAATTATGAAACCTCAGAATAAAGGCGTGTATAATCTTGAACTCGATACAGTTTTTGAAGATATTATTCGAAACACTGATGAGTTTAATTTTGACACAATTCCTCAAATTCTCAATATTATGGATATGGGAAACGCTGATTACGAATATGTATTTGGATCAGTTGTTCAAGATAATGAAAGTATGGGTGAAGAACTTCACGTTTCATTTATCTATGACGGATGGATAAACCATATCCTTAAAGAACTTCGCCAGGGAGCTGGAGTATTAAATACACAACTTCTTCGTGAAGAAATCGAAAAATCATGTAAATATATTAGAGATAATAAAATTCTCTAATTTAAAATATTTAAAAGGAGTTTTATAATGCCAACAAACAATTTGGACGTTAAAAACATGATTAAATCAAACCCTAAACTTAAAGAGGCTTTAAGTAAAAAAGGTGGAATCAATTTTGTTGGAGATGCAGCAAAAAACGCAAGGCTTGACGACAAAATGAAAGAAGAAGTTGATAAGAGAACAGAAATCAATTTCCAAAATGAAGTCAAAGTTATCAAAAACGTTGATACTGCTTCAAAACTGCTTGGTCTTATTCCTTGGGATGACGAAGGACCTTTGGTACATGTAAACAATCGCAGAGTTTACACAGGTGCTTTCAAAGGAAAATGGCTTTTAAGATTCCCTGAACTTGCAGCTCGTGAAATGGCTGATATCGCTATCGATGAATATTCAAGAGCATATACTGACACTCTTAAAGTTGGTGTTGAACCAAAATCTATCGTAAACACTTTCAAACAGAGTGTTGAAATTATCAAAGTCTGTATCGCAGAAATTACTTCAACAGATAACACTGGATGTGAAGTTGATCTTCAGCCTGTAGTTGGATTTAATGCTGACGAAGGTTATAGAATCGGATATAATACAATTGTTTGGCGTCACGAAATCAACACCAAAGAAGGAACTTATAAACTTTTTGCTAAGTACAACGAGAAGACTTGTGCTTTCTGCTTTGACGGTTATCTTGATACTCTTGGAAATGAACTTCCTGAAGATTTCAAAGAAAAAGAATTTCTTATATTCCCTGTAGCAATTGCTAAAGGAAGAATCAATGAAATTGATAAAGAAGTTTGTGCTGAATGGGAATCTAAGAAAGAAGAAATCGAAAAAGCTTTTATTTCTAAAATTAAGCTTGATGGAACTGATGAAGAAAAAGCTTCTGATCTTGAAAAGATTGTACCTGTTCTTAAGAAGTTCCTGTTTGAGAATGTAAACACTGATAAGTATCGAGTTCTCTTCGATTTCAACAACAACAAGATTCCTGAACTTAATGGAAACCAGTTCATTCAGAAAAACAGTGGTAACTGTGACGTTATCAGTATTTCATCATCTCTCTTCCCTCGCTATGGTGAGGAAGATGTAGACTGGTCATACATTGGACTTTCTGAAGACAGCGAAGTTACGCTTGATGTAAAAGATCAAGCAAACTATAAGATTATAGGTGTAAATAAAGAAATCTTTACACAGATTACTCAGAGTGCTCACTTTGCATATACTCAGGCAAAAGAACGTCTTGCTCTTGCTAACAATATCATCACAGATAATGAAAAAGATTATATTAAAGAGCGAGACCGGTGTATTGAATTGGCTGAATCAAACCGATGGTTTGGTAAAGATGGTATTTATGAAAACATGGATATTATCGTCGAATATCAGCAGGCTCAGAGAGAAATTCGCTTAAGTAAAGATTTCATCCAGACTACAAAACGTAGTATGGGTGGAATGAAAATGACTTCACTTCGTGTAAACGAGCAGATTCAGAACGGCGAATTCACAAACGTTTACATGGTTTCATGTATTCGCTTCTTGAAGGATATGCTTAATAAGACTCTTGAAATTTCTGAAGAGAACAGAGAAAAAGATAGTCTTACAAGTAAGTTCTTCAATCTTATCAATAAGATTTATCTAAATGAGATTAAAGATATCGATGGTAAGTTTAGAACACAGCGTTTTAAGAGTGCTATCGAAAACTCAATCACGATCAATATGACTAAAGACAAGTTTGGAAGTGAAGAACCTAACTTGTTTAAAATGTTTAGTGATTTCTGTTGTGAAACAATTTCACCAAACATTATTCCTGAAGGCGTAAGTGGACAGGATGAAACTGATCTTATTATTCGTGAAATTCAGGGAAAATGGAATTTCTTTACAGCTCTTTGTCGAGAACCGCTTCAGCTTATCTCAAAACTTTCTCCAGAAGTTACAGAAGCTTTCAGTGGAAGTGCAACAGATACCGATAAAAAGAATAAAGAAAACTTGATTGCTCTTGGTTTTAATGAGTATGAAAAGAGTGAAGAACTTTCTAAAGATATTTCTAAACTCAAATCTCTCATCATTGAGAATAAATCATCTCTCATTAAAATCATCGAAGGACCAGCAAAAGCTTCAGTTGCTGCATTTGGTAAACGTGTTTCAAACGGTAAATTCAAAACAGTTATGGGTAAAATCGAAATCCTTTCTCGTTTTGTTGCCATTTCAGAAACAACAAAATACTATGATGCTATTTGTCAGCACAGAGTAAATTTCACTGGAGAAGTTACTCTTGAAAACAAAGATAAGCTTGCTTTTGCTGTTATTAAACAGACTGAAAATGTTGAAACTATTGAAAATAATGTAAGCTATGAAGAATGGCGTGATACTCCTGAATCAGATAGAATGGTTTATAAACCGATTTCAGATGATGAAGTTAATGCTCTTTTAGTAGACGTTATTTTCAGAACAGTTATCAATACAAGATTCTTCAATATCGTATACTCAATTATAAATCTTTTCAAGGATGAATGTAGTAAAAAAGCACGAGATAATAATAAAGCACTTCGTGAAACACCAAAAATGTTCTCAAGCGCAGTTAACTCTTTTGCTGCTATCATTGAAGTCCTTGAACTTTCTGATGTAAAAACTGAAAACTATAAAGCTTCAGCTATACTTGATAATGATCAGATTTTGAGTATGGGTAAAGACGCTATTGCTGAAGTTCTTAAACCGTTTGATACAGTTGATGGTCTTACAGAATGTAGAAAATCTTACATTACTAATGCTGGAGATTTCTTGATTGGTGCTATCAGTGACAGTTTTTCACTTTTTGAAAAGGAGTAGAATATGCCAAAAAAGAAGCATTATTTTACACTCAAGTTCTATAAATCAAGAACTGAAGAAAATCCTATCAGAGTAATTGAAAAAGTTACTGATGTAAAGATTTTAAATAAAAGTGAAACTTTAGCTTTTGAAGTTGAAGGAAATCCTGAAGTTCAAAATCTTGCATTAGGAAATCTTGATGTTTGGTTTTCTATAGAGTAAAATACTAAAAAGAAACGATAGAAAGAGGGTCCATTTTGGACCCTCTTTCTTTTTTCATTCATATTACTTGGTGTTTCATCTATCAGACCGATGCATTCGAATGCTATAAGGTAGATTCATTTTTAGTCATGGTGTATTCCCCCATTTGATACATTCTTGATGGCTGATGTCATCATTGTATTAGATTCATTCAACCTGATTTGTGTATTCTTTCTCATTGATACATTCGTGATAATTGTATGTTCTTATTCATTGATACAATACAATATATAAAATAGTCGATTTTTATCGAAAATTATGTTGTTTATATAAAAGAAAATAGTGTGTTTGGAAATTAACAATATAATGATACATTTTCTCACATCTAGTGTTTTGAAAACGTATCAAGCGTTATTAACTCATATCAAAGAGACTATCTGGGTATTTTCAAATAGATTTTACCTACGATTCTCTATTAGGAGGCTTTCGTATGGCATTGATATACGACCCACATATGGATTGGGAAGTACACGATGAAAGCGCTGTTGAAGGCGAAGACGAAACCCCTGCACTTGACACTGCTCTTGGCGTATTGTTTGCCGGTTTCTCAAGTCGTGGTATCAAAAATGAGATTATCGAATGTAAATCTCCTGCTGCACTTAAGACAACTTTTGGCGACGATTTTGTCAATTGGAAAAAGTATGGTCAAACAAATCATGAAGCTATGCGTGCTGCTCTTAACGGTGCACGTGTTTTCTTCTGCTCTCTCGTACCGGAAAATGCAAATATTGCATACATCGTTTTTGGTGTATCTGTAAAAGAAGCACATAATATTCCGGTTTATAAACGTAGAGACACAAAACTTTCTGCTGATGGATCTACTGTACTTGCTTTAGGTCAGGAAGGTTTTGTTTATGATTCAAATAACCAGAAAATCCCAATTACTGTAACTAAGAGCGAAACTGATGAAGGTAGTGGTGAAACAACTACTACATCAGAAGCTGTCACAGTTGACGGAGTTTCTCTTAAAGTAGAAGCTAAACGTCTTAACAACGTTACGTTTGACGTTAATGGCGATATCGTGTTTGATGGAGAACCAGTTGATACTGTTGATTCAGAAACTGGTGAAACTGAAACTTTCTATCCATTGTTTGCTCAGTATTACTATTCACGTGGTAAAGGCGGAAACTACTTTGGTTTCAAAATGAGCAAAAACAACTCTCGTGATAAGAAAGCAACTGATGGACGTCGCTTCACAATGATTTTCTACGAGATTCTTTCTGGTGGAAATTATAAGAAGCTTTATGATGGAGAAACATTTGATTTCTCTTTCAATCCTAATGCAGTTTATTCTTCTATTGACGCTTCTTCAGAAGCCCTTTCTCAGATCTACACAAATCTTGATGCTTCTTCTGAAAAGAAACCTCTTCAGATGGTAGTGTATGAAGATAACTTCGAAAAGCTTATCGCTGATATCGAAGCTAAAGGTGCTGTTGAAGATGAAAACTCAGTTGAAGTTGACTTCCTTGAAGCTAAATTCAAGAACGGAAACCCATACAACAAGATCATTCTCGATCCTACAAGCCTTGACATTTCTAACATGATCATTACTCTTGAAGGTGGTGATGATGGTGGAATTCAGGTTGGTAACGTTGTAGACGGTGTTACTGTTACTGAAGAGATGGCTGAAAAGACAAAAGAAGACCTTTTGGTTAACTTCTTCAACTGCGACGTTGATGATGATATCTTTGATGAAAAGATTACTGATATTGACGTTCTTCCTGACTGTAACTACTCAGACAATGTTAAGACAACTATTCTTTCTGAGTTTACTAAGTATCGTCCTGATATTAAGATTGCTATCGACTTAGGATTTAACAATTCTAAAGCAGAAGCAGTTGCAAAATTCAACGAACTTAAAAGCTATGTTGGAGATAATCCATACATGGTTTCATTCTTTGCTCAGTATGGTTACCTTAACGATAGCGGAGTTGATAAAACTCCTCGCTTGATTACTGGTGTATATGACTGGGTTGGTGGTTTGGCTAGAGAATTCTCTCAACCAAATGGCGCATTCCAGATGCATGCAGGAAGCAAACATGGTCGCGTTCGCTACATCAAACCGATGTGGATCGCTAAGAAAAACAAAGCAAACGATCTTGAAGAACTTGATGAATTGGGTATTAACACTATCCAGTATCTCAATAAACAGAAAGAGACCGTTTGGTTTGGTGAAACTACTCAGTATAACATTGAGGGCTCTAAGCTCTTGAGTGACCGTAACGCTATGGTTATTGGTCGTCTGATTCGTATGTGCGCTGGTATTCTTCCATACTATAAGTATGATGACCAGAGTATTAAAGATACTTTGAAAGATGCTAAAGCTTCTCTTGAAGCTAACGTTGGATTAGCTCGCGTTCCTGCAACAATCAGAGTAACTTTTGATATGTATCAGACAAAACAGGATGTAAAAGACGAAAATGCACACGTTGCTATCGACGTTTACTTCCCAGATTATGCTAAGAAGTTCCACGTAGTAATTACAGCTCGTCGCGATAGTGACAATACCACTAGCGCCGTTGCCGCATAAGGTTGGAGGATAAATAGATATGGCTACTGGTAAAAGAGGTCAATATATTTACTCTAATGAAAACAAACAAGGTGTCGGCGTAAATGGAATTCGCGGTGATCGTTTTGAATCAGTTCCAGGTTGGGAACATGGTACCGTAGGTTTTGCTGGTAACGTCTATTCAAGACTTGCTAGTGAAAACGGTATTCAGCCTGTAGATCCTGCGGTTACTGCAAGCCGAGAACCTTTCAAAGTTGGACGATTCTTGTTGAAAGTATTGAGAACTGTTCCATTCTTTGATGATAAAGTAACTGCTGCATGGCGTTACATTATCGAAGATACAGCAACAGAATTCTCAGGAATTCAGTCTTATACATTCGAAACTTTCCAGAAAACACACGGTGTTGTTCGCCAGAATTCAACATACACTGGTATCTATAAGGAAAACAATGGAGAATTTTCTATTAAGGTTCCTGAAACAGCAGGTCAGCTTGTTCGAAAGAGTATTGACTACTGGCATTATGGATGCTCAGATCCGAAAACTGGTGTAGCACACTTCTATGGAAAGAACTATCGTGATCTTCAGCCAAATAAGAGTATGACAATTCTCTATGTACTTCTTGGACCAACTTGTCGTCCTGAAGACATCGAGTATGCCGCAATCTATCACGATTGTATTGTTACTACTCCAAAACATGATCACAACAACGCCGGAACTCTCGGTGACGCTGGTCAGGGTGTAGAACACGATCTTACATTCCAGGGAACATTTGACCGTGGTCCTGAAGTAGACCGCTTGGCTGCTATCATTGTTGACCGCGAAGGTCTTTATGAAGAACGTTCTCAGAACGCTGTTCTTCCTTCATACATTTACAATCAGTATATGGGTGTTGGAAACGGTACTGGGGATACTTCTACTGAACTTAGCGATGCTAATGTTGGTATGGGTATCGTTGACCGCTTGGCTGCTGAAATTAGTGATTCGGATAACTCTGCTGATCTTCTTTACACAGCTAATTCTGGTATTACAGATACTAGTGCTGTTAAACCTGATAAAGAATACTGGTCTAAAGTTAACTCTGCTGCTAACGAAGTTGGTATTCGTGCAGGAAACGTTAACAATCCTGGAAATTCTTCACAATCAAGTAATGCTGATTCTATTCGTCGTGGTTATGCTGTTGGTACATATGGAACTGCTGTACGTGATACAGAAGATCTGTATAATACAACAAAAGTTAACTCTACGAAGAGCAATTCATAAAAAAAGAAAACTAATTACTGTAAGAAATAGGACTACTCCCTTTATGGGAGTAGTCCCTTTTTTGTTAAGAATGATTTGCCATAGCCTTTTCAACTGTAGTGATTTTATCAGTCATGTCCTGTCGTTTTTCTGTACGATATACATACGGAACACCACCTGGTAAAACTTTCCAAATCTTTGGATCTTCCAAAGTCATTTTCATCCAACCAGAAGCAAGACCTAAAGCCATGAGTAAGTCGCCATTTCTTTGCTCACCCCACTGTTGTTTACTGTCACCGTCCCATTTAAACGGGAGATCCATAAAGGTATAACCTTGATTACATTCATCAAAGTTTGATGACAATTGACTTATCATCTCTCTAATATCATTTGAATGCTTATCAAGTTTTTCAGGATCAAAACCGTAAGTTCCAGTTACAGTACGAACAGGAATAACTTTTGTGTCATTCTTGTAATCATTTGGTAAGAGACAATCTTTGAAGACCTTCTCAACATTTTCAACACTAAGCTTTAAAATAATTTCTCCCATATTTTCCTCCACGTTATATTTCAACACGAATAGAATATTTATCTTCGATATAACAAGCAATTACTTCACGTTTAAGATCATCATCATAAGCTCTGGAATACCCTTCAGGATCACAGATATCTTGTGTGTTAAAGCTTCCAAGATCTTTTGTTGATTTTGTATCTATAACGTTAAAATAGCACATTGTTTTTCCTGCCGGTTTAAACAATTTAGCAAGTTCAATTACATTCATCGTTTTCCTCCTCCTTCTAAAAGAATTCTCAAAAATTCATCTTCTTGACCTTTCATGAATGTTTTGAACTGCTCGTCACTCATTGCGCCAAGTGTGTATCGAAGATTTGCTGAAGTGTTTGGTGCAAACAATTTTCGACTTAGATCATTATCAGGTTTCGCATTTAATCTAGATCTGATTGTTGCATCTGAAATAATAACTTCAGCTTCTGGTTCTGGATTTTCAGGTTTAGTGTCTTCTAATATAGAGACTTTTACACCTTTTGTTCCAGGTTTGTTATGCGTTTCCCAATATTCTGCAGGTGGAATTTTAGGAACATCAATTTTTCTTGTATTTGTCATATATTACCTCGCTTCTTTTATACCAAAATCTTTAAACAAAATTTCTTCAAATTTGTCTATTGAAATTGGATTTGATCTATAACTAGATCGTATGCTGTACGAACCACAAAGACTGTAATCAGGTTTTGTATCAGCAAGAATGTATGAAAACCCATTAGGAAACATACTTACAAAACCTAAAATATCAATGGTTTGCTCTGTAAACGTATATGGAGGATATTCCTTTTTAACAGGATCTCCAAGTTTACATAGTGCGATTGGATGAGCACCGACTCCTCCAAAAGCGTATGATTCTTTGTGCGGAATTTTGCGTGGAAATTCTATACTGTACGTATATGGAACGAGTTTAAGAAATGATTTTCCTTCGTCGCTATTAAGCCAAATATCGTCAGCAAGATCTATTCCATATCTAGCTCCAATAGCTTGAACTTTATCATTAAAATCGTTTCTATCTTCAGAATCCGATCTAATCCACTCTTTAAACGCGTTACCACACAGACGAGCGATAAGAAGAAATGGTTCAAATTCAGGATAATCCCTAAGTTTATATTCCCATTTACCTGATTGACGTAAAAGTCGTTTTTCTCGCTCTGCATTGTACTTTTCGCGCCTTTGTTCAAGTCGTTCTTGTTTTTCTTTTTCAGCTTTCTTTTCTTTTTCGATAGCTTCAGTATATTCATTTAATACCGAATTAAGAATTCCGATATATTCCGACTTATTAGGATCAGTATCCTTTCTCCACTGGGCACCACAAGCAAACATCAAAGATAAAACACTTTCATATCGCATGGCACCATTTAATTCTTTAGAATTAACCTTCTCTCCAGCTTCTTTTATACGCTTTATCGTATAATCTACTGCTTTATTGAGAAAAGACATGTCTGGTTTTTCTGTCATTTTATTTACCTCTATGAAAGTAATATATTTTTGACTTTATCGTTAATTTAAACTATTTTCTATATACTGTAAACGCTTATTGTGGGAAAACATTCTAATAGATATTTTTTAATTATTGGAGGAATCAAATGGAGCAATTAACGCCTCAAGCGATTTCCACTATTGATAAAGTTCGGCACGATTTCGAAGATCGTTTTAACGCTCAGCTTATTAATGATTCATTCAGAAATATTGTAACTAAAGCTATTCCGCTTGAAAACAATGAAAATGAAAAAGTTGATAATCCTGAGTTCCGTGAGAAATTCGGTGCTGTTCTTTCTAATGTATCTAAAGAACTTGTGGATAATTTCCATCAGGTAGGTTCTTTTGATACCGGAAGTCTTTTCACATCTATGGTAACTTCAATCACCGATAGCGTTTCTCTTGAAAGTGCTTATCGCACAAAACTTCTTGAAAACGATATTATGCTTGGAAGAGTAAAACAAGATCAAGCAAGTCTTGATATTGCTTGTGAAGCTATGTTTGGAGATACCGTAGACTTTAAAAACGAAAATGTTAAGAAGAATTTCATTCATAACATTCAGTTCGTACTCTCAACAGAAGATGCTGGAGACATTATTGACCGCATCAAAAACGATGTAAAGAGTGCTATCGAAGAAACTGAAGCTAAGAATGAACTTGTTGAAGGAACAACTCAAGAAATTACAGATTACAAAAATGAGATTGCTCCTCCTGATGATCAGTACTATGATCCAGAAAATCCAAATGACGTTCAGGCAGCTCAGGATGGAACAGAACCTGTAAGTGCAGATCCTAACGTTCCTGAGAATGATGTTTCTACTTCAGGAGATGATAATATTGCTCCTGTAGCTGGAGATGACAATCTTGGTGGAGATAATGGTGTTGACTCTGACTCAGATGTAGACACAAATCAGGTTTATGAAACTCCTGAAGAGGAAGGTTCTCTTGGAGATGATGGCCTTGGTAACAGTGAAACATCTAACGGAGAAGATGATCTTACTTCTCCTATGGCTAACGCTGCTGTAGCAGAAGCTACAGGTGATGGTTCTGAAGAACCTCAGGCTGATCCTGCTCTTGACGACAATGGTGAAGATGGATCAAGCACTGTTCCTGGAAATGACAAACCTGTTGGCGGAGATGATGGTGTAATTGATCAGGGTGATGTTGGAAAAGACATGGGTGACCCTGATATGGCTTCAGGTGGAGACGATATTGAAATGGAAGATCCTTCTGCTATGGCTCCTTCTCCTGCCCCTGAAACTCCTGCAGCTACAGCTGGTGGAACTACTAACACAAATAGTGGTGGAGTTACAATTAACATCCAAGTTCCTCCTCAGGCTGCTGCCGCACCTGCTACAGATCCTATGGCTGGTGCTGATATGGGAGCTTCTCCTGCTCCAACCGAACAAGCTCCTGAAGCTCCGACAGAAAGCTGGAGAGCAGGTCTTAATCTTTTTACATCAGAAAGCTTTGGTGAAAAAGAAATTCCTGTTCATCCTAAGAGCTTTGAAAGCTTTACTATTCCAGATGTAAATGTTTTGGCATCTGAAGCTCTTAACATCATGGATACTACAAAACTCCATGATGTTGTTGAAACTCGTTTTGATGCATTGAAATATGCTATTAAACGGGACGCTCTTATGAGTGATGAAAGTAAAGCTGCTTGTGAAGAAAAGAGAAGCCAGTATGGTAAAGTGTTTGGAGACGCTATCAATCAGTCTAAAGCTTTCTCTAAAGCTATGAATGATTGTGGTATTAGTGCTCATGGATTAACTCGTGTTACAGAAAGCACTCTCTGTATTGCTCGTAACATCATTAATCGATTCATTAAAAAGAGCCAGCACGTAAGTGTCTTCCCAAAACCATACACATCAAAAGAAAACGTTATTGCTAACGCTTTTGATATTGTTCAGCTTCGAAAAGTTATCGCAACTCAGGAAAGTCCTGATCCAGAAATGGTAAATGATCTTTTCAGTCGTGAAAACGTATTCTATCACAATATCGTAAACGTTGCAACTCCAGAACTTAAAAAAGAAGCTACGGCTGTAATTGACTTGAGCTTACTTAATTTCAGAAAAGCTATGAGTCCTAACTTCATTACTGATTACAAGATTAAGAGTTGGGAATTGAATGTTGGAGACAAGAGCAACTTTGAAATTAATGCTGAAGTTAAAAAGCGTGTTAGTGAAAAATTTGAAAAGATTTGGGGTCGTAAACTTAACGAAGAAGAAAACGCTATTATCGCTGCTGCTTGTAACCAAGATGATGTAACTGAAATCGTACCTACTCCATATGAGAAATTTATGGTAAGTATGACTAAAGAAAGCATGGGATTGGATAGAAGTGGTGAAAGTGGTAACACGATTAGCTCTTTGACAAGTGCGGAAGCTAGTAGCATCCGCTGGAAAAGTAAGATCATGACAACAGCTTATAAAGCTGCTGAAAGATTTGGTCTTTTCCGAAAAGAAGTTAACGATATTGACAAATTCATCAAGTTTAATAACTTGATTGGGTAATGAAAGAAAACTCTAATACAAATGGAGATAAATAATATGGAAATCATTATTGCTGGAAAAAAGATTTCAAATATAAAAGAAATTTCTTCAGTAGAGTCTATGATTAACGACTTTTCAAAAGTTGATCAAGCTATGACTGAAGCAAGTAAAGCTTGTGAAGCTTTTGCTAAATTCTCAGATACTAAAACTATTGAAAGCTTTGGTTATAAAGCTACTGAAGCTGTTGGTGAGAATATTGCAAACGGAGCTAAATTTGTAGCTCAAAAAATCGTACAGGTTGCTAAACTTGTTGCTCAGAAGATTGTTCAGTTCATTCAGTGGATCCAGTCTGGTATGCTTAAGATGAAAGCTCAGGCACTTCTTAAACAGATTGCTGCTAATCCAAATCTTAAGCTTTCAGGACCTCTTACTGATAATGGAAAATTACCTGAAATTATTGAAGCATATAAAGGAATTTCTTCAATTTATAGCGAAAACGTTCAAGGTATTGTAAATGTTAAATTGCCTACAAGCTCTGAATATACAGCTATTCATAGTTTGGATTCGTATACAAATTTTGTTTCAACTTGTATACTCAAAAAACCGATAAATGATGTAAAGCAATTTCTTACAGAACTTTCAGACCCAAATCTTCCGATTAGAAAAGAATTGGAGATTCAAGCAAATCTTATGAAAAAAGCTGTTTCTGAGATGAGTGCTGGAAATGAAGACCCTGAACAAATTAAGAAAAATAAAACAATTGTTAATTTTTCTTCAAAATATGTATCATTTGTATTGAAAGTAATAAATGCTTATCTCAGCACAATTGCTGAAAAGATTAAAGCTCAACAGGAAGCAGCACAGCAACAGCAGCAGAATACTCAGCCGGCTCCTGCCGCAACTCAACAACCAACTGCTCCTGTAAGTACAAACGTTTAAAATCAAAACAAAAGTCACACCCTCCCTAATCGGGGGGGGGGTGATTATTTTATATTATTTTTCTAATCCCGATAAGGATAATGTATGAAATATTCTTGTACAGATGAACACGGAAAAAGTGTAGAATCTGGAGCTATAATTGGTAGTATCATTCTTGGTGGATTTGTTTTAACCTGGGTTGGAGCAATTGGATATGGTATATATTCATCTCTTAAAGCTTTTAAAAATACTTTAGCCACAAAAAAATATTTAAATCAAGAAGCAAATAGACAGTATTATACATCATTGGATCAACTCTTTCAATCTAAAGAATTTAAAGATGCACTTCATGATGTTGGTAAAAAAGTTGATATTCTAAGTAAAAAAGATCTTTTTGCATATTTTGATGAAAAAGGAATTAGTGCAAAAACTGTAGAATATAAAGATATAGGATTTTTGAATACTGGGAAAATAATGGGTATTCAAATACAATCTCCAGAAACAATAATTTCCGGTGTTAAAAACAAATCAAAAGGTTTTGGTCTTATCGAAATCGATAACAAAGCAATTCTTATATCAAAAACTCACGCGATTTCTCCTACAGGTGTTGAAGAATCTCATGATTCTGTAAACTTGTATATAGCGTATAAAAAACATGGTAAAGTCTATATAACTTGTTTTGTTAAAGCAAAAGCTAATCATGATAAGAAAGATAAGTAATTAATTTTAATAAATTAACTTCCAGGAGGAAAACCTCCTGGAAGTTTCATTTTATTTTTCTTTCTTTGTATTTGAAATATAAGCTCTTAATAAAATTCCTATTTGTTTTCTTGCTTCTTTTAAAACTGATCCAGATACTTCAATGTTTCCATACACAGTTATACCATATGTATTTTCAGCAACATCAGCTTTTCTTATTTTAATAACGTTATTTTTATCACCATATTTCTTCCAAAGATTCATAATCTTTGCTTTATCTTCTTTTGTAGATATCTTTACAAGATACACTGGTGTATCTTTCATATAACCAGGATACGTTACAGAAGTTGTTTCACCAGCAATAATTAATTTTGATAATCGATTTAAACATGAAAGATAATATTCTTGTTCAGTTATCAATATAAAATCCGGATTTTTAGAAATTTTAAATCCATTTTCTTTTAAATCTGCACCTATAGATTTTAGAACAGATTTATACGTTTTGTATTGATCTGAGAAAAATCCTTTCAATCCAAAGCCGTTTTTCAAAAGCTGTTTACTAATAAGAGATATTAAAACTTCTTTTTCAACTGTGATATAAACATTTTTAAGTTTTGTATTAATATTAATATATTTTATAAATTCTTCAAGTAAAGTTTTTGAAATACGATCAATTATTTCAAGAGATTTATCTTTAAAGATGCTTAAAACTGATTCATATGATTTTTTGTCAAGATTTTTAGCATTTGGAGTTACAGAAAAACACCCGATTGAATCGTAAAGATTGTCTTTAATATTTGTGTGTTTAGCATAAAGTTTGTATAAAAATTCATTTTCCCTACAAACAATTAAATTTATATCAACGTCTATTCGTTGATCATCTTGAAAATAAAAATCTGTAACAGTAGTTTCTATAAATTTAATTTTAGATTTTAACGTTGTTCTTGGGATTGAGTTATTAGGTATACATTTTGTTATATAATTTCTAACAGATTCCATTCGAACTTTACAAAAAGTTCTATGTGTGCCTTCCGTGTGATCAGGACCATCCCAATCAACATTATCGTCAAATAAATCTATAATAAAATTATTTAAATATTTTTTAAAATAATTAGCATCAAATTTTTCAAAAGTAAATTGTGCTATTTCTTCACCAGGTTTAAAATCTTTCATTTTATATTGTTTCATAAAATTAACTCCATATAAAATAAATTTCATAAAAATGTTTTTAACATTTTAATAGGTTTAACCTAAAAATCTATCTTATTTATATAATGGTGGTAGTTTATGAAATACAGTGTTGAAAATTCGGCAGCTACAGCAGTAGAGTCATATAACGACTTTGGTGGAGTATCTGCAGAGGGTTTCCCACGTCTTCCTGGAGTTTCTTCAGTTAAATTAGCTGGTGGTGGAGTAAATTCACCTTTAACAAAAGCTATCGGAGGAGCAATCCCAAGAAGTGTTTTATCGAAATCTCTTGATGATTATCTTGCAAGCCCAGGTGTTAAGAAAGCTTTAGCGCAAATCAAAGCTTATTGTGAAAAGAAACATTGGGGTATTGTTGGACTTGATGGACTTCAGAAAAATCCAACTCTTTGGACATATCTTTTCAAAGCAGTAGGATCTAGTTTTAACATTGCTAACGGACGTAAAAACACATTTGAACGTACAGTTGACGGTGTTAAAATTGTTGTTATCTATACAGATAGCAAAAACGATTCAAGTTTTGCAAAATCTGCAGATCTTCGTTCATCTAAAGATTATTTTATTCTTCATCTTGTTCTTTCAAAGAAAGATGGTGAATCTACAAAATATTTTACAAAACAGATCTCAAATCGCGTTTATGTAAAAGTTGAAGACAAAGAAGGCACTGCTAACAGAAAATCTAACTACAATGCTGAAATTAACGTAAATGCTAATGTAAATAAAGGAAACGAAAGTCTTATTCTTCCTATCGCAACTAGCGCTGAAGGACTTCGCTTCTTTGATCTGTAGTAAGATTTATATCTCCCGGAATAATTTCCGGGAGTTTTTTTTAATTTTAAAAGATGAATAATGTTATTATTACACTCTCCTTTTTGGAGAGTGTAATTTTATTTTTTTTATTTCTTCTATATAACGTTAAAATTCAAACATGCTAATAGCGCTTATACGTATAAACACTTATTTTAAATACGTAAATTTATAGCTGTAAAGGGTACGATTATGGCTGTAAAACTTATCCCTACTAGAAATATTTCTGATCAGTTCTATAGACTAGATAAAGATACTGTAGAACGAAAAGAAGATATTCCTGGTAGTAAATCGGGGAATAACGGATTTGTAAAGAAATTTACACGTTATTCTAAAAACGTTTTAAAGTCAACTAAGAATGCAGCATTTGGTATAGTTGATGCTTATGTTCCTAACATCAAAGGCGTTAGAGATGAACTTAAGAACGTTGCTATATCAGCTAAAAATGATGCTGTAAAACTTGTTGGACCTCTTAAGTCTTCGGCAAGAAGTATTTCTGGAGATGATGGAGCAGTAACTTCTTTTAAACGAAAAGTTACAGTCCAACTTGAAAATATCAAAAAAGATGTAAAAAACAGAATCCAAACCGGAAATATTTATAAAACCGACGACATGATCATGCAGGAGCAATTTGCTTCTGAATTCGGTGGAGATTTTGGATCTTTCGGTTTTGGTCAAGACGATTTTTCTTCTTTTGCTTCTGATAGTGATTCTTTTAGAACAGAACAGGCTCCAGACGTCTTAAGTGATGAACCTTTTGGTGGAGTCTCTAAAGGTGTAACAAGAAAAGTAAATATTTCAGCTCAGCAAAGAGCAAAAAGAGCAGTTCACACTCCTTCTGCTCCAAGAGTTAGAATGAGTCAACCTAGCTCTAATGGTGGAGTTACTAAGGGAGATCTTACTGTAGCTGAAACTACTAGTAGTGGAATTCAAGCAGTTATTTCTCAACAAGAAAATCTTTGGGCAAGAAATATTGCTGCTGCTGAAATACACAATAAGAAAGTTGTAACTTATCTTGATAGTATTCTTAAGGGAGTTAATGCACAAGTTGATTACCAGAATAACATATCTTCTACAGGAACAACAGCTCAGCTTGAGTTCCAAGGAAAACTTTTAGCAGCAAATCAAGATATGCTTAATCATATGCGTGAGCTTAAAGATATAGTTGTTGCTGTTAATGGTCAAAAGAAAGATATTATTGAGAATACTAAAAATAGTTACAAAATTACAAATAACAACGATCGAAGTAAAGTTATTGATGGTTCTGTTGGATTTAACGGAAATGAATATTGGAAACAGATCAAAGAGAACTTCCAAGATACTGGAGTTGGTTCTATGCTTGGAATGCTTCCAATGTTTGGTATGCTCGGTGAAGGAGCTGGAAACGTTAATGTTGTTCAAGAAGCGTTGAAAGGTTTTTTAAAATCTCGTGTATCAAACGCTACACGTGGTAAACTTTTTACTCTTAACGAAACTCTTGGAAATTTTGGCTCTCTTTTAATTGGACGAGCAAACCAAGCAGCACGGTTTGGAAAAACTCCTCTTGAACAGACTTTGGGTAGATTATTTGGTCAAAGATCTACTCACGTAGAACTCAATAACTTTGGAACAAAAAATATAGATTCGCAAGTTGCTTGGACTGGTAGAAGTGATAAAACTCTTAATGAAGTTATTCCGTCCCTTCTTGCTAAAATTCATGCTTCTATAACTGGTGGAGATGAACTTGTTTGGGATCATGGTAAAGGGGACTGGACAACTCAAAGCGTTATTAATGAAGAGCGTAAACAAAAGATTGAAATGGCTTACTCTGATGCTCGTGTTTCTTCTTTAAACCGAGAGATGGGTAAACTGTCTGGAATGGAAGGATTTGAAACATACGCTAATACGATTTCTAAAAACCTTATGAAATCAGGTCAACAGTTCAGCCTTGATTTAGCTACTGGTAATGATGAAAAATCTAAAGAATATCGAAAAATGGTTCTTGGAGAACTTGCTGATGATCCTAAAGCAGCAAAAGCTTTGGATGAATTTTCTCGTCTTTTTATGCGGATGACTTCAGCAGAACAAGCAAACTATAACTCAGGTGTTCTTAAAGCCGGTATTAACGCTCAGAAAAACATAAATGAAGTAAACACTTATTATATGAAAAATGGCGGAGTTGCCGCTTTAGCCACCGCTTCTAAAACAGACAGAATCCGAGAATTAAAACGTTCTATTCAGTTTGATACTAAATATAAACTTGGATTTGGTGCTAAGAAGAATACAAACGAGTGGCTTAAAAAGAAAAACGATAAGATTAAAGCTATTGAAGAGTTAATTAAACTTCAGCGAACAAATGGTAATAAAGATGAAATTGAAATTCCTAAAGATATAAACGATGATAACTCTGAATGGGAAACAGTCGATTATAAAACAGCCATGGATAGGCTTAAGAACGAAAAGATTGTTGCCCAGGAAGATAAAAGACGTATTGCTCGACTTGGAGATGTAACTCAAGCTACTTTCTGGAATGCGATTTCTGCAAGAAGTGATATCTCAAAACAGAATTCAAAACTCAATAAAGGTGTTGATAAATTTGCTGATTTTGCTTTCAAAGGAATCGAAGCTCTTTCTGGTAACTCTGTACACGGTTCTGGTCTTTTGGAGAGTGGAAACGAATACGCTGAAGAAGTTAAGAAAAATACAGAAACGTGGCGAAATTATTTTGAAACAACTAAAACAAAGCTTGAGAATTCTACAAGATTCAATAAGAATACAAAACTTGGTAGAGCTGCTCTTTGGCTTTTAAATACTGCTGATCAAAATCTTTCAGTTGATGCTACTAAGGCTGCTACTGAAGGATTTGTTACAGATGCTAATGGAAAACCAAGTAAAATTGATACTCTTTTCAATACTACTAAAGATTGGTTTGAAAATGTTTTTGAATCTGCTATGGGAACTCCTATAGCTAAAGCTATTAGTGAAAAAGCTAAACCTGTAACTGATAAAGTAGAAAAAGTTTTGAATTCTGAAAAGGTTAAAGACTTTAAAACTAAAACTAGCGCAGCAATCTTTGAAGATTCTGTTGAGAAAAATATCGCTGATGCTACTAAGGCTGCTACTGAAGGAAAAGCTAAAACTAAAAAAGGAATTAAAAACCTTATAGATACTGTTTCAGATAAAGCAGAACTTGGTGTTGAAAAAGCTACCGATATCGCTATAGATGCTTTAGGTAAGTTTGTTGATGGAGCAGAAAAACTTGATAAAAGTCTAAAACTGCATAAAAAAGAAGTTAGAAGGCTTGCTGAAGAATTACTTAACCATTGGCAATTTGGTGAAAACTGTACAGTAGATGAACTTGTTGAAACATATTATTCTAACGATTATATCGACAAAGCCACTTTACGTCAAGCTTGTGAAGCGGTTGATAAAACGATTAAATACAAAATATGTTATACGATTTCAAAATCTGAAGGAGCAGTCTCTGGAGCAATAAAAAGCGGACTTGCCATGTTTGCTGGTTTAAGTTTTAGTAAAGCATTTAATGCAGCACAATCTAAAGTTGCTAAAGGTATAGCTCTTGTTTGTATTAAATCTATTAAAACATCAGTTAAGAATAAGATAAATAAAGCAGTAGAATCTGCTCCTAAACCTATCAAGAAAGCTGGTAAAAAAGCTGCAGAAGCTGCTGGAGGAATAATTGATAGTGTTGGTGAATTTTATGAAAATGCTAAAACTCGTGCCGGTGGACGTAAAAAAGATAAAGCTGATAAAGTAAAACTTTTTAACGATAATCCTTTGTATTCACCTGATGATCCTAAAGATAACGACATGGCTGCAGTAAAATTTATGAAATGGTTTTACTCACCTGGAATGTTGGGTCTTTCCCCAAGAGCTTTAGGACAGGGAGCTGGAGGACTTGTTGAAGGTATTGGAAATTATGTTCCTAGTATGATTGAAAAAGGTCTTGGTGGTTTAGGTAAAGGTGCTTTAAGTGGTCTTAAACTTGGTGCTAAGGGTCTTGGTAAAACTCTTGGAACAGGTTTGGGTGTTGCTGGAGCTGCTCTTCCTATGGCTGCTTTATGGACTTTATCTAATATTCCTAACGCTTTTGAACTTGCTAAAGGTGCTGGAAAAGGAATAATGAAAGGTATTCCAAATCTTCTAACAAATACTTTGTCTATGCCTATGCGCATGATCCCTAAAGCAGGTAAATACCTTAAAAGTTATGTTAAAGGAACTGAAAAATATCAAAAACTCGTTGCTGCTGCTATGGAACGTGGTTTTGTTGACGTTTCTGATATGAAAAAGAAAGATCTTTATGCTTATATTACAAACATTCAAGGTAAAGCCGGTAAAGCTTTACGTGATATGGAAGAATATAAAGACCTTGAAAAAGCAGTTGCTAAAGACGATAATACTCGAAATTTTGCTCGAAAGATGTTTAGACAGATTAAAAAATCTGCTCGTGATATCAAACTTCACATCAAGATGCAATCTAATGGAACTTATAGATATCGAAACATTCTTCGAGTACTTGATCTTGCTAAAAAAGATGCAAGTTTTGATGTTTACGATCTTGATAAACCTGGTCTTTATGCATATGTAAAAGGTCTTGAAGCTTCTGGAAATAAGAAACATAGAGATCTTTATAAAACTATTGCAAAAATGACTGAATGGCAACGTATTGAAAAAGATGGTGGAATTAAAGGTTACTTTGCTGAAGTTAAAGACGACATAGTTGATAATTTTAAGAAAAAAGTAATTGATCCATTTAAACGTTTCAAATCTTGGCTTAGACTTGGAAAATATCGTAAGCTTACAGTTCCACTTGCGGTTGCTGGTATTGAAGGTGCAGAATTTATTGATTCTAAAGAAGAATTGTGGTCACACCTTACAGCTATGGCTGAAAGCAAACAGCGTAAACAGAAAACTCTTTTTGATGCAATTTCTAGACAGGGAATTTATCAAAAGCTTAGAGTTGAAATGACTGCTAGAAATCTTGAAGGAAAAGATAAAGAAGACTTCTTAAATAAAGAAAAGAAAAAGGAAAGAATTCGAAAGAAATATGGAAGTCTTATTTCTATCGTAAGATTATACCTTACTAATAAGAATATTGAATTTAACGAAGATGATCTTTCTGATCCTGAAGCACTCTTTGCATTTATTAATGCTCTTCCTGATAAAGAAAGAAATAGTATTGCTAACATGAAGCAGTATAAAAAGCTTTACAAAGAGCACAATAAAGGTAAAGGAGAAGGTGAACAGGAAGGAATGGAATACAATTCATTCTTTAGAACTCTTCTCGGTAAAGGAACTAATCTTTTTAAACCAGGTGAAAATCCAAATGGTATGAAAAATACTCCTTGGAGCTGGCTTCGTGGTAAACTTAAAGGTAAATCATCTGATGAATCTGCTGAAGAAGAATACTATGCTCCAGATGGAAAACCTGTTGGAAGATTTAGAAAATTTCTTATTAAAAAAGGTATTGGTGCTACAGCAGCTGATAAAGCTCGTGCTATGGCCGAAGACCTTGGTGGAAGTGAAGATGGTCTTACATATAATGGACCTAAAAGAACTAGATTACAAAAGATTATGCCTGCGGCTTTAGGTGGAAGTTTAGCAACTTTAGCTGCTGCTAAAGGTGGTGCTTTACTTGGAACTGCAGCAATTCCTTTTATTGGAGCACCTCTTGGTGCTGCTTTAGGCGTTGTTGGCGCATATGGTGTAAATAATTTGATGAACTATATGCAAAGACGTAAACTTGCTAAGAATTTTAAAAATGAAAATGAAGTTATTCTTGGACCAAAAGAATCTTCTGAATCATCAGCAGCTGATAAAGCATTCACAATAACTGCTTCTGGAGCTTCTAAAGCAAAAGAAAACATGAATGGTTCTATGGAAAAGAAAGCCAAAATGGCTCTTAAAATAAATCCAATAGCAACTATTGCAGGTCTTGTTGCCGGAATGACTAAACAGCTTGGAAAACTCAATGAAGGTATCGGTATTAATGATAAAGGTGACCTTGATCCTAAAAACAAAGGAACACTTGCTTCAAGTCTTGATAAACTTGAAAAGAAAGAAGGCGGAGGAGGCGGAAGTCTTCTTGGAAAGATCGTTCCAATACTTTCTGCTATAGGTGTTGCTTTAGGTGCTGGTGCTCTTATTAAAAATATCTTTAATATTAAAGATAGATTTAAAAAAGAAGGAACCGCTGAAGGATTAGCTTATACTGTTGGATTACAAAATGAATCTGACACTAAGTTCAATGCTGATGGATCTGAAAAAGGTGTAGTATCACAACTTTTTGATAGAGGTGCTGACCGAATCAAAGGTGCTTTTATTAAAGGTATTGGTCGTAGCAAGGGTGGAAAAAACGCTATGCTTCAACTTGCTAAGAAAGGTATTTCAAAAGCTTCTGATCTTGGACTTGCTGGAACACTTAAAAAAGGTATCAAAAAGTTCCTTGATAACAAAGTAGTTAAGAAAATGCTTGGAAAAGCTGCCGGAAAGATCAAAGGATTCCTTGAACCTCTCATGGAAAAAATTGGTAAAACCGCTGGAGCTAAACTTGCTAAATCTGGTGCTGGAAAAATTGCTAAAGCTATACCAATGATTGGTTGGGCTCTTACTATTGCTGATGCTATAAAAGACTTTGTTGCTGGTGCTGTTCAAGCTCCAAGATATTTCAAAATTTCTTCTAGTGAATGTACCGCAGGAATGAGACTTTGTGCTTCATTAACTGTAGGTCTTAGAACTCTCATTGAAGGTCTTCTTTCTGCTTCTGGTGCAGGTATAGGTATATCTGTCGCAATGGCTCTTATTCCTGAAGATTGGCTTGTACAATCTATGTATAAACTTATTGCTAGCGATGAAGCTAAAGCTGAACTTGCTGAAAAGCAAAATGAGTTTAAAGAACGAGCTGAATCAATGGGTGTAAGTGTTGAACGATTGAATGAAGCTGAAAACACTACTTTTGGTCAGAAGATTACAATGGGTTTAAAAGCTGCTTTCTCTAATAAGACTTACGAAGATCTTAAAAATGAAAAAGCAGATAAACTTTTGAAAGCTGATGCTAATTATACAGGAACTCATGAAAGTTCTTCATATATGAACGACGTTAATGTTACAGCAGAGCCAAATAAACCTGGAATGGAAAAACTTGACGACAAAGTTGCTCGTTGGCTTACTCCTTCTTCAGATGGTAACTGGCTTCCTGTTAGCGATGTCGTTTCTTCAGCACAATCTGCTGGATATTGTTGGCCTCATGATGCTGCTAGGTGGCATTACGTTTGTACTTCTCCATTTGGAGAGCGAACTCAACCTACATCTGGAAACAAAGGTGTATTCCATTGTGGTGTTGATATGAGATGTCGTCATGATGCTCTTTACGCATTCTGCAGTGGTACTGTAGTATATGCTGGCTTTACTAATGATGATTTTGGTGGAACTGTTGTTATTAAAGGTGATAATGGCGTTATAGCCGTTACTGCTCACCACAGAGACATCAAAGTTAAAACTGGAGAGCAGGTTAAGGTAGGTCAGCCTATCGGAACTTCTGGTGGAGATCCTCATGATCCTGGTGATAGAAAAGGTATTGGTGTTAATTCTAAAGGTGGTCCTGCTTCAACAGGTTTACATCTTCACTTCTCAGTAGTTGTTGGAAAAACAGTTGTTGATCCTATTGGTTTTGTACTTAATGGTTGTCAGTTTACTGATGATATTAAGTCTCACGAACTTTATGGTGTTCTTAAACGTCTTCTTACTAGTACATGTAAAATTGACTTTAGTGGAAAACAAGAAGAAATTATTAACGGAGATCTTACAACTGATATTGCTCCAGAAGCAAGTCTTGCCGACGCTGCTAAAGAAGCTGGAATGAGTAAAACTGAATTGGCTAAACTTGGAAGTCAGACTTCACAAGGCCACGATTATACAACTAAAGTTAATACTAATTCTTCAACTAACACAAATAATTCTAACAACAATGGATCTACTGCGTCAACAGCGGTTAAAGCTAATGCTAAAGAAACTCCAGTTTCAATGTCAAGCGATACAAATTCTCTTCTTGCTCGTGCTCTTGATATTCAGAATAGCATTTATAAGGAACAAGTTAGACACAACGCTATTGTAGAAAGCTTTATTAAATTAATGACGTCTAACAATCCTAGTAAAACACAAACTATGGTACGTGAAATTAGAGAAAAAGTTGATAGTATATCACAATCGTTGATTGATGGAGCTGATATAAACGCAGTTGGATTATAACTTAAAGTAAGGGTTAACAGTTATGAGTGATTATTTTGATTTAAAAACTGATGAAGAACGTTACAACTATGTTGCCCTTACTGAAAGTGGTAAGAGCGAAGTAGAAGACGATAATCGAAGTACAAAAGATAAACTCTCAACTGAAACCGAAAGACAAGTAACGTGGAAAACTGATCTCGGCGAAACTATGAACTGGAACAAGAAGTTAACTCTTCGTGATCTAGGTCATTATTTCGGCGAGCGGTTTTCCGCCGCTCTTTCTGGTGAAAATGGAGTTAATAATGAAAAAAATGACCCACGTTATTTTGGAGGAACAATTATTGCTTCTCCGTCTTCACCATCAAACAATAAAACTGTTGTAAGATGGAATAGTGAAGATGAAGCTGCTTTAAATAACCTTTATTCTTCAATGGTTAAAAAAGCGAATGGTGGGTTAGATAATGATTTAGGTAACGATAATTGGACTAGGTATAATTCAGATAAAGATATTGATAAATATTCAAAAAATTTAATGGATAAGATGTATGGAAATCAGCTTGATTTGAGCAATTTTGTTGATTATGCAAAAACTAATGGAAATGGATCTGGATTAAGGATGGGATCAAGTAAAGTTCTTAATCCAGATTTCCAATTTAACGAAGTTGATGATGTACGAAGTGATTTCCGTAGACCATTTATTGGAAGATTGTATAGTGAAAGAATTTATGACTACAATCTTCCAATAGTGTTTTTTCAACCAGGAACAGTTTCTATCGATAGTGCTACAGTAAACTTTTTATCAGCTAAAGCTAATGCCCAATTTAGAAATCTTCAAAGCTATCTTAAAAGTGAAAGTAATCCAGTAAAATGGCTTGGTATGAAATTGGGTAACGGAATTACATCTTTGTTAAGTACTGGTTCTAAAATTCTTCTTGATGTAGGTCAATGGTGGAAATGGACTAGTCAAAGTTTAATGTATATGCGCTATGTAAACGAAATGCTTTTGGAACTTGCTGAATGGATGGGTTTGTTTCAAGATGTCAATTCAAAGGCTAAATTACGAGAACAAGGTCAAGTAAATGCAGCAAAAGCCTTTATGGAAAGTGAACGAAATTTAAACTCTAATTTCCTTTCAAAAATAACCGGATCATCAACTACAACTACAGTTATTGATGAAAATGGAGCTAAACAAGAAATAGCATTAACAGATAATGACATATTTCCTGACGGCGGTCCTTTTGCTTCTAAAGAAAACGTTTATAACGATACTGTAGATGAAGACGGAATACAATGGCATGCAGGTTATATTGGAAGACAACCTGACACAAATGAATTAAGTTCAGCAAATACAAATATAGGTCAAGACCCAACAGATGGCGTTTTGTCTGTAGTTAATATTCTTCCAATGTATGCTGATGCTTTTAACAAAAAACCAGGAAATACAGAAGATGCAGATAAAGCAGAAAAGACAGAAAATAAGTTAGGATGGAAAGATCTTACCTTAACTGTTCCATACGCTATATCAAATACTGTTTCTGTTTCAGAAAGTTTTGATAACTCAACAGGACAGCATCCTCTTGTAGATCGTTATAACCAACAATTTGAACAAGCAAACCAATCTCGTTTAGTTGGTGCTGCAGCAAACGCGCAGTTGGCAGCTGCAGAAGCTGTTGGTAATGGTAGCGTCAGTTCAACAGGTGATGACATATGGAATTTTATAAAGGGATGGGCTAAAGATAAAGGTTCAAACTTTTTTGCTTCACACAGTATTTTTGGACATACTTTTTCTGGTGAAGCTGGTATGGTTATGTCTGGTGCTGGACGTTATGTTCTTCCTGAAATTTGGACAGATTCGTCGTTCTCTCGTTCATATTCTGTAAACTTTAAATTTAGATCTCCATACGGATCAAAACTTTCTATCTTTGAAAATACATTTGTTCCACTTATTTTCCTTATGGCTATGGCTATTCCTCGTAAAGTAGCGATTCAATCATACACAAATCCATTTTATGTAAAGTCTTACTGTAAAGGTTTATTTTCAATAGAGCTTGGTATGGTTACTTCTCTTAGTATTTCACGAGGAGAAGAAAAGAATGATCGAACAAATGAACAGCTTTTTAGATCTGTAAATGTTACAGTAAATATAAAAGATATGCTTGCTTGTATCCCTATGGGATTGGATGGCGGTTTATTTGGCATTTCTAAATCAGCAAATAACGGCATGTTTAATTACATGGCAAACCTTGCTGGTATAGATTTTGTTGAAAGAGCAAATCTTTATCATAGAGCCAATGTCGCTATTCAATCTACACGAAACGGATACTATGATATGCTTACTAAACTTAATATTGGTTTAAACACTAAACTTAAAGTATTCTCAAAAGCAGCATCTTTTGTTGGACGAACTACTACTGGAATGAGTGGTGGAGGAATCGTTCCTAACAGATCATATCAATAAAATAAATAAAACTGCTCCCCAAATTGGGGAGCAGTTCTTTTTTAAACATTAAATACTATTCCATAGAACAGTTGTGTTTTCTTAAGAGAATCTTTATTAATATAATCTAAAATCTTTTCTTTTGGAACTTTGATAGACCAACAGTCAGCTTTAGATTTAGCATAACCTTCATTAACATCACCGTAGCTATCTGCTATGATGACACTTTCTACATTAGAAAAATCCTCTTTTAATTTTCTTTGTTCTGGAGTAACATCGTTTACAGGTCCATCTTTATTACAAAAAAGATCTGCACCAACAACAGAAATAACGTGAGCAAATTTTTCATATTTTAAACTAGTAACAAAGCCTTTTCCATCATTAAGAATACTAGCCATATCGCTAAGTTTGAGATTGTAATTTACTTTACAAACATTTTTTCCAATCCATTTGTTAAAAGCAAAAACTTCAACATCCCAAAGTTCACGAATATCGTTTCCAGCTTTTAAAGCATAACTTTTAAATGCTTGATTTTTATTAACAAAATTTATACATTCTTGATTATTGTGCATAAACCAATCAAAAGCATCTTCAGCTTGTTTATATCCACCGGTTTTGTCGTGAGTTGTTGGAAATTCTTTATCAAGACCATAAATTGAAGCAACATTAATCATACTTGTTGGAAAACAAGCATTATATCTATCACGTTCATTATCAATTTGTGTTTTAAATTTTTCTTTATTACCATTAAAGAGTCTATAAATTACCGTCATTATTCAACTCCGTATGATTTTTTCAAATATTTCTCAAAAGAAGAAAGTGAAGTTTTTTCACTAAATTCTTCACTTAATTCTTCTTGCTTTTGAAGATTAAAATCCTCAAAACTCTTTACATCGGCTTTATGATATTCATCATAATTCTCAAAAGTTTCTGAAGGTGTATATTCATATCCATCAACTTTAGAAGTTCGTCTAACTCCATTATCATCAATCCAAACCTTAGTTATCTCAGATTCTTTACGAGCATTAAATGAATCAAAATAAACATTCATACCTGGTATATACCAAGATTCGTTCAATTCAAGTTGAGCTTCGTTTTGGAGAACTCCGTTACTATTTTGAACAATACTTTTTGTTGTAAGTACTTCTTCATATCCACCAGCTTTTATTAACGTCCAGCCTAAATAAGTTTTATAATTTCCATGATGTAATGTTACTAAACGAGGTTCAGTGACGTCTTGAATATATAACGATCCATTATTATCCAATGCTTTCATTTTTGAACTTCGTTTTCTAGAAAGAACAATATCTTTTCTACTAACATCGATCTTAGGAGAAAGTCCATACGTTCCACCAAAATTACTAACAACCCAAACTTTACCGGTAGTAGTAGTTTTAAGAGACCATTTCCATTCTATTTCAGATGTAATGTCGTTTCCATTAGAATCTGTACCCTCAATAGATGCATATGTATGGAAATCGTTATAGTTACTGTCATAATATTCAAGAATAGATCTAATGACTTTTGTATCATCAATATCAAAATCGTTATCAATATTGATATTTATAGATGAACTAGTGTAAGCAGTTCCAAGACTTTCTCTATCTACTATAAAAGGAGAAGGAACAACCCAATCATAAACTGAAGAACTAGTTATATGTGAATTTTTTGTATAATTTCCTTCTGAGTCTGATTCTGGAATAAAGTTTTTATACTGACAAATACCCTCATTTTTAATTAGAACATAAAGTACGTCTTCTCCAGTTATAGAAATTCCAACAATTTCATTTTCAATATCATCTATGATAACAAAATTGTCGTATGTTATGGTATTTTGATTTGTAACCTTATAAACGATACCTTTATGAAGGAGTTGTCTAAAGAATGTCATATGTAAGATAGATTCACTACTTACACCATCAAAATACCTTATCTTATCTTTATCCTTAATATTACATAAAAATTCATATTCGTTACTGCTATCAGTTTTATAATAAATAGCATAATTTCCATTTGGAAAAACAACGAGTAAGAATCTAATGTTTTTAAGTGTAGCTATTCCAAGATATGAAGAAACTCCAGGAATACTGTTGTTAAGTGACTTAGTTCTTATTCCAGAAGAATCGTATTCGTTTATTCCAAGATCATTTATGATTATACTAGTACCATCATCAAATATAATTCCTTCACTAAAAACGAGGTCACTTATATTAAAGACTATATTTCCAATAATGATTTCAGAATTAAGAGAATTGTATTCATCTTCTGTAATCCAATCAGCAAACAAATCTACGTTTTGTGTTGCTTGATATTTATAAATTATAGAAATTTTATCATCGCTATTACAAGCAGAATTTATATAATAATTGTTAAACGCATATCCATTACGTGTTGGTTTATCAAGTTTATATGCTTTGTTGAATGTGATTTTTGAAACGTAGTTACTTTGATGGTTTCCGCTAAAAGCTGCACGGTTTTTATCAAAATATGTTACGCTATAAGAAGTTTCATCAAATTTTGCAAATAACTGTTTTGTTTGTATTACCGACGTTGCTTCAAAACTAGTATGAGCTTTACCAACATAATTTTCATAATACCAACCAGAAAATGAATATCCTTCACTTGTTACATCAGAGCAAAGATTTATTCCATTAATACCGTTGTAATGTAATACTGGACTTGAAGCAAAATTCAAGTTATCTCCAACATATGACAACCTAGACATGTTATTTTCAATTTCTTCAATATCAACAACATATCGTTTAGTTCTACCTTCAAAATCCGAAATTACGATATTGAGTTCATCGTAAATGTATTCACCACTAACAATTGATGAAGAAGTTCCACGAGGATTTATAATTCTTGCCTTATATTTACCATCGTTAGACGATTCGTTTTTTCTAATTTTAAAGTAAATTTTATTGTTATTGCTATCGATTGTACCATAAAGTCTATCTACTGTAAGAGTTGAATTATCTGTTTTTTCAAGGTAAATTCTACTCATATAAAGATGACTTATTTCCCAAACAGCATACAGTGTGATATCTTTTGTAATTTTATCGTTATCAAAATCCCAAATATTTTCACCATTAATATCTGAACTCCAACCGTAAAATAAAAATCCTGAAGATGTAGGATTTTCAGGTTTTAAAGCTGAGCCGATTGAAGTGTATGCTTTAATGTTTGATATACTGTCAGGAGCTTTACCACCGATACCACAATTATCAAAGGTAACTGTAAACGTTTCAGATCCATATTGTTCTGTAAGATAATCTAAAATATTTTCAACAGCAGTCTTAAATTTATTTAAAATTTCAGCCAAATATTCATTTCGCTTAGCAACAACTACTGTTTTTATAGCAATTTTGTTTCCAGAAGAATCTGTAACATATTGACCGTATTCATCAGTTTGATAAATAGTTTCTTCAACATTATCACCAAACCATGTTTTAATAGTTTCTATTGAATATTCTTCACCAAATTCTTTAACAAGATATGTTGCTAAAACCCAAAGACGAATTAACTCTTTATTCATATCACTAAGTTCATTGTATCTATCTTTTATACTAGAATATAATGTGAACGTGTGTGAGTATTTGTAAATAGATTCTATTGGGTCATATTTTAACATAGAGAACGTATCAGTATTAATAAGACTACTATTTTTTCTAATAATACTTTCAAGTTTATTTTGTATTTCAGTCTCATTTAATCCGTACGCATCAATAATAGCAAAATCTGTTATAGGATCAACTCCTAATTCTTCAAAAATAGAAGGGTATATTACTGAATTTTTTATAATATCTCCTTTTTCACTACTAATATCGTCTTGAGTTTTTGAAGTATCTGTAGAAGTTGTATCTGTACCTGTTGAACTTGATGTTGAGCCTGGAAGATTACCAATATCTTCATCTGAATATCTAAACTGTCTTACACTTGTACCAAATCTTTCTGGAATTGTTGGAATGATTTTTGTACTATCAAACATACGAATCGTATTGTGAATAGTACCAGAAACAAAACCATTTACAAACTGCTGAAGATCTTTATAACTGTCTGATTGTAAAAGTCCAGAATAAAGATCAGAAGTCGATTTTTGTAAAGATGTTAGAACAGGAAGTTTAAGTCTATCATGAAATTCTTTATTGTACATTCGATCTTCGTCACGTTTTTCACTAGCATACGTTAGATATACGTATATCTTTTTCATTTCAGTATTTCTAAGTTCGATGTACTGTTCAGTTTTCATAACATTATTAACATCAACTGTAAGACCTTTAGTTAAACTAAAATCTGTTTTATTTCCTTTTGCACTAGGCTTTGTAACACTTACAATTTTAGCTAAAACGTTTAAGTCACTTGTATTTATAGTGTACGTTCTATTATAGGTCTTATCATTAGTTCCTAACACATCATATGAGCTAAGACAATTACCCATCGCTCTAATAAATTTTTTAACATTATCAAGCGAAAAATTAGAATAACTATGAACTAAAGTAGATTTGAAAATTGATATAATTGCTCGTTTATATTTATTTGCTAAAGTTGGGTTATTTTTTGCTGAATTTCCTGAATAAACTTTATATTTATCATAAAGTTTTCCACAAATATAGTAAGATACTTCCCAAGCACCATTACTTGCTGCAGTCAAAGCTCTTTGCCATTCAGAAGAGTTTATATCGTAAGTTGTATCATTAAAATCGTCAAGCCATTTTAGAGTCTTAGGAAGATCCATTTTAAGACAATAGTTTAAAAGCGTATTGTTATAGTTTGGATCAGCTCCTTGATATCTGAGGGTTTGACAAATTCCACGAATCATTGTATCATATGCTGAAGTTACACTAAACTTAGTATACAACGAATTCATACCAAACATCAACGCTGAATCAATAAGTGTTGTTCCAAAAGCTTGAGAAAGATTTAAAATATCGGCATATAGGTTATCAAAAAGACCAAGATTTAATCCATATTGATTAGTAAGTATTTTAAGAAAGTTTCCTCCAAGAAACTTATCCATACCAAGCTTACTTAAAAGTGTTCCAAGATTAAAATTTTGAAGGGCATTTAATCCGCCTTTAATTCCGTTTATAAGCTTACTTAAAAGTCCACCAGATTTAGCAAGTGTAGAATCTTGTGGTTTAAGTGTATCCCACAAAGTTGTTACAGAATCGACAGAAACACCTTTATCAAGATATTGGTCAAGAATCGCATTACCAGTTGAGACATATCCGTTACCGGTTTGACCTAACAATCCTGAAGCCGATTTTGTCATAACTGTTGATAATATAGACATATTTGACCTCGATTTCAAAAGTTATTCATAAAAATGTCAAAAAATTAAAGTATTAATAGAAGGTTATTGATCGTTTTAATTAAACCACATTTATAATTTTATATTATAATACTGTGGAGGTTCATTATGGAAAAATCTATAATGGAGATAGATTCAAAAATTAAATCTATCACTATCTTGATTCAAGCAATGAAAAAGATTCGTTTCGACAACGTTGCTTCATCAACATCAGACGATTTTGCTGAGTTCATTGAATGTCAAAAACGTGGTATTCAAAAACTTCAAATGCAAAATTATAATCAGTTAATAGCATTGACTACAAAACACCAGTTGTATCAACGCTATTTAAAAAATGTTCCAGGTATTGACTTGAAAATGTCGGCATTTCTAATAGGATTGATCGATATTGAAAAGTGTCAAGATCTTGAGGGTCTTATAAAATATGCTGGAATTATTGAAAATGACGATAATAAAAGAATTCGTTGCAACCTGCTCTTAAAAAAGAAACTTAAGACACTGGCTCGTAACTTATGCTTAAACGATTCGCCATTTGCTATGTATTATTGGTCTGAGCTTCTTCATCTGATAAACGAGCACCTTAAAAGAGGTGACGAAGTTTACGAAGATGGAAAACCTGGGATCTCTGATACAACTATGATAAATATCTTTACAAAAGCAAAGAATTTTATCATAAAATTCTTCTTAGCAAATTACTGGTGCGCTGCAAAGAAAATTTGCTATGATGCTGACGATGATATTAAAAATTATCTAGACATCGATTTAACTCTTGTTGGACAGAACTTCTTTACAACATGGAAGGATTTCTGCGATAAAACTCAAGAAGAAGTTGACAATAATGTTATTATTGGTTCAAGAAAAGTCAAATACATCAAGGAGAAGATTGACGTGATTTTTAAAGCTCACGGACGATCTCTTCCAAAACGTAAAGAAGACTTTGAGTTTGAGGTTGATGATAATGAAAATTAATATCCACAAAATTGAAGAACTTAGATTGGAAGATGTAACTAAAGAGATAAACAAATTTATATCAATCAAAAGATTTTCTGAAAAAGATATTGTTAATATCCAAGTTCAGGAAGGAAAAACAGGTTATGTCGGTTTTGTAATCTATAATGATAAATCTACGGATTACAAAACTTATGTCAAAGTTATTTAAGAATAACCAGGAGCTAAACGCTCCTGGTTTTCTTTTTTCTTTCTATATTATTTAATTTTGTCAACAACAACAAAATGTCAAATTCTTATATATTTTTTCTTGAGGTAGAATGCCTATGAAAATATTGGTATATGGTTCAAGAAGTATAACCAAAAAAGAAGTTGTCTTTGATATTCTTGATAAAGAGATCAAAGACAAAAATGGAGTTATTATCATCCAAGGTGGTGAATCTAAAGGAGTAGAAGCTCTCTCAAAACTTTGGGCTACAACACATATGATCCCAGTTTATTCTTATCCTGCGCAATATGATAAGTTTGGTGAATCAGCAAGCTTTGTAAGAACCAAAGAAATGATCTATGAATGTGATCGTGCTATAGTGATTTTGAATAGTAAATCAAATGGTGCTAGAGCAGACATAGAGCTTCTTAAAGCATCAGGTAAACCTTTTAAAGTGTATATGCCTGAAAATGTTATTAAACAAGAAGAAAAAAGAGTGTGATGAAAATCTTGATGAAAGATTTTCTGATGCAACAAATTTAAACATACAGTAATTAAAACTAAAAGAGGTAAGATAAATGGCTAAGAAATTTGATATGAAAGAACTTGTTGAATCTGCTATTGGTGAAGACGATTTGGGTCTTGTTAACACTAAAAAGAAAGTTATCGGAGCAAGTAAAGACGAAGAAGACGACTATGATGATGATCCTTATGGTCCTGATCCTTTTGAAACAGACGATCCTTCATGGAAAGGAATAAGGTACTTTAACCTTGTAAACGGTGGAAGAACCTTAAACATTTGTTTCTCAAAGCTTTTTGGAAAAGATGCTAGTGACTATGAAGACTTTATCACTTCATATGTATCTAAGAAAGCTTATGCTGGAAGAATGCCAATGTTCTGTAACACAGCAAATGTTATTCTTAACGCAAATAAGAAAGTTACTGGCACATTCCTTTATAAGTATTATGCTATTAAGCGTGATATCGACAATGTTTCATATGATCATGGAGACTTTATCCAGTTTATCAATGCTATTATCAATCTTTTTGATGTTGGTATTGTAAACGAGATTCGAAAATATGTAAATAGCAAATTCCATGAAACTGGAGACATTAAATACGAGCAGAACAAAGCTTCTTTCATTCCGTCAATCACATTCTTGGATTACCATGTAAAAATCCTTTTCGTAGTTTCAAGAATGATTCATTTTGTTATTCCTCTTTGTCTTGGATTCTTAAAAGAATATAAAGAGATTGACGCAAAGATTTTGCTTTCTGAAACATTTACTGCTTTATTTCCTATTGCTCAAAGAGTTGGTCCTGACGTTGTTCCTCTTGGAAAAGATGACCGTGAAAGTGACGTTTATCAGAAACTTTATAGCTTCGTTGAAGCTAAAGTAAAAGACACACTCAACTCTGATGCTGTAATGTGGGAAAGCCAGGCATTTTTAGGTGTAAACTACAAAACAACAATTGAGACTATCGTAAATAAGCTCATTGTTGATATTGTTCCTGAATACGCATTTAAGGGAGAACCGATTAAATTCAACGCAACTGTTGTTAAGAAATCTGTTCAGGATTACACTTTAAGAAAGAAATATCCATTCAATATCAACTGTCTTGTTGATGTAGATTCAAATGCTGGAGACGATGATAACGCTGTAGTTACAGAAGCTGAACAGTTTGACTCATATAACTCAAAGCACGATGAACTTAGCATCATTATTCGCCACACATTTGCTGAAGATACAGTAAATAAGATTATGCAGAGAAAAGGAATTATCTTAGACCCTGCTGAAGTTGAATGGTATACAAAAAATGTTCGTTTCCATGAATTTCAAACTTTCGCTATTTTTGCTGCTTTTGCTTCTTATTTTGGTGGAACTGAAAACATTTATGGAATTAACCAGCAGTCATATGTAAAACTGATGCTTACTGTAACTAAGATGCTTGAAAGAAGTAACCTTGCTTCTCTTGCAAAATATATTACAGGAGCCAGAAACCGTCATTATATGACTAGAACAGAACGTCGTCTCTCAAGAAATATTCTTATAGCTGATCCGCTTTACAATCACATTATTTCAACAAAATATAAGGCTGTAAAGAATATCATCTCAAAGAAAAATAATTTCATTGAACGAAGAATTAATTATCTTACTAACAATGAATTCCTTTATGTTACTCCAAACGAGGACTTGAATGGAAGAATTATTAGTCGAGATGAAGAAGTTATTCGTCATGACGTTCTCCAGTTTTACAACATGTTCATATTCTAAAAAAGGCATTTTATGTTAATAAGACCACATTATAAATTCATTGATGGAGTCGAAGACATTCACACGATCATTGAAAAACGAAGATACATCTTTGTTTATAATTATGATCGACCACACAAGATGTTGTCATCAACGAATCTTTTGTATTCATATTCTGACTTCTTCAGTGATATTTATCTTGTAAATGAAAGTACTGTTAAAGGGGATGGGTTTTTAATTCCTAAAGGTCTTGATCTTCATGTGCGTAACACTTATCGTGGATACGCACAATTTGCAAGTATCAAAGACTGTAATGGAAAACTTATTCCAAATTATGACAGTATTATCAATTTCTATTTTGGAACTTACGTTAATCATCTTAAACGTAAGAAAGAACCGTTGATTTCCATAGCAAGCATAAACCAGCAGTGTGCTGGACCAGGTTTTGCCTGTTATGAAGATGAATTCCAAGCATTGATAAACTCAAATGGAATTCTTCAACCATATCCTCAATTCTATAATGTTGAGGATATGGCGTATCTTGACAGTAAAAATGTAAAAGCTTCGTTTGGAGATTTCGCATACGACTTTGACTCTTGTCCAAAATATAGATTTGGAGATCTTGTAGATCAGTATACTAAAGTGATATTTGTTAATGTTCCTGAAAATAATAATCTTATAGATCATTCAGCATATGATGCTGTTGGAGAACCTTCAAGAAATGTTATATTCAATGAAACATATAATGTAGATACTGGAAGCTTTAAAAGTGCTGCGACCGAATGCTGTATGAGACTAAACGAATATCTGATAGATAGTATCTTTTCAGAAGCTACATTTATAATCGATACAGAGTCTGCATTATTTAATATCACTGATGTCCGGTTAAAGTATTTAACTGTTTCCGACGAAGATAAAAAACACGAATTTGCTCGTTTGTGCACAAATGTTGGAGATGTGGTAGAAAGTTTATTTGGGGAAAACGATTTTCCAAATGAAGCATTTTCTGCCGGTTTTTATCCTACTCGCTTAACCATTAGAATTGGAGCAGATATTTGTAATATGAAATATTCAAATCCTGAAACAAAAGTTCCAGGTTTTGATAAAACAGGTAACAAAATTCTTGCACCTTTAAGTTCTAGTGGAAAAAGCTCAGCAAGTGATATAGATCAAATAACTAGCATTTATGCTAACGACGGATTTAATACTTGGTAAACAAATATGCTTATAAGAAGAAATTTTAGAAAAGATTTTGAGACAACAGATTATGAAGTTACTGGTTTAATAAAAGCTCGTAGAACATTGTTTTTGTTTGTTGATAAATCTAGTCTCAATGCTGGAACTGTTATGAAAGCAAAATGTGCTATCGTAAATGAATGTGTGTATGATTCAAAAAAGTCATATACACATTCTCTTGTAGTTCCAGGAAGCCATTTTATACGAAATGCTGTTTATTTTGGAGACGTTAATGCTACTGTCATGGGCAATATTACCCATGGTGAGAACATTTTCGTTTTAGACAATTGTGTATCGAAAGAAAAACAAATTGTCCCTCATGGAGACACTATTTCGTATGATCCAAATTACTATTCAGTAAAAATGGCAAGTTACAATATATGTGATATCGAAATGTCAGGAATAGCAAATTCTTATGAAAATCTGAATATACCACCACAATTTTATAACGAATATCACATGTGTTTAATGACAGGAGATTATGTCGATTTATTAAATGAGCCTTTTGGAACAAAAACTAAACTCAAAGATCTCATGACAAACGAATGTAAAGTTGTTATGATGGATGCTTCTAAATATGATACAATGCGTTTAAGTCTTACAAATAGAATTTTGGATGCAGAAACCGTATGTAAAGATAGCATGGATCTTAACAACATGATTGGAAACGCTTTTGACGAATATTGTGGACATGGAGCAATCTTTATCTACGATAGTAACGTTAAAGGTAGTGGTCATGAAGGAGTTGGAGTTCAAGAAGGTTATGTTCCGTATGGTACTTGGCACAATCCTGAATATCTTGGTAAAAATTTGAATCAAGCTTTAACAGCATTTTCTTTAAACTGTAAAGATGTTGAAGCTCAATACGGTGACATAAGAGTATTGTTTGCTCCAGGAAGTCTTGGAAACAGATATAAGATTAGGTTTAAAGAATATAAACCAGATCATCAGCCATTTCCTATGCTTGGAAACTTTGATAACGCAAACAACACACGAACAAGTTTCGTGTTAAACAGTGTTGATTCAGGTTATACTAACGATCGATGGATCACTGATACTATAAGATCTAGTGAGAAAGCTGACGAATTAAACTTTATGGCTCAGATGAACGGGTATATATAATACATTGAGGTTAAAATGAAATGCTTATAAAACCGTTTAAAAAATCTTTATACGATGTATGTGATTTTGGAACAACTAGAAATGGATATGTGCTGTCTAAAGATTATGATGGAGAAGTGTTTTATAAAAAGGATAGGTTTTTGTTAAATGATATTGGATCTTGTAGATACGAATCGATAAAAATCTATCCTAAAAAGAAAACACTTATAAAAGAATGTGCTTTCGGTGAACATAAAATTCAACTGTTAGGTAACGCAGTAGATCCTGTGAATTTTATGTACACTGTTTTGGATACAGAAACTGGAGAGATAAAACAATATGGATCAAAAGCAATTATTCCTTCTATAAATAATCCAGGTGAACCTTTGTTTTGTGGGTGTTTTGGAATAAAACCTCCACCATTGTATGTAATGAAAGAAGAAACTAAAGTGTTTAGAGGAAACTTGCAAAATGTTAATAGTGTAACGAAACGATCTGAAATGATTAGTGAAATTTCTACTACTGAAGACATTTTGCAAAATAATTACTTTAAAACAATAGGTTTACTTAATTCGTTTTTCATGCAATGGGGTTATTTATATCCATTTGAAGCAGTAGTTACTCTTGATAGCGTTAAAGGCTTTAATCTTAACAGTTTCAAGTATCTTAAAGGTCTTTTAAGTGAAAAAGCTTCGTTAGAACTTGGAAAAAGATTTGTTACTCAATGTGATAGATTAACTGATCTTTTTAAAGAAAACTTTAAAGATAAGCACAGATCCTATAAAGTTCAAGTATTTGTTGGATCGTTTGGAAGTGTTATGAAACTAAAATCTTCAGATCATGTATTCCAATTTACATTTCCAACTAGTAACTCAGATTACTCATCTGAGTTATTTAAAAATAACTTAAACGGATCATATTATTTAAGTGAAGAGCAAGGATTACTACTAACAAACGAACCGTTATCAGATATATCAGACGAAATGATTCAAAGAACTGATTCTTGGAATATGTAGTCTTTATAAATATACATTATAGTTTTGGAGGAACTATGATAAATCAACCAACAATCTTACTAAACACAATCCTTACATATTTAGGCCCAATCATTGAGGCTGCTGGTCACCACATCGATCCTACAAATGGAATGATTGTGGATAATGTTACTGGTCAAAGAATCGCATACATGAATCCACGATATCAAGAAGGAGAATCTGATGATTCAGTTCCATCAGTAATTGTTCCTGTTGTACCTTTAAATCATGAACATTTTGGAGTAATTAGAGAAGATCCAGGACTTGAAATTTTCAATCCATTCTCAAATCCAAAGCATATAAGTGCTATTCTTTATAAACTTAAGAAAGTACTTATTCCGTTTGTATTAAGCCCTGTTACACTCAATAAAGCTCATTCTGAAGAAGAAATGGATGCTTTAGATGAGTATCTTCAGCTTTATAACAGAACAGATAATCAGAAGTATTTTGAAGTTGGAATCGTTTCAACTGAAACTCCTGAGATGCCAAAAGAAATTATCAAAGCTGCTGGAGAAAGTCATTGTCAGGCTACTTGGAATCTGTGTGTTTTGATTTATAACAACTATGTAAATACAGATCAGAAAAAACCTAAAAAGGAATTTTCTAATCTGGATCTTAGTTGGAGAAAGATCAACAGACGTATGGAAGAATGGGATAAAGAAAAGAAACTCATCATATCTGAAATCAAACAAGAAAATAAAAATATTGTTGATGATTCAAATGAAATGATGAACTTTTCAGCAAATGAAGGATATAATCCTGACGTAAATATCCCGTTGTTTAGTCAGCCAACAGAATATGTTTCAGAAGAAGAGATGGATTCGTTCTTAACTTCTCTGTTCGATCCTGAAGACTTAAAGCCTTATACTCCACCTGTTACAACTGACGAAGTTGCTCCTCAGGTAGAAGATCAGGTTATCGAAGTTCAGGGAACAATTCCTGAAGCATCTGATTCAGAACTTGAGGTTGCTCAGGATAATATGAATAAGATGCTTTTGAACGAGATGCAGCACGAAGTTCCGCCACAGGTAATGATGGGTGAAGCTATTGAAACTACAAGTGTGAATCAGAGTGAAGAAATCAATGTTCCTGACGGAGTTCTTAAATCTAACCAGAATACAGACATGTTTGGTGGAAACTATCAGAACTTTAATCAAACAGGAAAGATTGATGATCTTCCACAGTCTGAGCCAGAAGTTCAACAGCCTACAAAACTTGTTCTTGGTGGTGGAGCAAAAGGTCCACAGATGACAAGAAATCCACAAGTATTTATGCCTCAGCAGCAGCCACAGTTTGGTATGCAGATGGGTATGAACCCGATGATGGGTGGTGGATACGGAATGAATCCTATGATGGGTATGGGAATGCAAAATCAGTTTAATCCTTATGGAAATATGAAATCAAATATTGAAGAAATGGATTTGACTGGTGGAAGTAAGTTCTTAAATCCGTACGGAGCATTCTAAATAAGATAAACAAAAATACTTCTCCTCCCTTAATTGGGAGGAGAAGATTGATTTATTTTTTAGGTTTAATCATACAATAATAATCCAAATAAAGTTCAGATTTTCCATATCCACCAGGATTATATCCTTCTTCTTGGAATTGTATTTCATATATTTTATTTAACGGACAAGATGAAATGAGTTTGTTAATTTTATCTTCAAATTCATAAAGTATATTGTAATCAGCCGCAACATCATCTAAATTATTACAAAAAACTTTTAAACCATTTGAAAAATGTTCTGAGTCATACGGTTCAATTTTTGTGATAGTAGTTTTTTGCTTAAGTTTTGTACCGATAAATTGCTTGAACGCTTTTTCACAGAATAAATCAAACTCTTTTTCATGTTTTTCAATATCAGCGGAATTATTTTTTATGTCTACAAAAAGAGAAATTTCATTTCCTCTGTAGTCTGATTTCAAATTTATAGGATAATCGCCATTGTCTAAAAATAGATTTACATGAATACCATTTTTAATCAAAATTTGTTTAATCTCATTAACTATAGAATTGTTTAACGTTTTAACACAAATATTATGATTTGGAATAGATTTATTTTTATCAATATAGTCCAATTCAAGTTCAACAATTCCACCTCTAAGAAAATCAATCGGATTATTATAAATGTCGTTTTTTAAATTTTTTAATTCATGTATACCAATATTTGTACCAATACATCTAATATCTGTGATTTGAAAATTTTCTTTTTCAAATTTTATAGGTTTTTGTTTTCTAAGATTGTCACAAAATTGAGATATTGTTAGTAATAATTTATACGCATCAAAATCAACAGTTTCTGTAATAGGAAAATCTTCTTTGCTTTTTATATCAAACAATCCTTCAACACTTTTTCCGCGTTCATCTATACAAGTATATTTCATATATTTTTCCTTATCGAGATTAATATGTATAATAAATAATCACCCCCCCCCCGATTAGGGAGGGTGTGATGTTATTTTTTTTAAGAAAAAAGGCAGTTTTTAGTAAACGAATATATGTGCTCCATACCGACAAATCAAATCAATCGCAGTCTTTATTTTTTGGAGAAAAAATGTTTTCAAAAAAAGGAGTTTTAAATGAAAAAAAATACCAGAAGCATTACCATCGAGGCTCTCAATATGGCAATAGCTGACGACAAAAAAAAAGGTAAAAAGGTTTTAATAACGGTATCAGTCTCATCGCTCATTATACCAGAGTACCAATATAATCTCACCCGAAATTATTTTTTCCGTCTATTCGGTTTTCTTCACACACAATCCTTTTACAGATAGATGCCTAGCTATCAGATCGCGTAAATCCTCGTTATTAGAATGTTATTTTCTCTAATCAGAACTAGGATTTTTACGACTTAAAGATAGCACACATCCACAGGCTGTTTTTGTAGGTTCATAACCTAATTTGGAATATTCGTTTACATCAGATCCTTCTTTAAATATCTGAGCTTGTACAATTTGTGTGAAATCAAACTGAACAGAATTTAAGAAATAAATACCGCCCTTTGTATTATTTAAAGTAGTATCCTTAAAATGAAGTTCGATCAATTTGTTTGGTTTAAAATCTTGGATATCAACTCTATTCAAAACTACCGTCATAGTCTGAGCATTACTTTCCATTTCGTTAAAGTAACTAGCCATATTAACAGGATTATTTAATTCATCATAATCTACGATAAATTTTGTTCCAGATTGAGTATGACCTGAGTTACTTCTCATCATAGCTTGAGCTAAAGGACGAACTGTATCAGGAACAGGATTTCCATTTTCATCATAACCTACAGCATTAATTGATTGTGTAAATGAAGAAAAAATAAAAGTATCACCCCTTAATTCACTATCCATTACCTCCGCGGTTTCATAGTTAATTAAAGGGCTTCCTATATACATAGCTTCATCGTCTTTATTTTTAGCATGAAGAATATCTCCAGCACCACTTTCAACGTTATTTCCTTGATTTACGTAGATATGTGTTAAAACAGTATCAGAATCAATGTGCTCATGATCTAAAGCGTATTTATCAAGGATATAAAGAATATCATCAAAATCATAAAAGGTTTCAAGACCATTTTCATATATACCAACAGAAGACTGAAGGTAATTCAATACCTGAATCGTATTCATAGGAGGAATAACAATATCAGGTAAAGAATGATCTCCAGTAGGCATATCTGCGATATATCTTACATTAAGTTCATTTAAAACCCAACCTAAGATAGAACCAACAGTTCCACCACCTTCAATAACGTTATTGAAGATCTGTTTAAAGATCTTCTGACTTGTCATATTGAAGAATGTAACATAGATCGTTGTTACTCCAGGAGTTGGATCAGAAACTTTAGGTTTTGATTCTTCTTCAGCAATCTTATCTTCTCTGAGGTTCTTAAATGTTTTAGGATCAAATACTGGAATGAAAGTTGAACTGAATACAATTTTCTCATCTTCAAGAGAATATGAAGTATCTGTTGAAGATTTTGTTGCTACGTAGATAAGCTTTTTAACTGTTATTGTACAAAGACAACTCTTTTTAATAGCATTCAGTTTAATTACATCGGTTCTTTTAACCCTAAACTGTCCTGTTAAAACAGGACTTACACGAGATTTATACTGACAAAGTTTTGTTATTTTTTCAGTATTAACAGGAAAGACTTTCTTTTCTTTATTTTCAACATCATCTCCATCAAAAAACTCTATATACCATTTATATAAAAATGATTCAGAGTTATTTTCTGAAATGATTGGGAAATAATTTTCTGATACCATATCAATTTCCTTTTTACATCAACCAGTTAATACTTAATTGATGCGTTATAAGTTTTTGGTAACTTTCGCTTTGGCGATTGATTTCATAATCCTTAATCTTTTTAAGCCAAGTCTCTATAAGAGGTGATATGGTTCTTAAAAGATTTCCTCTACTTTGCATATGATAATCAAATTCGTTTTCATAAGTATAAAGAGACTGCCATTCACTTTTATCAAGCAATTCTCCAATCTCTTTAAAATAATCCAGAAGCTGATGTATCATATTCTTTTCAGAAGCAGGATCATATTTTTCTTCAATAAACTTCATGATAAGTTTCATCTTTTTAGAGTAACCTTTAGTTTTAAAATGAATAACTTCAGTTACATCTTTTCGATAAAAGAATCTAATTCTCATAGTTCCAAAATATCGACCTATAAAGAAATTTAAAAACTCAAGATCACTTTTTCTAGAACAATTATCATAAAGTTCTTCTTTCTTACATAGTCTTCTCATATAATCTTCTTTTGTAAGAACTACTTCTTTTCGAGTATATGAGTTTTTAAATACTACTGCAGCAACATTTGTTGGAAAAGCAAGCATAAGCTGTCTATCGTGTGGAGAAGATGAGATAACAAAAATGTTACAAGATCTAGACCCGTTAGATAAAAACTTCGGAGCTTTATTTGCTTCATGCATATATTCAAGAGCACTTGCTACAATATACATGATAGGAGTTTTTGGTTCTGTTATATCTGGGATAGTATAGATTCCTGGAAAGAATACAGAATAATTATACACTCTATCAAGAATGTATTTATATTTTCTATATAAATAAGAATCTTTAACATACCCGATAACAATTACATTTTTAGCTCCTCTAGACTTAAAATAATGCTTATAATGAGCATAAAGGTTGAGAATAGAAATTGCTGCATGTAATTCAAAATCTACTGTATCTATTATTGCTTCTTTTAAACGATCAAGTTCATAAACTAAATTTGTAAGATTAATGGGAACATAACAGTTATAACCTTGGATCTGATCTTTTTCTTCTTTAAATTCTGAATCAAATACATCATATTTTATTTTGTATTTGTGTGTTATGTCATCCATGTTCTTAATATCGTCTTCAAACATTTATTATTCCTTATTGAGTTTTTCTTGTCTTTTTATTTATACTCATAGCATAAAATATATTAATAACCTTTGTAATAAATTTTTTGAAACTTCTATCATGAAGATTTATTACAACATTTTTTGAATTTTTCTTTTTCAAACGCTCATAATAGCTTTCAAGAGCAAAAAAATATGCTGGTAAGATATCGCTTCTACTATAGCCTCTTGGTGGATGAGGAAAACACACTGATTTCATCTCATTTATTAGAGTTTTATTATACTCTAAAGCAAGTTTTCCAATATTACACTGTCTATTGTTTAGCAATGACATATATCAATTCTCCTTCATGATTAAGTCTTTTCTATTATAAATCATTAATCGAAAAACATCAAAATGTGAATTAAAAATGGAGGTTTTAAACATGCCAATTGAAGAAAATGAAGTTCCTGAGGAAGTGATGAACGAGTGTTTACATATGTATACTGATGTGCTCACTTATAGCAAAAAACAAAATCTTGCTGAAATTATTCGTCACGCATTCTTTTCAGCTAAACGTCTTGACCAAAAAGACGAAGAAGATTAAATATGGTAAAAATAACTGATATTATTAAACCATTTTCTAAAGGCTTTAGTGCAGTAAGCACTAAAGCTCTTTTAGAGGAATTAAATAAAAGATACATAAGTGAAATAGAACCAAAAATGAATATTTATTCTTTTAAACAGGGAAATGATTATTTTATTTATGCTCAGATCCCTTCAAAAGCAAACGATAAATATACTGGAAGTCCTATTTTTTACGATGTAGTTATTCAATTGATTCCTCCTAATCCAACTTGGCTTAAAGCAAGTAGCGTTAGAGATTATGATATAAGAGTATTCTCTAACATGCCAAGTTTCATGTTTACATTTACATTTGCGTTCAATATTAGAAAAGCTTTGGTTAAGTTTCCTGAAATTAAGTATTCTACAAAAGCTTTAAAGATAAAACCTAAAGTACGTAACCCGTATCTTCTTTTAGGTATCGATGAAAGTCTTTACTTTACAGTTATGTATCTTGATAAACATCAGTTGTTTTATCGAGATAATCTTGAAAGACTTTGTGGAATGAGCGAATTTGATTGGAAAAGACTTTTAAAAGAAGTATCTGGACAGCAAGAAAAACTTCAGGAAGTTAACTTAAGAAAAGCTAAATACAAGAATACTCCAAAGAGTAAACAGGAAAAAGAGAAAGAAGCTGAAAAGAAAGCATTCTTGGAAGGAACTGTTGAAGAAAACCAGACTAAAAATAAAACAAAATCTCCAGAAATATTGGAGAGTAAACTTCTTCAAACAAGTCTTTTCCAAGATCTTTCAAGTAGACTTAATAAGACTACACTTAAAACTTCTAATCTCAAAAATACTTCTTTAAAATCTTCTATTCTTTCTAAAAAGAATTCTAATCTTTATAAACATAGTTTAAGAAGTAAACTCGGTTTATTTAGTAAGGTGAAATAATTTATATAAATGAAGGAATAATAAAGAGGTTTATATGAAAACTATAACTATTGATTTAATTGATGGAGGATTGTGCTTACCTCAGCGTGATCTCATCAATTATCTTAAAAATCATAAATTCAGATTATTTCCACGAACTATAAAGGTAAGGGCAGCACATTGTTTGCCTAAAACTTACACCAGTGTAAATTCAAGTCTTACAACAAAATATGTTATTACTGAAAAAGCAAAACGTATTTATTGTAATGGAGATGAAAAATTGTATTCTGAACTTTCTGATTTTTAACCAGTAAATAAAAGAGGCACTATTGTGCCTCTTTTATTTTTTAATTAAACCCTATTCTGAGATTCATATTATATATATGAGGAGTAGTAGAATATAACTAATATATCTTCGTCTGGAAATACTTGTATAAGTGTTGACCACGAATAAAAGGTATTATTAGAATTCTATGAAAGAAAAACTATGAAAAATAATATTTTAGCAAATACGGTTTGTATTGTACTCAGCATTGTGTTGGTACTTTGTGGTGTGTTTTGTGGGCTTATTAGTTTTATGTGCATCGCAATAGCAACAAATGTTATCGGATTAATAATTGGTGTTGGATTATGTCTTGCTTCGATTGGTTTAATCGTTTTATCAATCATTGAGATTAAAGATGTAATTCAAGGACATGGAAAATTTTGCTATTAAAATAAAACCAGGGAATTTATCCCTGGTTTTATTTTTTTATTTAATGATAACGATTAATCACCTAACTTATATCTTGGAGTAAGAGCTTTTGAATGACATGTTTTATCAATGTTTGAATAAAGAAAGAATAATTGTATGTATACGCCGTTATTTCCGTTCAATCCACCAGATCCTTTAGTAATTTTTGTAATTACTGGCATTATACTTAATCCATTCTTTTCAAAAACATAAACCCAATATTCATTCCCAGGTTTTCCAAGTGTAAAAATCTGAATCAAATCATCTTTCATCGAAAGCTTTGAAGCTTGTGCTTCAGGTCCATTATTTGTAATTGCTGGTTTAGTTCCATGATATACTAAATCTTTACCTTTATATTTATATGCTTTATAACCACTTTTAGAAATCCAAGTTTTTGCACGTTTTATACCGTCCGTAACTTGTTTAGTTTCCAATACATCTTTCCAAGAACCATCAGAAAATTTTTTAGTTTTGAAGTCAAACTGATTTCCAAATAGAATCTTTTCAAAATGTGCTTCTAAAGAAATTATGTTACCAGATTCAATCGAAACATTTTCCCCATTAATAGAATATTTCACAATAATCTCCTTTTTAATCTATGTATAATAAATAATCACCCCCCCCCCGATTAGGGAGGGTGTGACTTTTGTACAAACAATAAATAACCTCTGCCGAAAGATCGGCAGAGGTATTATTTTAAAATCCAATACCTCAAGTTTAAGATTTGATTACCTGTACATCGTAATCAAACCGATGTACATAATGACGTATTGAATAGTATTTTCGAATTCAGTAAGGTAAAACGATTAAACTGCTTCTTATAACTAATTTTTACTTTTCCTACTTCTTCGGAATTAAAGAAGGTTGTTGTTAGGTTTTTCAAAATTCTTTATTGAACAGTTTAAAATCCGTATCGTTCTATGTCAGCTTTAAATCTTCCAATAGCGTATTCTTTTACAGCTTCAGGAATATCAAGATCTAAAAGAATTTTACATTCTTCTTTAATTATCTTTTCAACACCTAAAGCAATTTGATCAGAAGTGGTAATTACATAAGTTTTAGATGTATCCAAAACTGTTTTTGCAATAACTAACGGTGACATCATTTTGTAACCGTTTTTACCATCTTTTCGTCCGATCAGTTTTACGCGTACCAGAGAATTTAAATAACTGTCAGGAAACTTTGATACGGTACTTTCACCGGATGAAGCACTTACTGAGTTTTCCTTTTTTTCAGCAGTATCTACTTCACCAACACCTAAAGAATCCTCTTTATCAGTTTCTACTACTGATCCATCCGGGTGTGACTCTATTGTGGAGATAGAGCCATCTTCGTTTAGACTTTCGTATACTACTGGAGCATTCTCTTCGGTGTATTTTACGGTAGTTTTTTTATTTGTTCGTTTTTTAGCCATAATAACCTCCGAATGTTATTCCAGAGATTATTACAGACCCTTCAAGAAATCTTCAAATGTCTGATTCAAAGACTCTGTTGCTGTAGCACCAGCAGCCTGTCCAGAAGCAGCAGGAGCAGCACCACCACAATCAGCACTAGCAGCAGGTGTTTCTGCAGCAGGAGCTGGGGCAGGTTCTGAAGCTTCTTCTTTTGGTTTGATAACCATTACTTCATCTCCGAGATCAATTTCAAGAGTATCTTCGTCAGTAGCAGTTACTTCACCAACATTATTTGCAACTGTTTCAGGTTCTGAAGCTGGAGCAGCCGGAGTAGCTGGATCATCTGGTTTTTCAGCAGGTGTTTCAGGAGCAGCCGGAGGCTCAGCAGGAGCAGCAGGCTCTTCTTTTGGTCCTTCCGAACCATCTTCAAGGCCGAACAAAGTGTTAAACCAAGACTCGTTAGCTTTTTCAACTGCCTGCGGTGTGTCAGGATTTTTTGCTGCAGCATCATACTCTGCATTAGCAGCGTCATGAGGTTTCTGAGCATCTTCCTGCATCTGCATAACATCTGGGCCTGAGTCTTTTGTCGTATCAGGAACTGCAGCCGCAGCGTCACCAGATTCGAATGTATGAATACGATTCTTTGAATCTGTAACCTTCAAGATTGGCTTTCCTGCAGGACCATTCTCAACAGAAATTTTCTTTACGTTCATAAAATAATCCTCCAATTCGGAAATTATTTCTTTTAAATTTTCAACTTTCCTTATTTGTAATATGTGAAAACTAAAGTGAAAAACTTACAGGGATATGTGTTTTCCACATATAAGTATCCATATACTACAAAATACCATTAATATGTTATAAAAATAAAGCAATTTATAAATACTTAAAATTTTTAATATCAAAAAAAAAACGTTATATATTATCTTCGTAGAGGTAAAATAATGAAAAAAGAACATGAAGGCATTTTTGTTCTTCAAGAAAAGAACGATAGAGGAGGTTACTGGTGTGACGATACTCTATTTCCAGTAATGGATAAAAATGAAGCTACATTGTTTACAACAAAAACTGAAGCTTACAAACATTTGAGAAAAAACGATTTGGAAAAATACTATAAAATCGTGGAGGTAAAATAATGATAACAGACGAAGATTATGAAAAATATATTGGGATTCATATGCCTAATATAAGAAAACTCACTTTGGAGCATACAGTAAAAACTGTAAACGAAATTGTACAAATTGGTATGACTCAACAATCAAATGAAGTGTTTGGTTTACGTATTGTACCAGATCAGAAAGGATGTGAAATTGATGTACGGTATACAGAATACACTGGTGATAAAAATAGTTACACATTTGTTTTACCTGCAAACGACTTTGACAGATGGAACCAATCGATCGACAACAATAATATCGGAGATCAAAGATACGGCGTTGTTCTCATTGAAATAAATAGAACGGAAAACCGTGAAACGCAATCTGGTCTAATTAGACATCACGAAACCGTTTACAGATCTACAAAATTGATTCTCAATAAATAAAGGAGATAAAACATGAATAGAAGAATCTTTAAAAAGATTACATCACACAAATACATCTATCCAACAAAAAGAATACAAAATATTACTTATTATATTGATGAAAATGATGATGCTATTATAAATTATAAAGACACACATGTTTGGTCATTCGTTCTTAAAAGAATTAAAATTAGAAGCAAATTACTTCACAAATGCTTTAATTCATGTAAATATCTCATGAAAGCATCTGGTAAAAATGAATGGTTAAAAGAACTCCATCGTATGGATTATATAACCAAAAGACTTCAAAATCAAATCAATAAGGTATATAAAAATGAGAAGTAAAAACATCATATCTTCATTACCATCAAAATGGTTTTCACTACTTACATCAGAATCAAAGATTCAAAGACCTGTAGCACCAGTAATCAAAGTTGTGTTAATTGTGTGGTCTAAAGATTCTTCTGATAAAAACGAATATAAGCCAATCAAACCTTTAGTGTTCAGTAGTGTCAAAGACGCTATTAAATCTAAAGATATCTCTTCCGATCTTATAGATTATACCTCATACGAAATATATGTTAACGATAATCTTGTAGAATCTGGTAAATACGAAGATCTTAAGAACAGCGTTTCAAAAGACTATATTGATTTCGAAAAAGAAATTGATAAAGCCGAACCTGTAAAAATTTGATTCAATTAAAAACCGAGGGATTACACCCTCGGTTTTCTTTTTTTATTTTTAGTATTTTCCAGCATTAGGTGAATTATAAAGCCTACAATCCATAATCTTTTTAACAAAAAGTTTTCCTTTTTCGTCTTTCAAAATTAAATGAATTGTTCCATTCACTTCGTTGCTAGATACACCACCATTTATAAATTGCATCATATAAACAAAAAGAGTTACTCCATTTACTGAAATTATATTGTATCCTTTAACGTTATGCTGACCCTGTTTTATTTTATATTTGCAAAGAAATTTTATTTTATCATTATCAAACTTCATAACCTCTTCTTTTGAAGGGATCGTGTAGTTTTTATCTTTAGCCCATGCTTTTATTTTGTCAAGAAGCTCCAAGAATTTAGTATCTTTAAAAACTTCGCCAAGAGAATCAAATTTTTTAATTTTAAAATATTTTACAATAGCCACTGTAGCAAGTCCAAGCGAAACAATCCAAGCTGCTATAGCAATAGTAAATAACGATATTGTAAGTGATTCTGTGCTCTTTCCATTCTCATCCACACAAGTATATTTCATATATCTTTTCCTTATCGGGATTTAATAAAATAATATAGAATAATCACCCCCCCCCCGATTAGGGAGGGTGTGACATCTTTAAATACTTAATTCAAATTCTCCACCATCAGATGAAGAATTGTCTACTGGATCACCATCAACGCCTGTTTCAGTTCCTTGAGAATCAGCTTCGTTATTACTTGAAACATCATCTTTATCAAGTTCATTGTTAATAGCGTATTCAAGATTTCCTGTTTGCTTGAAGAGTTTTTCTTTCATTTTTGTTGCAATTTCTTTTTGCTTTTCGATAACCTTAGAAAGTTTTTCTCTTTCAGCTTCGTTATCTGAATTAGAAAATTTTTCTTCAAGAGATTTAATATTGTTAGAAAGAAGTTCAACATTAAGTTCAGCTTCTTTTTGCATATCAATTCCTGCAATATTCACAAAATAAATAATGTGACGAGTACAAGGAATGATACACATAACAAGTACAACAGCAAATGCTACAGTAAGATATGTTGATAACGATACGCCAAACAAACCTGCTCCTGGCATACTAGCAGCAAAAGCAAACGCTGTGATACCTGTACTTACGATAGTCCAAAGATATCTGTTTTCTACAAACGCTTTTTGTAAAAGACCTTCTTGGCTTTTAAACTCTTCATCATTTTTTATCAAAAGTTCAAGACTTTCTTTACTCTTTTTAGCAGTCTCTTCACCTTTAATAAGATTTTTTACATAAGACATAGGATCTTTTGTAAGTCTCATAAGTGTAGAAAGATTTACAGCTGAGTAAACAACTTTATCCATTATAGTACCAAGTTTATAATGAAGTTTTACAGCAAGTTCAACAGGTTTCCATTCTTCAAATGCAAGAGCATTAAGATATACTGCAATAGAACCAGATAAAACTTCCAATGCTGTAGCCATAGAATAATAAAGAGTCTTATATCCTGAAGCAATAGATTTTCGATCATCTGTTTTCTTACAGTAATCAAAAGCAAGTTTAAAAGCCTGAACCCATTTTGGATCTTTCAATACTTCAAAGATATCTTTAAATACACCTACAACTGAATATTGAAGTTCAGGATGATCTTTAATCAAGTTATTGATCTTTGTTACAGTTTCACTGTAAACTTCAAAGTATTTTCCAGGACGACGAGAATAATCTCCGTTAGTTTTTTCAAGTTTCAAAAAGTATTCTTTATTCATTCCATTGAACATCTTCTGAATAGATTTATAATTTAATGAAAGGAATTTAAAATAAATTTTTGACATGAAAACTTTAGAAGCAGGCTCTTTATTTGTATTTCCGAATTTAATTGGGTTAAAATTCTTTTCAGCGTTATCATACCATTTTTTGATATCACTTACTTCATATTTTTTACTAGAAAATAATCCCATAATATTTACTACTCCTTATACCTTCTTAGAAAGTGTTGCAATAGCTTTGTAAAGATCCTCATCAGGATTGTCCCCTTTGTTTTCAAGTTCTTTGAAAGTGACAACAAATGGTTCTTTGTATCCCATGAAGAAGAACGATACCTGTTCAAGATCAGTATCTACAATACCAAGACAAAGAAGGAAAGCGTCCTGCATAAATTTAGCTATAAAACCTTCATTTTTAGTAAAGTGAGAAATATTAAGCCTTGTTGCTGCAACGATATCTTCTTTAGTTGCTATAAGTGCTGATGTTGGAGGAATATCTCCACGATAACCTGAAATTTCAAAAGCTTTATCAGCAGTATCATTTGTTTTACCACGAAGGTTATCTAAGAAACGTTTCCACCAACCAGCTTTAGAAGCCATCTTTCGTTTTTGAAGTTCAATATAGAACGGGTTTCTTCCAAGTTTTGCATAAAGTTTTTTATCACGCTCGGCAAGATCTGTTCCGAAAATCCAAGCAAGAGTTGAGATTTCTCCACTTCGCCATTTCATTCTACGTAAGAACGATGTAGCTTTTCCAGAAATACCAGATTCGATTAAGAGTCGAAGTTCTTCTGTACCAACAGCATACATATTACATTTAATTGCGAGAGGAACTTTAATGCTTGTTCCAGCAGCAGTACTTACATTAAGGTTTACAATAGTTGGCTCACCTTTATTTGCTGATTTAACTCTTTCAGCAAAAGCTGTTTCTAATATCTGTTGCTGTTCTTTTGTATTTTGTTGCTCTCTTAAAGCAAATTTATAACCTGCTTTAAAAATAGAATCTTCACCATCGATTAATTCTTTTTTAGCTTCTTGTTTTCCATGTTTAAAACCCATAAGATAACCAGTATCATATCCTTGATCCCAATCGGAAGCTTCTCTAGATACAACAGCTGATTTACCAATACGAGGTTTAGAAGACTCTTCTGTTCGAGCTTCATTTCCAAAAGAAATTTCTCGTGAAGCTTCAGCAAAAGCTGCTTCCTGTGTTTTCAAAGTTTTCTGATCAGTAACGTTTGAACCAAAAGATTCGGCAGAAATGCTCGAAATAATAGAATTTAAACCAGAATTGTCTGAAGCACTTGTTGTTGGATTATAACCGAGAACTAAAAGCGTGAAACACGAATACATGTTTTCAAGATATTTGTTAATCTTTGTAGCAAGTTCAATTTCTCGAATTCCACCAGAAAGAAGAACTTTATACATCATAACACTTCGTTTAGCTTTTTCAGCAATAGATTTGACTTTTTCAGTCTTACTTAAAGCTGTGGACACTTTACCTACTGTGCCTCCAGCATCTTTGCCTAGTTCGGCTAAATCATGTGCAATTTCAACAATATCACCAATCATAAGGCACCCCTATGAAATATTTAAAAGTATACATTAAGATGTCAAACTGTGGAATTATAAAATAACTAAAACTAGGAGCATTTTAGCTCCTAGTTTCTTTTTCTTTTTATAGTTAATTTTCAAATTTAAACACCCATATACTGATTGTAAATAACGTGTGAAGGAAGAACTACGTTCTGATAATGTTCTTTATAAAGACCTTCACTGCAAGCCATAAAATCAACCAACACGGGTATATAATTGTTAGTCTCAACAGCTTCAATTTTAGATTTATCAAATTGTATTGTACAGATACGATCTATGTAAATATAAATAGATTTTTCATCACAAGAATGAGGAAAATATTTAATAAGAAATTTAATTTGTTTAACTTTTCTTTTAGCGTCTTTTTTAATAAACTTTATTTGTTCATCTAAACTAAAATTGATTGGATGCTTAATTTCATTCCCAAACGCTTTTGAATTGTTTTGTACAAACCATTTATGCATTTTCGGCGTTACGCCGTAAGTTAGAGATGTCAACTTATTAAATAATCTTTTTCTCACATTTTCCTCCTAAAAAGATCTAATTTTAAGTTTTTTCAGATATAAATATTTACACTTTATATATTATTTTTATGACCAAGAATATGGTTAAGGAGTATTAATGCTAAAATTATTATTTGAAAATGAATCTCAAGAAGAAGCCTTGAAAATGAGAGACATGATATTTAATTCTCTTAAAGGCGTTCCAGGTTTTATAAATGGCGAGATCACTCTTTGTTCTCAACGTGTTGATCCTGACACAAATGAGCCGTCATGTGAGGACGGAAACATGGGAATTATTAGTGAAGGATATAAACTTCAGCATGTAGTTGAAGTCGTTATAAGTGGTGGTGAAAACGATTCTGGCGTAATACATACAATTGCTTCTAAAATAAGCAAAAATCAAAGGATTAAATAAAATATGAAAGTAGAAACTAATCATAAAGTAAATGTTGAACTTTCTAAAGAAACTTTAGAAATTGCTAAAGCTTTTGTTGAAACTCAGCGTCGATATGACTCTGAAACAGAAGATAAAAAAGATACTCTTCGTTTTAGAATAAAAACGAGAGCTGGAACTGATATTTGTATTCCAGGTTATGTACTTAATACAGCACTGATTGTAGGAAGTATTTCTCTTATTGGAAATCTCATAATTAAATGCTGTTCACTTTTATCGTCAAAATAAATTAAAGAAGGTTATCTTATGGTTGAATATATCGTTTGTAATATGATAAATATGATTGTTTGTGATATTATTGGGGTTCCTATTGTTGGTGGAACTGAAAATATCGAATCATTACTTCCAGGACCAAACTTTGGTGGACCAAATTGTCCGGCACCAGATCTTGGGATCATATTATAAAACAAAAAACTTAATGGAGGAAAATTAATGGCTAAAATGAGTATGTTTTTGATAAAACAAAACAGTTGGTTGTCACCGGATTCTTCAACACATTCACCACTTGATGAACAAACACAAAAGAAATCTAAGTTCGAAGAAATGAGTGAAGAATTTGCTGAAGAACTAAAAGACCCGCACAATCCTTTCAATTACAAGCTTAAACGACTTGGATGTACTGAAAAAGAAATCGAAAAGTTTATCGAAGGAGCAAAACTTGGTTTTGAAAGCGGATTCATTAAACTTGCTATGCAAGTATGGGGTACAGATTTTGAACACCAGTATGAACAATTTCTGAAAAGAAATGAAGCAATTGTCCAATAAAGAAAATTAATCCGAGGGTTTATTACTTTCCCTCGGTTTTCTTTTTAATTAAACTTCTATTTTGATTTCTAGATCAACTAAAAACAAAAAATAACTCCAAGGGATAATCCCTTGGAGTTATTTTTTTATAAAACGTCAATCGTAATATTTGGAACAAATACTACTTCTTGAGTATCAAGATTACTCTCACTTTCATCAAGAGTAGATTGAATACTCAAATATTCGTTTTCATCATCGCTTTTACGTTCATAAAATAATGTTTGGCATATTGTAGAGTCATAATCATTTAACGAATAGAACTGGAAATAATCAATATTTGGAACTTCTTCTTTACATTCTTCAAGCATTCTTAAGATATTTATTTCAACACTTGCATCACTGTCTTGAGTGTTTTGTTTATCAGAGATATATTCTGTTATAAATGTTTTAATATTATCTATAAGGTATGATTGATTTTCTTCTGTTGTTCCAGAATCAAACTTTACACCTAAATGAATATTTACAGTCAAAGAATCAAGATAAGTTTGAACTTTTGTTTTAGGATTAATAAAATAATACGTTGAACTACTTCCACTAGTCGTTTTTACACCAAGATGAAGACCACATCCATCTGCAAAAATATTTGATAAAGAAGATATCTCATTAATAGCGTTTTCATATGCTTCTTCAAGATCATTGAATTTACTTTTTACAGCATAGATTCTAGAAAATGCTGGAATTCCTTTAAGCCAACCAATTTGTTGACTGTCTTTTTTGATAATTGGTTTTCCATTAGAATCTTTTATAATATCACCTTTTTTATATTTGTAAATGATATTTCCGCCTGCTGAACCAAAATAAATTACAGCGTCTCCTTCTTGATTGTTATAACTTATAGCTTTAATATCTCCACCAATGAAAGAGCCATCATTAGCAAGACCTGACGAAGCATTATAAGCATTCCAAGTATTTGAAGATACGTCGTAGCTTGATATTCTTCCTTCTTCACCAGCAAAAATTACGTTAACGCCATACACATAAGAAGCATAGATGTCTTTATTTCCTTGATAGATTCCATCAGAGGTAAGACCTTGGTTTCCAGAATTTAACCAACTGGATTTAGTAATATCAAAACTTGCTACAACTCCTTCACTTCCAGCAACGATGTAATTGTTACCATAAATACAAGACGTATAGATGTTTTTATTATCAACAATTTCACCATCATCAAGAAGAGAAGTTTTTCCATCAGTTAAATTGACTACAGAAACACATCCATCACTTCCAGCGCAGTATAGAGAACTTGTAAGATATTTTGAAATACTATAAATTGCTTTATAGTTTCTTTCAGAACCATCAGATATAACTATACCTTTTTCATTACTACTCAATTTTGCTGCATAACTATACTGAGTATTTTTCTGAAGACAATATGAGCACATTCGTCCATCGCTTCCGGCAAAACAAAGATAATCTTTACTTCCGATAGTATACATCTCACAAGCATAAATATTTACGTTTCCGATGGCACCTTGTATTTGACTATATGTAATCCAAGATCCATCTTCAAAATCATATCCTATTACTCGTCCACCATCACCATATGCAAAAAGAATAGTCTTGTTACTAGTTACGCCAGAAGAACTTGTTGACGTGTACTCAACAATTTTTAATCCTCTAATAGAATTTTCTTCTCCATTAGGATTAAAAGTCTGTCCATCATTTTTAACAATAGTTGTATCAGATACTAGATCTGAATCATTATATGCATACCATCGTTTTTCTGAAATGTCATATGTACAAATTCTTCCATACTGGCCTGCAAAAATTACTTTATTTTTCCACTGGGCAATAGCATAAATTTCAGCTTCAAGATACTCTCCAGCAGAATAAATGCCAGTTTCACTAGAAACACTACTCCATTTCCATGAATCTGTTGAAACTGTATTAAAAGACCCAACTCGACCAGGATCGTTTTGTTTAATAGCTCCAACTTCATGAAGAACTATCGGATGAGTAACTTCACTTTTCGTTCCATCAAGATTTTCAACATATGCAGTTTGAAGAACGTATTCTCCATTACTCATTTTATATTGTATTTGATCGTATGTGTCTGGAATATCAGTTTCAGCAACTTCATATTCAGGTTGACTTATTTTAATATCGCTTACGATATCAATATATTCACTAACGTCTTTACAAAGTTCAACGTTTTCGACTGTGTATATAACACCTATGTAATATTTATTGTTTATTTCAGATTGTGTAAGATAATTATCATAAATACTTGCTTGTCTTGCTTCTGTTTCACTTGTTTCTTTAAAAATTACAGCAATATCAAGATCAACAATCCCATCGATAAATTGGAATTGAGCTTGTGTGTTTGAAAAAGGAAGCATTTTTAAACTTCCTGCTGTAGTATTTATTTTTCCAGAACTTAAAACGCTAGAAGTAGTTTTGATATATGTGTTACAAATAATTACTTTATTATCATCATCAAATACACAATCTGATAATTTTATATCACGAGCATATTTACTTACATCTGTTGTGTCTTTTAAAACAATTCTAAATTTAACATAAGGATCTTCATCTGATTGAAGATTTTTAAGTGAAGAATAAACAATATCACTTACACTAACAGTAAACTGTATTTTATAAAAATCTTTTTCATAAGAAGCATTTCCATTATCATCTGTAATTTCAGTTATAGATAATGGATTTCTCGTTATTCTAGTTGATAAGACACTAGCAAGATCCAAAACTTTACTTGCAATATAAATAAAATTTGGATCTTTAACTTCATCGATGCTTTGATCGTAAACACTTAAAGTAATATCACTTCCATTAGGAAATTTAATAAAGTATGGGAAGCAATACTGTTTAGTTGGGTCTTCTTTATACTCTTCAAAATATTCTTTATATGGTTCAAGTTCACTAAACGGACTATATTTATACGCAACTTCATCGTCATCGTATTTAAACACATCACTAGGTTTAATAATTCTTGAGTTACTGTGTTCATCTATCTCCAATTGATCAAAAGAAAAGAATCCATCGATCATTCTTGTTGGGATAGTTTTTGAATCAACAGTTAAGAATGTAGAAAGAATATATTGATAAGTTACCAAATCTTGATGTGTTTTAAAAGCATCAAATCCTTTTTTCTTAGCAGTCTTTTTAATAGTTTTAGGAGTAATAACTTCCCCATTTTGAGATTCAACAACTAAAGTCCTAATTCCTTCGATATCAAGAGCATCTTTTCCACCTTTAGCGGTTCCAGAAGGTAGAGAAACTGTTGGAACCAATGTGATATAAGCTTCCTGATATTGATCTGAAAGATCTTGAGAATATTTGATCTGGATGTTATTTACATCTTCTTCGGTTAGAACTTCATTATTGATTTTGAAATTTCCTTCAGAGCCTTTTGTAGTATAAACTACAACTTTTAAAACACCATTTGTTGGATTAAATGCTCCTGGAAGTTTTGAGAATTTCAAAATAATATTTTTAGAAGCAGCTTTATCTGAAAGAGTGTAACTAACTCCATCTGTAAACGATTCACCTTCAAGATAACAATTTACTTTGGTATATTTAGTTGAACTTTGTGATCTATATAGAACAACAAAACCCATAAGATTATCTGAATAATCAATAGTAATATTTTTAGATTCACCATTCATCTCTGTAAGATCAGTTTCACGAATATACTGATTTACATTCAGATACATTGCAAAATATCTTTGATTATCTTGAATAATATCGTTCCTTGAATATACGTAAGGATTATTTACAGAAACTATATCACCAGCTTCACTATCGTCAGTATCGTATGTTGCATAAATTGAATATTTATCTTCTCCACGATACTTGTATTTTGTAACCCAAATATCAACGTTAAAATCTAGAGTAAATCCAGGATAACTATCGATAAAAAATTGTGTATTTTTATTTAAAGTTAATCGATATTTGTCCCCATCAGCAACAGCAAGATTAATGATATCTTGCTCAGGATAAGCGAGCATTATTGAAAAGTTTGATGGAGTACCATATATTTCGTTTATCTGATCACTTTTAAGATGCCTCATAAGTGACTTATGAAGAATAGCTGTTGATGGTTGACATTCACGTTTACTCATAAGATTATTATAATATGAATATGCTCCAATCTTTGCTAACGTTGATGTTAAAAGTGAAATAAATGAAGTTGGGGTATCATTTATTCTTTCATCACTTTGTAAAACATATTCATCCAAATCTTGGATGAATCCAGTTATAGTTGAAGCTATACTGTTTTTATTAATATTTATATTGCTAGCCATTTTCTTTCACCTTATAAAAACATAAGTTTATTTCCATCTACAATGTATGGATGTAAAAATGAATCATCATAATTTAAACCATAAAATCTATTTCTTTCTCTATCAAGAATAACTTGGTTTTTATTTTTACCATCATCAACAACGTTAGTTTCTCGCTGAATGTTATAACGTGGATTCATAGCTTTTTCAGGTCTATCTTTTGGATTTGGTGGATAATAATATTTAAAAGCCAAAGCTTCATCAAGAGATATCCAATGATTTTTACCAGTGAAAAACTCTACTGCAGTTGGAGGAAATTCATCATTAACTGCAATTGTGTTATTTTGTCTTCCCAAAAGAGCAGGTTCAGCAATCATATTAAATTCATTTAATACAATTGGATCCATAGGACAAGCCATATTGTAAGCAAAAGGAATTTGAACATTTTCAAGTTGTTGCATATTAATTTCTTTTGCATGCATAATTTGTCCGAATGGAACTGAACGAGGAAAACAACCTCTATAAGCTGTCCATCTTACAATAGTTCTTTGGTCTGTGTCAAGCATAAATACATAGATCGAACAAGTATAATCGATAATACGATTTATTACATAACTCTTATACGGATTACAAATTCCTTTTGAGCAATAATGCATATAATAAAGCCAAAGAATAATTTGGTTCATTACAGGAGATCCATAAAGATCTTGGAAGGTAAGAGTTATTTCTCCAGGACCAGTAGTTTCATCAATACCACCAGCATACTGTAAACGGTTTCCTGAATAATCACCTTCAGTTTCTTTTGTTTCAAGAGTAATATCTTTTCCGTTAGATGTTTCAATACAAGTATTTGAAAGAAGAGTGTTAAAAAGAGTTGGAGAAAGTTTAAAACTTAAACCTGCATCCTCTATAGTTTCTTCGCTTTTTATGTCTGCTACGTAAGTACCGTTACTTTGTCTAGTACATGGAAAACCACCAATAACACCATTACCACACGGTGCTTTAATTAATCCTAATTTACTAAAACTGAATTCTGGATAACCTCCATAATTCATATCTCCAGCAATTTTAGGATACATAAGCATACGGGCAAGAGTAGTTCCCATTTTTGATGATGTAAGGTAGTTAAACATACGACATTTCTGTATATTTTCATACGAAGCAAAATTCATATTCGGTTTAGTTATAAATACAAAAGTTCTACCAACCTTCGGTCCATCAACTATAACTTTACCAGTGTTATTAAAATAACACATATTTGCTGTTATTGGATTTGAATAATTTAAATTCGCGTTATCCAACACATAAGAGTAATACGTTTCAAGTTCTTTTAATAAAACGTCATCTCGTGTATAAAATTCGCGTTCAAGTTGTGATGTGGCCATAATTTAAGCCCTCATATTTGATTTAAAAGTATTTGAATTTCATAGAAATGTCAAAAATTTCAAAATCTATTTGACTGTATTTATTAGTATTTTTATCAACACTTTTGACATTTTAATGAATTTTTAAAATAATGAGGTTTTTGAAAATATGGTTTTTAACGAAACATATCTTCTACGTCAACTTCAATATGCTTTAGGATCAAAACTTTTTAATTGTTTTGATCAAGAATATTTTATAGATATTCTTAAAATGAAAACACTCGTTTTATATTCTACATATTATCCAAAGCTTATTCGTGGTGTACGTATTACAAAAGATTGTGCTATTCCGACAATCGATCCTAAAACTGGAATGACAAATTATTATCGTTATAAAATTCCTAAATTTGATCCAGAAGATGAATATATTGGCATTGAACGATGGATTTTTAACGGTCAAGGATATGAACAGGCTGCAGCTGGTATGGGTGGAATTGCTGCTGATGCTGTATATTCTAAAATCCGTTCTATGCTTCCTATTCCTCCAGTAAGATGGAGAGCAACATTTGAAGCTCCAGATTTCTGTGAAGTATTTCCATATCGAGTAAACCATGACGATTTTGTTCTTGTTATGCAAAGGTTGGTTAGATTAACTGAAATTCCTGCAGGTCTTTGGGAATCGTTTACAGAATTGTTTATAGCTGATGTGAAACTTGCTATTTATAACGAATTTCCTGCTGCTCGTAATTCTGGAGTACTCAATGGTGTCGAAATCGATACTAATATTTCAGAATTCAGTAGTGCAGAAAGTAAACGAGACGAAATTAAAGAGCTCTTTAATAAGTCGTGGGCTCAGAATCCAGATCGTTTTGAATCCCTTAATATTGCTGGTTTTGCTTAATAATAATTATAAATAGGAGATGTAATTTATGCAATTACTTGATTCTCAAAATAACGTTATTGGAACATTCGATTCTAATTCAGAAATTAGAGTTTATGGAAAAAGAAGAATCATCGCTTTTAACACTAAAGAAGATTCAACTTATAATAAACTTATACTTGATGTAGATTCTGTTAAAAATTTTTCTATTAAAAAAGATAATGGATCTGTTATAAAATTATCAGATTCAACTGAAGAAGTTTTTGATCTTATAAAACGAGAATTTATATCATTTATTGGAAAACAACCATCAATTGAACCAACAACTGTAACAGAAAATAATTCTGATTCAGAAACATCAAATTTATCAGTATCAAATGATGAATTTACATACGTTGTTATTCCTGGAAAAATTCAAAAACTCTTTGTACACGTTGGAAATATCGATGACATTACGACTGTTTCAGAATATGCAGATTTTAAAACTAGAGAGTCAATTCAAACTAAAGATTCAATCTATGATGGAGACGGTAAGTTTATTTTAGATGTTGATGGTGTAGTTCGATGGTTTAATAGTGAAAAATCATTCACAATATCAGACACAAATGAAACCGTATTTGCTATAGACGTTGATATTAGCGAATCTTCAAAATATTCTGAAATTTTAAACAATCTTACAAATGATGAAAGATTTGTTTCAAAATTCTTGGAAGGTTATACCGCTGCCGGAATCGATTTTGGAGATAAAACTGTTCAAGATATCTTGTGTGATCAATGGTCTGGTGCCGGCGCATTTATTGCTGATTCTAAAGTTTGTTTCTCAGCAGGACCTTTCTACGGCTATAACGGCTATGGTGTATATACTGATGGTATCACAAATTGTAGTGATTCTAGTTTTGATATTGCTTCATTTATATACGATGAAGAAGGAAGAACTGACAATTACGGCAACGATTATTCTGAAACATATAACGGAATTAGACTTCTTCAAAAAGCAATTGAAACTGGACGAGCATTGGATATTGCTGTTCCAATTCCAAGAGAATCCAACGAGTACTCACAATATTCTGACGTTTTTGCTCAAGCTTAAGTATTATAAAAATAATGACAGGCAATTACGCCTGTCATTATTTATTTCTTATTTTTAGACACCTTTTTAAATGATTCGTTCAATTTCTGTGTCAATTCTAATCCAAACGAATCTATAAACATCTTTTCAGCTTCTTTTTTATCAAAATCAAAATTACCAATTACAAGTAAACTAAATAATTCTGTTAAAAACTTGTTATGAATTTTAACAAATTTATTTTGTATTTCTGTGTTAGAAAAGTTTTTAGGATTTAAATATATGTAAGTATATTTATAACTTAAAAGACTTTCCCACTTAAATTTGGTGATTTTAATTTTGCTTGAACTGCTAGTTATACTTTCATTTGTTCTAAAATAATTATACGTTTTGCAATCATCTTCGATACAAGCAAATGAATTACATTCTAGACAAATATACACTATTTGTAAAATATCTTCTGTAAAGTTTACATATGTTACAGGCAATTTTGATATAGCACGTTTATATTTTTCAGTGTTAATAAATTTTCCCCACACATATCCTGAAAAATCTTTATCAATAATAAAAGTTTTTAATAAAGATTTTCCAATAAATTCACAGTTTTTATGATGTGTAAGAGATTGTATTTTTGCTATTTCATTAAAACCTGTAGAAATAATATCATATTCTTCAAGATTTCGTTCAATAAGTATTTTTTTAACTTCTTTAAACGAATCTTTTAAAATAGTATCATCACAATCCAAATTATATATAAATTTACTTTTAGCATTGAATACCATTGTTTTACGAGCTTCAAGTAAACTTAAATTTTTTATATGGATGTGCTCATTTATTGTGTATCCTTGTTTTCGATATTTTGATACTTCAGTTTTTATAGTTTCTTTTGTATCATCTTTTGTAGAACCGTCATCACAAACAGCAATAACAAATTCAGATTTATCTAAACCACAATTTATAGCAGATTTTAAACATCTCTTTATTAAAGATGGTTTAGTATTGTATATTGGGATACAAATTGTTACAAATTTTTCATTTTGAGTTTCCATAATTTTCACCAAAATTTAATTCTAATTGATATGGATTTTCTTTACAATAAAAAGAAATCTCTAAAGGTATTTTAAGTACATCATCAATATCAATTTCAACAGTTTTTCTTTCTAAATTAATCGAATCTTGATTAAATAGATCTCTTTCTTTACAATGATCGTTATATAAAATCATTGGTATAACTGATGTAATTGTAGAATATGATATACCGCACGCACTAGAATTTTTATATCTTATAGAATCTTTATAATCAAAATCTTCTTCATCTTTACGTTTAAATTTAAACTGATTAAAAATACTAGTGACTGCTATGAATCTATAAAGATTTTGTGATAAAAGAAATTTAAAAAGTTTATTAGGTTCAAGTTTGAAAATTTTTAAACATTCGGTTTTAATAAAATCATCAAAATCTTCTTTAGAGTAAGCATAAGGTTCTGTTTTAATATCATAATCAAAGTCTGGTATAAGCGTTACTCTTTTAGATTCAATTCCAATAGCAAGATTAAAATTTTTCAAAGATAGATTTATATCTACCAATTTCTTAACACCATTGTAATGGTACACTGCATAGAATCTAAAAATGACCTCTTCATTAATATGAACAACGTTAAACAGCGTATCTTTCATACATTCATTCTCCTTTATTTTAAAGTCGTTTATACGATAAAAAATAAAACCCCATACAATCATTTAAAAAATATCCAGGTGGGAATTTCCCACCTGGACTTATTTTAGTTTCTTAAAACAACCATATCTTCTTTAGGAATAAACGAATATTCTCGACCAAGACTAATCACTTTCTTAAGATTAATCTGGTCTATCTTAACTTCTTTTATATCTACTGGAACGTTTTCATTTCCAAGAAGATCACCAGGAGTATTATCGATATAAGCTTTTCCTTCATAAGTTTCACCAGTAGTGTTATTTGTTTTGATATTTTTAATATCACCATTTTCACACAGGAAACTAATAAAGTCATGGTTGTTATTGAAATTATCACACATCAATTTGATATATTCTGTTTCACTATCTTTTGCTGTATTATAAATTCTAGGTAAATACTGATAAGTTGATACTTCAGTAATACGTTGATTCTTAAACACAATATACGATTTTCTAGTTCCAGGAATATATCTAACATCCATTACTTTAGAATTGTTTTCACAATAGTCAAGTGAAAGAACTATATTAAAATACTTCTTTCCAGTAGTTTTATCAATTAAGAATTCTGCTATTTGTACTTGACCTAAATCGTTAGTTAAAGCAAAGCATGGAATATAATTATTTTTATAAGCTGTAGTTGTTTGGTTATAATAACCATCCAATTGGAAAATACCTGTTATATTTTTAATGAGTTCAGTGTAATAAACTGATCCTGTTTCTTTTTTAGAAAAACGATCTTCTACACTTCCTTCAATTTCATCAAGATATTTTTGGAACGAAACGCTTACAATAGTATCTTTTCCATTAGAATCATATTTTTCACTTACATAAAAATTATATCCATATGTAGTCGTTGATGCATCAATACCTTCTTTTCTATATATTGCAAAATACGGTTTATTTGATGTAAGAATATCATTATATTGTGTTGGAAGAATTGATACACCTGAAACAGATACTGATACATTTGAGAAAATGTATTTTACATCATCAACCATAAGTTCTTTCGGAATAGAATCAATATCTATACCAAGTCTATCAATAGCACCTTTCAGTGTTATTTTAGGATTAATATAATAAAGATTCTTTTCTTCTTGTGTCAACGATTTATAATACTCGTCACTTATTTCAATAGGAAGTAAAGGAGTAGCATTACTTGTATTTATAAGCTTCCAAGCCCATTCATCTTCGTCAAGTGTTACTGGAGTTAAAACACCTAAAGTTTCAACTAAAACAGCGTCTTCTATTATTTCATTTCCACTATTAGCAGCTAAAAGTGTAACTTGACTTCTTGTTAACGCTGCTGCTGAAGAATTCAATGTTGATGTATTTTCAGTAGTTTCAATTTGATTTAAAGCATTTGGATTAAATGAAATTTCAGGAGCATTGTCTCCATGAGTAACACCATCTGAAGAGCAATAACTGAACGTTTTAAAATTAACACTAGCAATTTCACCATTTCTTGCTAAAAGTGTAACAGTATCATTCTCAGTATCAATTGCTGCTTTTATAATATCTCTATTAGATTCAGTATCCAAATTCTTTTTAGTAAACAAATCAGTAATTTTAATTCCACCATCTACATAATCGATAAATGCATTTGTATAGCAATTGTATCTATAAAGACCATCTTGACGTACAAATAACAAATTTGAATATCCTGTATACACATAAACATTTTTAGTTTCGCCATTAGTATTAACAGATTTCATCCACCCATAAGAATTCTCATCTTCATACGGATACACCGAAATGAGATTATCTAAATTGGAATCTCCGATAAGAGTTGGAATTTTAGAAGTATCCCAAAGAGGAGAAATCGTTTTTAACTGTGCTGACACATACACTTTATCAATCCATTCATTTAACAAGAATGAATAACGACGAAGATTTGAAGCTTTTTTACCAAATTGGAATAACCAATATTCATTAATTCCGTTAGAAGTTTCTTCATCAAGATACTTTGGGAACGGTTTTGAAAGAACGTTTAATTTAGGAGAGAATACTGAATTTTTAGGACTAGTGTTATCTGCAGCACGGGTAATTATAGAACTTTCTCCATCAAGCGATGAAACAAACTTCTTTCCTGTAGAAGCATTGACACTACCTACTCCACCACGGGCATCAAAATATAAAACATAGTACTTACTCCACGTAATAAAACCAAACAAATAGAACATAAATTCCTGAGGCATAGCAAATAACTCATGAAATTCACTTAATACGTTCTTTAAGCTTTCTTTAGTTTTATCTTGTCCAATGTACCACATTTTAGCATATTCATAAATTGTGTCATCTGTTGCATAACTACTGAGATTTTCATTACACAACGATTTAAATTCAGATTCACTCATTTCATCAAATGCTAATCCTTTACTAGCCATAGCATTTGTGATTATTTCTTTCTTTTCTTCATAATTACTTCTATTCCATTCTCTAGTAATATAAGTAACGTAATTATTATAGCTTTCTATAAAGTTTATTACAGAAAGTTTAATTTCATTACTCAAATCATTTACAATACCTTCAAGAACTTTTTGTTCTTCTTTTGTAAACTCAAATATACTTGAGAATCTTATCATATTATTGTATGTAGTTTCAAACTGAGCAAAAAGATTTCGTTTATAATCTTCCTGGAATTGAACTATTGGTCTTCCAAGATCTTCATTTCCATCAAGATCTTCTCCTTCATGCCAAATACCATTTGAATCTTTCCATCTACCCATAGGAACGTAGCTTGTTCCGATTATAGATTTAAGATCCTTGATAAACATATCTTTCCAAGTAAAGTCTTTAGTACTTGGCCATCTAGGATTAAATCTTGTTTCGCTATATTCGTCTGTAGCGTATTTATTTTCAAAATCAAATCTATAAGGATCAGGATAAGCTCCTCCACCTCGATGAAGGTTTATGGCATGATTTAAAACGTAATCTCGATTGTTTGAATCGTAATTTTTCCAATCACTGTCATAGTATCTATAGCCTTTTATACCAGTTTCTTTTCCAAGAGAATTATAAAGTTCATAAGAAGTTCTCCATGGAAACATGTATTCGTCCAAAGAAAGATTTCTTTTTTGCTTTACAGACTTAGAATCTCCAGGAAACTTAGCTGTTGTATAATCGTATCCTTTATAACTCCATTTAGATTTTTGAATATGACGAATATTAGCATAACAGTTTTCATTAGAACAGTATCTGATAAGAGAAATTGCATTATTTTCATCATCAATATATTCAACAGAATTAAAGTCTTCGATAAAAAGCACTCGCTCATAATCGTGATCTTCGTAGTATTCTGTATCTTTTATAGGATATGCTTCAATAATGCCTTTTGTATATACAATTCCGTCTTCGCTAGCCTCTCCAAGCCAAGTCCATCCTGCATAATTCAATCCAGAATAAGATGGATCATAATATGGGTTTTCACCTATATAATTTCCATCATCATCAAAAAGATATGGACTATTCACAATATGACCGGCAGCATTAATTATTTTGTAAGATGGAATTTCAACTTCATTATAATCAGTTTCACCATCTTCGTTTTCTACTGGAATAGAAACTGTTGTTGTACCATAAGCTGAAAGCATTGCTTCGCTATCAGATGTAGATTCTCCATCACCAACAGCTCCAGCAATGATTACTCCACCAACATTAATCGTTCTTGCTGCCATTAAAGATAATCTAGAAGCAGTTTCACGTTTAACAGTAATTTCTTCAACAGCATTTATAGAAATCTTATCAGTTCCAAAATACATAGAAGCATCATCAAATCCACCATCTTTAAAAACACTTCCATCAATACTACCGTCATTACCAGTATAAAGAATATCCCAAGTTACAGGAGTTTGGTATACTCCTTTTTCCTTAAGATACGCTTCAGTTATAAGTATTGGTCTATTTATAGAAATTTTTTCATTAACAGCAAATTTAGAATAATGATAATATTGTATTTTGTTATTAGAAATAAATTTTTTAGCATTTACAGAAGAAATTTCTACACCTTTATGTAAATAAGTTCCTTCTGAAGTAGTTTGTATAGCTGGTTGATTTAAATCAAAACCACCATAAATAGTACACGTTGTAAGACCATCGTCTTCGTACCATGTATCTCTATCAGAAAATGTAACTGCGTTTGAAAAATCAACTTGGAATGCTGGAACTACTAAAAATTCTTTTATTACAACTTGTATAGAATCTTCATCCATGTCAAGAATATCGTCAGATTCAATTAACGTGTAATTTGTTTTCTTAAGTCTAACTTTTTCGTATGGATAAATGTTTCCAGTTTCTCTATATATTTGACTAAAAGTTTCTGGATTAAAAATCAAATTTTCAGAACTAGGTTCTATTTCATCCCCATTACTGTTTATGAAACATTCAATTTCATATCCGCTATAAATATTTGCAGAAATGTCGTTGAATAATACGTCGAAAGATCCTTCTGTTACTAAAAAGTAATTGTTATATACATCTTTAATCCAAAGATCAGCATCTCCAGAAGTTATTGAGCGACTATGAGTTGAAATACGTTTAATTTCTGGTTGAACAGTTGAATCGGCTGTGATTGATTCTGGAACTTTTGAGTTCGCTTCATCACCAGCATATTTTATATCAAATGTTTCAAGTATTATTGCTGTTTGAGGATTATTTGGAACATAATCACTTTCATCAAATATATCATTACCACTTAAAATAACTGAGAATTGACAGTAATATTTTCCATTCTGTTTTATAGAAGTTTCGACTACAGGATTAACATTCCATTTAAATGCCAATTCACGTAAAGTTAGTTTAAGTTTTGGTCTAAACTGAACAATTCTATTTCGTCCGTTAACTTTATCTTCTGAAACAGATCCATACCAACCATTATTAAAGTTACCTTCTACATCATAGAATCTGTGTTTGATATCGGTTCCGTTTATGCCAAAAGCTTCTTCGGTAATTTCATATTCTTCATATGATTTAAGTTTTCCAACGTCAGAATTAGAATATTTATCGGGATTATTAAATCGATCTTGTGAAGTAATACGATCGATTATTACAAGATACCATCCAATATAATCTTTCCAGTTTTCACTATTAAGAACAACTGTTGGATCAAAGAATGGATCGTTAGAATCTGTAGTTATATTACCAATATCGTTAAGTTTATATACAGTAGTTTGAAGGGTATTAGGATATACAAACTCGCTTTCAATTTGTGAAGATGATATACTCTTTATTTCAAATCCTTCACCACTGCCAAGTCTTATTTTAAAAAGTTTTTTAGCTCCCTCAATAGTGTAATCTTCTTTAAGAACACCAGTCGTATCTGCAGGATATACTTTACAAGAAGACTCTGATGAGTTTTCTTCTTTTCTAGGAATATAGATCCACTGATTCATTCCACCAATAAAATCTTCTCGTTCATCAGCATATTCCAAAAGTTTCTTTTCAACTTGTTCATAATTTGGATCAATGTATTTTTTAACTTGTCCACCTTGTCCATCATCAACCCAAATATATGGTGTGTAAACCCAAAGTTTCAAAGTTTGATTAGCTTTATTTGCGTAAACAGAATCATCATAACAAACACTTCCACTAGGAACAGCAACCATTTTATTATAATCTGAAAGACTATTCATAGAAGCGATATCCCTAATATAAACACCATTACCGTTGTAATTATAATGAACCCATTCGCCATTTGTAAAAATCAAAACTTTAAGACCAAGTGTAAGATTTATTTCACCATCATTTACAACATAACCTTTATAACCACAAATAGTTCCACAGGTTTCACAAGTCTTACCATAGTTTTTAATACCATACGTTACACCACAGGTACAAGTATAACACTTATCGTCGTATGAAAAAGTTCCTTCAGAAACTTCTCGAATATAATTTGCTTTTAATGTAATTTTATTATTGATTATAAATTCATCAATATCTTTATTAAGTGTTTCAAATTCTTTACGATAAATAGCATAATATTCAAGGTTCGTATTTAAAAGATCATTCAATTCATCTTCAGAAAATTCACTTTTGTCTTCTTTAAAAGTGAAATAAGAAAAAATGTATGTTTCATCATTTATAATTTTTGTTTCAGGAACTTCATCAAAAGAAGAATAATCATTTTCAAATATAAATTTGTTATCCAATCCATACTGAATAGTGTATTTTTCTTTTATAACGTATTTCTTTTTATCAGCATTATCTAAATTAAGATATTCTTCGTTTGTGATAGATTCTTTAAGAATACCATCTTGATAAGCCGGGTTTAAATCCCAAACAAGAGTTGAACTGTTATTTAGATCATCATTATAATAAATAGTTCCGATTTTATATCCAACAGTTTCATCTTCTACATCAATTTCACCATCTATTGAACTTAAAATTTTAGTATATTTATCAAAAGTGTAACCTTCTTTTTCTTTTTTAGAAAGAATATTGTTTACACATTCGTTAACATTAGATTTATATGGAACAGTTTCTTCTGTAGTTCCCTTTATAACGTAATATACTTGTGCTTTAGAATTTTTTGTAAAATCTTTAATATTTATTTCTGAAAGCTCTTCGTCAGTATAAATTTTAGGACAAGCACTTTCATCAGAATTCACCTTAACAGTCCATCCTTCAAATTCGTATTTTGAAGGTATCTGTAAAGAAGAAGTGATATTTCCAACGTTTAATACGTTAAAATAAGTTTTAGCATCAACGTCAAATACTTTTTCTACAGAAGTAGTTTCTTCACCAACAACAGATGTGTAAAGTGCAATAAGTGTCAATGTTCCATCTTCAAAATTTATATGATCAAAAATACGTTCTTGACTGTTGGCATTAACTTGTGAAGAAGCTTCTCCAGTTTCAGGATCTTTTAAATACCATCCTGAAAAAGTGAAATATTGAATTGATTCTTTTTCAAGTTTTAATGTGTATTTATAAAGAGATACATCAGTGTTGTAAAAAATAGGATATCTTTCATATGTGATATCTTTAACAACTTCTTCTTCAACATCGTCATAATATGAAACAGGATATGCTCTCATATTTCCCATTTGAGAAATTTTTGTTAAAGTTTTTCCACAATACGGACATTCGTCAGAATCATCTGAGAAATCTTTTGTCTTTTTTGTAAGTTCATATTCATCGATATTGTAAGCGAAACTTATAGTTTGAGCCATTGCTGCTCTATAAAGATGCAGATATCGTTTAATAAGTTCAATTTTACGATTTTCACTACGCTTAGAAATTAATTCATTCATAGCGTCAGATGAACCACCGTTTTGAACAAGTTTTAACGTATCCTCACTTATAAACGGACTAAAATCCAATTCTTCGTTGAGGACTTGGTATACTCTTTTCTTTCCATATTTTTCATACGTATTTTTACATTTTTGTAAAATAGAAAAAGGTATATCTACGTTATCTATTGTAGGAATAGAAAGGTAATATCTTCCCATAATAAATTACCTCTTATTTTGAATTAATTTTTCAGGTTTTCATTAGGATGTCAAATTTTTCAAATAAAACGAGTGTACAATGACATATAATATTTATAGTAGAAGTATAATAATGCTACAATAAATAACACTTAAGGAGGTGCTAATATGGCACTTAATAAAAAAGCACTTATTTCAGTTGGAGTTTACGCAGGAAGTTTTGCAGTCGGCGTGGCAGCAGCAATTGGCGTTAATAAGTTGATATCAACTTACCAGAATTCATACAGTCAAAGACGAAAACGAACAATGAAAGGTATCGTTGACTGCGAGTACGATGTACGCGAAAATTATATACTGATTACCTGCTATGAAAAAGAAATGAAAGAGCTTGAAGTTGAAAAAGCAACTCTTGCTATCGATGATCCAACAAGCGGAGACAAAATCGTAAAACTTGATCTAAAGATCGAAGCCCTCAAAAGCGTAATTAAACGTACGTATGAGGAAATTGCTACAATGGAAGCAAACGTTGTCCGCGTTGAACACAAATACAAGTTGACCGATGCAGAAATCGACGATTTGTATGAAAAGGCTGAACAAAAGTACAACCGGGATTACAAGCAGTGATCTTAAAAATTATTCCTGGAGCTTTTAATGCTCCAGGAATAATTTATTTTTTTTTAATTAAAATACCTGTTGAGTGTCTTCGTGAAGTTTTTTAAGCATCCAGAAATCACATTTCAAAACCAATTCTTTTGAAAACTTATGTTCTTTGTTGTAATAAACAACAAGAACTTTATCAACGATGTATCCGTTGAAACGATTTCCGATTTTACCAGTTTTTTCTTCAAAAATTTCGAAGATACAAATAGTTCCAAGCCATTCACGAACGTATGAGTGTCTTGAATATTTATAAAAACCTGCTGAAGTTGTTGAAGAAGATTCTTTAAATTGAGCTTTTACATCATTAAGATCATTAGGACCTGTGATTGTACAGCCGTTTGCTTCACGAGCAGCTTTAATAATATTAATATTTTTTCTTGCCTGTTCATCAAAAGTCTTCATACAATTATTAATTGCATCTATTGGATTTCTAAAAACTTCAGGCTTGAATTTTACATCTTTTCCTTTATTATCAAAAATAAAGCTTCTCTTTTCTCCAATAGGAGTTGTAGATCGAGCTCTACTGTATGCTTGAATTGCTGAATTGAAGAAGACACTTTCACTTGTTCTTCTTTTTGCTTCAGCCCATCTTTTTTCACTTAAAGATTCTTTCATATCTAATTTCCTTTATATTTTAAATACCAGCCAAAGCTGTTGTTAGTTCATCAATCGAACTAAAGTTATCTATATCAATAGCATCTAGAGTTTCTTTAGAACAATAATCTTTTCCAACAATGATACAACCAGTTTTAGATCTATCAAGGATACAATCATATACGTGACTTTGTCCAATCTCACCAAAATTTGGATTTAAGGTATCATAATTGTCATTAACACTTGCTGAAGGAAGATATTCTTGGAATCTAAATTCTTTAGAATTAACTTCAAAACTTCCACCATGAACATTGAATGCTGCGGCAGTTCCATATGCTGAAATTTGAAAATTCATATAAAACCTCCAAATTTTAAGAATAACTAATCTGGATCCAATGTTCCTGATTAGTATCTTCAAGAGGATTTACATTGTTTTCATATTCTTTGGAAACATAGTATTTTTTAACTTTTTCTTTTGGATCATAAACCCAAACTCTTTCACCTTGTCTATAACCTGATGTAGTAGGTTTAATCCATCTAACTCCATTAAGCATTTCTTTAGAAGAAAGATAATTAGCACATAATTGTTTAATCTCATCTCCAACAATATCTTTAAATGGAGTTTGTGGTAAATGTGCAAACGGAATTGAAACTGCATCAACTTTATCAAATGTTCCAATAAACCGTCTCGTTTCAAAAGCTTGTCCTGTTTCGTTATCGTATTCTACAACTTTAGCAAGATTAATCAATTCGTTATCTAATTGGAAAAGATCTCCGTTTTGTTTATACGTTTCGTTTCCAAAAATAATTTGACCTGCTATATAAATTTTCATTGAAGAATACGGTATATTAAAATTCTCTTTACCTTTAACCGTATCATTAAACAATGTTTTAATATCGTTAATAAAATTTGCACTGGTTTCAGTTGTAGCTGCATCTACATCAGCTTTAAGCTCTTTTGGAATGTAAAGTGATGAAATACTGTCTGGATTTATATAAACTAATTCAAGATTTGCTCCATTTAGTAAATTATCACTTCCTAAAAGAGCAATCAAGAAAAGTCTTCCATTAACAACAAAGTAATCCCAATAAGCATCAAACACATTTTCTGTACCCAAACAGATTATAGGATGATATTTATTAGTTTTTTCGCCATTAACGAATCCATAGTTATCAAGAGTTTTAATATATTTTAATATGCCAAGATTCATAACAAATCCACCTTATTTATTTTTCTTTTTAAATCCAGCTTTTTGAGCTGTTTCTTGTTGATCTTTTACATAATCATTATGTTTACTTTTAACTTCTTTAATTTTTTCTTCAGTTTTAGATATTTCTTCTTTAACTTCTTCTTTAATTTCAGAAACTTCTTGTTTAGTTTCTTCTGTTTTAGTTGTAATTACATTGAGATTGTTTTGTATTTCTTCTTTCTTTTTTTGATCTTTTATTTGTGTGTGATGAATAATTTTCTTTATAAAAATAAGGCTTACAAAGATACCAAAAACTGAAGAAATTATAAGACCAAATTTTTTAAAGAAACTTAAAAACATATCTCCAATTTTACTTAAAAAAGATTCTTTTTTAGTTTCTTCACTACTAAGTTCCGCCATAAAAACTCCTTTTTATTGAAATAAATGTTCAATAAAATGTTTTCGACATCTTAATGTACAATTATTAAAAATGTGCGAGGTAACAAACATGAGTTCTTCTGTAATTACCCAAGAAATACATGTAGTTAAACGAGCATTATCTAAAACTGTTAGAGATCTTGTTTGCCAAAAGGTTGAAGAGATCATAAACAATGCTCCTTCATCATTTACAAAAGAAGAATGGGAACAAATGTTTAAAAAGCCTTCTCATTCTCTTTTAATTGAGAAGGATAGGATCTTGAATCGTTTCAAAACTGTAATGTATGATAATGAAAGAACGAATAGAATGGTTAACTTTAAACAGTTTGGTACATTTTATATCATGACTGTTTGGGTTAAAGAAAGTAGTACTTTCAATTATCTTGCGTTTTCTCTATACGATATTGTTGAATGGATTAATCATGACGAATATCTTGATGAAATACCTTATATTTTTATTTCAGAAAGTACAAATCTTCTTGATTATGAAGTGACTGTTGTAAATAATCCTCAGGATTATCTTAAAGATGTTGAACAACATCTTGTTTCTGAAAATAACAAATCTATAATTTCTTTTCCAAATGATGGATCAAATCAAAATAAAAACTACGTAATTTATTGCTCTCCATCTATCATAACTGTAAGTCAAGCGTACGATACAGATCTTACACCTATTGAAGTTTCTAAAAATCTTTGTGGAACAATTGTTATAGATGTAACACCTAACGCTTATGGATCTGCTAAAACTGAATACAGTTTTAGCTACAAAGACGAGGATCTTTCTGTAAACGACGTATTTATCGATGATAAATTTATCGAAAGTGAAAACTCTAAAGAGTTTTTAAATTTTGTTAAAAAAATCAGTAAAGATAAAACTTACAAAATTGATGGGTATTATATTCCAAATTCTGAAGATGGATTAGATTTTGTTAAATCTTTAAGTGATATACCTTTGAAAAATGGATTGAATTCTATAATCACAGCATTAATATTTAATCCATTTGTTAAAGAATATTATCCTGGAACTGTTGATTATGGTATGAGTTCTGATGGAATTGACCAGAACCAAAATCAGGATAAAATCAATATTTCAGTTTTATCTGATCCTGAAACTACAAATACAAAAGTTACTCTTTCTGTTAAAGAAGGAGAAACTCTTGGTAAATGGTTATCAACAAATCCAAACCAGCAAGACGCCCAACATGAATGGTTTGCCTTAAACTTCAAATTTAATGCTGAAAGGTTTGGCGAATCTGTTATCGGAAATGTAAGTTGGAATAATTATGAACTTACTTCTAGTGATATGGATGTTGGTGAAGGAGAAAACGTAATTACTCTTTGGCTTAAACTTGATTCAGTTCGTGAAAACCCTGTCACTGTAAATATTAAAAATCTTGAGACTGGTGTAACTGAAACTACTACAATCGAACTTAGATAAAATCTTTTTGGAGGTTTTAAATTATGGACTGCCAAAAAGTTGTAAGTGTATTGTGTTCACATTGTAAGAAACGATGTAACGAATACTATACACAAATAAAAAATAAAAAAGGCGGTATTTCATACATTGAAAACGTTCATGTTTCTAAACGTAACGTAAATCAATCAGGTGTTACCGTCAACAAATTTTCTGTGGATATTAATGCTCATTAAAAAGCATAGAATATTTTTAGTTTAATCAAAGGAGGTTGCCGATGCAACTTACTGATAATGGAAAAACTATTACTCTTGATGAAACAACTACTAAAGTTCGTTCATATAAGGGTACCCCTGTTTTGATCTACTATGATATGGAATATAATCATGGTGATATCAAAAAAGCCGTTATGACTATCGTAAAACTTTCAGCTTTTGTAGGTTCAATCAAAACTGATGGTGGAACTGTAATTTCGTTTGAAAATCTTTCTCTTACAGAAAAAATTACTAAACTTGTTCAGATTTTAAAACAGGATTTCACACCTGGTGCAATCGATGAACTTGAACTTGGTGGATCTTCTGGTGAAGTTGCTTCTGATAAGATTTATGAAGATCTTGATAAAAACGGTAAAGCAACTATCACTATCACAATCTGGCAGAACGCTCCTGAAGGAGTAACTATCGATGAAAGTGTAGTTAAAAACTTCTCTCGTAAAGGAGACGCTATTTATGCTTCAGACATCGTAGCTCTTGCTCCAAAAGTAGACGGTTACACTGTACTTGGTATTGCTCTTGGAAAAAATCTTGAAGCTACAGAAAAAGATTGTCTTGGAGAAAAAGATAAACTTCTTGAAGATCAGGAAGTTACTTTTGTTTGGGGTGAAGCTGTTACTCTTACAGTTTCTCGTGCTCTTGAAGATGGAGATACTGAAACTGTAAACGTATCTGTTCCTTACAAGGCTCATCTTTCTGAAGCAATAGACATTATCAAAGCTGATACAACAGTAAAAGCTTGGATTGCTGCAGCAGCTGAAAACAATGTTGCATTTATCGATGTTGTAAAAGCTGACGGAACTGAATTCTCTAATTCAAATCTCAAGAAAGCTGCTGCTAACTTCGCAGAAGCTGGTGTTTCTCTTTCTTGGGCTACAAATGAAGAAGAAGAGGAAGAGAATCCAACTGCTGAAACAGTAAATGTAACAGTTACTGTTGAATCAGGACTTACTGGTGTTACAGCTCCAGAAGTAACAAGTGCAAATAAGGGTGAAGCTCTTACTCTTACTTTCACAGGTGACAACGCAGCATCTCTCGTAGAAGCTAACGTTAAGACAATCACTGTTGCTGGTGAGACTGTAGAATATACTCTTTCTAACGGTGTTATCACAATTGCAGCTGAAGCTGTTACTGGTGACGTCGTTGTTACTCTTGGAACAACTGAATAAAAAGAAAAAATTAATAACTCCTGGGAATTTCCCAGGAGTTATTTTTATTTAAATAAGATTTAATCTTCTTCTTACAAGATCTTCTTCAGATATTGAAGCTCCTCTTTCACTTTTAGGAACATACTTTTTAGCAAGGTATGCATTTAATCGTTCATTTTCACTTTTTTCAGCAAGTTTAAACAATTGACGTGAAGAACCTGCTATAAGATCAGCAGTAGCTATAGCAACATCATCAATCGAATCTCCTTGTTTATAGATACTTGTCTTTTTGCCTGTGTTTTTCTTACCTACAGAAACATTTGATAAAGCTATTGCTCCAGCTTCACCATTAGTTTTTAGTCTTGTCTTTTTGGTTTTAGTAACGTTAACCTTTTTTGTTGTTGCTCTAGTTTTTTGTGCAACAAATTTTGTAGCAGTAGGAGCACTAGGAACTTGTTGTAATTGTGTCTGTTGTTCTATATTATTTTCAGGCATCATGCCCTCCTTATAATTCTATAAAATACAATATATTGTTGAAAAAGATTTTGAATTTTATAGAAAAGACGTTTAGATCCATAATTAGCAAATGAACACGTTGAAAACAAAAAGAAATTTAATTTTCTATCATATTAAAAAACCGAAACATTTATATGAAAAAGGAAACAATTATGGTTCAAGCAACAATAAAAACTAAAAGTCCAATTCAAGCTGCTAAGTTGGCTTTAAAAAATACATTGAATTTTGAAAACTGTGCTTTTTTTACAAAATATGACTACGAAGACAGTAATAAATCACTCGGATCTTCTTTGAACCTTTATTGGCAAGATAATTTTATTTTAAATACTGTTGTGCCTTATCTAAAAGAAAATTCTAATATAAAAGAATTTTCTGATTCAGATAAACAGGCTTATTATGAAAAACCGATGTCTTTATCATATGATACATATGGTACTATAGATTATTGGTGGGTTATTCTTGCTGTTAATGGTTTTTTCAATCCTCAAGAATTCACAGGTTTCGATAAACTTTATATTCCAGATCAAAATGCTATTGCTCAAATTATTGATAAAATGGAATATTCTGACGGAACTGTTGGTGTTTTTCCTGATGACGAAGACTATAAATAAAGGAGTTTTAATTTAATGAAGTTTGTTGAAAGAAAAAGTAAAGAATGGAGTGGTTCAGATCTAACATTTATACTTCGCATATGCAAAATTATGAATATATGTAAGTATTTTATTCCTAAAAATGAAACGGTACGTGATTTCTCTAAAGACGAGTATCTTCTTCCTATGGGAATGACAAGTGAAGAATTTGTTTCTGCTCTTGAAAATTATGTGAAATTCTTTGAAAATCTCAATGAATTATTTACTGATCCAGATAAAGAATTCTTTTACATTTTTGAAGATAAACTTTGTAATAAAGTTACTATGCCGAGGATTTCTCTTAAAAAGTATTCTTTTGATATAAAAATAAAATTTATTTCTTTAACACAAGAATATTCATGGGATAAAGCACCTCAAAAAGTAATATTACCTTTTGCTAACGAGTTTGATTTAAGAAAACTTGATAGACAAAACGATGTTGTTCCAAACGTGTATAAAATATTTAGTAGTTTAGGTCTTCCTATTCCAAGATTTGTTAGTGAAAAAGGAAGCAACGAATTTCTTATAAGATTTATTGTAAAACACGACATCGACAAATTTAAGGAATTATTCTCTTCTCGTTTTAAAGACACTTTGTTTGAGAGAAATAACGTGTTAACAAACGAGTTTTATTGATATTTGGTGTTGGATTTTCTATCAACCAAGCGTCATGAAGGGGGTGATCCTAAAACTTGTTCGACGGGGTGGATAAGAAATAACAATATATGGCTAGCAGGGAAAAATCCCTGCTAGTCTTTTAATTGTATAAATGGGTATAAGAAAGATAAGGAGTCGTGTATGAACAATATTTGTTTAACTGAGCGACAATCTGCATGATGTCATTCCTCCAAAAATTCGATTAAACTAAAATCAATCTTTCTTATACCCTTTATCAAAATGTTTCAGTAATTTTATTTTTTAACTTTAAATAAAATCAAAAGGAGTAACACCTGTATTATCATTTTTAACATAAATCACATCATTGTTTTCACTTTTTATTTCGTTAGTTTTATTAATATCAAATGGTGTAATACCTGTTCCAAAATTATATAATTGACTATATCCTGAATAAAAATATTTTCCTATTAAATTTTTATAGTACATACAGGTATACCAATAAGATGGATTGAAAATATTTTCTTTTTTATACAATTCTTTCCATCCAGGATGATATAAATCACAATAATCTAAATATTGTTTACAATCATCATATTTTAGAAATACTACTCCATTTTTTAAACCACATTGATGTTTTCTTTCAGCAATGTCATTTCTATATATTCTTCTTTCAGGAGTCAATTTAGTCCATTTACCATTTATAAATTCAGTATTGTATGGATATATCATCATCCCATTATCGTCCCAATACTGATCTCCTTTTACTTCTACTAATAAACCGTTTATCTCAAAATCAACTATAAATCGTTTAGTAACATTGTACATATCGGTGTATAATAATATTTTTGATTCACGTTTTATAGGGATATTAAAATCTGTGAAATAAATCCATAAAGCAAGCTCCCATGAAGAATTAAAATTTACGCCAAAATAATAATATCCGCCATTATCTCCACTCAAATTATGGTATTTTTCAAGTTTATTTGTCATTGATTTTTCTTTTACCTTACTTACCATCATAGGATAAGGTGTTCCGTATAAATCAATACATGTACTTTTAGCCTTCTCTCTGTTTGTATAAAATTCAAAACCATAGCGGTCAAGCTTTGTCTTTTTAATTTTTTCTAAATTAACAAAATTTGGATTTCCATAACGTTCTAGTTTTGTTTGTCTTATTTTTTCTAAATTAACAAAGTTTGGATTTCCATAATGTTGTTTTTTTGCTTCTTTTCGTTTATCAACAATATTTTTAATTTCTTCTGAAGATTTATTTTTCCAAGTTTTTTTAATTTTCTTTATTACATTTGGATTTTGTGAATTGTAATCATATCCTGTTCGGTTTTTATATGTGATTCTTGATTTTTCTTTAACTCCATCAAGTTGCATTGGACTAGTTACACCATATTTCTTTAAACAAGTGTTTTCTCGATTTAATACTATATTTTTAATTTCTTCTGAAGATTTATTTTTCCAGGTTTTTTTCATCTTCTTTTTTATTTTTAAATTTTTCATTGGATTAGTTACACCATATTTCTTCAAAAAAATATGTTTAATTTCTTCTTTAACTTTATCAAGTTTCATAGGACTAGTTATACCATATTTCTTTAAACAAGTGTTTTCTCGATTTCTAACAGCTATTTTATAATTTGTATGCTCATTTTTTCCGCATTCTGTACATAAAAAATTTGAGTACGTAGGTATTCTAAATCTTCTAAAACTGGATATCGTTGCTATTTTTCCACATTTTTTACATCTATAACTAAAAGATTCGCCATAAATAATATTTTCAAAATCAGATACTTTTTGTACAAATTTCATATTTTTCCTCACTTAAACGTTACATGTATCATTATAATTGTTTATGGCTGCTAAAATAAATTGTCTGTATAAAAATACAGACAATTTAATATAAATTTTAACCCATAACTGATGGTGACACCATTGTTGGTGCAGCCGCAGCTACAGCCGCAGATGCAGATGGTGGACATCCTACTGCAGAGGCAACGGCGTCAACTTTGCTGGCGATAGCTATCAGACATTGGGTAAGTGGTTGTGCTCTAGTTAAACCCATAGATGTAGTGCTAGGAGATCCCATCGTAGCAATACCAGCATTAGAAATATTTGCTGCTGTTGGTGATGGTTTTTCTCCAGCTGAAGGAGAAATACTAAAATCTTTTGAAGTTAAAGTTCCAGAAAAACCAGAAATAGGTGAATCAACTTTTACTTTACTAGTTTCATTAGTGTATTCACTAGATTTAAGTTTTGTTGTATTGTAATCACAACTAAGTTCATTACCTTTAATATCGAGAGTATCTGTTTCTTCTGTATTTGTTGAAGCTTTAGTTTTGATATCTGTGTGTTCACGATTAAGAGTTTCGCTCTTAACGTTAATATCTTCTTCAGCTTCAATATTTATATGCTTAGCCTTTAAGTTTATAGTATCTTTAACCTCTTCAATTTTAGTCATAGCTTCATTTTGAAGAGTTATACGATCTTCATCAGAATTGATTTCAATAGTTCGCTTTCCTGAATCAGAAATCAAAATACTACCATTTTTAGGATTCAATCCTATAAAGTATTGACCTTTTTCGTTAGGAGAGGAAGTTTTTCCATCTTCAAAACTAGTCCAAAGAGAAATAAGTTTATTTTTAGTATCAATTTGAATTCCATACGTATTATCGAGAGTCAACTGAGGTTCTTCATACTTTGTAAGGTTTGGACACATAACTGTCCAAATATCATATTTACGACGATTAACTTCACCAAATCCATATGGTAAAATGTACATATTTTTAAGATCACGATCACAAATACCTACAAATACATTTTCTCCTTTAGCAAATTTAGGAGGAACAACGTTATTTGCCTGTGCTATTTGAAGTGATACATAATTTTTGATCTTTACACTTGAAGAACCTATGTTTTTATTTTTTGAATTAAGACATTTACCGTATGAGACTGAAACTGTTTCTTCATATAATCCATTTGAAATAGGTAGACCAAACATTAAACGTGGAATATAAACTCCAGCTATATTATCTTTTCCATATTCTTCTGGAGTCTTAACTACTAAACCCACAGTTTGTTCATCATAATGAAGGGATGGTCTTCCAATCGGGGCTCTATAATCTTCAATAAACATTTTAAAACCTCTCATCATGATGTCAAGGTTATTAGAAAAAAAGAAAACCGAGGGAATAAACCCTCGGCTTCTTATTATTTACTGTTCATCTTTGATTTCTTTTTCTTTTTTCTGGATATACCTGAAAAGTTTATAAAGACCAAATACTGAACCGATTGCTCCGATACCTACAGCAAAAGCTTTAATTGCCTTCTTAGTAGTTTCACCACTAGAGTCTTCGTTATAGCTTCTGATAAGGTTTTCAGTTAAAATACTTGCGATACTGGTTGCTCCCATCAATGAGAAAGTTTCAACCATTCCGCGTTTGTCTTTTGCAATCTGTTCATTCAAATCTTCGATTTCTTCTTTATGGATATCGTGAGTCGCGTCAAGTGCGTGACGAATCATGTAATTTCCGATTGTTCCGTATGTGTTTACAAAACAATCAGCGTTTTCTTTTCCTACAAAGATAACCAGACCTGAATTTTCGATGATAATTGGTTCTCCACCAACAAGTTCTGTTTTCTGAACATATTTGATGTCGGTTGAAACGATTGTTCCTGGATGAAGTCCTTCATCAACTCTTTTATCCTGAATTACTGTCTGAACCAAGAATCCGTAGTTAACTTCAAGCTTTTCTTTTTGAACACCGTATTTTTTGATACAATCTTCAACGTATTTATCATCTGGGACAGGAAGTCTTGCGATAACTCCGTTGTTCAATACATAGAAGTCGCTGTCGGCATTCAAGCAAGTAACTGAAGTATAACTTGCATTGATTAAAGCAACAAGTCCTGAAGCATAAGCTTTAATAAGCTTTTCAGCACTTCCATATGCTTCAATCGCTTTTTCTCGAGATTCTTCAGATGCAAAAAGTACAACGTTGTGCTCTTCGACGTAGAGCGGATAACCTTCTGTTGGTGCTCTATAACTTTTATTTGTTATATTTCTGATATTCATCATATCAGCAGCAAAAGCTCCAACTACAATAGTTCCACCATCACCTGGAGCAACCATCATAGGGTTCAATCCGCTTTCTGGATAAAGATTAAATTTTGTTCCAGAAACGTTGATACCATAATAAACATTATGGCTAAAGTTTTTGATATATGACGTATAATTTCCTGTCACATTCAACGGTGACATTACGAAAGAACCATACGACATGCCTTCATTTGCCATATTTTTAAAAATACCTCCTATTGTTTACTTGACTTCAAAAGCAGAATATATACATCAACTAAAAATTGAAAGGCGTAACTGCGCAATAATCCGGTTTCAAGATATATTCTGTACCATCTTTTCCTTTGTATAAAGAGCCTTCTTCATTATTATAGAATGGTGTAAAACCTTGGAATATTTGTTGCTGATAAGATGAGAAGATAAGATAATTATTCCACATAATTGCATCATAAACGTATTCTTCTTGTTGTGAAATGGACTCAGTTTTTTCTGTATCTTCTTCACTATTTGCTTCAAACATAGGTTTACATTCATCATCTTTCTTTTTCTTATCAAGTTCTTCCTGCTCAGCTTTACTGATTGGATGATTTCCTCTAAGAAGATTAGAAGCACCTCTTCCTCCAACTTCGCTAACCTCACCACCAAAACTTTCACTTGGCATAATACTTGGTCTACAAGTTGAAAAATCAGTTCCATAATCGTCATCGATGAAAAATCCGTCATTAAGCTTAGTTACAAAGTAATCTACTGGAGTTCTCTTATAACGACACTTTTCTCGAGAAATTTCAAGATACATTTCGTTATCAAACTTAGAAAACTCTGTATAGATAAATGCTGAGAAATGAACTCGTCGTTCAATATCGTATGCACCAGAAATGAAGCTTCGACCTAAAGCTTTAGCAATATCTGTAACACCTTGGTCCTTCTTTTCTTTAATATACTGGTTACCTGCACGGTTAAGCTGATGTGCTGAGATTAATGGGAAAGGTTTATCACCAATCCATTTTTCAATAGCTTTAGCTCTGTTTGAAAGTAACTGTGTTTCATCAGATACACGACGAGCAATATCTTCATCACTAGGTGACATAAGGTCAAATGAGTCAACAATTACTGCAATAACAACGTAGTTATTTTCTTCAAGACTTCTAATAAGATTATCGATAGTCTGAAGATTCATTGTAGCATCGTTATTTACGTTTACATGAGTGATGTCGATAATTGTATTGTAATTGTTTCTAAAGTTCTCACAAGCAAAACCAAAACTTTCAGCTTGCATGAGATCAGTTTTAGTTACAATCGAATAATATCGGTTAATATCTTCTTTACTTCCGTCTTCAAGAGAGATAAACAATACTGTTGGTCTCTTTCCGTTTTTCAAGAAGTCTTCCATGAACATATCTGAATTATATCGAGCAATCCAGACAGCAATATTTCTCAAAAGAGCAGATTTAAATGTGTTGGTATCAGCATAAAAGATATTAAATGTTCCACCCCTAAATCCTCCTTCAGGAGAAATAAGTTCATTAAACATTTTCAACCCAGTATGCAAAACCATTTTTGGAGAGTTTACATAGTCATAAGTCTCTTTAAACTTGTCATCAAATGTTTCAGGTTCAAGAGTATGAACTATACAAAGTCCACCATCACTTGTTTCTGTCTTTTGGAATTCTGAGTTTAACTCTTGAACAACAAGTCGAAGTTCTTCAAGAGTCTCTTGGAGATTTGCAATATTGCCACTTCCAAGGTCAGTAATAATATCAGCAAGTTTATCTTTATTTTCAAGAACGTTTGAAAGTGTTAAACAAATCTTAATAGTCTTTAATACCAATCGTTCTTCATTTTTAGTGGCATCACGACTTTTTAAGATTGCTGGGAAGATAATCCCATCTTTTATTTCTGAAAAGTTTTCGTTTAAATCAACGTTGACGTATTCTACTAACTCTTCAGGTTCTGTAGCTCCATCAAGCTTTTGTTGTACGACACATCCGATACTAGTTATTAAAGCATACAATGCTGGCTCTTTTTCATAATATCGGAGTGGAACGGTCTTAATAAACCGTCGTACATTTTGTAGTGTCTTTACTTTTGAAAATTCAGGATTAGACACAACTTTGAGAGCCATTGAGAGAAATCTCTCAGTCAAAATAGATCTCAAATAATCTTGTTTTTTAGATCCATTTGAGAGAGTTGAAGCTCTGTTAAATCCTCTAATCTGCATAAAACTTATCCTACCAACTTAGTAATCTTATGTTTTATACACTTTAAACTCTTATAGTATTAAAATGATAAAATCCGTCTTCAGCAGTTGGTAAAGATCCAAAGTCCTTTTCACCTTCATCAGTTCTAAGAATAATTCTAGTATCATAAATTGCTGCAAATTCATCCAATTGCTCAGCAAAGAACTCTTCACTAAACGTTTTATCGTTATCTGCATAAATCTCAATTATTCCTGAAACAAATCCTGTAAGGCAAATCAAATTCTTAATAAGTCTTTTAATTCCTTTTCGTGAAGCACTAGCAATAACACAATCAACATTATCTTTATAAAAGTAATTCTGAATGTTTATAGCATTAAATGTACTTTCTGTTACAACTATTTTTGGAATAGGAGATAAAAGATCAACACTAAGAGGTGGCATATAAAAATATGGTCTTTTAATGTTTTGATATAAGTGAATAATATTAAAACGTGGGATTCCGCGCTCTTCAGACGGATGAAGATTTCTAAAACTTATAGAAGTTTTATCATAGCTTACAAATCCAACTCCTTCTTTACTTACCATTTCGATAGTATTCATACTTGCTGCAGGTTCTTTAATATTATTCATATCAAGAAACTTCTTAAAGTCTACAACAATACGATATTTTTTAACATTTTCAAAGTCTGAAAGATCAATACCTGTTCTTTTCTTAAAATAATCGATCTTTTCCTGATATTCTTTTGTAGCTCTAGGATACTTATACTGAATAGCTGTAGTATCAGCGTCTTGTGAGAAAGTCCTAATCATCTTTTTGATATTAAGAGATTTAAGATATTCTTCTACACGTAAATCGTAAAGTCCGATTTTGTGACAGATATCAATATTAAGCATACCAGATTGACTACAAAATTTACAATCATAGCCCGGTTTTAAAACTCCGTCGTATTCTTTAACACCAATATAAAAGTGTGCACTGTCTTTATGTGATGAGTCCCCACAAAGAGGACAACGAAGAATAGCGAATTCCGAATATGTATTACACGGTTTAGCATTTGGTAAAAGTAGCAACGACTGCTTAAGATATGCTAATTCCGGATTATTTTCAATTGCATCAAATGTCATTTTTAAAACTCCTCAGTTACCTCAATGTTTTAAGATTTTTAAATATATAAAATTCCCAGGGATAAATTCCCTGGGAATAATATTTTAAATAAATTTGTGTTATGGTTTCATATTATAAATATGGATGTAAGCTAGAGTGAAGAATTGTTTATTACTTTATTTATTGTTTATACAACTCTAAATCTAAACTTACACCCATAAAAGGAGAAGCATATGTCCGAAATACATAAGCTACTCATTAAGAGCTACGTAAACGCTCTTCACAGAGATTATCCATATCTCACTGAAGACGATCTGTTAATGTATGCTCGCGAATACATGCACTCTATAATTATGTAGATCTGCATGTAAATTAAAACTAGAAAAGCCAAATATCAGAATAAATGATGTATTCCCACAATTATTGAATGTTTTTGGCTTTTCTTTTTTATTCTTTACAATAATCTACAGCAATATCACATCTAGCAAGTTTCGATGCAATAATTTTATATGCCCATTCAATCCAATTATACTTTGTAGAAACGAAATGATCTGCAATTTCTTCAGGAATGCACAAACTTGTAAAATCGCCTGTTTTTATTTTAAAGAATTTTCCATTAAGAATTTTTTCACGAGTTTCGATATCGTTTGATTGCTGATGTATAACTCTTTCAGCATCCAAATTTGCTCCACCACAGTTAGATTCTTTTTGAGAAAATTTATTACATGATCTACAAGGTTTATCAATAAAAGTGCTACTATCGTTTCTTTTATAGATTAAAACAAGTCTATCGTACAATATTTCTTTTGATCTTGGTAAACTGTTTCTAAATAAATCGTTTGCTAAATTTTCTTTTATTTTTATAAATCTTTCATCAACCTTGTTTTTATATACAATCTCAAATGCAGTATCTCCACGTTTAGCTTCAATTTCTCGTTTTGATTCACGCTTAAATGAAGTCTTATAAATATCCAATACAGCAAGTTTAATACAAATTGTAGCAACCTTTACTGCATGATAATCACCAAATTGACAATCATCATAATTTTCTGGATACAAAGAAGGTTCAAGTTTATTTCTATAATCGTAATAAAACGAAACGTTCATGTACAGTTTATTATAATCTGCGTTTTTGAATTCTATACCATCTATTGCAACATTTTCTATAAGATCACAGTAGTCTTTTTCAAAGTCTTCAGGAGATTTATCTGGAATAGACGCGAAAATACAACAAGCTCTTACATAAGCTTTTGCTAAGTTATAAAGAGCATCAGAAAATACTTCATTTGGTCCAAATAGTATATTTTTCACATATACAAATTGATCATCTTCGTTACTAAGTTTAATCTGACGGTTTACTTTTCTTAAAATTGTTTCTTTAGCTGCAAAAATTGCTTTTTCGTAAAATGAGTATTCAATATCATTTCCATACTGAATTTTAAATGGGAAAAATTGTCCACTTGTGTAATTTTCTTTAAAGCTTTCTTTTAGAAAAATCTTTTTAGAAAAGTCCAAAGTATTATTATTCATGTGCTTGCCGCTCCTTAATTGCAAATTTCACATTACGATGTCAAAAGGTCATTAAAAAACATTAAAAAACATCCCTATGATATACTAATAATTTTGACTATTTATAGGAGGAAAATGTGGCTAAAGACACATTCATTACGTTTCCTGCATCCTCCCAAAAAACAGGTATAGATTCAGTATTTCATGCAGTGGTTAAGTTTATTCTTGGTAAATTTCCTCAAAATGTTATCCGTAACTACTTCGTAGATACACAAGGAGAAATGCGAAATATTTATAAAAACGCACTTCTTTCTTATAACGGAAAAACTTCGATGAATCAAAATTATCAAGAAATGTTTAAAATTCCTCGTCCACACATGTTTGTAGGTTATCAGCTTTCAAACGGATTTGAAAGTAACGATACTGGACTTGGGGAAACTCAACATTACACTTTTCCAAATGCTTTTTGGTTTCAAGAACATCAGCAATCACAGTTTCCTATCTTTAATGATAAGAAACGAAAAATTACGATAAGTACTTCAAACCTTAGAATTAAAGCTACTGCTGAAGTTGTTATTACTTGCCAAAATAGGGAAGAACAGTTTACGATTTATAACTACGTTCTAAATTATCTTAAGATGTATTATCTTATGCCCCTTACTGGTATAAAAGCATCTTTCATTATGCCTGACATCATAATCAAATATATAAAGGATATTCTTTATGGGGAAGATACTCCATGGGAAAACTGTGAAAAAGATTTAGCAAAATATCTTCCTCTCTACAGTGACAATATGATCCATAGGATGTATCGAAACGGTAAAGAAGATCAAAAGTATTATGAGATGACATGGCTTTATAACAGAATAGATTTCAGACTTTCAGGAAAACCTCAGATTGATGATGGAGATAAAGATAATGATGCTCCAAACAATTTCTTAGTAAGGTTTCCTTGTGAAGTTGAATTCTATATACCAACAAACTACACTGTAAAAACTCCAGAGCTTGTTATGAATGGTATTGGTGGAATTTGGGAAGCACCTGATGCTATTAAAATGGATCAAGTTGAAAACTCAGATCTAAACGATCATGTGCAAACTATAATTAAAACTGATGCTGAAGATAATCTTATGAGAAACCCTCATCTTTATGAAGATGGATGGGATAGAGTTTTTTCTACAGAATTTGCTATAACTGATACTGAAGATAATTTTAATATCGTTGAAGCCGTTGATGAAAACTTAAGAAAAATTATCGAAAGTCTTACTGTAGAACAAAGACAAAAATACATTTTAATCCAATTGTATGAAGATATGTGGTTACTTGATGAAGGTAAGTACATGGACATCGACTGGAATACAGGAACAATCAATATCCATGAAGGAGATATTCTTAAAGTTCATACACTTGAAGTTTATCTTGCTATCAATGAAATTGAAAAAATAATAAAAGAAAGGAAGGAAAATCATGGCAACAAACACGTATGCTCAATTTCCTAATATAGACGATTTAACTTCAAGAGAACGTGGGATGTTTATTAAAGAGCATGAATTTCAAGAATTGCTCAAACAAATGCTCACCGAACTTGAAAACTTAGCAGGAACTTCTGGGGACAATTCAAATGAAATTGATACAGCCAAAGAACTTGTAAATTTTGCTTTAAACGATTTACAAGATAAAGTTACTGCTTTTAAAGTAAACGTTATTCAAAAGTATATAAACAACTTGGTTGAAGATTCTGATCAAGTTCAAGCAGCTTTTGAAAGATTGTATTCTAAAATACATGAAGTCATTCAAGGAATAAACGTAAATATCCAAAACCGTACAATAACATACGACGTAATCGTAAGTTATAAGATTAAAATTTTGGATTCATTGAATTCATTAATTGGAGTTTCCTCTCCATATCAGTCTGGAAAATCAATTGATGAAGAATATTCTAGCAATTATGACGTTACACGAAACGATGTTGCTGTTCATTTAAGAGACGTTGATGAGGGAGCAGGTTTTGTTACTAATTCAGTGTTAATCGATCCAAATGTTGAACAGATTAACGTTATTAAACTTTTTGATTTTGATCCTATAATAAAATCTGATAAAGACGTTCCATCGTTTTTAGCTGAAGTAATTATTTCTGGAGATCTTTTCGCATTTAAAGGTTATCTTAAAAGTACTGAAAAAAATAACAGTGGAGAAAGAATTGCTGTTTTTGATGCGGATTATCTTATAAACCAAGATCTTCCTTATGCTTTTAAAGTTTTAAGAAATAAAACCAATGGAAAAATTGCTTTAGCGTTAAAATTTGATGAAACTGACGATAATTTTACAAGTGTTGTGAAATTTGATATATCCGTAAATATTTTAGTTGGAACAAATCTTAAATTCTACGAAAACACTCTTGTAACTTCTGTTGATCTTAATACACACACTGTTAATTGTTCATTTGATAATGGTATTGGCTACTATGCTGATGGACAAATTCAACAGACAGTAACTGATAGTGTATCTGATGGAAACTCTTATGCTATCACTCTCACAGCAGATACAGGATATGAAGTACCATCTATTCTCGATGGATATTTTGACATTACCGTTGATGGTATTCCTATAAATCAAACACTTGTAACATATTCTCCATCAGAAGACAAAGCTACTGCAACAATATACATAAGCCATGTGTATGGAAACTTGGTTATAACTGGTAAACCAGTAACTAAAGGAGTTTAATAATGAGCGAATTTATTGAAGACAATGACGAGTACACAGAGCTCGGTGAATTACACATCGAACAAAATAAAGCCGTTATTGGTCGAATTGATTCTCGTTATGAAAATAACAGAAAACATTCTCTTCTTCCGGTAGATTCATCAAGAATTATCCAAAACTTTTCAAGCAATGTAACTATTAAAGATTCAGCAATCATTCCTAGTGAAGGAACATTTGGTGAAAAACAGATTTACATTGGTAACAACTTTTTGGCTATTTATGATAGAAATACTGGAAACTTTATATCAGAAAACCCAAGATCATATTTTAAATCTGTTGGAACAGAACTTGAAATCGAAGATATTGATGAATATCACATGATTTGTGATAATATCAAAAGCGTTGTTGCTATTGGAAAACAGTTCTTTGTTTTTTCAACAAGAGCATACAATGTTCCAGTGATCATTTGTATCGATCCGTATAATAACAACATACACGTTGTAAATGGTCCAGATGAAGGTTTGTTTAGTAAGATCTTCAACAACGATTCATCGTACACTATAATCGGAAAACCTTTTTGCTTCGATTCTGAAACAATTGGTATAATTTGTAGAAAAGAAGTTGATGAAGTTGATGAACCTGATGATTTCAATGTTTCGATATTGAAATTTAATGTAAGCAAATACAATGCTGGTGTAGTTGGAGATTCAAATTCTGGTATCGAAGGATACTTAAAAGAAATAACGTTTACCAAATCTTCTGGTATTGAAAATCTTACAGAATCTTCAAACGTTTTTTCTTTTTATAAAGATAACGTTGTTTATTTGATTCAAGAACAAACACAAGATGACAGTACCGATATTGGATTTGGTTATAGTCTTCGTATAGATGGTAATAACGAAATCACAATGTCAAAACGCTCTAGTGGATCTCTCACAAATATAAAAGCTTTAACAAATTGTGTTAACAGTTTAAGCGATGATGAATATTTTGTGATTGTTGGTGATGAAGGAGTGTTTGCTTTTGATACATCGTTGTTTGTTACTGGTTCCAATATTGACATCAACGATAAAAAATTGTATAATCCAGATGGCGAAAGTGGAGATTGTTTATATGTATTTGCTCCAGAATATGGAAGTGGATACATGTTCTTAATATACTCTAGTGGAAACATTTACAAGATTTCTCCAACACAAGACAACCGTCTTAACGGTAAGGTAAGTTCTAAACTTGATTTTGAAAGAATAACATCAAACGTTGATAGTATTAATATTTCTGGAGTCACATATTCTGAAAACACAATTGTTATTTTTGGAACTTATAAAGAAAATGAAACTTCAGGAAGCGTTAAACCGTTTGTTAAAGAATATGATTTAAACGAAGTAAACAGTATTCTTGTTAATTCTTCTAAATCTGGAGATCTTTATTTTTTAAGTGGTATTGAAAGTGAAACTTGTATCTCAAAACTTACAGGAAAAAGTTTTGGTAAAACAAAAATGTCAAGAGTTCACATCATGCCACAACTTTCTTCAGATGATGAAGTTGAACTTTATATAAAAGAAGATGAAACTAATCTTGAAAACAAATTTACTTCTGGAAAAATTCTTTGGAATGCTTTAAAAGAAAGTGGAATTCCATTTAATACTCATGTAAAAACTATTGGTCGAATAATCATTGATGGTATCGATGTTCCTATCGAAAACGTTATGATTACTAGAAAAGACTCTGAAGAAAATGATGAATGTGGTTCTGTTCTTCTTACATTTGATAAAAACTTTGATTTAAACGTTCTCCAAGATTTTACAAGTGAAAACGCTAAAATCAAATATCCTGGAATTCTTTTTAGAAACAATACAGGATTTATCGAAGACGCTATGATTAGTAATGTATTTAGCGTAGACGGTGGTTTTTGTTATAATGATCAAGAAAACGGAAAACTCTTCGGTTCAAGTCTTGATAGAACTAATATAGTTAAAACTGAGATTTATACAACTGAAACAGATAAAAAGATTTTAATCATTGCTACAGGAAAGAAAATAGCATCAATCGATGTAAGTACTGGAAGTTACACAAATTGTGAAGGTACTGACATTGGTGACAGTGAAAATACTCCTAAAATTTATTTTAATACAGCTATCGATGAAAACGAAATTATCGAAGATATAGAAATTTTCAATGATACGCTTTACATATTCACATCGTATTTGAAAGTATATACTATAGACCTTAAAACTTATACTCTTTCAAATGTAATCGCTAGCTATTCTGATACTGTTGAGATTAATCAAAAACACAATCCAATAAGAATTGGAAATACAGTATTCTTTGCTAACGTTGGTTTTAGTAATAGTGGTTACAATTATCAAACAATTATAGCATTTGATCTTGAAGAGAACGCTTTCACTCATAAAACCGATACAAATGTTGTCGATTTCGACTTAGGATCATTAACTACACGTATTTCTCAGAAAATAAAAATTGGAGATGACGTATATTTTGCTGTAGCAGTAGGTTCAGATATCGGTCTTTACAAACTTGATCTTAAAACAAGAAAGTTCAGTAAAGAACACACGTTTAAATTTACAGAAGATGTAGAAAGTTTTGATATCGCTTCAAACTACGTTTCAAAGATCTATCTTACAGCACATACAACAAACGCTTACGCTTGTATTCCGTACGATATCTATACAAATACTGAAGATAGTCCTATCGAAACAAACAATACTTTCGATGGTGAAATATTAGCAACAACTGTCTTAAATAATAACTTGTTTGTTATTAACGGAAGTAACGCTAACTTTAATGTTAAACTTCTAAGTCTTGACGGTACAAATCCAAACTGGGATATTGCTGGTGAAAATTTAAGTATTTCAACAATCGATAATACTCCAATTTCACCTATTCAGATTTATGACGGAACAACTCTCAAGCTCCTTTTCTCAATTCATGATAGTGGATCAAAACTCTTTGGACAGGGTATTGCTATTTCTGTAAGTAATAATATTGCTTCAGCAATCAACAATACCAACGAAATTGAAGTTAATGGTGAAGCAACACAGATTGATAAGAGATTTATCGTTCTTGACGGAGATACTCTTGTTTCATACACTCCTTCAGAAAATGAAAACGATAAGTTTAACTTTATCTACTGTGAAGGAACTAACGCTTATTTCTTGTATTATGATTCAAATGCTAACTCTACAAAAGTATTTAGTTTTGATACAAGAACAGAAACTAAATGTGAAGTTACTCCATTCTTTTTAAGTGTTTCTTCAGCAATTGAAAAGAAATTTGTATCAGCTTTCAATTTCACATATAACAATCAAGTTTTAGTAGTTTCATATGAAGATGGATCTATTGCTTCTTGGAAACTTTCTGGAGAAAAGACTTACTATCCTTCAAATTATAGAGACTCAGCTTATAAATATATTGCTAAACACGTTGTTCGTATTACAATGAAGTCTTCTATTGATGAAACTACTGTAGGTGCTGTTTACAATAAGACGGCTCGTGAAGAGCTTATTGCTTGGTTTGAGAACAATGTTGTTGATTTCGAAGCTAATAATCCTTCTCTCTATGATGAAAACGGAAACTTTAGATCTGATTTGGAACTTTTGATGTTTGCTTATAACAACGCATCAACAGTTACTAGCGATACAGAAGTTGATATTAAAGATCTTAGGGCAAAACCTTCTAGCGATCCAATTTCTCCTAGCGGAGTTTATTATGCTGTTTTCACAGATCAAAATGAACCATACGTTGGACGAAGCCGTTCTTGTGTTTATGCTAACGCTGGTGAATTTTTGAATGATGGAGCAGTATCAATTGATCGTGTAAATAACGACCTTATTTTTAGAACACCTACAAATTCTGTAGTTTGGGCTGAAGATATTGGATGTTTCTTTAAAGGAAGTAATGAAAAATACACAGGAATGAAAGAGAACGAAAAAGGCTCTCTTCCTAAAAACCCTATTTGTGAAGCTGGCGTTGCTTCATATGGTAAATACGTATTCTATGTAAACGGATACGATATTGCTGAGCAAACTAATCCTTGGAAAACTGTACACACTGGTGTAAGTATTTTAAATACCGAAACTGGTGAAATTGCTACATTGTTTGATGGCGAAGATTTGCTTTATGGAACTCTTGAAGCTAGAATTAAACCTTTCTGTGTATATAAAAACGGATACCTTTACGTTCTTTGTGGATTTGCAAGATACAACGATCGTGTAATGGGTCAAAACGTTGCTGGTCTTAGAAGAAGTGATGCTATTGAAGTTATCGATCTTGATACAGGTACAACTACATACATCGGTTCATTTGAAGCGCACAGTAAAACATTTGATCCTGCTAGTGACGAATCTCCAACACAAGCTGATTTAAATGAAACTTTCTTCTTTAATGAAATCGAAGAAAATTTGTATGTTGCTAGATTAGGTGACAGTATTCAATCATTTAACTCGTTAACTGGAAAAACTGAAGCTATAGTTTCACATGGAAGTAATAATGTAGTAGATACTGGGTCTAGTGTCTATATCCCATTCGGAAAAACACCTTCTTCTAAATATCTTAAGATGTATAGTGATCCAATTGGAATAAATATTGAAATTCCAACAGAAACTCCTACAATTCTTAAGTACACTGAAGAAGAAAATCCAATTATAACAAATCCGTGTAAAATTGATGGTAAATATATTTTCTCAATAATTACAACTAATGAAGACGAAACACTTAATCGTGTTTCTTATTCTTATGATGGAGATAATGAATTAATACTTATCGAAAATACTAATCTTGAAAATAGGACTATTTCTAAAAATAATCTGTCAAAATACCCTTCAAGAAAGTATAGTAAAATCGATAATAACCTTGCTGTATGTGATGATCTTTACAATGATGATCAAGGAAAATTCTCATTTCTTCACGAATTTGTAAGGATTAATAATAAATCTACTACAGATGAAAACTTGTCTCTTGGTCTTGGATTTGTTAAAGAACTTTACAAAAATAATATTAAATATATTGTTTCATTTACAAATCAAAATCTTACACTTACAAGAACTTCTGAAGTAAAAGATGTTTCTGCATCGATTAACACAACTTCTTCTTCAACAAACATCGAAGCATTCTTTACAGATTCTTCAACTGTAACTATTTTACAGATTGATGGTACAACTGTTCATATTTTTAGCGTAGATACTACTTCGATGACAATTGTAAAAAGAAAGTTTACGAGACTTGTAAATATTGTAAGTAATATTATTTTCGCTAATGGAAAAATACAATTCTTGTTCAAAGAATCTGAAAAAATCTATCATGCTACTCTTGAGAATATTGGAAACAGCGATAGTTCTGAAAATGTAATTTTAAATTCTTGGGAATTTGTTACTATTGAAGAAAGTGGCATTTACGATATCTCAATAAGTGATAATCTTTTGAACGTTTGTAGCTACAAAGATGGTAAAGTAACTATTGCTAAATATACAATAGATTCAACTTCACTTGCTAACGGTTTTGAAAGTAAATTTGATATATCAGGAATTGTTATTCCATACACATTTGATTGGTTGAAATTACTCTCAGACGGAAACATCATTTTACGAAGTTCAAATGTAGAATACTATTCTTTCTCATTTGTAAATAACTTTGTTAAAAATGGTAAAAACGCTGTTATTCCTAAATCTGAAGTTTATAAATTTAATGATTTTGATAGTGAATCTGTATCATACTATGTAAACGATGGTGAAGGATTGTACGATATCGTTAACGTAAAACCATTTATGTATACGATAAATCAGTCAAACGAAGTTAAAAATATAACCACATATACTGATGGAGACACAGTTTGTCTTTCTGCCGGAAAGTTATTAACTGTAGTTTCTAAAAATACAGAAGTATTTATTTACAACAAAAATAAACGAAATATAGTAAACGTTGATATTGGTGAAAAAATAACTTCCGTATGTGCTTGTGGTAATAACGTTGTTGCTTTTACAGAAAATAAAAGCATTTTCAATATAAGTGAAACAAATATTACTAAAATTGAAAATGCATTTACAAACATTGTTGCTACATCTGGAAGATGTTCAACAGGTTGTGTTTATTATTTTGATAGTAATATACTTTATAAATTTAAAGCTGATGAATCGTCTATTGAATTTATTCATACGTTTGATAGTGTTGATGGTGATATTATTTCTATAAAAGAAATGGAAGATGAAACTATTAGATTCTTAACAAAATCTGATATATTGTCAACCACAAAATCATTTAACGTTTATGAATACTTTGTTCCTAATGAAGAAACTAAACTTGTTTCAACTTTCACAAAAGAAAGTATTGAAGGTGATGATCAGTTCATAGACTTTAATGGTAATATTGTAATACCTAAAACTTTCAACACAGCTTTTACATCTGAGAAATTTTTCACAGTAGTTAATGGTTGTGATAAATCTATCGAATATTCTAAAACATATTCTTCAGACGATGAATCTAGCAATTTCTTAAAAATCGCTACAAGTAGTGATGAAATTGAAAAATTGTTTGTATCTGATGGTAAGCTTTACCTTTGTGAAGAACTGTATAAACCATATTCTTGGGGATATAGTGAATTTACTTTCAACAACAATATTTTCAATTCAGCTAAACTTACTCATTATGCTTCTTCTTATTTTACTTACAAAATAAGTGGAGATAATATAAGTATCTTTAGTAAAGAAACTAAACAACTTGTTAGCTATATTGAAACACAAGGTCAAATCAATAACATCATTGGTGTAAAAGTTTTTGTTAACGGATTACTTTATGTAATCGGATATAACGGAACTAATCTCCAAAGATGTGTATATAGTCTTAAATCTAAACAACTTGTTGGTCAAGTTAAGGTTTGTGATACAGCCGTTTCTTTGACAAACGCATATTGTGATTTTGCTGGAAAATACGTTATTGTCTTTAATGGTGATGGAAGCAAAGCTATCGTATTTGATTTCATTAACATGAAGATAAAACAAATTTCAAGTTCACAAAATACTAAAAAGATTTTTGGCTATTATAACGGTACTTTCTTAGAAAGTGATTCTAGTCATGCTGGATGTGTTATTAAAAATGGAAAGCAGGCACTTTTATGTGATGATACTGGATATTATATTGGTGAAACAAGTTTATCTAAAACCAATTACAGTGAAGCTTCAACTACTGAAGAAAATGTAACTGTTATCCCTTCTTCAAACAATAAAGTTCTTGTTTCTTCAAATATAACTGGCACTCCATATAAAGTATTTAAAATGAATCCAACTTTCTCAAAAAGATTTGAAATTAACAACCATTATATCACAATCTTCAGCGGTGCGACAACTGATGTTATTGTTTGTGAAGACAGTAATGGAACAATTGTTGATACTCTTGAGATAGAACGAGAATATGGATGTTATGCTAAAAACGTTTCAAAATATGACGATACAAAATGTTTCATAACATACAGTGAAGGAGTATTCATCTCAACACTTTATGTAAGTGAAGATGGAGAACTTACTCTTAAACGTTATGATGGAACTCTTTTTGGTAAACTTTTGAATATCGATAACAACGTTCATACTATTCAAGAAGTAGATTTTACTCTTCTTTTTGATGAAACAGAAAGTGAACTTGGTATTTAAAATCTAATTCTAACGAGGATTTATATGCAGACAAGTAGAAACCCTAAGGTTTTGAACCAAGCTTTGCGTTATAAAACTCGTTCTGTTCTTGATAAGGTAGCAGCACTTGAATCTAAACGTGACTCTGTAAATGAGTTTATCACTGAGAAAAAGAGTGCTGCTACTGAACTTATGAACGAAGTTAACGCAAGTAAGGAAAGCTATGAAACTCAGCAAGAAGCTATTATTGATCAGATAAATAAAGCGAATAACGATTTAACCAGTTTGATTAAAAATACTCTCTACAATCCAAATGTAAATACTTCTGATGAATCTGAAGAAAGTGGTGGAGAGGAAACTACAGAAACAAATTATATTACTGATAAAATCATTAAGTCTTGTCAATATGGCTTTGTTGTTGATGGTAAAGATATTGTTGTTTATTCTGTTTCTGGTAAAGGAATCACTATAGGTGAACAGCCTGTAACAGATACAAAAGAATACACATTCTTCAACCCTAGTAACGACGATATTCCATTTCCATCATACTATGTAAACGATATATTGAAAGTTGATTCAGAAAATGCTATTTTAAGTACAAATTCTGGAGTAGTTTTGTATAACGTTTACGATGGTTCTTATAAAATACGCAGTACAGATTATGGTCTTCCTCACAAAGAAGTGTATGCTGTAATTAAAGTAAAGACTTCTGATAATCTTCATGAAGGATACCTTGCTGCAACTAAAAAAGGATTAGCGTTTAGTCCTACAGGTGAAGGATGGACAATTGTTGACAGTACATTTAAAGAAGAATGTACATGCCTTTCAAATATAGGTAAATTAAATACTCCACAAACCTTAGTATTTATAGGAACTACTTCTGGAGTTTATTATCTTAATATTGATGATTACTTTGATGAAGAAAGTGAAAACAAAAAGGTTTTAAGCCTTTCAAATTATTCACAAAAAATCCCATCAATGTATATAAACAGTTTAAGTTATAATACAACAAAAGATATTCTTGTAAGCGCTGGTCTTGGTGGAATTTCTGTACTACACAATGCTAGTAGTTATGCTAATCCTGAAGCAGAAGATATTTCAGCTTCAGATTATGCAAATTATACTAGTGGAGATGGACTTACAGGAACAACCTGTTATTCGACTCTTTGGACTAGTTCAGAAAACAAACTTATTGTTGGAACAAGTAATGGATTGAGTATAACAACAGACTTTAGATCTTGGACACAGATTACACGTATTGCTAATAGCGAAAATGTAAACAGTGACCAAAGACTTACAAATCATGTATGTAACAAAGTTATTCGAGAAGGAACTAACTTGTATACTGTTTTACATGGTGTTGGACTTACTGAATCTATTGAAATTTCTAACTAAAAAGAAAGACTCCCAGGGATTTTTCCCTGGGAGTCTATTTTAAATAAACAAAGTTTGAGATTCATATTATTATATTGGAGAGGATTAAAGTGTGTCGCATACATACTTTAAAATTCATCCCTCTTCAAATTAAAGGCAGGTAAGATATGAATTATCTCAAACTTCGCCTTAGTAATACTCCAACTGGTGGAATAGTTGAGTCTCTACCAAACGGACGTATCCTGAAGTATACTGTAGACAGTAATGGTATTTGCCAACTGTACTACGTTGCTTCAAAAAAGTTCTTTGAACCTAAAATGATTTAAGTTTTAAGAACTTCCAGATAAGTACACTATTAAAAGTGTATTATCTGGTTTATTTTTTAACACGTAAAGATCATTTCAGCATTGCTTCCTGATTCATAATCTATTTTATAGTGTTTTGTTAAGAACAAAAGATTCTTTCCAAACTGTCTAAAAATACCCAAATATTTTTCACGTATAACATCAGTAATTTTTTCGTTATCGTTGTAAGTTTTAGCGTTTGGATCGAAGAATGCTTTAACACGATCAAATACCCTTCGAGATTCATAGACTGCGTTAATATCATAATCTGGCTTATTATACGACATCATTGCTATTCCTGGATCAAAATATTCAAATTTTACAGAAATAAAATCTATACCATCTTCTGAAACATTTGAAATTTGTGGATAATGAATATAAAATCCAGGATGAATTTTTGATAAGATTGGATTATCCAAACTCTTTTCTTTATCTTCTTCAGAAGCAGAATCCCATTTATCAAAGATCCAGTGATAATCGTGAAGAGCAAGAAGTGTTATCTCATCAACGAATTCAAAAGTAAAGATAAGACCACCTGTTGGCTTATCTGTATGAGCATCATCTTTATTTTCAGCATAATCTGAAAAACACGAGGTATTCTCAATATTTTCTTTTCTAGTAATATAACCTGCGTCAACTGAAATGTCAGAACTGTATATAACACTAGAAAGTGACAGTTTGTGCTTACTTTCTTTGATATAATTCTGAAATTCTGTTGTGATTGTTTTCCAGAACTTATCTTCATCTGATTCATACGATTCCAAATCACGAACAGTTTCAATAAGTGAAACATATTTAGATTCGTTATAGATTTTGATAGATATAAGATCTGGTTTTTCTCCAATCGGAAAACGATTAACTGCGATTCCTTCGGTTTTTAAAAGCGATTCGCGTTTAGATAAAAAATCTTTATTTGAAAGATCTATAAGACTTTCAGCAAGATTTTTGATTTCGTCGATGATAACTGGATATGCTACATATCCGAGTTTCTGAGTTTCAATAGATTTCATTTTATTCTCCTTGATTCATTGATGTCTCTTATTGCACAAACCATATCCATTATTTCAGAAGAATCTGCCGCTAAAGCTTTAACATCTTTCATAAAACAATGACTATCTTTATACGAATGAGATTCATTTTCAAACGTATGAGAAGGTCCGACACGTTTATCTTCTATAACGATATTTCTAACAGTGTTGTAGTTTGCATTATATTTATGACACAACATAGCAAACTCATTACACAATAGAACTTTTGCTGCTAAAAATGCATTTATAAAATACTTGCAAATGCTTGCTTCTTCCCATGTACAAGTATAAATTTTATAACTTCCAGGAAATGATTTTGAAACTAGTTCATGTATTGCTTGTGGTATACTGTTTCCTAAATAACTTCCAAGTATCATAAAATCTTCGCTTCCACCATGAGGACCTTTTGATGAAAATTCTGGAGAATAATAAAGATCGTTCTTAATAAAATTATCATTATTATGATCTCCAAATTTGCTAAGAAAATCCATAAATTCTGGAGGAACAGTTGATTTTAGAATAATGTTTGTGTGTGACTGTGACTTACAATTATTTTTAATTTCATTTATAACCTGCATAACAATATCTGTATCACAAGATCCATCGGTTTTACTTTTTGAATCAGTTGGTACACATATATAGATCAAATCAAAAGATTCAGAATTTTCATATAATAAATTGAACTTTTGTTTTTGATCGTTTCCAAAAAGACTTAAAGAATCAGGTATATCATTTTTAAAATCCTGTATATAATCAAGATTAAGTTCAGTTGTTTTTTTCATATCATCATATACGTAAATTGAGATATCTGATATGAATTTTTGGGTATTTAAAAGACGTCTACACATCCATTTACCAACATTACCAAAACCGTAAATTGCAATTTTCATATTTTTTCTCCTCACTTATAAACAGTTATCTTTTTGTTTTTCAAAGTATAAAAATTCACAAGATCCACAAGTAGAAAAACAATATAATAAATTTATATCTTGAAAAAAAAATGGAAGGTCAATATTAATATATGATAAAGAAAATAGAACGCGTCCATAGAAAAGAAAATGATAATGTAATAACTATAAGTTTTGTACCATTTACTGAATGCAATTATAAATGTGAATATTGCCAAAACAGTGATAGAACAAAAATTGATTTTGAAAAAATAGATTTATTCTTTACAAATTTCGATAATATGATTTGTGAATTTAAAAAGAATTTAAACAATAAAGATCAACAATTCCGTATCAATATGCGCGGTGGAGAACTGTCGTTGATTGATTGGAAACCGTATTTTTCTAAAATAAATTCCAAACTAAAAAAAATAGCATTTACTACAAATTTCTCAGCTTCATTAGAGTATTTTAAAGATTTAACAGATTTTTGTAAAAATAGAGGAATTATAATTCAATTCTCAACTTTTTATCGCCCATCACAAGTTTCTTTAGAAGAATTTACTTCAAAAATAATTGATGGATTAAATATTGGAATAAAAATACAACTCAAAACTGCTCTTGATATTTCTAATTACAAAAAAATTAGTGAATTTCAAAATTGGTATGAAAATAATAAATATGTTTTTGAACATTCTAAATTTTCTCCAACAATAAATTTTGAATCTTTTAAAACTATAGATGATATTAATTATAATTCTGAATTAAAAGAAATATTTCAAAAAACAGAACAATATTTAAATAGTCTCAAAGGCGATAAATATAATGTGTATCTTGATAACGGTGAATGTATACGAGGAGTTCCAGAAAAAATTTTACCATTAAAATATGATTTTAATAAAAGTTATCCTAAAAGATGTACCATAAATACTGACAGTATGTATTTATATATTGATGACAAAGGTGAAATATATAATGAATGCCATATAAAAACGTATGGCAATCTTTTCAAAAACACCTACAATTTTGATTTTAATAAACAAGAAACTGTAGAATGTTACAAACGCAAATGTACATGTAAAGTCCTAATTTATTCAAGCACTCAACGAACTGTTGAATATTAGATACTAAAAAATAAAATCTAGGCAGGAAAACCTGCCTAGATTTAAATTTAAACTTTCCAAATTTTATCACCTCTATTACAAAAATTACAAGTTTTAGATATACAAATATCATCAGTTATATCAAAATTATATTTATTTTCAAAAAGATTACCTATACATTCTTTTTTATCCATACATCTTTTACAAAAATAAATATTCCCAGTTTTAAAATCGATCTTACAATGATTTTTACCTAATTTTGTTTCACAATGAAATCCTTGAGGATTAAAATCATATTTACCATAAATACATCGGATTTTATTTAAATTCACTTCATCAATACTTCCATCACTATATTTTATTAAACTTGTTTCTGGCCAAGGTTTAGTAAGTATCATTTCGTCAACAAAATCGGATACTTCTTTTGATACTTGATTTTTTGTAAAATCTTTCTTAAATTTCATTTTTTTAAAATCAATAATACCGGTTTCTTTAACATCACTTACAAATTCTTTTACTTTATTAATGTTTGTATCATTAACTACTATTGAAATATTTACATTCTTTTTTTCGAACATTTGTGTTAAGAGTTTGTATTTTTCAAAAAATTCATTTTTACTCATTTTCAAAGCATGAAAACTCAATGTGAACTGTATATCTAAATCTCTTTTAATCTTATAATTATATAAATCTTCAAAATAATTTATAGGTCTATAAAAATTAGTCATAAGTTTAAAAATTTTAAAAGATTTACTGTTTATCATATCTAAATATGGTATAAGATCTATTAGCGTAGGCTCACCACCGATAACTTGTATACTTGTGGTGTCGATGTCTTTATGTTTTTCACTGTGACCTTTAATAAATTTATCAAGATTTTTAAACCCTTTAACAAGGTTTTCTTTATTAATATCATCTGTATTCGATTTAGTTATACAATATTCACATTTATAATTGCATGCTTTAAACAAAAATAATTGAATATAAAAAATGTTTTTTCTATAATCACGACTATTATGGATAAACGTAATTTCTTTTTCCATATATGCTTTCCTTTTTCTATTTAATTGTTTAATAAATCAACTTTTAAATGAAAAAGGAATTTAACAATTATGAAAGTAAAAACAGTTGATTGTAGTGAAAATTATAAAGAAAATGTATTTAAAGTAATATTTATGCCTTTCACAGTATGTAATTATCATTGTCCATATTGTTATGAAAACGGTACATATAGGACTCAAATAAATAAAGAAAATCTAAATTTGTTTTTTACAAATTTTGATAACATGGTGCTTAATTATATTAAACAAACTGAATGGAAAGGTGAATTTAATCGACTTAGAAAAAATTTAAATTTAATTGGTGGAGAAATAAGCTTAATACCAATAGATGAAATGCTTGATTATCTTAACCGTGTAAAAAATCTTACAGTTGTAAAACTTACATCAAATTTTTCAGCAAATATCGAATGGTATAAAAAATTTACCGAATATTGCTATAAACGTCAGATTGAATGTGCTATAAACATTTCATATCATCCTACAGAAATTTCTGAAAAAGATTTTATAAATAAACTAATAGAATACGACAAATTTCTTAGCAATATGATTAAAAAATATTCTAGCAAATACGTATTAGATACAATGATCAAAATGGTTATCTCTTCTAATCAAGATATGCAAAGAATTTTTGATATAAAAGAAAAATATAAAAACTCTTTAAACCATATGCACTTTAAACACAATATTGATATTGAAAGTTTTAAAAACGTTGACAAAGAATTGCTAAACAAAATTAAAGAAATAAACGAATATGAAAAAGATTACTTAAAGCATAAAACGAAAGTGATTCTTGAAAATGGTGATGTTATTGAATATTTGAATCCGAAAATTATTCCATTACATTATGATACCACATCTAATAACGATAAATATTTATGTGAATACTCATTAAATTATATTTTTATAGATGAAGATGGCGAAATAAAACAAAATTGCCGTATGTCACAAAAAAATTATGGTAACATTTTTAAAAACGAATACAATTTTGTCAAACGTGATTTTGTTATTTGTAGCGTTCATAGATGTAAACATATTGGATGTCTTGATAATCTTAGTGGATCTAAAATTGTTATTTTATAAAGAGGTTTGAAATGCTAAAGAAAATAGAGCGTGTCCATTTAGAAAAAATGGATAATACAATAACTATAAGTTTTATACCATATACAACATGTAATTATAAATGTGAATATTGTGTGCAGAACGGCAATAGAACAAAGATTGATTTTGAAAAAATAAATTTATTCTTTACAAATTTTGACAATATGATTTATGAATTAAAAAAGAATTTAAATAACAAAAATCAGGCTTTTCGTATAAGTATGCTTGGTGGAGAATTATCAATGATCGATTGGAAACCTTATTTTTCTAAAATAAATTCCAAACTAAAAAAAAATATCATTTATTACAAATTTTTCAGCTCCATTAAAGTATTTTAAAGATTTGACAGATTTTTGTCAAAGTAAAGGAATTATAATTCGATTCGTTGTTTCATATCATCCGTCTCAAGTTTCTTTAGAAGAATTTACTTCAAAAATAATTGATGGATTAAATATTGGAATAAAAATACAACTCAAAACTGCTCTTGATATTTCTAATTACAAAAAAATTAGCGAATTTCAAAATTGGTATAAAAATAATAAATACGTTTTTGAACATTCTAAATTTTCTCCAAATATAAATTTTAAAGCTTTTGAAAATATAGATGATATTAATTATAATTCTGAATTAAAAGAAATATTTCAAAAAACTGAACAGTATTTTTTAAGTGATCGCAAAAAAAATAAATACGATGTTTATCTTGATATGGTGAATATATCCCAGGAGTTCCATCAAAAATTTTACCATTAAAATACGATTTTAATAAAAGTATTCCTAAAAAATGTATTATAAACACTAATAGCATGAAATTATCTATTGGATCTAATGGTGAAATATACGACGAATGTCGTGTAAAAATATATGGTAATATTTTTAAGAACACTTATAATTTTAATTTTGATAAACAAGAAACTATAGAATGTCACAGATGTGTATGTAGAACACTAAATTGTTCAACGGCTCAGAGAATCGTCGAATATTGATAATTAAAATCGAATGTCCGCATTTAGCGGACATTCAATCAATTTATTCGTTTAATAATGTTGTTGTTTATACTAAGATTACAATGCTTTGCCGTACAAATCTTATTCCCAGTTTTATTATATGAATTTAAAAATTCAAAATCTTTTGTATAAATATTACCATCTGGTTCACAAAATGGGCAAGATTGTATTGCTCCATCATATCCTCTAAATGAAAGTTTTGTAAAATTATTTATCATTTCACAAGACCATCCATTAAAGCATACGCTAGGCATATTATACATTGCTCTTATTAGATCAAAAGTTGTGCCTTTTGCTTTCTTACCATCAAGAAACTCAACTTCCATGTTTTTAGTTATTTTTCCAGAAGAATATTTTTCTCTTAAATTATCGAAAGCGTTTTCAAGTTTTTTACTTCGATCTTCGCTTTTAAGAGTTTTATTTATCCTTATCTGAATTTTCAATTTATGTTTAGAAGATTTTGTTTCTTTTTCAACATTTTCACACATTTTAGAAACAATATTTATCGTTTCATCACTTATAACTGCAACAATTTTAACTTCACAGAATTCAAGAATATCTTTAATTTTTTGTACATAACTTTCTATGTCACCAATTCGGTTAGTATATTCAACGGCGTGAAAACCTGCTGATATAAAAAGCTTAGCACCCATATTTTTAACAGTATCGTTTATTTCTTTAAAATATTCTTTTGATCTATAAAGATTTGTTGAAATTGTGTATTGTTGAACATCATGAAGATTCATTTGTTTTATATACTTGTTTAAATCAATTAATGTAGGTTCTCCACCTATAAATTTTAAAGTATAATTTTTCTCACCTGTAATCTTTTGATGTTTTTCCATAAACTCTGGAATATTTTTAAACATCAGATCAACTTTTTCAAAATCAATCTTTCTTCGTCTAGCATCATTTTTTTGACTTACAATACAATATGGACATCTAAAATTACAACTTTCAACAGGTTTTAAAATAATTTCAGTTTTATCTCTGTATGTGCTACAAGTAATACTTTTTATATCTTCACATCGTATATCTCTACAATTTTCAAGATTAGGATCATAGATCATTTAGTGTCATCCTTTCTTTTTCCTGTAAATACACCAGTAATATAATCAAATTTTTTATTCCAATCGCTTTGCCGATTAATTATCTCATATTCTTCATCACTAGGAGATTTTTCAAGTATTTCATCAAGAGTGTATTTATTTATATCAAAGCACATAGGGTAATTAACAATTTCAGGACAATTTTGATATGCTGTTGGAATGTGCGCGTTACAATAGTTAAATACTTTCAATGGAAGCATTCCTTCAATCCACTTAATATCCTTGAAAAATATTAATCCCACATGACTTTTCAAAAGAACCTCGTGAAGTTCATCTTCACTTACTCTATCGATAAAGTAAAAATTCTTTGGGAGGAAATCTCTGTTATACAATTTATCAAACCAGTAATTAAGATTTATTAATCCATAAAGTTTAATATCCCAATCAGGATTTTCTTTAGCAAGTTTAATAAACCTATCAAAATCAAGTTTCATAGGTTGACGCCCAGCGTAAACAGCAGTTTTTCTTTCATATTTTTCAACTTTTCTATATGGTCTAAGAGTTGTTCCATTTGGAATAAATTTTGCTTTCTTTCTCTCATTTTCAGGAATACTGTCATAAAGATATTTTGCTGAAGTAAATAAATATTTTGCTTCCATATAAAGTCGGTTTTCTTCAAAAGCTTGATTTTTACCCATACTAGACCAGTTATCAGTTCTATCATAAATCAAAACTGATCCGTCAAGATGAGCTTTTGCACACAAAATAGCAGAACTTGAAGGATGACTTACATAAATATAATCATATTTTTTATCAAAAAGCATTTTAAGATAAGTTTCATTATCAGTGTTAGCAAAAATTGTATCAGGATTCCAACCATTTTCTTTAAAATATTTATTAATTTTTGATCGTCTATAACTGTTATTTCCTTCTTCAAATGAACTTGCTATATATTGTAAAATCTTTCCATGATCACAAGAAAAATCAAATTCACTATAATAGTGGTTTTCAATTTCTTTTTTATCAATCTTGTTTTCATATCTCCAAATAGGGTCAATCTCAAAGTATTGTTGATTTTCTAATATGCCTGAACTATTAACAAATTCAATCTTTTTACCAACGTATTCAAGAAAATCTTTAAGCTTATTAAGATATTTCTTATCAAAATGATCTTCGATTATATAGACTTCATCAAATTTATCAATCGATCTTAAAGATCTTTCAAGATTGTATTTATTCAACACCATAATAGATCCGTGATACATATTACCATACATATTTTAACTCCAGTTTTACTTAAATTATAGTTATGTCCCAGTTATCATAAAATTAATAATTTTCTCTTAAAAAGTATCTAACTTTCTGTGTATAATATTTTTATTTAATAAAAAAATGTAGGGTAGGTTTTAACCTACCCTACAATAAAAATTATAAATTAAGAAGCAGATTTAATCCAGTTAACCAAATCGTCAGATGAATCGGTATTACCAGAAATCTTTTTCTTATTAGTTTTATCATAAGAACGAATACCGTTAGAATCTTCAACTACTGGAGCATAGTAATATGTAGATCCAGACCGTAAAGTAACATCAGAAAGAGTTTTTACATTATTTACAATATTTCCAGAAGAATCAAGAATAACAAACGCTTTATTTATATCCTGATATATCGGAATACCATTAGCATCGCGTTCAACTTTAAGAACATTATTTTCTAAAGTTCGCTTATAAGGTCTAGGAAGAGAAGGAGTTCCTGCTGTAGCAGGAGCAGCATCAGCATAAATTTCACCATTATACTTATGCTGACTAGCATCATAATTAGGAACTTTATGCACTTCCTCTACGTTTCCATTTACATTACTACTATAACTTTCACTATAAACTTTAGAATTTCGTTTATTTACGATATCGCTAATAGTTTTACCTGAAATATTTTTAACAACATCGAGTTCTTCTTCACCTACAACTGAACCCTTAACATCTCGAATTTCATCTTCTGAAGTATCGTTTTTATCGATATAGAAAGCTTTAATTCCAGTTCCAGTTCCAGGTACTTTAGGATATGTGTATGTATTTGTTACAAGGTTAGTACATGCTGAACCACAACCTGTAGTACATTCACCAACACAAGATGATGTACATGTATCATAACATGTAGCACCACATGCTATATAACATGTAGAAGCACATCCCTGCGCACATCCATGCGCACAAGCGTCAGCCTTACAACCAAATGAACATGTTCCAGAACATGAATTTACACATGATGAAGAACAAGATCCGCCACAAGAATCATAACATGTTTCAACACACGATGATCCACAGTCAGTTGTACAAGATGTACCACAAGTAGATGAACAAGCATTAACACACTCACCTGTACAAGTAGTTTTACAAGAATTTTTACAACCAGTAGAACACGTATCATTACATGTATCAGTACAGTTTCCTGTAGTACATGCTGTATTACAACTGGTAGAACATTCCCCTTTACAACCATTAGAACATGCGTTAGTGGCACCACACAGATTACCACAAGTGGCTTGACAACTAGTTTTACAATTTGTGGTGCACAAGCCAGTACAAGATGACGTACACATAGTAGAACAACCGCCACCGCAGGTATGGTTAGAACAGCCAGTTTCTATATCAGATGTAGCACCATTCGCACATTTTGATTGGCACTTTCCTAAACAACTTGAAAGACAATTATCTTTACAAGTAGTTTTACATGTACTAGTACAGTTAGAACCACAAGATCCGCCACAAGTTGCGGTACAACCACCCTTACAGACTCCACTACAAGCTACCATACAAACTGCACCACAAGTAGAATTACATGTGGAGCCACATCCACCAGTACACGTTTTACTTCCACAATTATGTGTACAAGAGTCTCCACAACCAGCAGAACAAGTGGCTCCACAGGTTTCACAATCAGCTCTGGCGTCACCATCACAACCATCAGAACAACCACCTTCACAATCAGCAAAATAACAAGTTCCATCACAAGCAGTATAACAGTCATCTACACAAGATCCACCACACAAATTACTACAGTCATCCGATGAAGAAGATGTACAGTAATTAGCACATCCTGAACTGGTACAATTGCTTTCACATGTTTTAGTACATGTTGATGAACACCCATCTTTACAAGAGTATTCACAACCATCGTAACAACCATCATCACAATCACCTTTACAACCACCGTAACAACTTAAGGTACATGTTGATGAACAAGAAGAAAAACAAGTAAATATACAACCACCGTAACAACCGCCGCTACAACCTGCGGTACAGTTATATGTACAAGTTGCTACACATCTACTTTGACATCCTGAACCACATCCACTAGTACATGCGTCTCCACATGTTGCATAACAACTACCTGCACAATTTCCTTGGCATCCCGCACTAGCACAAGTTCCAGTACACCCATTTCTACAAGTATTACTATTACAATTCATCTGACAAGTAGCAGTACATGTAGCATAACAACCATTCGCACAAGCAGCATCAGAAGTACATCCGCTATTACATCCACTCTGACAAGTAGTAGTACAAGCACTATTTCCACAATTTGCGCTACAATTAGATGAACATGTAGCCGAACAAGTAGTAGAACATCCACCCTTACAAGAGTTGTCTCCACATGTCGCTGAACAAGTAGTAGAACATCCATTTTTACAAGTCTTAGAACAACCATTTTTACACGTGTTATTACAGCCAGTACTACAGTCGTTTTTACAACCTGAAGTACAAGTTTCATTAGAACAACCAGACTTACAATCAGCAGTACATCCTGTAGTACATGAATTTACACATGTGTCGAAACAAGTAGAATTACAAGCTCCACCACAAGTAGCAGACCCTGAACAAAATGAAGAACATTCAGCAACACAACTTCCTGTACAATCATCTTTACAGTCCCCTACACAGTTAGCACCACAAGTTGTTGTGCAAGTTGTGGCGCAACCTCCAGTACATGAAGAAAAACATGAAATAGAACAAGAAGTTCTACATGAAGAAGAACAATTAATACAACCAGAACCTGTATAAAGATCTACTACAACCTGACGAACTTCGTTATAAATTAAAGCAAGCGGCTTTGAAAAATTAGATGGATCATTGTATTTTGGAAGAACTGCTTTATTGTCCAAAACAGAAGCCTGTTCACTACCTAAGATCTCTTTTTCTTTTTCAGTAAGATTTTTATAAGAAAGCTCAGTTTTAGATGGATCAGATGAATCTACAGACTTAAAATTCAAAAGAAGATTGCTAGTCAAAAGCTGAAGACGAAGAAGATCATCAACAGCAATTGTTTGATTAGGTTTAACGTCTGGAGCAATAGAATCTTTATCTGCTGAAGAAGGAATAGTTATTTCCTGTCCATCATCAGCAATAACAGTTTTTGAACTATTATCAAGATTAATACCTCTAGAAAGAGCTACTCCAACAATATCTTCTTTTAGATCGTTATAAGCCTTAGACGAAACGTATTCTGATAATGATGCCCAAGAGGACTTAAGCGTGTACTTTGCTTGGTCATTCGAAGCCATTCATTACCTCCTCTAAACGATAAAAGAAATTAAATCGATTTAACTACCTTTAACATCATTATTTAAATGTGAAAAATAGTCATTATGATGTCCAAAATATAGGAAGATAAAGGAAATTTTAGACCGTACAACAATCACTAGTTCAAGAAGAAAAAATAAAACCGAGGGAATAAACCCTCGGCTTATTATTATTTACGGTTTAAGATTTCCTGTCATACAGAATTCTTTTCGTCCTTCGATATCTCGGCCCAAACAAATATCAAAAACTTTTCCTGCTTTAGCAGCATCATCCATTGTTAAACGGATAATAGTTCTTGTGTTAGGATTTAAAAGATAGTAACGAAGAATATCACTATCACTTTCACCAAGACCTTTAATACGCTGAACGTCAACTCTGTTTCCAAGAAGTAAACTCTCAACAAAAATAGCATTTCTTACAGTACTTCCACCATAAAGTTTTCCAGTATTCTTTCCCTTGAAACAAACATCCATCAATTTGATATCAGCAAGTCTCTTAGCTATAGGAAGATATACACTGTCATGGAAAAGATCATCAAGAACTACGAAATAATGCTCATAATCTTTATCGATAGAAAGATGTATACCATGTGTTCCACCAGGAATTACCTGACAGTAGAACCCATTTCTTTCAAGTCCATCATAATTTCCAGATTTAATTTCTTTGTAATGAATAACAAGTTGTTCCAAGAATTCTTCACTAGTGTTTGTTTGTCTAGCATACTGGTACATAAATTCTTTAAACGAACCAATTTTATTCACATAAACCTTACACAATTCTTTAGAAAGTTTCTTTCCAGAATTTGTCTGAAAATCAAAAGCTTCACTTGCAATATACGTAAGAGTTTTGTTAAGATCTGTCATATCCTTTAAGAACACAACATTGTCTTTTGAACCTGGGAATTTAAGCTTAAATAGTGGCGGAACTGCTCGATACACGTATCCTGCTTCAATAAGTTCAGGATAATATGTAAAGAAGAACGCTGAAAGAAGTGCTGCGATATTATCTCCATCAGAATCCGCATCATTACCAAACACAATCTTATGATAACGAAGCTTATTGATATTGAATGTAGGACCAATACCACAACCCAATATCTCAACAAGCATAGCCATCTCAGCAGCAAGTTTATCTTTTGCTGATTTTAAGATATTCTGAGTTTTACCTCGAACAGCAAATACTGCTTGATACTTTGAGTTACGAGCTGGACGAGCTGAACCTTTTGCCGAATCACCTTCTACAATATAAAGTTCTGCTTCTTCAGGATTCTTTGTTGAACAACCTGAAAATTTATCAGGATCGATACTAACAAAATCCATCTTAGCAGCTTTAATAATATTCTCACGAGCGGCTTTTGCTGCAGCACGAGCTTTTGCACATTTCATTACAACGTTACAAATAGCTACTGCTTCTTTTTTATTTGCATTAAGCCATGCTGAGAATTTATTATAGATAGATGATGTCATCCAATACTGAATATTTGTATTTGATACTGATGTTTTAGTCTGAGTATTATACAAAATATCAGAATGCTGGGCAACAACAACAGCACACAATGCTTCTCGAACATCATTTCCATCAACAGTATATTTTGCTGCTTTTGGAATAAGACTATTTTCTTCAATATATTTTACAATAGCTTTTGTTAATGCTGAACGGAAACCTGTTACATGTGTACCATTTTCAACTGTTCGAAGAGAGTTTGCATAACTTTCAAGAAGTTCATTTGTTGTACTTTCAGACCACGTAAAATGAACTTCGTAAGTCATATCAATAGGTCTTTCAGTAACCATCTCTTTAAAAGAACCTGGTTTTTCTGGATCAGGCACTTGATAAACCTGTTTATCAATTATTGAAGTTTTATCGTTAAAAGAGATAATACTTGCTACACTTCGAATCTTTTTAGGTTTAATAAGACGATCACGAAGATAACCACCCATTCCTTCAGGATGACAGAATGAATGTTTTTCTCCATCAAAGTTAAGATCAATTCTAAAACCTGGATTAATATATGTGAGAATCTCAATAGCTTCTGTATAATACTGTTTGTTCATCTGAATATCAAGAAGAACAGTTACATCAGGTCTATAAAGAATTGTAGTTCCATGATTTGGTGAAGAATCGTTCTTAATCATAAGATCCTTTTTCACACCAGCATGATATTCTGCATGACCGTGTTTTCCAGCATTATAAGTGTCAACAATAAAGGTTTCAGAAAGAGCATTAACAAGCTTAATACCAAGACCAAACGTTCCAAGCGAAAACTGATAAGCTCCAGAACCAGATTTATCGTATTTACCAGAAGTATGCATCTGAGAAATAATCTCTTCAAATTTACCAATTGGCATGCCCATAGCATCATCTTGAACCATAACAGTTTTCTGTTTAGAATCAATTGTAACAGTTGCCATGGTAGCTCTACCAGCTGTAAATTCGTCAATACAGTTTCCGATAGTTTCTTTGAAAAGATGGAATGTACCTTGCTGACCTATTGCACCAATATACATTGTTGGCTTTTCACGAACTGCGACAAGACCTTCATAATGTTGAATATTTGATTCGTCGTAGTTACGCTTTACTTTATCTGCCATTTTATTTAACTCCTATTTATATTTTCAAACTAGCATTAATAAGTTTTAAAGACTTTACTTTTTTAATCTCATAAAATTTTTAGACTTATCTTACCTCATAAAAATAATATATATTTTAAACAAATATAATGAATAGGAGTTTTAAATGAATTATTTATTAACAAAGTACAATATTGACGATGTATTTAGAAATTTTACTGAAAACGACTCGTTAACAATTTGTAAGGATTTTCCTGAAAAATATATACCATCTATCATTAGATTATTATCATTTTCTGAAAAACCAATAAATATAGAATATCAATATTCTAAAGAAAAAATACCTTATAAAAAATATAAATCGTATTCAAAAATACACAAGTTTAAATGTCCAAAAATTCTGCATTATATAGGAACTAAAAAACCATCAAAATATGGTCAATATCGAAGAGAAAATTTAAATAAATTTCTTAAAAAGAATTATAAATTTGTTGATACAGTTTTTGCAAATACTAAAACTAGAAGTTATATACGTATGCTAGATAGAAAATACAATATAATTTTCACATCAAGAAACACTTCAGGTTTTATTTTATCACTTAAAGCTAAAGCTGATAACTGTAAATTAATTTATGATAGAAGCGATTATTACGAAATAAAAAGCGAGAACGATAAAGTACTTGGTGAATATCTACAAAGAAATGCTGATAAAATTGTAACTTTTGAAAAACTTTCTAAAACGCTAGTTTCAGATATCGATAAAAATAAAATAATTTTTACAATAAACGGAACAAATGTAAAACCAATAAAAACTGTTAAAAAGTTTAAAAAAGATACAGCAATAATTTGTGGTATTCCTTGGGAAATAGACATTGACGCTCTCGAAAATATAATATTAAAAAACCAAGACTATAATTTCATATATTATAGTTTACATAAAAAAACAGCACCTTCTGTTCATGAAATAATTCAACTTTCTAAAAAATATTTGAATTTTAAAGTCTATGAATCTGTAAATGAGAAAAAGTTATTTAAAATTGCTAGGAGATGTAAAATAGGTTTAGTTTTAAATAAAAAAGACGATTTTAATATTCATAGATATCCTTTAAAGTTTTTATTATATTCAAATGCTCTAATTCCGACAGCGTTTACAAATTGTTTAGAACTTGAAAGGTATGATAACTATCCTTCAGTACTGTTTGCAAGAAAAATCGATACAACAAGTTTTCATAAAATGAAAAAACTTCGATCGATTTATAAAGAATATTGTGATAAAATTTATGATTGCGAATCTCCAAACAATATAAATGCAATAAGAATGATTTTAAGTAATATAATTGATTGGGAACGTATATTTAAAGTTGTAATTGATAAAATATGATATTAGATTTAAAAATAATAACTGCCCCATTTTCGGGGCAGTTATTTTATGGTTTAAAAATTTTCTGGTTATGCATACACAGTAAGCAAAAATCTCGATTACATTTTACAGAATTATTCTTTTTTGAAAAATCATATTCTCCAGTAATGATATTTCCATATGATACACCAGGATTTTCGCATCTCTGTTTTATTTCTCCAGTATCACCATCTATCATAACACCGTATTTATCGAGACAAGTCCACCCTTTAAGATTTATAGGATTAAGATTAAACTCAACAGATTTAGTATATGTGTAATAATCTGTTAAAGGTTCATCGTCTTCTGATGGATCATCTTCATAATACTCAATACAAACATTATTTTTCTTACCATTGAGCCAAGTATTAACGTCATAAAATTGCCAAAAGGTTAATTTCTTTTTATCGATATCAAAAACACCTTTGTTATTGTATAAGAAATTTGGAGAAAAAACAAGTTTTTTATACTCACTTTGTAAAACTAAAGTATAAAGTTCTCTTACAATTTCAATATTTTCGCTAGATATTACAGGTTGAATACTTAAACTTTGCTTTGGTATTTTAAACATTTTAGTTAAAAACTTATTGTTTTTATTTTGGATAAACTCATAAATTTTAGAAACTCTGTCGAAAAACGAATAGATATCGGTTTGACTTGCATGAAAACTTGCTATAAGTCTAAGTGGTATCCTCTTTACATAACAATATTTTGACATTTTCTCATACAGTTTTTTATTGCATGTAAAATTTGATATCATCGTTAGCTTTCTTATAGGAGTCTTAATATATTTAAGATACTTAGTCCAATCTACAAAAAATGTTTCTCCACCAAAAATAGTAAGATCAATTCCATCATCTACTGAAGCATCGATTTGTTTTTTAAATTTGGTATACATATTGTCAATATTTTTTACAATAGTTTGTATATTAGAATAATTTATCTTACTTTTACGTTTATCTTCAGAAAAAGTTTCACAACAATATTCACACCTATAATTACACGTTTTAAACGGAATAAATTTGATACTCATCGTTTTATCATATTTATTTCCTATTCCACGTTCAGCTGTGCTCTCAATAGGATGTATAGAAATAATATTTTCAAGTTTTAAACTCATAAATTAAATTCTCCTACAAAAGTACATTTTATTCTATAGATTTATCTATACTAATAAATTCACAAAAATTGCAAACTGTATTAGGACAGTATACCATAGTTTCTTTATCAAAAGAAACATTGTTTATATCAAAAATGTTTCCTATACTTTGCTTTTGCTTACACGTTCGTTTATAAAGTTTTCCATCATAATCAACAACTAATGTGTTTGATTTACAAATACAACCACAAAAATTATCATTTACAGATTCTTTAGGTAAATTTCCTTTAGTTTTCGTTTTAATGCTGTTATCAAACAAATCAAAGTATTTGATATTGTTATACAACGATAAATAATTTCCCATTGCTGTGATATTTTTTATACCAACACTATCACGTTTAATATCAAATTGAACTTTTACTTTTAATTTTCCTAAAGAATTCCGTTTTTTAATTTCTTCCAAAATATTAATAGATTCTTGCAAATTGTATTCGGTCATGACATGTTCGATCACAACATTTATTCTTTTATCTAAAAGATAAATTTCATTAAGAAATTTATCTATAGATGTTTGGTCTTCATGAAATGAGCAAACTATCTTCATACCACAATTAATTTTGTTATAGATTGTATTAAAATATTCTGCTCCTCTAAAGAAATTTGTTGTGAAATGAATATAGTTAAATTTTTTATGGGTGTTAACTTTATGAATAAGTTCAACCATATCATCTATACTCAGTAAAGAAGGCTCTCCTCCAATAAGTGTTAAACTTATTTTATCTGTTTCAACATTGCTATTAATGAAACTTGAAATATTTTCAGCAGTTTTAAAAAGCTTATCTATATCAAGTTTTTTATTTTTAGATCTCTCAGCCTGTATACAATATGGACAATGATAATTACAATTTTCAAACAAACGCCACTTCACAGCATATTCGTTATTATTATCTAGCGTTCGTTCATATATTTCATCTTCACACGCTGTTATCGATTTCTCATTATTTTCACATAAATCGCGTTCACAAATCAATGAAGACAATCTTGGATTATATGACGACACATCTTCTATTTCAGTTTGTGTATATTTACACGTACTTGTAAATATTTTTCCTAAACAATCAACTTTAAGTGTATCCATAGCAATAGTGCATCGAAATTTTTTAGATACAGCTTTATTTGTAATAAACGATACAAAATTATTGTTTGTTTTTTTAATAATATTGTTTAAAGTGCCTGTCGGATATCTTATAGATGCATTTTTTTCTACTAATCTATATGGTTCTCCATTACTTTTAGCTAATCCGCAAATAAGACCATTATCAAGGTTGTCAATGTATGCAATAAAATCATTCAAATAATCTTTATCTGATTTTTCAAGTAAGATAACAATTATTTTTGATTTATTAATTTTCTTTAAAATTGGTGTAATTTTTTCAAGATTATAAATAGCTTTTTCTATAGTTTCTGGAAGTTCAAAATGAACAGTGTATTTACACCTATAAAAATTATAGCTAGATCCGATCATAAAAATCCCTTTTCTTTCATCATCTTTTTTAAAAATTCTTTATCACTTGAAAGTGATATTGCTCCACACAGATTGCATTTTCTATCACAACATGGAATAATATCCCGTTCATTAATTGGTTTCACATGAAAATCTTTTATATTTTTCGGTTTTTTATCACATGATGAATTAATAAATACAAACGTTCCCCAAATATAAAGATAAGTTATACCTGAAGTACAATAAATTTTTCTATCAGGATATTGTGTTATGAAGCTAGTTTTATCAAATTGGTGTGGACAAACTTTTTGAGTTATAAGATTGTTTCTTGTAAAATTCTCAGACACATCTCCGTCTGAAAAATATATTTTATATCTAGAGTTTTTAGTTTTAGATTTTATTAATGGTTGAATTTTGTTTTTAAATTCTTGTGATGAAGTTTTATCTATTTCCATAATATAATTTACTTCATACTTTTCACATGTAGTAATAAATTCTTCAACAAGATCAATGTTTGATTCAGCGACAACAAATTCAATCTTAATCTTTCTCATTCCAAGTTCATAAGCTTCTTTTTTAAAAATGCTAACTTTTTTAACAAAATCGTCAACTTTCACATATTCGTTATGTAAAGATGCAGTCAACGATAATTCAATATCTCTTTCATAAAGATAATGTAAAAGATCAATATAATAGTTTAATGAATTTGAAAAATTTGTTGTGATATTTACTTTCTTAAAATATTTTGATATGATTTTACTGAAAATTGATTTAAGGTTTAAAAAAGTAGTTTCACCACCGATTATATTTATCTTTACTGGAACTGCAATTTCATCAAGAATCCTACTTACTTCTGGAGCAGTTTCTAAAACTATTTTTTCATCAGCATCTTTATTTCTCGTATCATTTATGTTTGAAAACATTTTCTTTTCAGCTCTCAAACAATACGAACACCTATAGTTGCACCATTCGGTTAAACGCCATTTCAAAACAAACATGTCATCATTATTTATTATAGTTTCAATATTTTTCATTTGGATTCTCCATGTAATATTTTTCTTTTTCTTCTTCGGTTGGAAGTCTCTTTTGTTTAAAAGCTTCAGGATAATTTGAAGCTTTCTCGTAAAGTTCATCTGAAACATTTTTATACATGGACGTATTATTAAAAGCTGTACAATATTTTTTAAACACAATATATGTTCCATCTGGATTTCTTTTTCTTCTCTGAAGAGATCTACAAATTACACCTTCTGTAACAGGTTTTGGTATATCTCCATTTAGCAGATTTCCAAGAGCCATATGTTTTGTTGCACACATTTGACATCCTGCTCTAATAACTCTACCATCAACGTCTACTCTAAGTCCGTCTATTCCAGCAGTACAATAAAAATCTTCACCATCAAATCCGCCAATATCTATTGAATTTATAAATTCAATATTAGAATAAAACCAATGAACAGTTCCATCTTTCATAGTCACTTTATAATACGGTATTGACGTTTTTAAAGCATCGTTTAACTCATCCAAATACTTTAAATTTTCTTTGTCAAATTTTTCAGCAAGATTGAACGAATCTCGCTCAACTGTAGGTTGTATTCGTATATTGTGTTTTTTAAGTTTTTCAAAATATGGCATATATTCTTTTATATTCTTAGAATTTACAACACATTTCACTTTTGCATTAACTTCAATAGCTTTAGAAACAAATTCATCTTTATCACACATTTCAAGATGAAATGAAGCTATAATTAAAAGCTGAATACCTCTAGACTTACAATATTCTTTTAAAACTTTCCAAAAGTCAATTGGAGATGAAAAATTTGTAGCGACTATAACACGTTTTAAATCTGGAGACTTTATTTGATCTATAACCTCAACAAGATTATACCATCCAACCTCACCACCAATAAGATGAAGTTCTGTATAACGTCCTTTTGGTATAATATAATCTATATTCTTTGCTATAGTAAGAATATCTTTAAAAGGAGTTTGCATGTGTGTATCGTTTACAGCTTTTGACATATAACAATAACTACAGCGGTAATTACACCAATTAGTCATTTTCCAAGATATTTTAAATTGAAAGTTCTTAACTTTATCTTTTTCGTCAAAGCCAATAACCCTTTCAGCAGATATTATATCTTTCATCTTGATTTTCATTTTTATTTCTCCAAATATAAGTGTCAAAACAAACATTAATAAGTTGTTCTATCAATAAAATCAAACTTAAACTATATCCAAGAAGAAAAAAAAATCAGGAAGAAATTTGCTCCCCGATTTTTTTGCATTTAAATTATCATTTTGGTTACACCTCCAATTCTAATAATTTGACAGCTAAAATAATACTGTAATCCACCAATTTGAACTTCAGTATATCCGTCGTCAAGTGCATCAATTGCACCGGCTAAAAACTTTTCGAACGTAGTAACCATTTCTGGTTCACATTCTTTCAAAAAACTTTTAATTTTTCCGACGCCTTCTTCAAGGTCGTACACTCGGTCTTTTGTTGTGAGATAAAACCCACCACGTCCAGTCAATTTTTCATATTTTTTCATTCTCTTTACTCCTCAATAATATAATATGAAACTATAGAAGTGGTTTAATTAAAAAAGAAAACCGAGGGAATAAACCCTCGGCTTCTTTTTATTAATACCAACTAAGACGACCAGTTGCTGTTTTTGTTACAATACTTGGAGCATTATTTTTCTGATTAACTTTATTAAGTCTTGCTGTAGTAGCATTGAGTCCTGTAGCTCTCATACCAGAATTAAAATTAACGTCTCCACGTTTCATTTCTTCTTGGTGTAAAGCGGCAACACATCTTTTAGCAAGACCTGTAATACGAGAAGTCATCTCATACATAGCTCCGACACACTGAATACAGCGTCTTTTTTGATCAATAATTAAATCCATAGCCTTAACTATTCCATCGTCGATAGCTTTAGATTGTTTTTTCATGTTACTTACATCGTCTCTATCTCCAGTAATTCCAGTATCAGCTCCTAAAGGTTTGTTTATAGCAGAACAGAAACGTTTATAATTTAAATCCAAACTCTTATGTACAACAGCACACATTTTTGGATTAAAATTTCTTACAACACTTTGAACCGATTGATTATAAGACTGTTCAAACTTCTGGAACTGCTCAGGATGAGCAAACATCGTAAGACTTTGTGGTTGCTGAAAGATATCACTTACTGTAAGCTCTTCAGCTTGTTCATGAGCGTTATCGATAAAAAGAGAGGTTACAATATGGTTACAAGTAGGAAATTTTCCATTTTCAACAATACCTTCTGGAGTATATCCATAAATACCATTATCCTGGAAAATACAACTTGCAATTCTAAAAATTGCTTCATTTACTATTTGCTTTTCTAAAGTCTTTGGATCACTTCCAACTTCAATAGGATACTGTTTACAAAAAGCTCTTGCTACATTAAGCTTTTGAGGGAGATTACCACTAGAAGCTACATGTTTTGCTGTATCCAAAATTTCTTGGAAAAGCTTTTCTGTATTCTGCATCATATTCTGAATATACTGTAAACCACTACTCATAAGAATCTGAGAAGGATCCCCTTTCATTCTGTTTTCAGTAATTCTTGCAGTATTTCCATAACGCTGAAGCATAGAAGGAATTCTACCATACCATCGTTTAAAGAATATAGCGTTCACTTTACTTTTTATCTTACTAAGTTTTACTTTAAAGATATCTGTGAAAGCTTTTTGAAGTTGAAGTCCTTTTCTCTTATAATTTTCAGTAATCTTATCAACTGAAATTTGAGACATTTGTTTTGGTTGAAGAGAAGCGTCGGTTGCTGCAAACATACCACCTTCACCGTCTTCAAGAGAAAATTCTTTAAATCCAAGTTTTTTCATCTTAAATTCATTAAGATTTTTTATAAGACGTATTGGCTTAAAAGATTTTGGACAAACGTCTTCAATGAATTTAAAAGAAACTTCTCCTTCACCGATCTTTTCATCATTAAAATCAAGATCATTATCTTTTACGATATTATAAAAAGAATAAGCAAAATCATACGTTTCTTTAGTTTCATCGATAATACAAGCCCAAAGTTTAAAATATGAAAGAAGAACGTTATAGTACATCGAATATAAAACATAAAATTCTTTTCTATTCGATATATCGATTTTTGGATCAGTATAACATTCAAACCTTTCAGTAACTTCTTTAGTAAGAGCTTTTAAATTATCTGAATTTATACCATAATAGTAATAATTTTGTCTATCAATATCACTTGATATTAAATATCCTATTTTATCAGCTACATAATCTTCACAAAGAATACAACTCAAATCATAAATTGTAAAAGGTGCTTTAATTTTCTTTTTAGTTTCTGTAGTAGATGAAAAATTTGAAGCAATCATTGAAAAAATATGATTTGGTGAAATATATTTATTTTCCATCATTTCTGATAAAAATGAATTAGGAATATTCGCTTTACAAGAAAAACTGTCTTCTTTAGCTTCTTTATAGCAATTTAAAAATTCATCATATGCTTCTTTAAGCTTTTCAGGAATAACGACACAATCAACATGTTTTCTACTAGAAATATCTATGATGAAGTTTTCATAAGCTGTAAAAACTTTAAAACAAGAATGGATAAATTTTCTAGTAATATATATCGTGTTGATATAAAATCCATTCCACAAAACTTTAGTTTTAGAAATATACTCTGAAAAATAAGAATCGAATTCTTTTTTAAATTTTTTAAAAGAATCTTCTTCATCAGTATTTTCTTTTTGTTCACAAATTGGCTGACATAAATCAAAAAGTGAAATAAGATTTTCTTTTAACGAAAAATTCTTTGAAAAATCGAAAAATTTCTTTTTATTATTATCACAAACCATTTGATTATCAAATGGAAGGATACTTAAATCACAACTTAGATCATAAGGTTCAAGTTTATATTTTGCGTCAATCATAATTGATCAACCTCTTTATTGAAAAATTATACATTAGAATGTCAAAAAATTCAAAATGTACTGTAATAAACAGACGTCATAATAATTGTGAATCCGGTGAAAAAGAAAACTGCCCCATTTTCGGGGCAGTTTGCGTTTACTTATGAAGGTAAACCAAACAATGAAACTTTTTGAAGATACATTGTATTGTATTCAAAACATTTGTTATTGTAATCTTTTTGTGTATCGCAGATATTTTTCTGCATATTTTCAATCATTTTACAAATTGCTTCTTGATTGTCATTTTCAGCAAAAGTAATTTCGCTTAAACGACCTCTCTCATCGTAAATAAGTTTCATATTATTTTCCTTATATAGAATAGATATAATAATTAAAGAGTTCACTCTTCTATCCTATCAGTATAATAATATGAAATTATAGATATTGTTTAATTAAAAAAAAGAACTACTCCCAATTAAGGGAGTAGTTCTTATAAATTACAGATGTATTACAACACGATTCTTTTCAATCCAAGCTTTACGCTTCTGTTCAGCTTCTTTACGTTTTCGTTTTTTGTCAACATCTGAAGCAGACAAACTTGATTTTCCTTTCAAAATACTTTCGATTGAAAGGTCTGTGTTGATTGGAGGAAGCTTCTTTTCTTCAGTTTTGTTTTCTTTCCCACCAACATCATTTTCATTTTTGTTAATCGTGTTTTCTTCACGATGTCCATGACGTCCATTTTCTGGTTCTTTCTCAAAACCATTTTTGTGACTGATGCTAAATCCCATTAGCTAACTCCTTTTTAATATTGACTTGGTAAAGTCATTGAATATATTGAAACACCTGCCAAAACAAGCGCAACAACCAAGATTGTAGATTGTATAACAATTGTTATATTTTTAATAATTGTATACTTTCTTTTATTTTTATCAAAATAAAGATGTTTTTTAATTGCTTCAGTAATCACAAATAATATAATTATGATTACTAAAAATATTAAAAAATACTCACCCATAAAACTGTTGATAATATTATTCATTTTATTTCCTCCCTTTATATGATAAAAATATATAAACCTTATTTTCTTTTATTTAAACCGTTAATTATAAAAATATTTGCTCTATCAATAGTTTTAAAACAAGTAACACTGTTTCCACGATTTTCAGTAGAAGTGATTCTATTATCTTGCACTACTGTTATAGATGGTAAATGTGAAGCAGAAACTTTCTTAGAATAGATATTTCCATTTTTGGATTTCATAGTATTTTTAACTCCTTTTAGAAAAAATAAACCCTACTTGCACTTTCATGCTTTCGGGTTTAAGAGCTTAGAGATCTTCAATCTGCTTCATTACTGAAGCAAGAATCTTGTCAATTGTCATATTTACTACTCCTCTATTATAATAATATGAAACTATAATAGAGGTTTAAGTGAAATTTATGTCAATATTTTACATATTTAGATCTTATAGATTCGGAAGCAACACTGTATGCATCTTCTTCATTACGATATGTTGCAGTAAATCTTCCGGTGTGGATGAATATCGGTGTAATTCCTTCAACATCAAGGATCGGATACTTTTCACTATCTAAAGATCTAAGAATTACTCCATCTCCACGATTTGACGGACCTATCACAAATATGAAGTTCGTATTTTTGAAAGCACGGATATCATAGTGATTGTTAAGATCTTGGAAAATACGTGACCCATCAAAAGATGCCTCGATAGTCTTTTTCTGCTCACCAAGTTCTTTATACTGAGCAATCAAATTATTAAGCATTGGTTTAATCATATGGACAGTGTCCAAAAATGGAACCCCAGCCTGGAAATTTGCTGAAATAAGAGCAGATAGCTGATTTGGGTACTTTGCCTGTCCAAAGTTATCTGTCTGGTCAATATACTGAACAAACTCTTCATCCATCAATTGTACCATGTCGGGATCAAGATCAAGTTCTTGCTCAGCAAATTTAGCCCACAAAAGACCAAAGGCTGCATATGGTATTCCGTTAGGACGAACCTTCTTGTCTTTTTGGTGATGGTCAAAATCGCCGCCACCAATATCATAAACAAAATCAATCAGTTTAAGTTTGACATCTTCAATTTTGTTTACCCTTAAAAGTTCAATTTTACTTTCAGAATCAACTTCAGGATTGTAACCAGGTTTCGATGTATCTACAGCTTCAAAGCCTGTGATAAGTTCAAGCAATGCTGTACTAAGAACATCGTCTGCGTGATAAGTTCCTGCGTGTGTAATAAATCTAATCATAGTTTTTTCTTTCAATAGAATTCTATAATTTACCTTTAATCAGAGTTTCTTAGTTATACAACCAGATCTAGCTGAGATAATATAGAAAATATTATTGTTCCTCGTTATAATAATATAAAACTATAGATGAGGTTTAAGTGAAATATGTTATTCCCATGAAATCAATTTTTTTATAACATATTCTTGTTTAATTTTATTACTATTGATCGAGTTTAAAAGTTCTCTTTTTATTCTAGCAAATCTCATAATAGCTGTTGCTTCATGTCCGTCTTCTGGACCTCCTATAATCATAGCTTCTCTTTCATATTCTGATAATGGTCTATTTCTAAAATTAAAATCCATAATCGTTTTATACTCCTTCTTATTAAAATGTGTAATTTTGAATAAAAGAATATATAGGGGATATTTTCCCCTATATATTCAAACAACAATTCGTTACGTCATACGACAAAGAGTCACAGATTGCTCGGCTCTTGTAAGTCCGGTGTAAAGGAACTTAGCATAGTCGCTATGTGGACCCCTATATTCATCTAACAGCAATACGTTTGGCCAACTAGATCCTTGACTTTTATGAACACTTAGAGAAAATCCAAAGTCTAAAACTACTTCATCATCTTCTACATTATCCATTAAAGTATCTTCATAATCTTCCATAGTTTTATATGCATCGAAAGGTATTTTTGATACTCTAGATGAAAAGCACTGATCTTTTACCCATGAAGGAGCATAATCTAATTGTAATGAAGATCCCATAATTTCAGCATCACTTAATGCATCTAATCCCATACCGTTTACAGGATTTAATACTAGATCATCTCCTAGATCTATAGTTGAAAAATAATTGTTCTTTAAGCATACAAGTTTTTCTCCTTTTGTAGGATATACTGTATTTAAACCTAGTTTCTTACGTATCAATTGATTTATTTCTTTACGAGTTCTATTAGTCCACGTTAACACAACGTCATACTTTTCAATATCTTTAAGCTCACTAAAATGAATGACACGACTTTCTTTATAAGTTCCATAGTCAATATCTATTCCTTTTCGTGCCATTGTTGCTAATTGAAGAATTCCAGATTCTCCATCCTGTCTCATTACTTCTTCAAGGAACACATCAGGATTATCCATATATGGATTTTTAGAATACATAGGAGGAAGTTGTCCTGGATCTCCTAAAGCAAGAACAGGTATTCCAAAAGATTCTATATCTTTACACATCTTAGCATTAACCATAGAAAATTCATCTATAAGGATAAGCTTAATAGTATTTGGCATAGATTTCTTTTTAACAAAGCAAGGTTTTTTCATTTCAGGAAGTTTTAAGATATGATAAAAAGTTGAGTGTATTGTGTTTGCGATATTACCTTTAGATCTTAGAACAGAAGCGGCCTTTCCTGTAGGAGCTACCATGAGAACTTGATATGGAGAAAGACCGAGCATAGATACTACAGTATTTGCTGTAGAAGATTTTCCCGTTCCAGCTGATCCAAAGAGTGTAAAAATTGGTTTTTTATCGGGAGAAAAATACCATTCTATTGCTTTTCGAATAGCATCTTTTTGTCCCATTGTTAATTTAAACACAGGAAAACCTCCAATTAAATCACTAGGATGTTTTCACACATATATATCGATATGAAAAAAGAAACACCCCAGGAAAAATCCTGGGGTGTTAAAATCATTCAATCCCCATGTTTGTGAATCATTTTTTACGGATGCATTTCATTACAATGTGAGTGTCAAACCATCTGATACATTCTATTACAATGGGTGTTATCAAATCAATTATATGATTACATATTTCGTATGTAAGTTAAATCATTAAATAAGATCCATTCCTTGTTTTAGTATGTTTCAATGTACAGTGATTCATTCATTTCTTGTGTTTGTATCTTTTTAGATTATGATTCACTTCGATAAACTACTATTCGTCTTCATCAGTGGCGGCTTCTTTTTCTTCAGCATTCTTTGCGGAAGCTGATTTATAGCCGTACTTCTCCTGAAGATCTTTTACTGTCTCAGCCATTGCTTCACAGCGGGTTTTGACTTCAGCACGATAAACTGAAAGAGCTTTCTTGTCGTTACCGAAGTTGATTGTTTTTCTCCAAGAAGTAAGATCTTCTTCAGCAGAATGGTGAAGACCAAGCTTTTCATCTTCATAGGCACGAATTATTGGCATACCCATGAGATATCGAGACGCACAATAGTAGTCCCTTAAAAATTTTTGCATCATATGACGTTTTGCCATACGCATAATATGCAGTGCAGTTTTTCGGGCACGTTTTCCAGCTGCTTCATCCTCCGGTTTGAGTTTTCCGAAATACGGAACGACTTCTCCAGAAGTAATTTCAGCGTTCTCCTTGTTTAACAGGAAGATGGTTCTGTTGTAGTAATACAGAGCGTATTCAGATCTCTGTTTTACAAAATTGTCGGCAAGAACGCCGAGAATTTTTGCTTTAAGCCACTTGTTGAAAGTAGCTTTTTCACCTTTTACGAGACGATCATGTCCTTTTACACATCCACAGAATGCGTAGAATGAAGAAACATAATCAATTTTCAAAGGATCAAGCTGAGCCATAAGAATTGCAGACAATATTGGTCCACAAGACTTCACGTTCTTAAGGAATGGATAAGTTGGATGACGTTTCTGTAATGTCTCGCAACGTTCAATCCAGGCATCCTCCATCTCTTTTTTCAAGCGTAGATCAGTTGCACAGAGCTCTTTCTGTTCAGGAGATAACTCTCTCTCTCGAACTTCAAGATTCTTTTGAAGATCGCCGTCTTTTTTAACACCAACACGGTTTGCTTCACGGATGCGATCTTCCTGAACACGTCGGAGACGATTTGTTGTGTCACGAAGATCGTTTACAAGAACCTGATAGTCATGGTTCTGAGCCCACTTAGCACGAACTTCGTTTGAAATTTTGATTTCTTCTGTAGTAAGCATGCACTTACCTCCCATTAAGTTTTTATTTGCAGACTTATGTGCACCATATAATGGTAAATAACTGTTTTCTCTCAGTTACTATTTCATCTACTATAAATATAATATGAAACTATAACTATACTTTATTTAAATTTTCTTCCTAAACCAATCTTTGTCACGATTATAAAATGAAAAAAGAAAGTGGAGCTTTTCGCTCCACTTCTTATTTATTTTCCACTACTTCCAAACCCGTTAGCACCACGTTCAGTTTTTTCAGGTCCTTCACCTTCACCCCAACTCATAGTCGCATTGCATTTCTTAGCAACAACAAGCTGAGCAATTCTATCTCCATGACGAATTTCATAAGGTTCATTAGAAGTGTTACAAGCCAGAATTTGTATATGACCAGTGTAGTCCTGATCAACACTTCCAAGAATAGCAGCACAACCATTAGCAGAACAACCACTTCTTGGTCTACACTGAATTTCAAATCCTTCAGGAATTCTTACACAAACCCCTGTAGGAATTCGAAGTGTCTTTCCAGGATAAAGGATAATTGGGTCAGGCTCTTTTTTACCCTGAGCTTCAGAAGCGGCCAATGTTACGTCATCGAAACAAACATAAACGTCAAAACCTGTATCTGAAGTATGTTTTTTTACAGGAAGCATTGCTTTAGAATAAGAAATTTTTACTTTTGTTTCATTTGTTTCTTTATCAACTTCAAATTCCTTATATTTCCAAACTTTAACGTTTGCTGTAAAAGCTTTTTCAATTTCTATACGGGCAAGTCTTCTAACTAATTCAAAATCTGCTGTATCCATATAAACTCCTTTTAAAATATTTCAAAAAAAAAATAAACGTGGGGCATAAAGCCCCACATATTTTTAAGAAGCTTTGTTTGTAAGCTTCTCAACGTCACCGGCAGAAACAAGTCCAATATTTGCAGCGGTTACAAAATTCTTTGGAACACTTGTATTTACTGCGATTGCCGATGGTCTTGTATAAGAAGCACCTGAAGGATCTTTGATAACCTGTTCAGGAAGACGTGTTGCTGTGTAAAGATCAAAAGGTGTCTCTACATGAAGAACGTCTCCATCCTTCTTTGGCTGCTTGTCTTCAAGAACTTTTTCAATTCCTTTAACAATCTGTTTTGATGTGTCATCAATCTGCTTCTTCGGCATTCCGGAATCAGCTGAAATAACATCTACTACAGATTCCCAAGATACAGTTTTTTCTGTTTTTGCCATAATTTTTGGCCTCCCCATTAATGGTTTTTAATTTATTTCTAGGACGATATCACTTTCCTAGGTTTTCACAATATCATGTACTGTGCAAAATAAAAATATACAATTTATTCTAATTTCAATTTTTAATTTTATTAATATAAATTATTTTTCCTAAATACACTTTTATTGCACAACCCATAAGTAAATACTTTTTATCATCATTAATCGAAAAGAATCTACAAGCTTTACTTTCATCGAAATCTTTATTAAAATTTCTAAAGTTTATAAATTCGATTTTAATACTACCGTTAAAACTCTCACTAAAATCTCCTTTATGCCAAGAAAAATTATCATAAACTGCTTCAAACGTTTGTTTAAACGTATCTTCAATTTTACTTATTGAAAACACCGTCTTTATAATATTTTCAGTAATATCTCCTGCAAGTTTAGAACAAAATCTATTAAATTTATCAACGTTATTTGTATCATCTTTAGAATCGCCAAAGAATAATATGTGTGCAGTTTTATTTAAAGTCAAAACAATGTTCACACAATCCTTAACGTATTCAAAAAATCCTGATGGATCAATATTTATAGTTTCTCCAGAAGGATCATTAATTGAAACAAATATTGGAATTGGATATCCTAAATCAATACATTCGTTGTCTTGACTAGTTATTTTTATAGATCGTTCTTGGATTCCTCGATGGTTTTCAAATATGAATGGTTTCATTAGTGAAAGAACTGTGCTTATAAATGCTTCTTTGGCTTTTTGTAAGTTAATTTCATTTAAAATAACATCTATACTTTTATCTATAACATCTACTGACGTCTGTGGTAAAAATACATAACCCATAAATTTATCTTTATAAAAGAATCCGTCATCAGTTTTATACGCTTTCATCTTTTTAATTTTCATAAATACTTTACCTCTAAAACACAATATATACCCCATTTTCTTCCTATAAACGTATAGAAAAAACATCCTAATAGTTCTATCTAATAATTTAACTTAGGAGGCAATAATATGCCATCTGGTGATCTTAATAAACGTTTTTTAGAGCTTTTAGTCTCTAAAAACGATCTCACTCTCTTAAGGAATTATTATACTGGTATAAAAGATCAGATCATCACAGATTTGAATGGATTGTATGGTGAAATTCTTAGTAACGAATCTGTTGTAGAGCAGACTAGTAATGGAATTAACCAAGAAAATTCTCAAATCTCAACAATGGTTAACGATTTTATCAGTAATACTACTGGTGATTTAATTGTAAATCATAAAAAGTATACTGAACTTATGACCATGTATAACGAATACATTAGATCGTTTTATGATCGTATGACCAATCTTTTAGATAGTTATATCGAAGATTTTAATAAGAGCGAAATCAATACGGTCTCTAATGTATGGAAATTCCATTATTCTGAGTCATATCAAGACTCTTCAAACGTTATCAAAAAATTTGGTGCTTTAAATATCAATAAAGATAGCGAAATTTTTGAACTTAGTGCTTCTCGATATTTATATCGTTCAAATGATAACGTAGTTTATGATGTAAACTATAAAACAAAAGACGTTTACTTTGCTACATTAGATTCAAAGATTTTTGAATCTCATACTGAACAAACAAAATTTGTTACTCTTTTTTCAGCAAAAGGTCTTACTAACGCATATGCGTTTATTACTGTAGGAAAGTCTACTGGATCAAATACTGTTATCAAAAACAAAAGCGATGATTCAAGTTCAGGTTTTGAATCATTTATTTGTAAATATGATTCAAAATCTCACGTATTTAAAATTGTTAACAGTTCTAATTCTTTTAATATTTCTGAAAAAGCTTTTGAAAATACTTGGAACTTTGTTTGTTCATCATATAAAGATCGATACGTTTATCTTTATATCGGTGATTGTATCTATCACATTGATACAACAACTGGTATCATAACAAGAAGTGATATAAGTATTCCAAATATTTCTGGAAGTATTGAGATTTCTTCTGTTGAAATTTTTGGTAACAAATGTTATTTTGTTACAGGAAACGATTATGTTTACGGATATCCATTAAATAGTGATGGAAAATTAAATTTAAGCGTAAACACGTTTATTTCTTCTTCTTTTGGAAACGCATCAACTCACATTTATTCAATATTTGTTTCTCCATCTTATCAAGGTGGATCAACGTCAGCAATTTTCTTTGTTGGAATTAGTAACAATTCTGGTGTTGATAAAAACGTTATTTATACAAAAGAAGTAACACAAAGTGATCTTGAAACAATATCTATTACTTGTGATAAGTTAACTCTTGATGGTAGAAATAACAATCTTGCTTCAACATTGATTTCAAAAACAAATCTTTTAAAGAAGCAATTTATTATCGACGAACTTGGAACTATTATTTATCTTAGCGATAATAACAAAAAACTCAATTCTATCAGTTTTAATCCGAACGGAACTGTTGATGTTAAAAATGTTCCAACAAAATACGTTGATAAAATTGTTAACTTAACTTCACTTGAATCTTCAAGTTTTGAAGGTTATGTAAATAAATCTGAAAATCTTTTTGGAAGCAGAAATGATGTTGCTTATACATTTATCAATATTTCTGAAAACAAATCTACATTATTTGTAATTTCAGCCGATGGTCAAATTGGAAAATGTAACGTTGAAGACAACACTTGGGAAACACCTTTTACGATTGATGGCGGTGAATACAATTTTGACAATTCTGCTACTCATCCAGCATATTCTTTGACTGACGGATTAGTAATTGATAGTGTATATGAATATAACGATAAGCTTTATATTGCTTATGGAAACGGAAACAATATCATTTCAGTTTCAAAATCAGATATCGTCGATAAATCGGTTATAAACGATTCTTCAAAGATTAAAAAGCTCTTACCAAACGATATAAGTCTTGGATCTGCTATAAAATCTATGGTCTTTATAAACGGTGTTCTTTATTTCTCTTCTGGAATTTACATTTACTGTATTTCTTCTGAAAAAGTTCTTGGAGAAGATACTTTTGTCTTCCATACACCAATAAGTGTTGGATCTCACGAAGCATACTATGTTGAAAATGATATTGACACATATTTTATCGATAAAGGTGAAGTCCTTAATGGTAAAAAGATTACAAATATCTTTACTGATGGTATAAATCTTATTGTTATGGGTGAACAAGGTAAAGTTGGTTCTTGTTCATTGACTACACACGTTTGGACAAAATGTACAGGTACTCCTTACGGTTCTAATTCAAACGGTGTTATCGAATCAAATATTTATAACGATGGAACAATTTTCCAAAGTGCAATTACAGCATATATAAACTACACAAATACCAAACTTGTTGTATTCTCAGATAAAGGTGAAGTTGCTTCATGTAATCTTTCTACAGGTAACTGGACACTTTCTACTGGAAAAACTGAAGTACATGCTTCAAGTGGCATAGGAACTGGTCCTGGAATCTATAGTGACGGAAGTATCATCAACGATCTTCTGGAAATAAGTGAAGGAAACGTATTTGGTATTTCTTCAGTTTGTAGAAGTGGAACAACAGTTTATATTTGTGGTAGTTCTGGTAGAATGTGTTCATTAAATATCGAAACTGGTGGAATTACATGTTATAATGGAGCTCTTCCAAGTAATGCAGTTATAGCAGGACCTGGTCACTTCTATACTGGAGATGTTTTAGGAAAAGCTTCAACTATTACAACTTGTATTACTGATCCTATTAATGCTATTCTTATTTTAGGTACAGATACAGGACACGTAATTTCATATTCTCCAGAAACAAAAGAAATACTTCTTCCTACATCAACAAAACTTTACTATATTGGTAAAGCTGGTGAAAATTACGATTATCTTTCTTCGATTTTGGTTAGACTCACAAAACCAAACATTGCTGAATATTCTCCGATTTATCCACCATATGAAGAAACAGATGGAGACTTTATTTCTTCATTTGAATCATCAAACTACGTTTATTCAAATGGAAACCATGTATGGAAAATCAGTAATCAACTTGATACTGCAAGTTCATCACATACTTCTGAAAAGACTTTTAAATCTTTTAGTATTGAAAATAAAACTTTCTCAGACAGTTCTGTAAGATCAAATCCATATGGCGTAGTTACAAATAACGGAAATATTTTATTTATCGTTAATATAAATGGTGCAACAAAAGTTCTTTATGGATCTGGAGAATCTGCTAGTTGGTATACAGTAGACACAGCTCTTACTCAAAAAGAAATTCTCACACTTAAAGTTCTTGAACTTGAAAACGAAACTTTCGTATTTAAGAACGATAATGGTCTTTGGGAAAATCTTTATATCGAAGGAACAAAGTGTTATAGAAATAATCTCTTTAATAAACAGATTACAAGTTGTACCGATTCAAACTATAAAGTGTATGTATTTGAAACTACTTCTTCTGGTGAAGAATTTAAAGCATATGACTATTCTGGAAACGGAACAACTTTCTTTAAGAAAGAAGATATTAATAAAACTTTTGAAGATCTCTTAGGTCTTACAGATACCTCAAATCTTAATTTTGTAGATATGATTGTTACTAAAAATAAATCAATCACATTTATCTTTACAAACAATACAGATATCTACATGATAACTCTTGATTTTAAAGATATTGATTTGGGTTATTCTGAAGGAAATGTTGAGCTTTCTTATAAAAAGATTGAACTTGATAAAGTTTTCAAATCTTATGCTAGAAATACTGCTCAAGATTACACTGAAGATCTCCAAGTAGATTCTGTAAACACATTTATCAGAAATGATGGCGAAAAAGGTTTCTTAATAGTATCTATGACAGATAATAACGAAAAAGTTGAGACTTCAAAATCAATAAGCTTAATCGTTAACATCAATTTTCATAAGTATGGAAACTCTTTAGTAAATGATTCTTGTATTATTGGATATAAGAATTTGAAATCTAGAGTGTTTGCTTTTGATAAATCTTCTTCAAAGATGCTGGTTGCTTATTACTCAAAATCATCTGATGATAAAATAAGTAACACTGACCTTATCTATATTTATGAATCAACTGAAGCTATTGAGAATACCCCATTAAGACCTCTTACAAATGCTTGGAAAGAAGCACAGTTTAAACTTGGTAAAGAAACAAACGTATCGTCAAATGCTAACGATTCGCTTGCTATACATGTAAAATTCAAGAACAATTCTTTGGAAGATGATACTCTTGATAAACTGTATTCTTTAAGATATCAGATTCTTATAAGTGATTTGGATAAAGGAAATTATATCCTTTTTGAAACAGAAAAAGGAACTATGATTTCAAATCTTGATCACGATACAAAAATGATCGCGCCGTTCTTAAAGGTTATTGCTGTAGATGGATTTGAAGATGATATCTTTGATCTTTATACTAGTAGAACCGAAGATGATGTTCGTTCATTTGCTGAATCAAGTGTTTCTGGTTCTTCTTCTGAAAAAACTTACGATTTCATTACGTATCTTCAATTAAAAGATAATACTTCTAAACGAAGATATCAAATAAAAATTAAACCAATCAATTCTCTTCCAAGTAACGTTGATGCAGAATTCTTTATTGTTCCATATGCTTTTGATTCTACAAGAGCTAAAATTAACATTGTAAATAATCTTGAAGAGAAAACTGAATTTGCAAGTATCCACGGAGAATCTTTTGCTTTCGGTAACAGTGAGCTTTTCTTAAGAAAAACTCCAATCGACGAAGCAAATCTTACCGGTCAAGAAGTAAAAGTAAATGAAGAATATCTTCCTGAATATGTAAACAATTCTTATAACGATTCAGCAAATGCTGATACATATATCACAGTAATTCGTGGTAAAGGTAACGGATTGTTCACAAGAGTTTCAGGTATTTTAACAAAAGATGTTTCTGATTCTAACGTTAACCGTTGGTGCTTTACTCCATATAGTATTGATAAGAAAACTATCAGTAAACTTTATAACAACGTTTCTAGTAACAACATCGATAGTACAGAACTTTCTAAAAATACTCGTGGCATTTTAAATATGAGAAACTTCTCAATATTCCCTAAAGGAATGATTAATGATGCTGACTATGGAGTAGATTATGAAAGTACTGGACGAATCACAAATGTAAATGGAAAATTTGTTAATAAGAAAGGTTTATTTGAACAGATTTCATCTCTCGATGGTACACAAAAACGAATTGGTAAAATTATTGAATCTAGAGATAATTTAGCTAACTCTTCAAACAGCGTTTATCAGACAGAAAAAGGAGTAATGGATTCTTTCAAAACTCGAATGTCTGGAACAGCTTTTGATATTATCGATAGATTTACTATAAGCGAGGATCCTTATTTTGGTATCAATGCTTGGTGGTCACAATATAAACAACTACTTCAAAAAGGTAATGAAAGACTTCTTTCTATAAATGAAAATGCTACAAACCTTATTCATGGTCTCAGTAGAAAGCTTAAACTTAACGATAAACTTCCTACAAGAGAAACTGTAGATCCTGTTGAAACTGATTCTACTATTGTAAATCCTGAAGTTAATGGTGTAGTATCTTCGATTAATGGAAAATACATGTCTGCTACAGACAAAAAGATAATTGTGACTAAAGAGCTTTATTGGGAAAAATTCCCATTCGAAACTGCTACAGGTTTTGAAGGGCTTGAGATGTGCTTTATCCGAATGTATAAAGTCACATATCACAACGATTCTATAGATTACATCTATGAAGTTGAATTCCCATTACCTTATAAAGATATAACAAATAACGGCACAGTTGTTGTTACATCAAGGATACAAGAAAGAACTAATAGTAATCTGCTTAGTATTCTTGGTAGTAATAATACTCAATCTTTACAAGATCTTAAGAATCTTTATGCAGGTTCATATTATCAAGATGATCTTATTTCTCACGGTGTAATTGTTGTTCTTGATAGTATTCCTTCTGCTTCTACTCTTACAAGTCTTAAAGCTATCGCCGATCAAATTTTCACAATTCCTAGAACAGTTTATAACTATGAAATTACTGGTGAAAGTTTTGAAGGTGAAGGTGTAACAGAACAGATTAACTTTGCTACAGGTTATTATTATTCAACACACGATTGGATAATCTATAAACTTGAAAAATACGTTATCACAAACAAACGAAGCGATGATTATAGAGACGTTTATAACGAAACTAGTAAGTTTGTTTTGGATAATCACAACATTTCAAGAATTGCATCTAATGCAAGAACTGTATCAAGCACTTGCTGGTATTCTACAAAAAATAAATCAGATATTAGAGATAATACTCTTTTCTATAAATCTGGTGATGAAAGTTCTTTCAATAACATCAACATCGTTTATAAAAATAATTTAACCAGTGATTACACTGCAAGATTTGACAGATACCCTGCTAAATCTGGAGAAATAATTGGTACAAAAATTAAGAGTATATCAGTAAACACTGTTGAAGCTATTGGTTTTGTAGAATCTGATACACCATATTATAAAAATGAACCTATTAGAAGTACCGATTTTGTTAACAGATATCATGATGCATATGATCACGTTGACGGGTCAAAATCTATCAAACTTTATCGAAAAGGTTTGGTAGGTTCAAACACCCAACTTATTCTTGGTGAATCTGGAAATTCAGTTTCGTTCGATATTGCAAAACTTAAAGCATACTCTGCTAGCGGTTATACTAATGGATTCACACAGAATGGAATAACTCCTAAAACTATCGCTATTTTACACGACACAGTTTCCGAATCAAATGATCAGTCTTCTGTTGGAGAACACGATGTTTCTAAGATCACTGTTGACGGAACTGTTCAGAAAACCGGTGTTATAACAAACGTTCTCAAAAATGATTGGGATGGTCGATATGATCAAACATTCGGTCACAAATATCAATTAAAAGAATGTGTTTTTGTTAAATCTGGTAATGATGATAATAATATTCATTTCTTCTCAGATGAAGGATCATCAGAAGATACAGAAACGATTTCTGTAGAATTTACTGTTATTAAAGGTGGAGAACCATTATCACAAAATAACTCTTACAAAGGAGTTAACAGTATCAACTTTGAAGACGTAACTGTTTCAAATGATAACGTAAAAGCTAGCGGCATAGTTTCTACAAGTTCATCTATTACAGATAGAAATCAGAATGATGCTGTTTACGGATCTCTTACAGTTGGATTTGAAGGTACTGATGAAAAAGTTGGTTATATTGGTTCTGTTATCTCAAACCCAGATGTCTCAAATAGTAAATACTTGTTCTTAAAACGTAAAAAGATTTCTGTTTCTATAAATTTCAAAGATAGTTCAATTCACGAATCTAATGGAACAGAAAAGAATGTCTCTTGTGATTATTGGATGTACTATGGTACAAAAGATATTCCAAATCAAGGAAGTAATCCTACACTTTCAAACACGATGTTCCTTTCTGTATGTAAAGACTATTACAATACTGGAAATTCTGTATACGATGATCTTCCTGTTCAACCGTTTGGAAAAACTGTAAATGAAGTTCAAGATAGTGCAGAACCTAAATTTGTTGTTGATGATGGCTTTGAATTTGCTGGTGTAAGCGCAAATAAATTGCTCCTTACACAGAATAATTTTAATAAGCTTACTATCTCAACAAACGGTATTGATACAAATCTTCTTAAAGCTACAAAAATTCACACGCTGTTCAATATAAAGCATAACACAACTCTTTCAACAATTACCGAAAATATTGGTTCTAGATATTTCTGGTGGGAAGTTGCTTCTGTTTACGATTTTGCTAAAACAAGTGGTGTTGATAGAGATGCTAATGGATCTAACCCTGGCTCTTCTAATAGTAGCGGAAGCGATAACTATGTACAATCAATTATCAATGATGGAACTTCAACAGCAATAAATGCGTTAAATTCGGCTATGGCTAATGCTATTTTCAAAGTTGAAACAGATGCGACAGATTTGGATGCTAGTAAATTCAAACTTAAAGTTCGTAAATGTTTCGAATGGGTTGATGGTACTGTTATAAAAGAGCCAGCCGATTCTTGTAATACTTGGATTACCGTTGCTGATCTTGTTGATTGGTACGATAAAGAATATGGAATTGATATTTCTGCTAGCATTAAGGCTAGTATCAACCAGGTTCCTGTAACTGGACAGTCTTCAAATTACTACGCTGTAACGTTTAGACTTGAATTGACTGCTCCAAACATTAACCGTAAAGACGTTCCTACAGTTATTGCTAATTATATTAACAACAAAGATCACTTCAGACACGATACTACTATTAATGAAGCTTATGCTGTTGAAGATACTATTTATATGGAATATGCTGATTTACCATCTGGTTCAAATGATGGAAACAATCGTATCATTATTTGGTATTCTCCTGCAGCAAATGAACAAGCCAATATCGGTGATGGTAGCAATGCCTCTGTTTCAATAGGTACTTCTGCTGGTTCTACTAAAAAAGTAAACGTTAAATTGATATTTAAAACTGGTGAAAATACATCATATATCAATGAAAACGATGATGTCAACTATGGAGATTACCTTATTAGAGATATTGAAACTAGCGATGATGGTAATGGTGGATACACTACATTCAGAAAAGGAGCAAGTTATAGAATTGGTTCAATTAAAGTAAATTTGACTGAAGGTTTGGAAAGCAGTTATTCTCAATTTGTAAAGTTCTCAAATAGATATGCTGTATACCTTGGTTCATTTACAAATACTGAAAGTAGTGCTAAAACTTTGAATGCATTAGTTGGTTCTGCTGCTACAGAAATCAACTTATCAAGTATTGGTGCTATCTCTAGCTTTAAAGAAAATGTTACTCCATTAGCTTATACTACAGATGGGTCTATAACTTATTCTGGTAATGGTGAAGGAAGTAACAATGTTCCTGCTGGAGAAAGTAGAAGTGTATGGTTAGTATATTCTCGATCAGATAAATTTACTATCGGTATTACTCCTGGTCTTACAACAAAAAGATCTGATGGAAGTAATGAAGCTGATATCGATACAGTAGAAGTAAGATTTACGTATTAGTTTAAAATAAACCAGGAGGCTTTTATGCCTCCTGGTTTTTCTTTTTATGCAAGTACTTCTTTTACAATAGGATCCAATACATCGACTTCAGATGGAATAATCAATGCTTCTGTTGAGAAGTAAGGAATTTCCACAGGTACTGTTCCAGAAATATCGATAAAGTCTTTTAATTCCCTATCATAACTTGAAACATTTCCTTTAACATCGATGAACGAATAATATCTTTCTTCATAATCACCATTAGAGTTCTGACGTGAACCATAAGCTATTACTACAGGAAGAATATCATTATTGAATGGTAAAGAATTGTTAGAAGAACTATACACATAACTTGTTCCATCTACGTTGATCTTAATTCTGTTCTTATTTATAATAGCACAAGAACAAACGTTCATGTTATTATAAACAGAATCGTTTCTTACAAGTAATCCATTTTCATTATCGTACGTAAATGCATAAACGTCTCCAGTATTATAACTTTCTCTAGTTTCATATTCTTTAGTAAGAAGATTTGGATCTAATCTAGAAATTGCTACAATAGAGATAATGACATTTTTTGTAGATGATTTATGAATCATATTGATAAGAGTTGTAACATTGTGATTTCCACGAGTAGTAACTCCAGATATAGGAAGAGTAACTCCAATATTTGAAACTTCAAACTCGCTCATAGGTGCATCGATATTGTTAACCAATCCACAAAGGTTAGATTCATCACATATTACACCAACGTATTTATTGAAATATTCACTTGAAGATTTTACAGAATCATAGTATGCAGCAAATGTGTGTTCAGAATTAATTCCGCTCTTACCAATTGCTACCCTACAATTTTTACCTATAGAAACTTTATCAAGTAAATGGATAGTGTTGACACATTCGGCATTGAGAGTTATGTTAACTTCTTTAGCGTTTTTAGAAGCGTCAACTAATCCTCGTTTAGAAGGAACTATTACGTATCCAATATTTGAATTTGGACGTACAATAAAAATCTTATCAGCAAAGTGAATAAGCTTATCACCTGCTCTGTAAGAAGTTTTAATTATACTTGAATTTGGAGATGTAGAACCACTGTAGTTTATACTCTCAAAACTTTCGGTATAAGTAATATAATAATCAACACTGTTTCCAAACAATCCAAGAGTATCACCTTGGGTTTTAACCATTAAACCATTTTCACCAACTTTAGGATATTCGATAAGATCCATCTTTTCAAACATTCCTGAAGAAAACTGAAAATTGTCTATGTTTTCAGATTCAGGTATCTTATAATTGAATTGGATTGCTTCACCATCTTTCATCAAAACAATTTTAAACAGTCTTATATAACCCATGGAAACATCTGGTGGAGCAGAAAGAAGTTCAATATCATAATCAGTAAGAGGTGAATCAAGATCGAGCGTCGATGTTAAGATAGAATTTTTGAACTTTTTAGAAATAACATCGAAGAAGAAAATTTCATCAATATCAAAAATGACGATATAATTTCTCCAATGAAGAACTCTAATAAGTGAAACGTCATTGTCTACGGTTTTAGATTTCTTTTTAACATTTCTATCACTGTCAATTACAATAACGCTTGAATCTTCTGAAGAAATAACTATTCCAGAATCAAGTTCAATACTAGATTTATCATAATTTAAAGAATACGTTTTTACATCATCGTCAAATCGTATTGAAGCATTTGATCCGTATCCAATGTAACCGACGCCACACTGTCCACCTTCAAAATGTGTTTCACCATATTTGAACAAAACAACTGTGTTTCCATTTTCATCAGAAAGAATAAGCTTATCTTCGTCGTCAATGTATACTGGATAATAATCTTTTGGAATATTTGTTTCAATAAGTCCTATAAGATCGTTGTTCTTTGAGAACTTTCCAAAATACAAAGTATCGCTTCCTTCTTTTGTTAAGAAGCCATAATATCTTTCAAAATATGGTTTACTATATACGATAGACTGTAATTCAAATCCAGTATATGTTCCAAAATCTACTGAAACTCTAGTAAGTGTGTTGTTTTCAACATTTATAGTAAGATATTCGTTAGGATACGTTTTCTCACCAATAATCACAGTATTGTTTGGAAGTTTTTCCGAAACAATGAATGGTCTAATTGATATAGAATTTGTTTCTATAACAGAAACCGAAATCTCGTTATTGACCTCAAGTCTAATAATGTATTTACCTGTTTTAGGTCTAACAATTAAAATCGGTAAACCGTTTTCATTGTTCTGTCCAAAAATAGTCGCATCATTAAGATCAATATCGTTATATCCAAGTTCTAGCGGTTTATCAATAGTGATTTCTTTTGTATCTTTCTTAATCAAAGATAAACGATATGTATTAGCATATTTAGTTATACTAACAATATTTTTACCAATCAAAGTAGATACACAAGATTCATTATACAATTTATTTTCAGCTAAACTCATTCCATTCTTGAAGAACAAACCGTGAACAACATCAACTATACCTTGATAATTAAATGCTAAATCAACTGTTTGTACCCAGCTTTTTAATCTGAATGGAGAACTTACTGAAACAAGTTTTTCTTTATTATATCCGACTACAAAAACGTTATTTTTGTTATCCATAAAATAAATCATATGGTTTGAAACGTTTATGATTGATGCGGATGATGGAATAGATATTTTACTAAACTTTGTTCCTTTAGAATCAATCAATTTAATAACGTTGTCGGTTTTAACAGCATATACAATACTTTCATTTTCAGAATCTTCATCAATAGCTTTATAATTGCTAGTGTCGATTCCTTCTATACTATAACTTTTCTTAGAAATTTCAAAATTCTGTACTTTAATCGTAATAACGATAGCAGTACTTCCAAGATCAATCAAAGCTTTAACTTCACCATATTTTGAAATATCTGTTATAGTTCTAAAATTAGTTGTATCGATTTGTTCTGTAAATTGAGAGATAGAAATAGATCCTTCATTAAGTGTGTATCTGAGTATCAACGCTTGAGAAGCAACCACACTAATGATTGTTAATCTGTTCGCATCTTTATCAATAGGAACAATAATAGTTTTATTTGGGTCTAAAGAAAGAGACTCATATCCTTCAGGAACTTCAAAGACCTTTCTTTCGTTTGTAATAAGATTGTATTTTATAATATTTCCGTTCTGTAAAAGTGTGACCAAAGTGTTTTCAAAAATCCACTTTGCAATAACTGTTGAGTTATTTGTACAAGAATCTGTCAGATACTTTATTTCAGAATCAGAATTATCATAAGAACAAACGATATTTCTATCTTCATCAGCAACATAATATGCTTTTCCACTTTTAGAAATTGCATATTTAGAGATCGATGAAGGAGATACCGTATTTGCTTTAGCAAAACTATATTCAGAAGAAATATCAAAGTTTTCACTTATTGTGATAACAATATTTACAGCTTTAACAGTAGTTTCGCTTCCGCTAGGAATATATGACAATATTCCGTAAGTATTATTAACTTCTGTTCGTTTTTGTACTTTATATGAAGAAGTAAACTTCTCATTTTCAGTATATAACGAAATCAAAGCTTTATTGTTTTTAATATACGGAGTTTGTTCAAGATTAATTTCATAAAGAGTTTCAAATACATAATTTACATCACGCATAATGAAAGCTACATTTCTAGCTTTATTATAAGCAATTACAAATAATCTATTATCGTGTGTAAATGCTCCAACTACTTGGATATTTTGTGATACAACGTTTGATGGGAAAATGTACTCATTTGCTGGAGCTTGCTTTCCGATAGCTGTTACTATTTCAGAAGCAATAGAATCAGTATCAGTAAGTTTAATCACATAAATTACATTTTCATCATCAACAGAAGGAACATAAATTGCTTTACCTGTAGGTTCATAATCTATATTACTTTCTGTTACAGCAAAAGTTGCATTTTCATAATTTGTACAAGCAACAGTTATCTTTTTTGCAAAAGGAGCATATGTATCAGATTCTTCAAGATATTCTATACCACCATAGATGGTGTCTTTGTAGAATTTTCCAAAAGAAATAGCTTTCGATATATTTACAGTATCAAGCCATCTATGTCTATCAACGTCATAGATATCAATAGCTTTTGTTTCTTTCGAGTTATCACTTCGTGTACCGCCATAAGAGTATACCAATTCGTGTCCATCAACAAATACACTAGTAATATTACCATTCAATTTATTATCTTCACTTCTGTTATTATTTGAAAGATATGTTTCAAGATACAGCGGAATAAAATCTGCATCCTTAATCGTAGAAGCAAACAATTCTAACTGAATGTCTGAAAGTTTTGATGTGCTATTGAAAATACCACGTCCATAAATATAAATATTTCCAAGTCTAGAAATAGCAAATGGAACAAATCCTTTAGCCAAAGGAAGATCTGAACGAGTTTTATAAACCATCTGTCCATATTTAATATCGCTTAAACGAGACTTACAAATTTCTCCAATAGAGAATCTGTAAAGTTCATATGAAGGATTTTCATCATTCTTACCTTTGGAAACATAGAAATTGAATCCAGAAACAAAACATTCACTATCGTTAAAATTCAAACTATTTGGAATATCGTATACTGTTTCAATTTCACTTGTTTCAAAGTTGTAACGTTTCAAAGAAAGACCAGAATTTAATTCTGGAACTACAATGAAAAGATATTTTCCAATAAGTTCACCACGAATACAACTTGATCCGTATGTACTGTCGTAGTAATCTTGTAAAATAGGTGTTGAATTAGTTACAGTATACACATTTGTTTCAGAAACTTTACGAATAACATCTTTTGTTTCAACAAACACATCATCATCTTTACTATATACAAGAATACTTGGGATACCGTTAGGAATCACATCATCACTTAAAATACAAGAGAACTCAAGAGAAGAAGTATTGAAAGCAAAGATTGAAAGATGCTGTGAAATTATTTGTTTAAGTCCTGAAATATATCCTATAGTAGGAATAGCATAAATATAAGATCCAGAAGAAACCAAAGTGAAATTTGATAATTCCTGGAATCTTTGTGCGTGAAGAATTGATGAAACTTCTGCAACAACTTCAAGTTTTGATGATGGAGAATCATATTCATGGCGCAAAATAAACGCTTTATATTCACCATGTGAAGCGGTTGTTTTAACAGAAAGAAGGTATTCATAATTACCTACTCTACAACCAGAAACTTCACCAACAAAGTTGTTTTTAGTTGAAACAACTTGTAATTCTCTACCATTCGAAATTGAGGTATTTGATGAAAGACCGTCTCTATCAGAATATCTAGGAGCAGGAATCATCGATAATGTGTCTAAAGAAAAATATCCATAAACACGATCGCTAGTTCCACCATAGAAAACTAAATAGTTTCCAATATGAATCATCGATACATTACTTGGAGTTTTTCCATTACGAACCCAAGCATTGTAATCTCCAATTGCAAGCAATGGAGCATGATCAGACTCTGATGCTCTAAGATTGTGATAGACTGAATGGAATTCTGCATATGGATAATTCACAAGTGTATATAAGATAAATGTGTCAATACAATAGAAGATTGCTTCATTATACTCATTATACATTGAGAATGGTTTTGAGAAAAGATCTTGGTATGAAGAAGTTGCTTTTCCATTAGAAAGAAGTTCTTTTTCTTTCTGCAGACGGTTCTGAATTCCTTTAAATGAACTTGTCTGTACGTCGTAATAAGCATAGAAGATATGGTATCCCTCAAAAGAAGAGTTAGCTCCTTTACTTACAGAGAAGATACAACAAATCTTATTGTCATATGCTTTAAGAGGAATAATAGTGAAGTTTGCATTTTCTCCATCAAGAAGACCTAAAAGAGTAGAATCTGAATCAACACAGAAAGCATTACTTGCTAAAACTTGATTATCAGTAGGATCTTCAGATTCATTTGAAAGATCAATTACATGAATGGTTTTATCTACGTATGCTGTTGAGTTTCCAACTCCAGGATTTCCAGTTCCAGTTCCATCATCTTCATAAGAACAGCAATAAGGTCTAAAAAGATAAATCTTTTTATCAAGTGCAAGAGGAATTACACTTTCAGTTTTAAGATTTATTGGAAATCCAGTGTTTCCATCAAAAAGAATAATATCTTTTGATGTAAGCCATTCATTTTTTGAAAGATCAAATCTTTCTATATGTGTGTATGCTTCAGATGGTGACGGGATATCAAGTTCTCCAAAATGTTTTCCACCAATAAAGTAAATGATATCTCCTTCCCTACAAATACTTGCTTTTTTAAGCATCTTTTCTGTCTTAGGGAATGGAAGAATCGATGTTTCACCAGTATAAACATTAATCTTTTTATATACTGGGAACTTATCTTCGTTGATACCAAAAGCATATACCCAATCATCAATCTGTATAATAGAACAACCGGTCCACCCATTCTTTTCAAGAATAAGATCAATGTTTGGTTTTGAAAGTCCATCGTAAGGGTTATCAAAAACCGATCTCATTCTATATGAATCAAGTTCATTGCACCATTTTTTAGAAATAAGGTTATATGTACAAGCTTCCATATTTGAAATAACCAAAACTGTGTTCTGGTCAATAGCTTTAACATAACGAACTTTGTCACCAAATCTGAAATGGTATGGAACATAATCGATTTCACCTGTTTCAAGATTATAAATTGTGAAAGAACCGTCATCTCCACCAATGTAAACAAACATACCGTCTGTTGTAAGATAAGAAACAGTTTCACTATTTGACGTATTTTTATCAAATGCACCATAACTTTTAATGCTTCTAGAAGCACTCAAAACGTTACTGAGCTCAATAATAAGACCTTCTGTTGTTCCGATAAAATACGTAAATCCGTCTCCAGTAGAATTAGACGTTCTACATACTGAAGAAATCTTTGAAGTTATTGAAAGATCGTCAACTAAAGAAAGAAGATCAATTTCTTCAACATTCTGGAAATTATAATCTTTAAAATTACAAAGGCGGATTTTATTGTCTTCACAGAAGTAAATAATTGTATCATCTTCATTAGATTCGTCATCGTCTCCAAATTCAGCAAAAGCTGATTGAACTTTAAACGAATTCGAAGATTTAATATAAGCAACGTTGAAATACATATCAACTGATGTAGGATTTTCAAAATCGATATCCTTCAAAAAAGAAAGGACTTCAGTTTTGTTTTCTTCAACGTGTGAATGTGTTCCACCAGTAAGTGAATTAAAATACTCACTTGGAGTATCTCTGTACTTCTTATACTCTCCAACAGTTTTACTTACTGAAGTTTTTGAAGAATCTTTATCAAAAATATATTCTGTAAAACTAAATTTATCTGTTTCAGAATTATAGTATCCAACATCACGAATAATAATTTTACCAAACGCATCAGCGTCCTTATCGATAAAATATTCGTCTTTGATATTGTATTTACCGCGAATTCTAATAACAGTTTCAACAGTAAACGGAAGTTTCTTAACTCCAACAGCTCTATTTTTAATAAGTTTAGTAAATTTGTCTACAAGATCATTTACTTTATCTTTATCCTGAGAAAGCATTCTTGAACCAAATCTGATTGGTGTCATATCTGGAGCAACTTCAAAATTGCTTTCTGTTGATGGAACAAGACCTAAAACTACTTCCTCACCATTAGCACTCGGAACGATAGAAAATTCATCTTCTTTTAAGACATAATTTTCTTCTTTAAGTTTTTCATCAAAAGCAACAACTTCAACGTTGTCTTTTTCGTGAGAAATCGTTGTATCACAAAGTGAAAGATTTACATCACACCATATAACTTTATCTGATGTAAAATCTACTTCTTTCTTAATCTGAGAAAGAGCATCTTTTGTCTCCATAAGATTATCTTTAACTTCGTTTGTAAACGTTCCTTCGTTAATAGCATAAGAAATATCTTGGAATTCACCATTACCAATAGGAATTAATCTAAATGGTGAAATTGCGTCAAGATAGATATACACATAATCGTTATCAAATGTGTATTTAAAGTTAAATGTAGGACCACCACGACTATCAATCTTTGAATTAAGATCAATATTTTCACCAATACTTCCACCAATGTACTCGTACTTAGCATACATAGTAAGAGGAAGTTTTTCATAAGTTGTGGTATCTCTTACTTGTGAACAACCTGTAAAAATAAAGCTTCCTTTAAATTGCTTTGTTACAGGAACAGCTTTATACACTTTAGCTCCATATGATGAAACTTGTGTATAAGTAAGAATAAAATCAAAAGAACGAATATTATTCTTTCTCGAAAAGCGAATCATGTTATAGACAGCACCGTCTTTTTTAACGGCTTCAGATAAAAATCCTACATCTGTCATTCCAAGATCAGTTTTAGAAAACGAAACGTCTTTAGTTGAAAGAAGAACTCCTTCAATATATTTAAAGCCGTTAGGTCCCCCGTCCGATCTATTAGCATTATCCCCTAAAGCGCTAATGAGGCGATGATTTCTTTTTGGAAGTGACGATATTTCTTTTGTCACTTTAGTGTTCATCGTCATGTAATCTGCCGCTGTAGGAGAAGACACATAGCTATTATTTTGAGAAGAAGCCATATATTTGGTCCTCCTATATTGAAAATCAGGCTATTAAGATGTTTTTGGTTTTAGAACCTACATTAAAGAAGAAAAAGAAAACAGGTTCCTATTTATGAAACAATGTTTTCTAAAGAATTTTTTGGAGAGATTTAGTAACATACAAGATAACAAATTACATAGTCAATTACATAATAATGATTGACTTATAATACTCACGAGCATAGTCTAAAAGCTCATCTTCAGTTAGCCACGGAAATGACCTATGAAGAGAGTTAACGTAGCTAATGAGTAAGGTTTTTACCATGTAAGTCACAATCAACCCCCAATAGAGTAGGTTTTGAATTTAGGAATTTTAAAAATCCCTAGACCTACTTATTTAAAAACTTTAAAAAAAGACTGGTCCAATTAGGACCAGTCTTTTTATTAATTGTGATGACTCTCATTATAGAGAGTCTTCTGTAATTCCTGAATCTTCTTTTTGCTGTCACGGTAAGATGGAACTGAACAAGGTGCCCAAGCACCTTTTTCTTCAAGAACTTCATGGAACAATCCGTTAGACGGATATCTTCCATTTTTCTGATCCAACATAACTGAGACCTTTATCCATGTAATGCGGATTTCATCCTCATCGTCATCGTCCAAGTGTTTTTCACAAATTATCGGGATATCAAATGTGACGGTATCACCGTCTTTGTATCCGTTGAAAATTTCTACCGGAATATAATTTGTCAGGAGTTTCCAGCCGTCAAGTTCATCATAGCCATCAATACCATGATCCATCCAATTCGACTGGTCGTTCTCACCTGTTGGCTCATGAAGCCAAAGTGCAACGTACTTTTGACGTTTAGCATCAAGTCCATCCCAACCAAATTTTTCACGACGTTCATTTCTCCAGGCTGCATCATGCGAAGTGTATACCCAGCGATTAAAAATTGCTTTTGACCAATAAGCTATTGAATCTAACAGCATTCCGCCATTATACTCGCACTCATCCGGACAATAAAGTCCGTTTGGAATTGCAAATGCTTTTGCTCTGATAATCTGTTTTGTTTTCATTTTTCTTTCTTTCACAAAACACTCTTTCTTATACCTTTTAAAGTCATCTCTCATACGAGAAATTCTTTATAGATACGTTGTTAAGATCAAGTATTTTATTACTCCTCTATTATAATAATATGAAACTAAATATGCGGTTTAAATAAAAAAAAAGCAGGGCCCACTTAAGGCCCTGCTATTACAAATGCAAAATTCTTTACAAAAGAGACTAAGGACACATGTCAATTTTGTGCAAACAAAACTAAAAACTTAATTTACGGTTTTAAGTTTTTAAATAATTTTATCAAGGAGGAAAATTATGCCTTTTGTTTGCCTTAAGAGTAATTAAATGGCTATTTATTTGTTCTTTTGTTTTTCTTTTATATTAGCATAATCAATAATTTCTGTTTTAGTCTTTTTTCTAAGATTTTCAACAGTTTTATCGATTCTGCTGTAATAATCTTTTTCAATAGGAGAAAGAACTCCAAACTGAA